>Ga0164294_10000484_pt1 | contig 38073 bp, 39 predicted proteins | sample GEODES005metaG_FD_111479 | JGI IMG/M metagenome (GOLD analysis project Ga0164294, IMG submission 111479) | Oligotrophic lake water microbial communities from Sparkling Lake, Wisconsin, USA - GEODES005 metaG | ecosystem: Environmental > Aquatic > Freshwater > Lake | place: USA: Sparkling Lake... | reverse complement strand
CACAACAATGAGTTGCTCAAAACTGCATGTTTCCACGGACACACAGAAATTGTCCGTTTGCTCCTCGATTTGGACCGTGGGGTTGATCCAGCAGCACACAACAATGAGTTGCTCAAAACTGCAAGCGAAAACGGACACACGGAAGTTGTTCGTTTGCTTCTCGATTTGGATCGTGGTGTAGCTACAAAATGATAATTTCGCACTCAAATGTGCTCTGCAAATTCAGAAATGGTACTTCAGCTTCGATAAAAGATGACCGACACATGGCAGTTTAGAATTCGGTCAGAAACGTCCCCGATAGCGTGTTTGACGGGAAACGTTGCGGCGGCGACGTGTTTTGCCCCCACGATGAATTTTTTCGGAGAGCGGCAACATCGCGTAATATTTGTCCACCTCATCAAATTTAAAATGATTTGTCGGTTGCCGATTCTTGGAATCCCAGAAGAATCTGGGAGGTAGAAGTGATTGAAACCAAGGGTTTTTAGCACCGTACGCCGCAATTGCATTAAGTTTTTGTTGAGGTTTAGGTTCATGCACCGCAGTTGGCACCGCAGTTGGCAGTGAACGCATGTTCATGTTCACTGTCGCCAAAGCCCTGTTTATTGAAGAAAATTTAGCAGATGCTTCACGTTCACTTATTATTGCTTTCATTCGTTCTGCATGCGGTATTAATGTTTCATGGCGTTTAAAATCTTCCGTAGAAATGCCGAATGCTTGCAAACGGTCGTAGGTGACATATGCATTAAACAGTGCAGAAATTTCCTTTTCAAGTTGCAACAATTTAGCAGAATCAACACTCCTGCGATGAGTAGTTTGATTACTTTGAGTAATGTAGTCATACACATCGGCAACGACTTTACTGTCTTTCGTCAGCAAATGACCGTGCTCTTTGCGCGTTTTTAACCAATTGAGCATTTGGTTTAAGTCTGAAATTCGTTGGGCCGATGCCATTATCTACAGTACCTTCTCGAAAATAAACGGATTAAATAGGGAAATGGCAGACATGTTTGAACCGAAAGCGCAAAGTAAAAGGGCGCCGCCGAAAATGACACAACGTGAATTATTGTCAGGGTTTGTAATGATTGAATCGGGCGAATACACGGATTATCCGCCGTTTTCGTTGTTTGAGGTGAAACTGGGGAAACAAACGGGGTTTGTTGTAACGATTGGACATGAAGGCCCTGACCGCGTTGCGCGCAGAATCACTGCGGGTGATGTGTCGTTTTTTGTTGAGCATGTGCTCGATAAATTTACGAATTGGCCTGCTGTCCCGGAGTTGGGTCCATGGATGAGTCGACGGCCGTTGCATGTTGGATTTGAAGCAAATAAAACAAACCGGCGCGTTATTCATCACACTGCATGGCCGAATTCAGTTAAACGTCTTAATACGCACTTATCACAATTGCGCCGTAGGACAGCCAAAACATTGAATACCGTAACGCGTCGCGCGAGTCGCAGACGTGAACGGTCTGCGTCGGTAAGGCGACCGCGCGTGAATGTCGGGAATTCACCGGAAGACAATGTCGCATGAGGCACGCGTTTATGTGATGCGGACACAGGCAAACACAGTTGACCCGTTGGATATACGAGGCCGCAGGCCGAGCCATTAGATCACCGAATTTGTTGATTGACCCGTTGGATGCGAGGCCGCAGGCCGAGCCATTAGATCACCGAATTTGTTGATTGCCCCCGTTGGATGCGTTGGAAACACGCAAACCACCTTAAACACGCGTGAAAATGACGGAAACCACGCGAAACCCACGAAACCACGCGAAACCCACGAAACCACGCGAAACCCACGAAACCACGCGAAACCCACGAAACCCACGAAAACCCACGAAACCACGCGAAAACCCACGAAACCACGCGAAAACCAACGGACCAACGGAAAACCAACGGACCAACGGAAACACGCGAAAACCAGCAGAAACCAACGGAACACGCGAAAACCGACGGAAATACGCAATAAATCAACGGAAAACAACAGAAAACACGCGGAAACCAGCAAAAACCAACGGAAACCAGCAAAAAAACCGACGGAAATTAGCGAAAACGGCATAAAATTAACAAATTTCCCCCGAGAATCGCGGCAAATTAAAATCTTTGTTAAAAGTGGGCGCAAACAACAGTTCTCCCGGAAAGTTTATGGACCCAGGACCCCAAAATTGACGGGGTGTAAAATGAGTGTTGAGACTGCGCCGAGGTGAGTAGAGAGAGGCAAAAAGAATGTGTGGCCGAGTGGTTAAGGCGCGCCCCTCAAGAGGGCGTTCGTAAAAGATCATGGGTTCAAATCCCATCGCATTCAACAAAATTCAAAAAAATATCAAAAATGACATTGTGGCCGAGTGGTTAAGGCGCAAGGTTGCTAACTTTGTACTCTTAGAGTTCACAGGTTCAATTCATGTCAATGTCGCATGCTTAATTAGCTCAGTGGTAGAGCGCAATTCTGATAAGATTGAGGTCGTTGGTCCGATTCCAACATTGAGCACGAACCCTTAGCTCAGCGGGAGAGCGATAGACTGAAGATCTATAGGTCGCAGGTTCAAATCCTGCAGGGTTCACGGAAGGTAGACGGGTGGTAATCCGTGCTTGTCTACTTTTTTCAAACATAGAACGGATGGGTGATGACGTGCTGCCCGTGTCGCGTCTCATCATATTAAAAAAAATCACGGGCATCAAGCATCCTAGCTCAGGGGAAGAGCGCCTGGCTCATAACCAGGAGGTCGGTAGATCGAAACTACTGGATGCTAACCGCGCGAATAGTTTAGTGGTAGAATTGCTCTCTTCCAAGGAGTCAACATGGGTCCATTTCGCGCATTTTTTGTATTGACGGCATCTTAGCACATTTCTTGAGCGCATTGAAAAATTCACTCAACAAATTCACACTGGCAATGGGGAAAAAATTGACGACCTCTAAGCTCACACGACATTTCTTGAGCGCATTGAAAAATCCACTCATTGAAAAATCCACTCAACAAAATGGCATCGACAACATGGGCAGCCCGTTTGCAAGCGTCTCTCGCACACTCGCCTCCAGAACCTACGCAGAAATCAACAACACCTTGCGTTTTAACGCATGCGCGTATAAATAAGGGAGGGTGTAAGTGGGCTGCAACATCCGCATGTGAATGTTACACATTTCGTCCATTTGTGAAAGACGCCAGGGAGCCTGTGCACACGAAACATATTGTACCCAATTTGCGTGGATATTATCCACCGAAGTTTGCACTGTTTGACAGCGAAAATCCCCTTGAATACGGTTCGCGAAGATGGGGGGGTGACAATGGCATCGGTTGGGCGTTTGACCCCGTTTGGGACAAGCCGTTTACCCAAGAGAAAGAAGCCACGCAAGATGAATCACCTCTCAAATCATTTTACACAACGGACATCTGCTATTCCGGCATGTGTCGCGCATTCAGACAAACAAGATTTTCGGGATCAACGCCTGAGGAAATTCGCACAATTGGACCGGATGCATCCATCTTTTATTGGCAAATGTATCTGCGATGGCCACACATTGACCTGAAATGGCTTGATATTCATACGATACCGCAACACTCCAGGTCGTGGCATGTGTGGCGTAGGGCATCCGATGTGTGCAGTTTAACAATTCGCGATTGCAAAATTCGTCGCATTCAATTTGATGCTGTTGCCAAGTATAAATCCATCGCTATTATCGATTGCCCGTTGTTCGAGGGATTTGATGATTTGCCGACATCCTGCAGCATTCGGATTCAAGTCGAGAATTGTCCGTTGTTTTACCACAGCCCTGTTGCATTCGTGCCAGCAGACTCTTCACCCTACACATCCGCGAATGTGAATCATCTGTTTGTTCACAGATTTCCGCATGGTGATGCATACCATGGGCGTGTTTTTACAACCGTTCGCACATTTACGTTGCCAAACCTTGGCAAAATGGTGGATTTCTGGGCGCGTGCGCGTGAAGAGTTGGCGGCAGAGGCCTTCAAGCCCGCCCGTTTGAACCGACGGATTGAAGAGTTTGGGCTCGAGGCCGCGTTGGAGTGTTGACGTTTCCCGACGTTTTCCTGAAGTTCCCTGAAGTTTTCTGAAGTTCCCTGAAGTTCCCTGATGTTTCCTGATGTTCCCTGATGTTTCCTGATGTTCCCTGATGTTTCCTGAAGATTTGCAATCATTTTTGTTGGGGTAAAAATTGACAGCCTCCCCCTCCCAAAACATTCCTTGAGCGCATTGAAAAATCCACTCAACAAATGGCATCTCTTACATGGGCAGCCCGTTTGCAAGCATCCCTCGCATCTCCAGAACCTTGTCTGAAAAAATCAACACCTGGTGTTTCAACGCATGCGCGTATAAATGAAGTTGGGTGCCGTTGGGTTGGCACACCATGCGAATGTTATACGTTTCGCCCACATGTTTCCTGCGCGTGTTGCAGTGCGCCATCTCATTCGTTTACCACGTTAGACTACTACAATTTATACAATTTGCGTGGATATTATCCACCAAAATTTGCGTTGTATGATAGCGATCTTTCTGACGATGTATGTGATCATTGTCCAAAATGGGGATGGTGTACACGGCGGTGTAGACCACAAGGAAGATCAGGATGGCACTTTGACCCGACAATGGATAAAATGGAGCAGCGACAAAGTTTTACACCATGTGGTTTTAAACGTCAATTGCCATCTCAATCGTTTTACACAACTGACATTTGCTTTTCAGGCATGTGCCGCGCGTTTCGAGGTTCAAGAATACCATGCTCAACACCCGAAGAGATCCGTACAATTGGGCCAGATGCTACAATTCTTGACTGGCAAATTGGGAAGGCAAACCAACTCCCACTCTCGAATGTGATTTTTCGAAGTCACAAGATTTCCTGTATAGAATTGAAGTGGCTTGACATTCATACGCTTCCACAATCCTTGATGTCGACATTGGCTTGGCACGCACGATATCGACAATATTCTTATTCAGATGGTGCTACTGCGAGTAGATTGATAATCAGCGATTGCAAAATACGCCGCATTCAGTTTGATAAAATCAGTAGACTTTCAATGCTTGTTGTGCGCAATTGTCCACTGTTTGAAGGATTTGATGATTTGCCGCCATCTTGCGGTATTCAGATCCATGTTGAAAATTGTCCGCTGTTTTTCCATAGGCCTGTTGCATACAATCCAACTGGATCTATTAATGAGACGTTCACGGGTCTTGTCTTCACAACCGTTCGCACATTTATGTTGCCAAACCTTGGCAAAATGATGGATTTCTGGGCACGTGCGCGTGAAGAGTTGGCAGCAGAGGCCTTCAAGCCAGCCCGTTTAAACCGACGGATTGAAGAGTTTGGTCTTGAGGCCGCGTTGGAGTATTAAGAGTTTCCTGGAGTTTCCTGGAGTTTCCTGGAGTTTCCTGGAGTTTCCTGGAGTTTCCTGGAGTTTCCTGGTGTTTCCTGGAGTTTCCTGGAGTTTCCTGGAGTTTCCTGGAGTTTCCTGGTGTTTCCTGGTGTTTCCTGGTGTTTCCTGGTGTTTCCTGGTGTTTCCTGGTGTTTCCTGGTGTTTCCTGGTGTTTCCTGGAGTTTCCTGGAGATTTGCAACCATTTTGTTGGCACCTTTGTTGGCAAAAAATTGACGCACCCCTCACACCATCACATTTCTTGAGCGCATTGAAAAATCCACTCAACAAATGTCATCTCTTACATGGGCTGCCCGTTTGCAAATGTCTCTCGATCATTCGCAGCCTACGCTGAAAAATTCGACAACACCTGAAAAATCTCATGCGACATATACAACAACGGTTAATGCTAAAGGTGCAGTGTGGCACGGTATTCACCCATCGTTGTGGATGAAAAAACAAGTTTGCGCAAATCGTCGTTATCACTGCATTGGTGCATGTTGTTCGCGGTTTTGCGACGATCACACGACATCCGTTGGTGATGTTGCATACCATCGATGTGTACCGTGTGAACTGGGCAAGGATGCAGCTGCATGTATTTGGCAGCTGCGACAGAGAGTGTTTGCGACAGGTTATGACAGTCTTGATCTTTGGAACCTTGATATTCATTCTCTTCCAGACAACACGACATTTGGATCCATTATGTTTGGGTTGCTTGGCCCAAAATCGGTTCGATATTGGGATGACGACATGCAACAGTATGAAGTTGATAGGGTCGGTAAACAAATTCGTCATTTGACAATAAGAGAGTGTAACATACGGCGAATTCCATATGCTACACTTTCTGGATTGTATTCGATCCGGCTTGTAAATTGCCCATTGTTCGAGGGCTTCGATGATTTGCCGCCATCTTGCGAAATTCATATTCAGGTCGAGAATTGTCCGTTGTTTTTCTACTGCCCTGTTGCATACGTTCCTCCTGGGGCTCCTCCATCTGATGCCCGCATTTTCACATCTGTTTACATGTTTACGATATTACCACACCTTAACAAATGGATGTACGTTTGGTCACGTGCACGTGAAGAATTGGTTGCCGAGGCCTTCCCCGTTTGAACCGACGGATTGAAGAGTTTGGTCTCGATGCCGCGTTGGAGACACAGATGCGACACATGTTTTACTCACCAGTGCAGTGAACGCGTCCAACACATGAGCGATATCCGAGAAACCAGCTGAAATCCAACGAGTACAACCATCGTTGAAGATCCGAGTGTAACAATTCCGGCAGTTGACTCAGGACTGATTGGAATGTTAAAGAGTTCGAGAAGCGGGTCAATAAAACTGGATGAATCGCCAATTAACCGTTGCTCCAATTTACTGACAACGCACCCACCGAACACAACATGCTGTGCACAGATTGCCACGAGCAAGAGCCACACAGCAAACAACATCACAAACGATGGAAACACCGTTTGCACAATCACAAACACCACAAACAATGCAATCATGCCAACATTGTGAATGAACCGTATGATTTTGCCGATGCGAACAGGGTTTGTTTCCCAAAAAAAGATCATTCGAGCTAAAGTGTCCAAGTGCTCTTCAGCCATTCTTTTACCGAACGTAGTCAAAATGAAATCAGGAAGACGCATTTCCTGTTGGTCCCCATGGTCCATATCGCTGAAATGTTGGATGTGTGTTGGAAACCAACGGACCGCGAAGGCCTGCGGGGCGAAAGGAATCGGCAACAGCACCTCTTTTTGCAGACAGAGCCCGTTGGAGCACCACAATTTCGGGAAGTGTTACGCCACTTTCGAGTGCACGATGGACATTGATTGTGTTTGTTAACTCTTTCTCTGTGTCGATATTTAATGTGTCCGGGCGCAATAAGCCGAATTTACGTAAAATGGGGATTTCTTCCATTTGTCGGCGTGCACTCATGCCCGCTGCAACCGCCAAGGGCGATTCGTTTTCGCGTGCACCCAGCGATGCGCGTCTTGACAGCGTTGAATACATTGGACGACTGATCTCGCGATGAGGTGGATACTCCATGCCACGACAGGATGTGATAAAGAGAAGACGATGTTTGCCGCGGGGGACTGGCGGCAGCCGTGTGAACATTCGGCGCAGAGTAATGGTTTCGCCGATTAATTCGGGTACCAAGTTGCCATTCGCGGCATTGAAAACAGCGGAATTAAAACGTGCAATATTGGCGTTGGATTCCGACGCACCCTTTAACGACCCGCGCAAATGCCGTTTGATGCCAGCTTGCAACGGAAGAGTATACAGTCCGAGAATTACGGGGTTTGTGACTTTGTTGCTACGAAATGTAATACTTAAATCTGCGAGTTCGGCACCTGGAGGATAAATCGCACGGGATTTTTGACACTCCGTTAGTCCCTCGCATGTTGTCGCGTCCGGTGGATACATATTTGCATTTGCTGCATTGAATGTTTTCAAAAATGCGGCTGGTTTACGAATTTCATTCAACATTGCGTCGTAGAATGCGCCGTTGTCGTCGTTGATAAGGATGTTGTGATAGGGGAGCGCAAATGTATATGTTGACCGTAATCCTGCGGGTGCGTTGAAAATTACAAAGGTCCGTTCGGGGACAAACGCGGATGCACCTTCAATTAATGTGCCGTGACCGGATAAGACCATGAAATCCCAGTTGGAGCGAAGTTGACTGCCGGTTGTTATGGACGCGTTTACAGGCAATCGACGAAGGGATGCAGTATTGCGACGTCGAGTTTGCCGTTTGGGTGTATTCATGCCTCTAAAGTTGTGAAATAATTTAATGCGCTTACTTAAACACGTTCACATAACGGAAGTTCATGAATAATTTGTACGTAAGATGCAAATATTGCAATGAATTGTATCCGAGGTTAAATGACGAGCACATTCGAGCTCCGTTTGGCTGCGCAAATGCACCGCGTGTTCCGAATCATTGTACGGGCTGCGATAGTATGGACCTTACTCGTACTCAGATTGCAAAATCACAAAATGGTTATTTTGCATGGTGTCGTTCGTGCATTGATACTAAAAAACTTACGGTGAAAATAGTTGACACCCTTAATTGGCAATTAGAGACAGCAGTTAAAAATGCTGAATTCGAAAATGTCGTAGCGTTGCTGGCAGCTGGAGCTAATCCGAGTTATTGTTGCCAATTGAGAGAATTTAATCTTTTTGATATGTCTTGTCGACTGTGGTTTGAGGATGGTTCTGAAGTTCCAGATATTTGTTTTTTTGAATTGTATTTTAATTGGATGCGGTGTCCAAACAACGGAATTCCAACAAATACACGGAAAAATATGCTGGAAATAACGAAATTGTTATTAGGTGCTGGTGCGGACACGGATTTTATACGTCAGGTGAGAGAGGACACGGGCACAGGCGATGGCACAGGCGATGGCACAGGCGATGGCACAGGCGATGGCACAGGCGATGGCACAGGCGATGGCACAGGCGATGGCACAGGCGATGGCAATGAACGCGACGATGAACGCGAATTTGTCGAAAACATCAAATTGTTCGATGAATTCATGCATTTATTGCGAAGCGACTGTCGTTCTAATGCCCGTGTAACAAATCATTTCTAACAACAAGAAGGATGGAAACAGAAGGTTACCTTTATTGCCTGACAAATACGTGCATGCCAAACATTGTCAAAATCGGCATGACTCTCGGAACTCCCGAAGAGCGCGCACGAGAACTCAGCAGTGAAACAGGTGTACCGCTCCCCTTTACAGTTGCAATTAGCAAACGCATTTTGAATCCGCGAGCAAAAGAAACCGCAGTTCACGAACTCCTCGCTACATTGGGGTTTCGGATTAATGACCGCCGCGAGTTTTTCAATTGCTCGCTCAATATTGTAGGACTCCTGTTTGCGGTTGTGGATGGTACAGATACGGTGATTGGTGATGCGGAAACATTGCCAGTTGTTAAAAAACATGGGAATGTTACCGTTGAAAAGTTAGAGTGAAAAAAAATGACAGACACACATGCCACGACACACAGCCGCATGCGCAGTTTTCCAAGACTCTTTTCCTCGCTCCCAAGATTTGTTCCAAGAGCGTTTTATAGGCAGAAAGGTGCCCCGTGTAGTCCGAAAGTTGCCCCGTGTACGCAAAAAGACGCCCTTACTGCATACATACATCAAACAACCCAAACAAGCGCAATGTTTATTGGTGTATTTGGAATATCAGCAGCTGCGTCCGTTGGTGCACTCGGATTATTTGGGGGAATTTCTGTACCCGTTGATCCCTTTCTTTATCCAGCAACGATATTTGCATCATATGCAGTAATCCCAATATGCGGATTAATGTCGTTGGACTACTTGTATCTGGGGGAAAAAAAGGAGATTTGGCCAGGTACAAACGTCATTGACGCCGATAAGAAAATATATTCATATACAACCTCGTCGCGAGAAGATTATATGAACGGTGTAATGTGCATGAGTTGTTACGGCGTCAGCGCATCCCCCCTAATTTATTTATCTGTTGCAGTGAATCCAGCAATTGTACCTACAGCAGCAGCGTTGACTGCTATCAGTTTTATGGGAGCTCTAACATTATGTTATCCTCATCGGGGGGACAAACTCATGGCGCTGTTTGCGACAACCGTGACAACCGTGTGTTGTTCTTACTGGTTGCTAACCCACCAAATTCCTATAACAATTCTTCTATCTTTGTATCCCGTATCTTATGTATATTTCGAAATGAGATTTCTACTACGGTCATATCATTGTGCCGAACTCTGGCCTGTTTCGTATGGCAAAACTCTTGCTGATGTAGGAATTATAATATTTACCTCATGTGTATTCGGGTTGTCAATGCTGTATTTGCCCATTTAGTTTCCATCGTTAAAAAAAATGACACAACGTCCAACCTCTTCTCACGTTATAGATGCGTAATTTATTGTGCAACATTGTTCGAAGCGTTGGCAAACACCCCCCATCATTTGCTAAACAGATGGCCCCAAAAGAAGCTCTCGCTAAATATGTTTCTACAACGTATCTCACGTCAGCAAAGTTAATGGGTGCATTTGGATTTTCTGCAGCAATAGCCGCGCCCGTTAGTGTATTTGGATTAAACGCAGTAATGGGCATAGTAGATGAATCGCTCATATTAAATGGAGCAATTGGAGCATCTTGGGCATGTGGATTAATTTCGGGTCGCTTATTGTGGACATTATACGCCGGCGAGAAGAAATCGCAGCAAGAACGTTATATGCAGGGTGTAATGGCAATGAGGTGTTTGGGCGCTTTTTCATCCCCCTTAATTTGGTCTGTTGCTATAACCGTGCCATCCATTATACCAACAGCAGTAGTGTTGACTGCTGGATGTTTTACGGCAGCTCAAACAATGTGTGGTCCCTCTGTGATGTGTCATATGGGTTATTGTATGGTACAGATTTGTATTTGACATTAGTTCCAACGGGCATATTTACTGTTCTCATGTCCGCTGTAATGGGTGCGCCGAGCGGGCGGACCCTGCCGGAGACTGCGTTATGCGTGCTGTCTGTGGGGTCTGTGTCTTTACCGTGTGTGTTTTAAACACAATGCGTTTGTACATTTAGCCCACGTTTCGTCTGGCGCTCACAAAATTGACACCCCTTCTTTCATCGCAATCTTCCTCCAGTTATGCGCAATTTTTCTTCTCTCCGTCAGACATTTCTAACACTACACACGAAACTACCGACACAGAAAGAGGCTTTTTCTAAATATGTTTCTACAACATATCTTACAACCGCAAAGTTAATGGGTGCATTTGGCGTTTCTGCAGCCATTGCAACACCTATTGGTGCAGGTTGCGCGTCATTGATTGGTCCAATTGTTCCCATTGTTGGCTGGGCTGCATGTGGATTAATTCCGTTTCGTCTGTTGTGGACATTTGACACGAAACATCCAGCATTACCAACAAACATTATTAATGCTGAGCAACAAATTTATTCATGTACGATCCCTCGCGGACGTTTCATGAGTGCATGCGGCGTAATGGCGTGTCTTGGTGCTTTTTCATCACCCGCAATCTGGATGATTTCGGCAATGCACCCCACAATCTTGCCAACATCAGTGGCATTAACGGCTGGCTGTTTCGGAGGCGCAACGCTTGTTGCAATGAGGTCACCGTCGGAAAGCCTTCTCAAGTGGCAGGCCCCGTTGGGGTCCGCAGTTGTCGGATTGTGTGGGATTTCAATTGCACAGATTTGCGCCAGTATGCTTGGTTGTCCAATCCTTCAATTGACGGACGTACTTGCAGCCGTGGCAGGTGTTGGTGTTTTTAGTGCTCTTACGGCAGTTGATGCGCAGGTTCTCATACGGTCGTATCATGATGCACAGCTCGACCCCGTTGGACACGGAATGAAATTGGCGCTTAATGCAGTCAACATGTTGTTAGACTTCTTGCGAATTCTCAAAGCAATTCACGACGCTGTTAAGGGCGACGACGACTAATTATTGTTTTTCGTGTTTTTTTGGTTTTTTCATGTTTTTGTAGAATTCATTTTGCACTGACGATTGCACCGACATGTCCCGTTTGCCGCGCGGAATGCTCACAGTTATCGCTTTCTCGAGGAGACCCCGTGGACCGCGAATTTGACAAAAGAGCATCTCAGTATCGATCTCAATCAAATGTTTCTCTTGTACAATTCTGTACTCCGATTACTTGAACCCGTTGCGCTTTTCGGTTCTTCTGGACACATTGAACCCACGCAACATTTTGGACTTTGCACTCATGTTTCGTTTGGATGCGTCCATCGTTAAAGGGGCCGTATTGCCATGTTCGTGAAAATGGGGGAATGGCGATTGTCGTGTGGCTCTGAAAATTGACGACCAAGTCTGAACGTTTTTGTTGCACGGATGACATCACTTCAACTGGTTAACCATACGCGCAAGGAGTTTTTCCGATATGCGGAAGATTCCGCAACAATTCTGCAAGCACTCAAAACGACTGGATGGGCACTTGCGGATGATGTTCGAATTAGCATAGCACCCGTAAGCACACGAATTGACGCGGGGTATACGAATATTCGCGAACATCATGACATTGACGAAGCGCGCCAAAAGTTACAGGCCTTGTATGAACTTGCAGTTGCAAAAGCACCTGAGATTACAACACTCAGGGAATTGCGTGGATGGCTTATTCGGAACGACCATGTTTCGTTGGTTGGTGAAATCACGGATGTACATTTGGCCCTTGCGTGTTTGCTGAAAGACACCCGTTTGGTGCGTGAAGGTTTGCGTGATAACAAGGTGTTCAAATGTGTTAATGGCGTCTTGCGCGGGCCATTTTCACCACAAGAGAATGTAAACATGACAGAGGACACGTTCATGGGTGTTATTGACTTTCATGCGGAAAGGGGGTAAGCCACATGAATCATCAATGTTTTTGCTGAGATTTGCTGAAATACAACAGGGGGCCGAAAACTTGACGACATGACCACCATGCATGTCCACCATAATGTTCACCCACCACAATCTGTTCACCCCCCACAATCTTACAACATGTTGTGCACGTGTTCTTTCACATCCTGATACCCGTTGGTTTCCAACACTTTGGGTTTCCGTTCAGTGTCCAAATGCGCAAACAAAAATGGGGTTGTGTGCCAAATGTGCGCGTAATTTAAGTTATTATTTGTTTCCGAACCCAGATATTCCGCTTCCAGATGATCTTCGTCGAGAGATGTCGAATTGGCATGGATACATCTTTGAACCAACATTGCCGGCACACAGTCCAATACAAGGCAGCACATTCTCGGCGCGATCAACGTTTCGTCCGGATGAGGAACAGATTCTTTGGATTCCAGATTTTCCATTGCCGTTGATGCCGTTGATGCCGTTGATGCCGTTGATGCCGTTAGGCCGTTGATTCGCATGCAAACTTTTGGCACGGTAAAAATTGACGAGCTTGTACCGTGTATCTCGTTTCCCACAGTTCCCATGGCTTCCATTTCATTTCCGTCTGATTTCGCGACTGACATTGGCGGCGGCTCCGAAAACCAAGACTGTGCGTTTGTTGCTGCGTGCCAATTGGCCGTGTTTGACGGTCATGGCAGCTGCGGTCTTTGTGCAGCAAAAACAGCGTGCGATGTGTTTCGTGCACACCCAGATGCGCCACCGCTTGAGATTTTCCCGATGGCTGAACTTGCAATTTTCGATGCCCTTTCCACACACTCAAGCGGTGCGACGGCATCAGGGACGGCATCAGGGACGGCATCAGGAGGCACGACAGCAACTCTCGTTCGATTTTCACCTGACGGCAGCATGATGATTGCCAATGTTGGCGACAGCGATGTCATGTGCTTTGACGGTCCGGATGATGCTGGAACGTGCTTAACGGCAGACCACACATGCTTAAATTTGCAGGAATGGCTTCGCGTCCAAACCGTTGCACCACAGTCAAAATTCATGTTTTCAAATTCTACATACACGAGTGCTGAACGCCCCGTTTGGATCATGCATAATGGCGAATGGATTGTTCATCCGTCTGGCACCTTTGAATACTGCGATGTGCGACAAACGCCGAGTACAGCTATCATGTATGCCGAAAAAGGAAGTCGACGGCAAGCGCTTGCGATGACACGGTCATTGGGCGATTTTCATTTCAAGCCGTATGGCGTTTCGGCCGTGCCGGATTTTAGTACACATCCGCCACCCGCTATTGGTTTAATGCGTGCTGTAATCGTAGCGAGCGATGGGCTGTGGGATGCACTCACATATGCTGAAGTTCGTGGCGTGGTTTTTCGACCCGACCTGGTTGGACACGCAGACGCTGCGACAAAAGCTCTCTTGAACTTGGGTCTGGAACGTGCACGATATTTGTTTAAGGCGAATTGTGACAACATTACGTGCGCAGTCGTGTATGTTTCGATTGACGACGAATACGAAGCCGCTATTGCAGCAACTATTGCCGCGGCAGATGCAGCAGATGTGGCAGCCGACACTCTTGCAGCGGATGCATGGCTTTCGGATGTTGAAACATTTATTGGGGACGCCGTTGCAGCCTTTGAAGCCGATGTTGATGCAGCATTTGAAGCAGAATGAACAAAAAGTTGTACACTGTTTTGTTTAAACGTGTTCAATTGTTCCTACTTGAATCATTCGTATGCATGCAACGAGTACATCGGCGCGTTCGGCTTTTGCCACCTCCAAGAAGTCTGACATGGATTTATTACCAGAACGAAAAACACGATATAATTCCAATTTAAGGCGATTACTAACGATGTGATTTTTGAAATCAGAAAATGCTTCTGGAGAAATTTGTCCTGCGATGCGCGTCTTTGTTTTCTCTAAATTTCTCCAATCATTGAATGCCCAGCAGCACGGAACACCGCAGAACGCCACAAACAATACACCTAATGAAATTAAAAAGGATGTATTGTCGGACATTTGACACATGTACGAATGACACAATGAACCCGTCATTTTTTAGCCTTGCGAGAATTTGGGAAAAAATGACGGTAACAAACGGACTCTGGGTGAAAATTAGATGGGTGCTTTATCGCAAAAGAAATGTCCACAGTGTCTCGAGCGCGCGATGCGTGTTTTATGGTTGAACGACTTATTGACGCGAATTGTGAATTTTTAGGCGGAGAACAGTCCATTCGGGTTTGGGCTGGTCCTCCGAAATTTAAGAGTGAAAAACGCGGACCTGCTGGATTGGATGAAGAGGAAGAAATGGCAAAGAAAGCAAATCCGTTAGGACATCAGGGAATTCGGATTGGCGCATTGCCCATTAAGCCGCTCGTTGGGTTTACGAAACACATCGACAGCGTTGCGTTTCAGTTTGGTGGTGGAATGCAATTGACAATTATGCGACGTGCAAATGGTGACGTTCATTTAATTGTTCCGGATGAAAATTTGGACATAACACGCAAAATCAGCGATCCGATTCGGCGACACTTCAAACCAATTGGCTCCGTTGGAGATGCTGCATTAGAGATTGACGTAATTAAAGATGTGTTTGAGTTGCGGTGATCTGGCGACACTGAAACACTGCAAAGATACGACACAAAAGTTTATCCCATGTTTTGGAGACACCCATCGATACATTGTTTGTGAAAAAGCAGCAGTAGTTTTTGAGGACACCGTTTGGAACCAGCGGATCCAACGGGTCCCATCGATAAATTGTTTGTGAAAAAGTAGCAGTGGATTTTGAAGACACCGTTAGATGCGAGGCCGCAGGCCGAGCCCTTGAAACATGGCATTGATTCAAACCACAAAAGTCAAATGCATGTTTTGGAGACACCGTTGGATGCGAGGCCGCAGGCCGAGCCCTTGAAACATGGCATTGATTCAAACCACAAAAGTCAAATGCATGTTTTGGAGACACCGTCGCAGCCCTGAAACACTGCAAACCACAAAATGAATGACATGTTTTTGGAGACACCGTCGCAGGCCTGAAACACTGCAAACCACAAAATGAATGACATGTTTTTGGAGACACCGTTGGAGACACCGTTGGAGACACCGCAGGGCCAATACTTTTGTTTAAATCCGTTTGGTCTCAATTCGGGCAAAAAAGTACAGGCAAAAAGTACCTACCGTGGGGCCTGGAGACACCGTTGGAGACACCGTTGGAAACACCGTCGCAGGCCTGAAACACTGCAAACCACAAAATGAATGACATGTTTTTGGAAACACCGTCGCAGCCCTGAAACACTGCAAACCACAAAAGTCAAATGCATACACCTTTCCCTGCAACACAAAATGAATAACATGTTTGGAGACACCGTTGCCCCCACACACGTCATGAATGACATGTTTTGGAGACACAGTTGATGTGGTTATGAGAATTTGATGCAAATAGGTAGAATGGAAACAAATTATAAGGCCAAACTTCGAGAAACGCTTTCCCTAAATGGACTGAGAACCAACGCAGACCCTGTTCCTTCACCGAACATAGCACGCAAACGAGCACTCCTTGTTCCAACCAATCGTCATCATCCATTAATCCCCGATCCTCATTTTCTAATAAAACAAAACGGCTCCGAAAATGCATCACGCTTGCGCGCAAAATACGCATTTCCACCCAAAACTGAACGATTCCGCGAATGGCTTGGTATGCAAATAGCATATGTAGCAGCACTTTCAAATCGCGACCGTGCAATCATGCGCAGTTATACGTTTTGGGGCGACACTCTGGTAAATAATTACGCGCGCGGTACACTGCGTGATCTTACAGAAATGTTTGAAAGCCGAGACGCCGTTGCAGAACATTTAACGTTTTTGGGATATTATATCTTTGATTTGTATGACACGCTGCTTGGACGCTTTCCTCCTCGGTCCGAATTGTTGGTGGATGAATTAAACGGTCCGCGTGTGAATACGGCGATTGTGGCGGATGCATTGTGGACAAATAAAGACTATTTCGTGGTGTCGGAAAACATAGCGCCGTTACTTGCCGCGTATTTTCGGGACCTCAAACGCATTGTTGAAGCTGCCCCGCGAGTCCTGTCGCCGCTCGTTGTGTATCGGGGATTTAAGTCCGAATCCCATTTGCGCGGCCTGGAATATGAAAATCCCGATTTTGTGTCAACGTCGCTCAGGATTCAATCTGCACTAAGGTTTTCGAAAACGCAGTCTGGCACATATTACAAGAAAGTTGTGCCGATTGAATATTATGGCGGCATGTATGAAATAACGATTGGCCCTGAAATCCCGTGTTTGTATATGGAAACGAATTCATTTCTGCAAAGTGAATTTGAATTGTTGTTGCCACCCGGTTTACATTTCACATTCGATTCCAAAATTCATTACAAGAAATTTCCGCAAGTGGGTCCGATGTATGGTGCGGCGCCAAAGGAAATGCAAATTGCAATAATTCATACAGCCGTCCGTTTGAACGTGGGTGGGCGACGACGAACTCGCCGGCAGAGAAAACATTAATGGGTCCGCGGACGGAATCGACGTGCATTTTCCCAAAACCTTGTCAGCAATGTGTGGAATTCTTTTTTATTTTGCTTCAGAACAAATTCCAGACATGCCTGATGATAGTCCGTTATGCCAACGAGGACCCGACGCATACAACCATGTTACTTTAGCGCCTGGAGTCCACGCAATGTTTACTCGTTTGGCTATCGTTGGGACGGCAGACGGTATTCAACCACTTTCGTTGCCGAAGAGCCGCTGGCACGTGCTTGCAAATGGTGAAATTTACAATTACAAGGAGCTTGCACATTATGCTGGATTAGACCCGTCGTCATTTCGCTCTGATATAGAACTTTTGCTACATTTGGCAACAGCTACAGAACCCATAAATTTTGCATCTTTGAACGGCGATTTTGCAGGAATTCTGTTTGACTCGCAAAACAAACGATGTATTGCATTTCGCGAGGGCGTCAAACCGCTCTATGTCGGATATTCGAAAACAAACACACTCGTGGGCTTTGCATCACTCATGTCTGCATTGAAACATGTGCCGAATATTGCGCGAATTGAAGAATTTCCGCCGGGTCATGTGTTGGATGAAGGAGGGCCGAAACCGTTTGTAACTCTGAAACCAACTGTACGATTAAATTCTGAGATTGTAGCTAAAATGGGCATTTTTGAACACTTAACCGCAGCCGTTCGTCGTCGTATGCTTCACAGCAATGTTCCTGTTGCGTTTTTATGTTCAGGGGGTATTGATTCCAGTATTTTACTGTGTATTGGCCACCAAATTTGGACACAAGAATTGGGTCGTCTCGCAGCAGATCTTCAGGTTTTTACGCTTGAATACGAGTCATCGCCGGATGCATTTTATGCAAAAATTTTGTGTCAAAAACTCGGTGTGCGCCATACGGTGTTTAAGTTCAATAGGACGGATATCGAAGAAAATGTACTTGATATTTTAGCCGTGATTGAAACGGATGATCATCGCACACTTCGTGCTGCCGTGCCACAATTTATGCTGGCAAAACAAATCGCAACAACACCCTACAAAGTGATTCTGTCGGGCGAGGGTGCAGATGAATTGTTTATGGGGTACAACTACTTTTACAAGTGTCCAACGGTGGAGGCTGCAGAGGCCGAATCAGAGCGTCTTCTTGCAAATATGCATCGATTTGACCTTTTGCGTGCGGATAGGTGTGTTTCCCATTGGGGGCTGGAACTCCGTGTGCCCTTTTTGGACCCGAATGTTGTTGAATTTGTTAGTGCGTTAACTGGACGAAATCGCAGTGATGAAAAGGGCATTTTGCGCGATGCATTTGCGCATATCCGTGTGCTGCGCGAAACCCGCATTCTTGAACGAGGTAAAGAGAAGTTTTCGGATGGATGTGGATTAGGGTATGTTCCGGCGTTAATGCGTGAGTGTGCGAAACAGTGTGGCGCGGACAGTGCTGCAAGTGCAAGTGCAAGTGCACACACACTTGAACGGTTTGAACGGCAATTGTGCGAACGTGAAATGAGGCGGGCGTTTGGAAAAATTAAGACGCCGAAAAATGCGGACTTTCGCGAATTGCCCGATTGGGCAAGTGTAGGTCAAAAAGTGACGAATCTTCTGGTTGGTTAAAATAGAGTAAAGGAAATGACTGCATTTTTTCCCGTAAGTCGGTTAGGAGCGACCGTTGGATTGGCAGTTGTACCGATTGTTTACACGGCAGTTTCTGCGACGGGTGCTGTTGCATCCTTTACAGCGGGTACGGGCATCCAGTTAATTGGAACTGCAACGGCAGCAGGGGCAACGGCAGTGGTTGGGCCCTTTGCGGGTGCCATGGTAACAACGGTTGCAACACATGCATCGGCAGTGACATCGCGAAATATTGATGCGAATACACATTTCACGGCAGCAGTGGCTGGTGCAATTGCTGGTGCTGTTGTTACATTGAGTGTTACACTTGTGGAACAAACGGTGAGAGGCACCGTGTATTGTTCGCGTGCGGCTTTACATCGGTATTTGAGGTCACAACAGCATGGTACACCCTTTGATGACTCGCCGCAGCCAAAAGAAGATGATTATGAAATGATTGGTGCCGTGGGTGATGCTGACGTTGCTGTTGGTGATGCTGTGGGTGATGCTGCTGATGCCGTGAATGTCATTGCTGCTAACGATGCCGTGGATCACTGTGGCAACAATGCATAAACCACACAAACCATGCACGCGCTAATTAAACACAATGCATAATTATTTTTCATGAATGTCCAACTGGATTGGTCCAAGAGGTCAAGCCGTTGGTCCAGTGAGAGCGGCGGTTTTGCAGCGTCAATGCGAGCGTCAATGCGAGCGTCAATGCCATGTTTTTTGGCCAATTCCCATACGTCTAATAAGGATGCTGTCCCATTCCAAATACGCGTTGATGCGAGAAGATTACGCACGTGTATATTAACTTCACGTACGCACAGAAAATACTCAAACGATTTCCATAATAGCGCAGCGGATTCTTCAATGGACAGTGACGGATGTTCCTTTATTGCGAATTTGATTTCTTTAAACGTTTCATACGACGTGGATGTTGTTAATTCATCCACGATGTGTTTGTTGATGAGGAGCGACAATTCGTGGATAAAGAGTTTACGCTGACCTGAAAGCACATGTTCAGGATGCGTGAATGTGAATGGCAACGGAAATGCGGGGTCTTCTGTGACGACGGATTTCGGAGAATCGATCATTGCACGTTCCCCTCCTGTGCCAACGATGCCTACTCAATTTTTCGTACGTGCAAAATAAAACGTGAAATTGATTAATGCCGATTAAGTAAAACAGCAACCATAAAGGCGTATGCTGTAAATGCACCGAATGCCATAACAATGTGACTCACTCGAATTTGAACATATTGTTGCATTAGTGTCTGAATATCAAATTGCGGGCTTTCATCGTCAATCATTGTCTGTCGGCGAATAAGTGGTACTGAAGAATCCAGGTCCGTTGAGACATTCGCATCGTCGGAAGCGTCGAACTCGTCGGAAGCGTCGGAAGAGTTGGACCCACCAAACATTTTCAGAAAAACCACCAACATTTTCAGAAACATCAGAGACAGGTCCAGAAGCGCAAGTATACCCGCTAAAATCATTTTGGAGCCACAAAGACGCAATGCGTGAAACATCAATACCCATACATGCATATTGGACTGACATGCATTGCGCAAACCCGTATGCACCGTAGGCAACGCGGAATCCGACGCAACCTTGAGGAAGTGAGCCTTGAGGTGCGACTGGAGTGTGAGAATCGTGAATGGCGCAGACCCCGCATGAAGCGGGAAAAGCTTACGGAGAGCCTCATCCTGCTTGATGTCCTTGCCCTGTATTAATCCCTTCGACTTGGCGTACTCGATAATCGACTTGGTTGCGGAAATGCGGCTAACGAGCATACCCTTGGGCTGGCCCAGAAACGCACAAAGCGCATCGCTAATGGGCAAGGGCATGTTGAACACGCTAACCCTTTTGGGCTCATCCGTCGCGGAATCAACCGTAGCGGAATCAGACGCAGCAACCATTGACAGCACGGAATCATTTGTAAGCACTGCGAAATCAGACGCAGTAACTGTTGGCACCGCGGAATCAACCGTAGGCATTGTGGAATCAGATACAGCATCAACAACCGTAGGGACTGCGGAATCAGACGCAGCAACCGTTGGCACCGCGGAATCAATTGTTTGCACCGCGGAATCAGACGCAGCAACTGTTGGCACCGCGGAATCAACCGTAGGGACTGCGGAATCAGATACAGCATCATCAACAACCGTAGGGACTGCGGAATCAGACGAAGCGGAATCAACTGTAGGCACTGTGGAATCAGACGAAGCGGAATCAACTGTAGGCACTGTGGAATCAGATACAGCATTAACCGTAGGCACCACAGAATCAACCGTAGGCACTGCGGAATCAGACGCAGCGGAATCAACCGTAGGCACCACAGAATGAACCGTAGGCACAGCGGAATCAGACGCAGCATGAATCATACTCCACAGATCCAATAGCGATTTGGTTTCATGAACCGACGTCATTACATGTGTTTTTGAGAGGAGCTCCCGCGCAAATGTATTCAGTTCTCCGTCTGCATTTTTTCGAAGAATGTTAAACAACCAAATCCAGAATAACTGTGCAGACTCAGGAACATCCGGTCCATATGCAAGAATCGCTTGCTTTATGTCATTGTACGAATCTTGTGCAAACTCTCGAACCATAAATTCATTGATGAATCGTGACAATTCATCAAGAAATTGGTCATGATCCTGTTGCAGGTCCTTGCACCGAGGTACAGTGAACACAAAGTCCAACGGAAACGCGGAATAACGGCGATAGGGGGAACCACTCATCTAACTGTTGTGTCTTGCACGTTTCGGCATCTCGTCATTTTTTATCGTTGGAAAAATTGACATCGTCAATACACGTCAGGTTTGTATTCCGATGACCAAACGCGCAATACTCGATGCACCCAACAATCGTGTTCAACTTCTTGAATGGAAAACCGACCGATGGTGCTTTTGTGAAACTGCATTGAGGCAGTGTCTTGCAAAAACGACAACGCTAAAACGGATTGAGCCGACACGTTTTCAAACACTTCCCGACCGTGAATTGTGGCCACTACTTTCGGAAGAAGAAAGCATGCAACCAATTGAACTGCATCCACTGTTATGGCTGCATTGCCCGGTGACGCACAAACCATCGTTGATTTGGTCGGCACTTCTTTGGGGGCTTCCAATGGACATGCCTCCAGGTACACTTCCGCGTCCAGGCTTGATACCATCTGTGCCACAGCCGTCGCCACAACCGTCGCCACCGGTACCAAAAACATGCCCAAAAACATGCCCAATAACATTCGAACCGCTCGTCCCTTCGACAACGACAGCACTGGTGTGTGGACACCTTTTCGCCAGCAATGCAATTCGCGAATGGTTGAGCCAAAATGCGACTTGCCCGGTTTGCCGTCAACCCCAATAATTTCTCGCGTTCCAGTAGAAACAATGAACTCCCTCGCTCAACTCAAACTCGGAGGCCGTCGCCGCACCCACCGTAACCGCCGCGTTTCCCGGCGCTCGCACAAGCAGCAACGCCAGAGCCGTCGCCAGCGCCAGAGCCGTCGCAACCACCAGTAAATCGACACTTGCCAAAGTTTCAAACATGTGTTTCGAAAACACACGTTTTAAATGTCGATGCTTTTAGGCGGAAATGAGATTTAGAATCGTTTTCAGTCGTTGAAGTGATTCGGCTCCAACAACACCATCGAGCGTCAGGAGTGCCCGAAGTGCAGCTGCAACTTTGTTTTTACGGTCACCTCCGTATGTTTTGGCAACTTGGGCAGATGTCCAGACTGCAACAGGTGGAGTTTGATGTTTGTTGATATTGTTGTGCAATGCAAGAAGCCATTCTCGCAAATAACTCTGCAAGTTTCCGGAGGTCCGCTGCAAATGGGGTTTGAATGGATTCGCAGTTAGCCATTGTGCAAAATGGCGCGCACATTCTTCGCACGGTAGGCATGTTTTTAAGGACGATAGCATTGGAATCCAGAGATTTCGCACGGCTAAACGGTCGCTGAATTCGGCGGCAGTGTGAAGAGCCAGCCACAAGGGTGGACCCCATTCAACACCGTCTTCATCCGTAGCAGGCACCGTAGCAACAGGCACAACCGTAGGCTCCGCAGTAGCAACAAGCACAACCGTAGGCTCCGCAGCAGCAACAAGCACAACGTCAGATTCCGCAGCAGCAACAAGCACAACGTCAGATTCCGCAGCAGCAACAGGCACAATTGCAGCAACAGACACAACGTCAGATTCCGTAGCAGCAACAGGCACAATTGCAGCAACAGACACAACGTCAGATTCCGTAGCAGACAAAACAGTAGGCTCCACAGAAGCAACATGCACAACCGTAGGCTCCGCAGTAGCAACAGGCACAACCGTAGGCTCCGCAGCAGCAACATGCACAATTGCAGCAACAGGCTCAACGTCAGATTCTGTAACAGCAACAGGCACAATTGCAGCAACAGGCTCCACAGAAGCAACAGGCACAACCGTAGGCTCCACAGAAGCAACAGGCACAACCGTAGGCTCCACAGAAGCAACAGGCACAACGTCAGATTCCGTAGCAGACACAACCGTAGGCTCCACAGAAGCAACAGGCACAACGTCAGATTCCGTAGCAGGCACAACCGTAGGCTCCACAGAAGCAACAGGAATAACCATAGGCTCCGTAACAGCAACAGGAATAACCATAGGTTCCGTAACAGCAACAGGAATAACCATAGGTTCCGTAACAGCAACATGAACAACCGTAGGCTCCGTAGCAGCAACAGGAATAACCATAGGTTCCGTAACAGCAACATGAACAACCATAGGCTCCGTAGCAGCAACAGGAACAACCGTAGGCTCCGTACCAGCAACAGGAACATCAGCAGCAACCGTAGTAGCAACCACATCAGCAGGAACCGTAGTAGCAACCACATCAGCAGGAACCGTAGTAGCAACAACAGGGACAGCCTCCGTAATAGCTTGCATTTTAATGGGATCTGTTAAAATCAAAGCGGGCACTGTTACAGCGTTTTCCGGAGGGGGAATTTCGTGAATTTCTAAAACTGGAATTTTTAAAGGCGGTTGTGATTTAGCAAGTAATCTGCCACGAAAGTTTCGATTGGGAGCAACAGGGGCAACAACAGGGGCAACAACAGGGGCAACAACAGGAGCAACAACAGGAGCAACAACAGGAGCAACAACAGGGGCAACAACAGGGGCAGCAACAGGGGCAGCAACAGGGGCAGCAACAGGGGCAGCAACAGGGGCAGCAACAGGGGCAGCAACAGGGGCCGTAACAGTAGCACGACCCCGAAGGTTCATTGGTACCACACGTTTGCGACAACTACACATTTTTATATTTAACACTCTATGTTATGCATTTAAAATGAGTCCGGGAATTTCATCGATATACGTAGAATGCCCAAAGTGAGCGTCCAGTGGTCAGAATCACCAAAAATCAAATCGCACACAATTTTAGACAATATATTGTGGTTAGCAACAGCACGTCTTTTATGTTTGGGATTTGATGTTCAAACAACAACCTTATGGACATCCTCAACAAAACAAATGGCAAACTTTACAGCAGAGTTTCAACTGGATCGAGAAATGCCTGAAGAAGAATGGTTCGATTTGTTGGGTGAATATGTAGTCGGAGAATTGCCCGATGGAATCGACGTTTTAGAAGAGCAACCCGTTGGTCGCTGGAAGCCAGTCGTTTTCCCTGAACTTTGGATGCCTGGACGTTAAATCACACATACAACAACAATGCAAATGACCAGAATGACAACAAGTCCTCCAATAATCATGCATTGACGCTCTTTGGAGACGGAATTGATGAGCTTATTCACACGACCCAGAACAGTTGTTGTTTTGGCTTGTGCGGTATCAATTTCACCATCTACTTTCTCTAAAATTTTGCCTTGGGCTGAAATTTCAGCTCCCATTTCTTTCGCAAGAATGTCTAATCGTGTTAGACTAGCATCCATTTGAACAAGAACTTCATCCTGTCGTGCGACAACACCCTTGTGTGCATCCATTAGTTTTTGAGTGTTCATTTTTCGGCGACACCCCGTTTGTGCGCCGCGTGAGGGGCGTCAATTTTTTAGCTCAATGCCGTCTACGAGACGTACGGATATTGGCGAAACGACGGCCGTTCTAAAGTCACACAGAATTAGCATTCTAACCATGGCTGTATTCTTGATTTTGAGGCAACCTGTTGGGCGGGAAGTATTAATACGGAACAAATGGAAATCATCGAGTGTCCGAGTCAATTGTTTCAGATCGTGAAAGAATGTCATTGATTGATGAATTTCATGAGTATTGTCGACCGGTGCTTAACTGACCGAATTTTGTACAGAATTGACTGGAATAACGCAAGAGACAGTTGATGTCGCGGACGTTTTGCAGCGGCATAATGCATGGCTCCGAAAACACTGTGGGAATGAACGAATTGTCATTGCCGGAGCATGGGACATTAAGACGATGCTGCCTCGAGAAGTTAAAAACAATCCCGTTCAGCAGTTTTTGAATGTGAAAGAGGTGTTTGAATTTGCAAATGGCCGTAAAGAGGAATGACAGACATGTTGACGAAACTTGGATTGGAACTGACAGGACGCCATCATTCTGGCCCGTAACATTGCTAGAATTTGTTCGCGATGTTCTGAAAAGTTAATCGGTCAGCATGCTTTTTGCTATTTTTTCAAGCACATCCGGTTTCAGCAGTGGAATACTCTTGATTTTCTCCGCTGTTGTCGGTGTCAAATTCATGTAATAAAACGCGTGGTGCTGAAATCCACTCGTCGTCGCGGCTTCAGCAATCCTAAATAAATGGACATCATCCTCACCGACTAAATATTGGCCAATTTTGCCGGTTTTGGATACAATCGCTGTATTAAATTCGGGATTTTCACGAAATTTCCTGTAATACGATGTAAACAAGTGAACAAAAAAGATCGCGAGGTCGGACCCAGGAACACAGCCCGTTGGCCGTTTCGAAACATTTGTGGAAATATCATACCGGTCGATTTCATGGTAATGGAGTCCTCGGAATTCCAAACAACTGAAGCCGAAATCAATGAGTTTAATGCCACCATCCTCCGTAAACATGACATTGCCTGTGTGAAGATCGCGATGGCTGAAGTTGTAGCGCCGTTTGAGCACATTCAGCAGATGACCGAGCTGGACAAGAAACGGTATGAACCACGTTAGTGCGAAACCGCCCTTGTGCTGAACGTATTTGGGAAGCGTAAATGCGATGGGTTCCATGAGAATAAACAATCGAATGGTATTGCCCAAAGGAATTTCAGGACCGAGTGTCTTGGAGTCACGAAACAAGCGAAGTGGGCGACACACAAGATGCCCAACATCAGGGTCACAGACAAGCACCGTTTGAATAAAGGTTTCAATGAATACATTGCGGATTTGCTGCTCAGCCTCATCCGGCTTTCCCTTAATATCATCAAACGTTATAGATTTGTAAATTCGTTTTCCATCTTCGGAACGATACATTTGTCCGTAAACACCGCTTTCATGTTCGTTGGGGGGTGCCAGCCGATTAATTTCATGACGACCGGATCGCGCTACACTTTTCAAATCGAATGAACCCATGGTTCGCTCAAAGGGAGTTAGCTTGAGTGCCTCCGTAAGAAAAAACGGCTTAATTGTGCGGCGAAACCCCTTGGCTGAAACGTCCTCGCGTGCAGCTTCCTCGGAAAGTCGTGCAATAATATGGTTCACATCTCGTTGTCCGAGAATCGATGCGAATGCATGCGCAATTTTGTCATTTGCGTGCGCGTTTTCTGTGGTGATGGATGCGGAGCGAGTTGTTCCCTGGTGTAAAAGAGAGTTTGATTTGTATTGGGATGGTACATGCATGGATGGGTCAAATGCAGAATGTTCATCGAACAAACGTAATTTAAATGTGGGTGGAAGCGGTGGGCGGCGATGTCGTGTGTTCCGTGCAGTTGCAGTGTTCCGTGCAGTGTTGTTCCGTGCAGTTGCAGTGTTCCGTGCAGTGTTGTTGCGTGCAGTTGCAGTGTTCCGTGCCCCGTATATTTTGAGAACGCGTTCAATGTTTGCGCGAAGTGCCGACGTCATTCCAGGATTGTCGGAATTGCGGAATTCAACAACATGCGCTGCGTCTAAAATTTGTTCACGCATGGATTTGAATTGCGGTTGCAAAACAACCCGTTGTACTTCTTTTGTGCAAAGCATCTCAAACAATGTATCGGCAATTTCAATTCGTTTGGCAGAATTGCGCGCGTTAGAGTGTATTGCATGAAGTAGCGGAAAAAGTGTGCGAAATACAGTCAAATCCGTAAGATTCAACGCAGTGTCGCCGTCAAACAAATGCAATGTTAGTGCAATATTTGTACGCAGTTCATCCGTCATCTTGCGAGAAGACTGAAGGGCGTGCGCTAAATGTACGACCGCATCCCGAAATGTTTTAAACTGGGGTAAACCCAAAAAATGAAACGATGCAGGACGACATACAAATACGAAGAGTTCGTTTGCTACACGGCTGTCTTCGTCAACTGCATCGATAAGGTTTGTAAGAATCCGTTTGAAATTGTCTTCTTCGCTTTCCATTGCTCTAATTTAAGAAACAGAATTAAACAGCCTTTGACGATGCATGTAGAATGTGCTGCCGTTTTTTGACAATTTCGACCAATTGCGTGGGATTGAGCACGGACAACGTGTCGAGAAGAGCCCGTATGTGCGGTTGAATGTTGTAATAATAGAATGCGTGTGGCGGACGTTCGGGATTGATTTGCATTGCGAGCGCAAAGAGATTGAATCGGACACCGTCAAGAGAACCGGAGAAATTCGTGTCGGAAAAGAACGCTTTTGCGGAAAGGTCCAACTGCGATGCATAGCGAAACATGAAGGATGTGAAGAATTGGGCTAAATCAAACCCGCCGACACAACCAACAGGCATTCTTGCAAGAAGTTGTGCGCGTGTTGCGTGATAATGCAAACCGCGAAATTGAAGACAACTGAATCCGAAATCAATGAGTTTGAGTTTGCCTGTATTGGTGATGAGAACATTGCCAATGTGGAGATCGCGATGACTAAATGCATAACGACGTTTAAGGGATGCCAACACGTTTCCAAGTTGTGAAAAAATGGGTGCGAGCCACGTCATGGATACACCACCCTGTTGCTCAATGAGGGTGTCGAATGTGTGTTGAATGGGTTCCATGAGAAGGTAGAATTGTTGAGAACCGCGTTGTTGAGAACCGCGAAACAAACGCACCGGGCGACAAATATTGGAACCAACCGTTGGATCGCATGACAACATCGTTTGAATGAATGTTTCAATGAACACGTTGCGAACGTTTTCTTCGGTGCTGACGGGTAATGTGATGGACTTGTAAATGCGCAAGCCGTCATCGGAACGAAATAGTACGCCAAAGGTTCCGTATTCGCGAGATGGAGCCAGACGATTGAGTTGACTGCGGCCAGACCGGACAATGCTTGAGCCGTCGGCGGTTTCAATGCGCTCAAAGGGTGTGAGATTGCGGACTTGATCAAGAAAAAACGTGGAGTCATCAGGGGCGGCTCGAATTGCCTCTTCGGACAAAAAAGCAAGAATTGGATTGACATCCCGTATGCCAAGAACGGCTGCAAAGGCTGCGACAATAATGTGATTGAATGGGGATTCTTCGGTAGTAAATCGTCGCGAGGGGAGTGCGGTTGTTTGAAATGCGGGGGTTGCGAATGCGGGGGTTGCGAATGCGTGGGTTGCGAATGCGGGGGTTGCGAATGCGTGGGTTGCGAATGCGGGGGTTGCGAATGTTGGATTCTTTGGCTGTGGTGCAAGAGGTGGGAGTTTTGCTGTTTTACTGCTGCTGCGACGAAATGTTTTGCGGCGAGGGAGGTGCGCGATGGGTGTACGACGTTTTGAAGGCGAAACCGTATGCAGTTTTTTGGTTGGAACTTTGGAAACTGTTCCCTTGGCAGCAAACACGGCGAATGCACGGAGTCGATGACTGATAGATGAATCTTGCAAAAGTTTTTGTGATTTGATTGCGATTGCTGCACGAAACCCCGCGAATTGCGGAAGAGCCAGAATTCTCTGTGAGGACGGTTGACAGAAGAATTCGTAAAAGTCGGTGATAGCGTTCATGCGAAGAACGTGGTTTGGCGCAGTTGTCATGGCAGTCATATGTCGATTGAGCGTACGATTAAAGGTTGAAATGGCGCTTTCAGCCATTCTTCTACAATGTGCTGCGTATTTGTCGAGATTAAAAATTGAACCCGTCAATCGTGGAAGGGACCACGTTGAATGGACGCTGCACCACATGCGATCCTCCGTAAGATAGCGGAAACAAACACGTGCGTTGAGCTATTCACAGCAGTTACACTCGGCGACATACTGCTTGTTAGATTATTGATTGAATCAAACGCAGACATTCACGATGCCGCAGTTTTAAATCAAGCAGTTGAAAAGGGGTATATAGAAATTGTTCGTCTGCTGCTTGACCATGGTTGTCCTTTAGCGGAGAACGCACTTCGTATTGCAATTGACCATGGGCACACCGATATTGTCCGTTTGCTCCTTGAATTGCCGTTTGACCTTGGCTGTACGTATTTCATTGATGATGACGAGGTCGATATACTACAATATGCATGCGACAGTGGTCACACAGACATTGTGCGTTTACTACTTGGCTTGCCGTTGGACCGTGGGGTGGATCCTGCAGCAGATAATAACTTTGCACTTCGGATTGCATGTGAATTGGGGCACAGAGACATTGTCCGTATGTTCCTTGATTTACCAGTGGAACGTGGAGTTAATCTAAAACACATGACGGGTAAAGAAATTGATAAGGAATGCAATGAACGATCCGTTTCCAAACAGTTATTAACAAAATATTAAAGGTGCAAAACAGTAGTAACCTTAAATATTTTGATTCGCTTTGGCAGTTGTAAGCACAATCTCCGTCCGGAGGAATTTCAGACCTGAAATCGCCGACAAATTCCTCCGGACGAAGGAACACTGCATTCCTTAGAAATTGACGTATTGTGTATGTGTTATCCAACAATTTCAGGAATGTTGTTGAGACACATGATATCTCGTGTGCATGATTAATATTGTGAAGCGCTTGGAATCACAGCACGTGAACCCAAGAAAAATGACGACCCCCCAGCCAACAACATAAACATGTTTAATGTCCAACATAGATGAAGCTGCTGGACTTGGTGCGCACCCGAGAGTCGAAAAGGAAACAGCGGAAGTTCCACATGCACTCGCCCTTCTCCGTAAGATTGCGGAAACACATGCGAATATTCCCATTATGAATGCAGCCAACGCAGGTGATGCGTTACTTGTTGAATTATTAATTATGGCGGGAGTTGATGGTCGCGGTGCTACTGAAGCGCTGATTCGGGCGTGTGAGGAAGACGATCCATGGAACATTGTTCGCTTATTGCTACAGGTACAAGGTGTAAATGTCGCAGCAGAGAATAATATTGTGTTTCGAACGGCATGTGGCGATGGGCAAACTGACATTGTCCGTCAACTCCTGGAGTTGCCATTGGACCGCGGAGTGGATCCGGCAGCCGATGACAGTTCCGCACTTCAATATGCAAGCGAAGACGGCTATACCGACATTGTTCGTTTGCTCCTGGATTTAGAGCGTGGAGTGAATCCATCTGCGGACGACAGTTACGCGCTTCGGTATGCATGTGCAAACGGGCACACGGAAATTGTTCGTATGCTCCTTGATTTGCCGTTGGAAAGAGGAGTTGATCCAGCGACACATGTCAATGCACCGCTTCGATACGCATGCATGCACGGATACACAGACATTGTGCGTTTGCTCCTTGATTTGCCGCTGGACCGTGGAGTTGATCCAGCAGCGGGAGCAGCGGGAGACAATGAGCCACTTCAACTCGCATGTGCACGCGGACATACGGAAATTGTTCGTTTGCTCCTTAATTTGCCGATAGAACGCGGGGTGAATCCTGCAGCAGGAGATAGTTGTGCGCTTGAACTTGCGTGTAGGGGAAATTACGCAGACATTGTTCGCCTGCTTATAGCAGCTGACGGCGTCGATGTTACCGTTGATAATGTGCCATTTGGGTGGGCATGCAAAAATGGCCATACAGACATCGTTCGTGACCTTCTGACATTTGATGACGTGGATCCATCCGCGAATTGCAATGACGCGTTTCAACTTGCAAGTCAACATGGACATACGGACATTGTTCGTTTGCTTCTGGATTTGCCGTTGGAGCTTGGTGTCGATCCGTCGGCAGTTGACAATATCGCGCTTCGTTGGGCATGCGAAAAACAACATATCGACATTGTTCGGTTGCTACTTGCAGCACGGGACCGTGGGATTGATCCAGCTGCAAATGATCATTTCGCAATAAAGGCTGCAAGTGTCAACGGTAGCACGGACATTGTTCGTTTGCTTATTGAATTTCCGTCTGAACGTCCGTTGTGCTCAACAGCCTTAATTTGCGCATGTGTACATGGACATACAGACACTGTTCGCTTCCTTCTGGATTTGGAAAGGGAACCAGATAAATTCGCATTGCGGGCTGCATGCGAAAACGGGCACATTGACATTCTTCGCATGCTCCTTGATCGACCCGTTTCATGTACATCCATTCTTCATGCACTAACGTATGCAATTGAAAAGGGAAAAACGGAGGTTGCGCGCATGCTTTTCGACCATTTGACGTTGGGAGAATATCGTGATTACGCATTTCATTGTGCGTGTGCATGTGGACAAACAGACATTGCCCGTATACTACTTGATTCGGAGCTCGATGTGACAGCAGATGACAATTCTGCGCTGCGGGCTGCATGCAAAGGAGGTCACACAGACATTGTGCGTTTACTACTTGATTTGCCGTTGGAACGTGGTGTGGATCCAGCAGCAGATGACAATTCTGCGCTGCGGACTGCGTGCAAAGAAGGACACACAGACATTGTCCGTATGCTACTCGATTTGCCATTGGAGCGCGGTGTGGATCCAGCTGCAGATTACAATTTCGCGCTGCGGGCTGCATGCGAAGGAGGACACACAGACATTGTGCGTTTACTACTTGGCTTGCCGTTGGAGCGCGGTGTATCGCTCAAATGCTTACGGAATCTTCAGACGCTGGTTCGAGAGCAGCCAGTGATTTCCGCGATGCTGATGCAGCATTTGATTTCTCTCATCTAATGTTTGTGCAATGATTTTTGGAAAATTGACTCCCCTCACAATGGTTTGGAACACGCATAATGTCCGATTGGAGCGCGTGCGATTCTCCGTAAGATAGCGGAAACACACACGGGCGTTGAGCTTTTAACTGCAGTTACAGTCGGCGACAAACTGCTTGTTAGATTATTGGTTGAATCAAACGCAGACATTCGCGATGCCACAGTTTTAATTGAAGCAGTTGAAAAGGGGCACACGGAAATTGTTCGTTTGCTTCTTGACCATGACTGTCCTTTAGCAAATACCGTAGTTAAAAAAGGACACACGGACATTGTTCGTTTGCTTCTTGACTTGCCATAATCCTGCTGAATGTAGTGATGATGATTTACAGATGAGTATACTGGATGATGCATGTGTTAACGGCCACACGGAAATTGTTCGCATGATTCTCGATTTGCCATTGGACCGTGGTGTTGATCCTGCGGACCATGACAATCTTCCACTCCAATATGCATGCGACAACGGACACACTGAAGTAGCCCGCATACTTCTCGATTTGCCAGAGGACCGCGGTGTTGAGCCATCATACGACGATAGCTGTGTTTTACGGAACGCATGTGAACATGGACATACAGAGATTGTCCGTTTACTTCTCGATTTACCGTTAGGTCTTACAGATGCACGGGGTTTGGACGAATACATTCGAACTGAGATGCTAATTAATGCTTGCGAGAATGGGAATACGGAAGTATATTCATCGAACATCGTCATTCGGTGGTGCTCGATCTTAAATGGGCATTTCAATTCGCGTGCGGCGAGTCGAACATTGACATTGTGCGTTTACTACTTGAGCAAGGAGTGAACCCATCCGCAGATGACAACTCAAGAATGCATGCGAAGGAGGACGGTTTGATGTAGTTCGCCTTCTGCTCGATTTACCTGTGACATGTGGAGTAAATCTCAAAAACTTCAGCGATGAAGAATTATACAGATTAAGCGTAAAATCTCCTGGGATTTCTGCGATACTGATGCGCTACATGATTATTATCGCATACGGTAAAGAAAATTGACCCCCCTCACAGTGGTTTGAAACCGTGCATAATGTCAGACACACATGCGATCCTCCGTAAGATAGCGGAAACAACCACGCGCGTTTCGATTGTGGACGCAGTTAAGCTGGGCGATGCATTTCTCGTCGAGCTTATGGTAGCAGACACAGCCGACACAGCAGACACAGCCGACGCATTTAGGATTGCATGCTATCATAGACGCGTCGACATTGTCCGTGTGCTCATTGACATATCGAAAAACGCAATGAATGACGCACTTCAAACCGCAAGTGAGTGCGGGCATGCTGAAATTGTCCGTCTGCTGCTCGACCATGGAGTTGATTCAAATGCAATTACTGAAGCGCTCGAAAACGCATATCGCAATGGACAAACACACATTGTCCGTATGCTTTTAGAATTACCGGCGGAACGCGGAATAGGTCCAGAAGTATTGAATAGCGCATTTCGAGACGTCTGTGAATGTGGAAACATTGGCATGATAGAGTTGTTTTTAGAATTGCCGTTGAAAATTGATATGGCAACACTTGAAGAAGAACTGCATAATGCCATTGAAAACAGATTTACCGTAATTGCTCGTTTGCTTTTAGAGGCGTATCGTGGAGTAGAATTAGGTAATGTTCTAAATCGCGCGCTTGAGAAAGCGGTAACGTGTTCTTGTACCGAAATTGTTGGTGCGATACTTGAAGTTGTATCAGAACACGAAACAGTTTTAGAGGGAGACCGTAAGTATTTAATTAGCGCAATTGGTAACAGAGACCATGAAATTGTTCGTATGCTGTTGGACCTTCCATCCGAATGGGGAATTGATGACGATGAATTGGAAGCGGGGTTTGAACTTGCAATGAGAAACAATGATGAAGACGTTATTCGTTTGTTCTGGAGGAGGGGTCTCCTTACAACAATTCGCCGTCAATGAACACTGTTGGGAATTTTTGGAGTTAACGGTTACAGCAGCTCTGAAAAATGATTACTTCATTGTTGGTAACGGAAACACATGACCGACTCCGTAAGATTGCAGAAACACATGCGATAACATCCTTTGAAGCAGCAATGAGCACCGACGATGCCATGCTTGTTGAACTCATAATTGAATGTAATGGCGATGAAATTGGGCCAGATGCATTTATTACGGCCTGTCGCTGCGAGTATACAAACATTGTTCGTTTGTTCCTTGAATCCGCATTTAGAGTTGATTCTGAAGCACTCGGTGTAGGATTTCAAGTGGCATGCGCATTAAACAATATTGAAATTGTTCGTTTGATTCTCGCTTCCGCTATTGGTTCTGAAGCACTCAATGTAGGATTTCGAGCGGCATGTAACAACGGGTGTACTGAAATTGTCCGTCTGCTTCTCGATTTGCCATTAGCACGAGGTGTGGATCCGGCATCATTCAACAATGCCGCAATTCGAATGGCGTCTGAAAACGGACATACCGAAATTGTCTGTCTGCTTCTTGATGTGGGCCGTGGGGTGAATCCGGTAGCATGCTTCAATGCCGCATTTCGAATGGCGTCTGAAAACGGGCATGCTGAAATTGTCCGTTTGCTCCGTGGGTCGTTTGATGCAGTTTAGCTGCAACGGACATGGAAACGAGTAAATGGTTCAAAGAGGCGGTACTGGGATTGAGACAATTCATGACATTAAGCAACAATTTTGCAATTGCGCTCGTACGGAAAATTGATGACATGGAGAGGCTCGTGGTTTTGTTTTAGAGAGATGACATCACGCGTGGTATCATCCGCATCGGATTTGGAAGAACAGTTGACGGCCGAATGGGAACAAGCGTGCAACGCAGCGTTGGAGGAAGTTCTTAAATGTGAAACAACGTTGTCGCTTGTGCAGTTTTCACGGTATGCGAAGTTGTTTATTGATGAAATTGTGGAGGAGAGTGCAAAACAGCCGGGTGTGACGATTTTTCGCCCATGTGCGGCGGCAGTTTATCGTACGGATTCGAGCGAGGCGCCAACTAAATTTTTCAACGAGTTGAAGGCGGGTGCAGCAACAAATTGGATTGCAAAGTATGCTGCAGAACACGGAATTCAGATTGTGCAGGCAGGCGTGCGCGTATATCAGCGTGCAGAAGGGGCGGAAAAGGTTGTTGACGACGTTATCGATGCGGTTGAAGTGTTTCACGTGACGTTTGTTAAAGTGTAAGAATGTTTGACACATTGATGGAGAAAAGTTTGGACGTGGGGGGTGCAAAAATGACGGCATCGTTTTGGAATACGCAATACATTAGTCGATGTCATTTTCAATTTCAGATCTTCGCGAAGAATTCAACGCAGTATCGTATGAGGGCTTGTCGGCATATTGTGATACGTTGTTAAACCGGATTATTTGGAGTAATTGTACACAAGATGAGAAGGATGCACAATTTGAAATATTGAAAACATGGATTGTCGATCGTGCAGCCATGGAAGCAGAAAAATTTAGACAGTTTGAGGCTGAAAAAAGACAAAAAATTGGAGAATGTATTGACAAAATGATCCATAATAGTACCGCGATGTTAACCGCCTCAGTCTTTCAGCAGAAAAATTAGACTGGAAACATTGGGAGGCGGCTAACATCGCGGATCCATGAAATTGATCTCAAATTGATGATGTATCTCTTAGGGAAATTCTTAGCCGAGCTCTGATTTTTGGCATGTGGTGCTACACCAAAATTGACGGACGTGTTTTTACGAACAAACAACATTAATATTTGGTGCGATGTCATTCACATTTGCAATTTCAGAACTTCATGAAGAATATCATTCCGTGTCGAAAGAAGAAGCATTAGTAATTGCAAATCTGGGTGCAGCTTGCTATACTGTTGCACGGAAGAGTATGTATGCACAGTGGTCTGCGTCAATGGCTGGCGATGAGGCATCAAAGGCTGCAATTTGGCGCGCTGAAGGTCGCCAATCATTGATGGAATCCATGGCAGCGACACTTGCTGCTTCAGAATCGGCCATAGCACGCGCAGCAGCAGCTGAAGGACGTTTACAGCAGGTAAATAGTAACATTGATGCAGAGATTGCGCAGCGTTTAGTTCCAATTCGGGAAGGGTTTAACAAAGATATTGAAATGGCTAAAATGATTGAACGCAGAGATGCTGATATGGCTAAAATGGCAGAAATTAGCGCGCTCAAAGAACAAATAGCTGCGGCTGAAGCACGTTTACGCCAGGTTCGTGAAAGCGGTGAAGCCGAGATCAAGGGGCGGCTCCAAGATGCAGCGTTACGTTCGATGAGTGAGTTGACATCGCTAAAGGAACAATTAATGAGTGAAAATAGCGCACTCAGAGAGCGCGTAGCATTGGCCGAGCAACGTGATCTTGTGCCAATACTTCGCCAGGCATTAACTGCAACAGAGAGCGAAGTTAGCTTTCTTCGCGAGAAACTGGACACTGCAACTGCTGCCGTACAGGCATTTGAACAGGAGAAAACAACCAAGAGCAGCCATGCACTTGGCAAACAGGGAGAAGCAACAGTACTGTCCATGTTAGAGGAGTTCGTGTTAACAGAATTTCCACATTCGGACGTCAAGGAAATGTCGCATGTTCCACATGCGGCAGATTTTCATCTATGGATTATGTCACCGACTGGAACACGTGTTAAATTATTATTGGATTCAAAGAATTGCTCGTGGCCAGTGAAAAGTTCTGAAGTCACAAAACTGTACAACGATGTGAATGCAGATGATGATTCACATGGTGGTATCCTCTTATCTTTACTGACACCAATCGTCGGCAAACGCCAATTTGAAATTCGCAATGCACCTCACAAAAAACCAGTTCTTCATGTGACATTTGCGGGTGTTGAACCTTGGCAGCAAAAGGATCTTCTTTGCTGGGCTGTTCGCGTTTTAGTTGCAGTGGTTTGCGAAAGTGATTATGGTAAACAGACGCAAATAATTGAGGATATGGAACATTTCAGAAGTGATTTGAATACAACTTTGAAAAGTGTTGATTGCGCAATTAAGATGCAGCTCCAGGTTGTGGATACACTTCGCAAAACACGGTCTACCATGCACCAGATGAGTGTAATGCGTTGTTTTAACACTGTGCCCGCAGCGGCATCAACTGTTGCGCCTGTGTCCGTAGCGGCATCAACTGTTGCGCCTGTGCCCGCAGCGGCATCAACTGTTGCGCTTGTGCCTGCAACATCAACTGCGACGCCTGTGTCTGCACAAACAGATGACATAATTATCGCAGATGGTGATGATCACTCAAGTGTTGTTGTAGAAGATGAACTTTCGCTTCTGGCACAACAGCCTGCTGAAGGTGCTAAAAATGGCTCAGGCGGTATTGAGTCTGTCCCAGTTGCGGTTGGTGACTCGGGGTGCATTGCACGCACAAAAGGGTCTGTTTGTGGCAAACCAACATATTTGGGGAGATACAAGTGCTATACGCATTTGTCAGAATCGCAAAAAGCGATACTTCAACATGCAGGTTTGCCAGTTACAACAGAACACACTGGTAAACGTGGGAGACCTCGCAAGGTGGCGAACCGCAGTGGTGTGCAGCAGTAATGTAAATTTGCGGCTCAATACCACAGGCGGTGACATTGATGCATGACAGCAATCATACATTTTGAAGTTTTGAACTATGAACACGGTTGAAATGTGTGAGTCATTGTTGCAGTCGAGATGCATCGAGGCATCGCGTGACAGTTTGATGTTTTGTTGACCCGCGCGCGTCAGATGTTAAAAGTCAAGTTACATTTGGTGTGCACTTCGCGAGGTTTCTACTTGTTTGCAAGTAGCATTCGTGAAAGGGTTTGCATTTGTAGATTTTGCGGCCTCAAAGTCAGAGGGTACTTATGTTGTAGTTGGAAAGTTCGCGGGTTTGCAGCCTCACACCAGACTTTCACTTTTCTTCACTTTTCTTCACTTTTCTTCACTTTTTGCAATTTTTCTTCACTTTTTGCAATTTTTCTTCACTTTTTGCAATTTTTCTTCACTTTTTGCAATTTTTCTTCACTTTTTGCAATTTTTTTCTTCACTTTTTGCAATTTTTCTTCACTTTTGCAATTTTTTCTTCACTTTTTGCAATTTTTCTTCACTTTTGCAATTTTT
>Ga0164294_10000483_pt1 | contig 38094 bp, 33 predicted proteins | sample GEODES005metaG_FD_111479 | JGI IMG/M metagenome (GOLD analysis project Ga0164294, IMG submission 111479) | Oligotrophic lake water microbial communities from Sparkling Lake, Wisconsin, USA - GEODES005 metaG | ecosystem: Environmental > Aquatic > Freshwater > Lake | place: USA: Sparkling Lake... | reverse complement strand
GCCGAGGCCGCCGAAGCCGTCGCCGCCCGCGAGCGGGCCTTCGGCGCCGCCGGCCGGATGCTGGTGGACGCCGAGGCTGCTCTGGACGAGGCCGAGCACGCCAAGGCCGAGCGCGACGCCGCCCGCGCCAGCGCCGCCCTGGCCCTCGCCGCCGCCGAGGCCGCCCAACAGACCGCTGCCGCCGCCGAGCTCCGCAGCCACCTGGCCGAACAGGAGCGCCAGCAGGCCCGCGACGAGGCCCTGCACAGCGGCCTGCGCGCCGATGCGCTCGCCGCCGAGGCCGCCGAAGATCGCGCTGCCCGGCAAAGCGCCGAGGCCCAGATCGCACAGGCCTCCGCCCAGGCCGAGGCCTCCGCCCATCTGGCGCGCGAGGCCGAGACCCTCGCCGAGCAGGCCCTCGCCGACGCCGCCGCCGCCCGGGCCGAATACGATCGCCTCGCCCTGGAGCGCGACGAGGCCCGCGCCGCCGCCGGGGTCAGCCACCGCGAGCTGGAGCGGATCCTCGCCCAACGCGCCGCCGCCCAATCCGAGGCCGCCCGCCTCGCCGCCGAGCTGGAGGGGGCCCGCCTGGAGTCCGCCGGCTTCCGCGAGGAGGCCCGTGCCGCGCTCGCCGCCCGCGACGCCGTCCTCGCCGAGCTGCACCCGAGCCGCGATCGCGAAAAGGCCAGCCGCCAGCGCGCCGAGGCCGCCGAGAGCGCCGTGGCCGCCCTCCGGCGCGAGGTGGAGGCCGTCCAGGCTACCGGTGCCGAGGCCCTCACCGAGCAGGGAGAGCTGCTGCGGGCCCAAGCCGCCGAGCGCATCGAGTCCCTGCGCAGCCAGACCGATCAGCGGGCCGAGCGGGAGCGCCGCGAGGCCGCGACCCTGATCGAGACCCTGCGCATCGAGCTGGCCGAGGCCCGCTCCGGTTTGGACCAGACCCGCGTCGAGCGCGACCAGGCCCGCTCCGAGCGGGAGGCCGCCCGCGAGGCCCTCGTGCGGGTGCGCGAGAACGAGGCCGAGACCCTCTCCACCGCCGCGCACAACCTCCGCCGGGTCTCCGGCGAGGCCGAGACGGTCCGCAAGCGCCTCACCCAGGTCGAGGGCGAGCTGGCCGGGCTCCGCGAGGCCCTCAGCGCCGCGCGCTCCCGCGGCGAGGCCGCCGAGGCCACCCGCGCCGCACTACAAGAGCGCCTGGAGCGCCTGTCGGCCGCCGATGAGGGCGACAAGGCCCGCCTCGCTGAGCTGCAGGTCGAGGCCAAGGATCTCGCCGCGGCGCTGCAGGCCACCGAAGAGCAGCTGCGCAAGTCCCGCGCCTTCGCCTCGCAGACCGGCCGCGAGCTGCGCGAGGCCCGCAGCCGGGTCTCCCAGCTCGAGGTCGACCAGCAGGTGAGCCAGGGCGCGGCCGAGCGCCTCAAGGCCGAGGTCGCCGGGCTCCAGCAGCGGCTCGGCGCCGCCAACCTCGAGCTGGAGTCGGCCCGCCAGGAGCAGGCCCAGACCCTGGAGTGGGCCCTGCGCACCGTGCGGAGCGGCGCCACGGCCCCCTAGGGAGCCGGGCGGCGCTCAGGGTCGGGGCCCGGCGGCCCAGCGCCGCACGAAGGGCAGGGCGGCGTTGGCCAGGGCCAGGGTGGCGGTGCGGGCGACGGCGCCGGGCAGGTTCACCACAGCCTGGTGCACGATGCCGTCGGTGACGTAGGCCGGCGCGAGGTGGGTGGTCGGCCGGCTGGTTTCGAAGTTGCCGCCGTCGGCGATGGCGACGTCGACGATGACGGCGCCAGGCTTCATGAGCTGCAGATGCGCCCGGCTGGCGAGGCGCGGGCTCGGCGCCCCGCGCTGGGCGGCGGCGCCGATGACGAGGTCGGCGTCGGCCAGGGCGGCCTCTACGGTGTCGGGGGCGAAGAGCAGGGTGCCGACGCGGCCCACCACCCCGGCCTCCACCTGCCGCAGCGCGTGAATGTCGAGGTCGAGGACGGTGACATCGGCGCCCAGCGCCACCGCGAGGCGCGCGGCGTTGCGGCCGACCACGCCGCCGCCGAGGATGGCCACCCGGGCGGGCGGGACCCCCGGCACCCCGCCGAGGAGCAGCCCGCGGCCGCCCTGCTGCTGCTCCAGCCCGCGGGCCCCGGCGAAGACCGCGAGGCGGCCGGCCACCTCGCTCATCGGCTCCTGCACGGAGTAGCGCCCGCCTTCTTGCAGGCTTTCGGCGGCGACCCAGGCCACGCCGAGCTGATCGAGCTGGGCCACCCGGGCCGGGTGCGCGGCGGGGTGCAGCAGGGCGAAGAGCCGCTGGCCGCGCTTCAAGAGGCCCACCTCGGAGGGCTCGGGGGGCAGCACCTTCCAGATGAGATCGGCCCGGGCGTAGATCTCCTCGGCGGTGGAGACCACCTCGGCGCCGGCGTCCATCAGGTCGACGTCGCCGACGCCGGCCCCCAGGCCCGCCCCGCGCTCGACCAGCACGAAGTGGCCGTCCTGGCGCAGGCTGCGGACGCAGGGGGGCGTGAGGGCCACGCGGTGTTCGCCGGGGAAGATCTCTTTGGGGACGCCGACCTGCATGGGGGCACCGGGCCTTCGGCGCCGCCGGGGGCGCCGTGGTAGCTTGGGGGCTTGGAGAGGTGTGTCATCGATACCGGCTACCCGCCCGCTTCGCCAGGAGGCCGCCCCCGTCTGGCTGAGCTTGGCCGCACCGCAGCGGACGATCCGAATGATCCGGTGCTGCCGCGTCGCATCGTGCTCACCTGCGGCGACTCCGACCTGCTGCGCGAGGTGGTGGGCGAGTTGGGCCAGAACCTCAAGATCGTCGGCAAGTTGTTGGGGGTGCGGGTCCAGCAGCGCGGCGCCGACCTGCTCATCGGCGGGTCGGATGGCTCGGTAGACCTCGCCGCCAGCGCGCTCGAACAACTGTTCGCGGTGGCGCGCACCGGCTACCACCTGTCGGGGGCCGATGTGGAGCAGGCCGCGCGCATGATCAGCGCCGAGCCCAATGTTCCGCTGGTCGACCTCTACCAGGACTCGGTGGTGCTGGGCGCCGGGCGCAAGTCGCTCCACCCGCGCAGCCCCCGCCAGCGGGCCTATGTCCACGCCATTCGCGAGCATGACCTCGTCTTTGGCCTCGGCCCGGCGGGCACGGGCAAGACCTACCTCGCCATGGGCATGGCCCTGCACTACCTGCTCAAGAACGACGTCCAGCGCATCGTCCTCTGCCGGCCGGCGGTGGAGGCGGGCGAGAAGCTGGGCTTTCTGCCGGGCGACATGGCCGAGAAGGTGAACCCCTACCTGCGGCCCCTCTTCGACGCCCTGCACGACCTCCTGGGCGGCGAGCGGGCCGAGAAGCTGATGCTGAAGGGGGCCATCGAGGTGGCGCCCCTGGCCTTCATGCGCGGCCGCACCCTCTCCAACGCCTTCTGCATCCTCGACGAGGCGCAGAACACCACGCCTGAACAGATGAAGATGTTCCTCACCCGCATCGGCGTGGGCTCCAAGGTGGTGGTCACCGGCGACGTCACCCAGATCGACCTGCCGCGCGGGCAGAAGAGCGGGCTCATCCAGGCCATCGACGTGCTCGAAGGCCTGCCCGGCACCGCCGCCATCGCGTTTACCGATGTGGATGTGGTGCGCCACCCCCTCGTCGCCGCCATCGTGCGCGCCTACGACCGCTTCGATCGGCGCCAGGGCAGCGAGGCGCCGCGTGGCTGAGCTGCGCAGCGGTCGGCTGCTGGCCTTGCTGCGCAGCGACATCTTTCGCCGCGCCCTCGCCCTGGTGGTGCTCTCCATCGGCACCGGCCTGCTGACCGTCGAGTATGTGCGCCTGCCCTCGGCCACCTGGGAGGCCGGCGCGGTCGCCGAGCGCGACGTCCGGGCCACCACCACCTTTGACTACATCGACTGGGAGGAGACCTACTCTCGCCAGCGCGAGGCCGAAGAGGGCGTGTTGCCCGTCTTCGACCACGACAGCACGCTGGGCGGCCGGCTCCAGGCCCAGGTGGCCGAGGCCTATGAGGTGGCCCGCGGGCGCTACGCCGACGCCCTGCTCACCGCTCGCGCTGAGGGCCGGCCAGAGGTCTCGCCGGAGGAGCGCAGCCGCATCTCGCGGGACTTCCTGCGCATGCTGGAGCTCTCCCTCGACACCACCGAGCTCGATCGGATCGCCTCCCTCGGCTTCGCGCGCGACGTGGAGCGCGCCACCACCGACCTCGTTGGCCGGGCGATGGCCAACTACATCGTCGCCGATGTCGCAGCGCTGCCCTCCCAGGGCCACTCCGTCACGGTGATGCGCATCACGCGGGAGGCCGTCGAGGAGGTCCAGCTCGACGCCTTCGATCAGATTCACAGCCCTGAACAGACCCGCGGCGCCATCTCGCTGCTGGCGATTGAGACCCTCCCCGACGAGGCTACCCGCAGCGCCGCGGTGGCGGTGGCGCGGGCGGCCTTGCGGCCCAATTTCTCCTACAACCAGCTCGAGACCGAGGCGCGGCGGCGCAAGGCCCGCGAGCGGGTGGGCGAGGTCGTCACCCGCGTCCACCGCGGCACCAGCATCGTGCGCCAGGGCGATGTGGTCAGCCGGCAGCAGGTGGAGATGCTGGTCGCCCTGCGCGGCAGCCGCTCGGGCTTTGGCACGCTGGGCTTTCTGCTCAGTATTTCGGCCTTCGCCGGCGTGGTCTTTGTGGCGATCTACCAGTTCGCCAGCACCCAGATGGCCCGCTTCTCCACGCGCACCCGCGACATGGAAGCGATGGCGGTCATTGTCCTGTTGACGATGGCGATGGGGCGCATCGCCGTCGAGCTGTCGGCCCCCCTCGCCGGGCTGATGGCGATGGGCTCGGCGCCAACCACCTTCTGGTACCTCGTGCCCTTCGCCGGCGGGGCGATGCTGGTGCGCATCCTGGTGAACAGTGAGACCGCCCTGGTCTGGATCCTCACCACCAGCGCGCTGCTGGGCGTGTTGATGGACCAGCAGGTGCTCTACTGCCTCTTCTTCGCCGTCTCGGGCGTCACGGCGGTGGGCAGCGTCACCCAGACCCGCGAGCGCCTCGGCGTGCTCAAGGCCGGGCTGCTCACCGGCCTCGTCAACGCCGCCAGCGCCCTGCTCTTGAACCTCGTCGCCGCGCACCTGGGCGACAGCGGGGCCCTGCGCGCCGCCGCCAGCCAGCCGCTTTGGGACGTGCTCTTCGCCTTCCTCGGCGGCCTGGGCTCGGGTGTGCTGGCGCTCGGCCTCGTGCCGATGTTCGAGATGGTCGGCTTCTTCACCGACTACAAGCTGCTCGAGCTGGCCAACCTCAACCACCCCCTGCTGCGCCAGCTCATGCTGCGGGCGCCGGGCACCTACCACCACAGCATCACGGTGGCGCAGCTCTGCGAGGCCGCCGCCGAGGCCATCGGCGCCAACGCCTTGCAGACGCGGGTGGCCTGCTACTTCCACGACATCGGAAAGGCGGTCCAGCCCAAGTACTTCATCGAGAACCAGCGCGGCGGGCCCAACCCCCACGACCGCTTAAAGCCCCAGACCAGCGCCCGCATCATCGTGGCGCATGTTGTGGACGGCGCTGCCATCGGCCGCCAGTACAAGCTGCCCCAGCCGATTCTCGACGGCATCACGATGCACCACGGAACGGGGCTCATTCAGTATTTCTACGCCAAGGCCGTCGAGCAGGCCGGCCCCGGCGAGGTCGTAAACGAAGCCGACTTTCGCTACCCCGGCGAACCGCCCAATTCCAAAGAGACCGGCATCATGATGCTGGCCGACAAGGTGGAGGCCGCCTGCCGCACCTTGCGCGACAAGTCGCCCGAGAACATTCGCGGCCTCATCCAAAAGCTGGTCAATGGCGCCGTCACCGACGGGCAGCTCGTCGACTGTCCGCTCACGGTGAAGGAGCTGTACCAGATCGTCGACGCCTTCACCGAGGCGCTACTCGGCATCTACCACAACCGCATTGACTACCCGGGCATCCCCAAGCGGCCCGACCTCCGCGTGCAAGAAGACGCCACCGGCCCCATCATCACCTTGGAGCTGAACAGTCCCTTCTCGTCGGAGGCCACCGACCCCCACGTCAGCGCCGAGGCCCGCACCGAGCCGCCGCGCGAAGATCCGGAGTCTGACTACGAGAGCGCCGAGCACCAGTTCGATACGCGCGAAAAACAGGAGAAGTGATGCTGCGCAACGTGGTGATGGTGAGCGCCGAGGGGGTGGAGGTCGATGAAGCCGCCGCCGAGGACGACGCCACCCTCCTCCTCGACTGGCTGGGCCTGCGCGGGGTGGAGCTGTCGCTCTCCTATGTCGATGACGACGCCATCCAGGCCTTGAACGCCCAATGGCGCGGCAAGGACGCTCCCACCGACGTGCTCTCCTTCTCGATGCGCGAGGCCGAGGGGGCCGCCGACGATCCCGTGCTGGGCGATCTGATCATCTCGGTGCCCACCGCTGCCCGCCAGGCCGCCGAGTTGGGCCACGCCCTGGAGCAGGAGCTGCGCGTGCTGCTGATCCACGGCCTGCTGCACCTGCTGGGCTACGATCACGAGCGCGGGCCCGAGGCCGCCGCCGAGATGGCCCGTCGAGAGGCCGAGCTGCTCGCTGCCCTGGACCCCGAAGGCAATGGCGCCGGACTCATCGCCCGCAGCGGCGCCGTGGGATAGGCGGGCGCCGCCAGCCCCGGAGCCCCCCATGGCCATCGACACCTCTGAGCTCAAGAAATCCCTTCGGGGGCGCATCGACGCCCTCCGGAGTCATCTTTGACGTAGAAGGAAAGACCCGCCGCATCAACGAGCTGGAGCAGCGCGCCAACGACCCCGACTTCTGGCTGGACGCCGAGCGCAGCCGCGCCCTGATGCGCGAGAAGGGCGGCCTGGAGCGGTCGCTCGCCAACTACAAGGGCCTGGAGACCGGCTTCTCCGACGCCGAGACCCTGCTTGAGCTGGGCGACGAGATGGGCGACCCCGACACCCTGCTGGAGGCCGAGCAGTCCCTGCTGTCGCTGGTGCCGAAGGTGCGTGACGCCGAGATCGAGCAGATGTTCGGTGAGAAGTTCGATGATGCCAACGCCATCCTCGACATCAACTCCGGGGCCGGCGGCACCGACGCCGCCGACTGGGCGGCGATGTTGAAGCGCATGTACCTGGGCTGGGCGGCCCACATGCACTTCAAGGCCGTGGTGGTCGACGAAGAGGCCCATGAGGACGCCGGCATCAAGAGCTGCCGCATCGAGGTGTCGGGGCCCTACGCCTATGGGTACCTGAAGAGCGAGATCGGCGTCCACCGCCTCGTCCGCATCAGCCCCTTCGACGCCAACGCCCGCCGCCACACCGCCTTCGCCTCCGTCGACGCCATCCCCGACATCGACGACGACATCGAAATCGACCTCAAGGACAGCGACTACCGCAAGGATGTGTTCCGTTCCGGCGGCCCGGGTGGACAGTCGGTCAACACCACCGACTCGGCGGTGCGGCTCACCCACCTCGCCACCGGCATCGTGGTGGTCTGCCGCGATGAGCGCAGCCAGGTCAAGAACTACGGCAAGGCCCTCAAGATCTTGAAGGCCCGGCTCTACCAGCACGAGGCCGAGCGGCGCCAGGCCGAGGTCGATGCGGTCAACGCCGACAAGAAGAAGATCGAGTGGGGGAGCCAGATTCGAAGCTATGTGCTTCAGCCCTACCGGATGGTCAAAGACAACCGCACGGGCGTAGAATCGGGCAACACCGACAAGGTCCTCGATGGGGATCTGATCGACTTCATGGAAGCCTGGCTGGTGCAGCGGTCAGGCCGCGACGACAACAAGGCCTCGGAGTAGCGATGCGACCGTCCTCCCTTTTGCTCTCTGTCCTCCTGGCCTGTGGCGGCAAGGGAGAGGACTCCGGCGCTCCGGTCCCCCAGATCACCGGCACGGTCACGATCGACGGCCTCGAGGGAGAGGTGGCGCTGTACCGGGGCTTTGGCATGAACGCCGGCGGCGTGATGCTCGGCTACCTGTCCAGCAACCCCGACGCCGACTGCGACATGATCTACGACTACCTCCTAGCCAGCGACGAGCCCTACGACCCCACCGGCACGGTGCTGCCGGGCACCTGCGACCTCTTCCTCCGCTTCAGCAACTACAGCGGCGAGGTCGGCGGCACCGATGATCCGGTGGCGGCGGCGGGCATCGTCATGAATTGTGCGCTCGGCGACGGGGCCTTCGAGTTGGAGACCCGCGACGGCGACGACACCGACTACTACTGGACCGGCACCTGGTGGCAGGGCCGCCCCACGGCCTTCACCTTCGCGATGAGCGGCGGCGACGGCGAGGACTTCCCCTTTTCGCTGGAGATGAGCGCCTACGATGGCAACTTCATCTACGAAGACATGACCGCCCGCCCCGGCGCCGGCGCTGTCTCAGGGGCGATGACCATCGAGTGGTGCAGTGATCTGGGCAGCACCGGCTTGATTTAGGCCGGCGGCCGCCCCACCGGGCGCAGGCCGAGCAGCTTGTGGTCTTCATCGAAGTGCAGGGCAAAGTCGCCATAGACGCCCTCATCGGTGACCACCTCGCGCAGGGCCGAGGACGGAAAGCGGATGGTGCGGCCGTCGTGGGTGCGGGCCAGCACCTCGCGGGCCTGACCCCGGTAGTGGCGCAGCAGATCGTCGGCGGAGAGGGCGAGGCGGAGGTACACCATCGGCATCTGCGCCCTTACCCGGCGGACGCCCCCACCGGGAGAGGGTAGGGAGGGGCGGCGGAGGCCCCATGCTGTCCAAATTCACGAACTATGCGCGCTCGATCGTCACCAGCCCCAAAGGTGGTCCGGTCAGCGGCCTTGATCAGGTGCCCCTGATCGGCCTCAGCGGCGAGCGGCTCGCCGAGGAGGCCTGGCGCGGCAAGGTGCTGCTCTTCGTCAACGTGGCCAGCCGCTGCGGCCTCACCCCCCAGTACGCCGACCTCGTGAAGCTGCAGCAGGACTACGCCGCCCGCGGCTTCACGGTGATCGGCGTCCCCTGCAACCAGTTCATGGGCCAGGAGCCCGGCAGCGCCAGCGAGATCGCCAGCTTCTGCGCGGTCACCTATGGCGTCGACTTCCCCCTGCTGGAGAAGGCCGACGTCAACGGGGCCGACCGCAGCACGCTCTACCGCTTTCTGGTCGACAGCAAGGTGGGCGGCGGCGAGCGGATCTCCTGGAACTTTGAGAAGTTCCTGGTCGGCCGCGACGGCGCGGTGGTGGCCCGCTTCGCGCCCCGCATCTTGCCCAGCGAACCGGCGGTGAAGGCGGCCATTGAAGGGGCGCTGGGCCGATGATCCGCGCCCTGGGCCCGGTGTTGGTGGGGGCCCTCTACATCGGCCTCGCGCTGACCGAACAGGGCCCCCTGGCGCTCCGGATCGCCTGCAAGGCCGTGCCGGTCGCAGCCCTGGCGGCCTGGGTGTGGACGGGGCCGCGGAGCCGCCTGCGCGATGGCATCGGCGTGGGGCTGCTCTTCGCCCTGGCCGGCGACATCGTGCTCGACCTGCCGGCCGCCTGGAGCTTCCTTGTCGGGCTCGCCCTCAACCTCGTCGCCCACATCGCGTACATCGTCGGCTTCTCGGGGCCGCCGCGGCGCCTCGGCGCGGGCTTTGCGCTCGCGGCCTTTGGCTTCGTTGGCGGGCTGATCGCGTTTTTGTGGGGCGGGCTCGGTGAGATGCAGCTCCCCGTCCTGGCCTACGCCACCGCCATTGGGGCGATGATCTGGCGGGCGGGGGCCCGGGCCGTCGATCGCGCCGGCTGGATCGGCTTCTTTGGCGCAGTTGGCTTTGCTGTCTGCGACAGCCTCATCGCGCTCGACCGCTTCCACGCGCCGATCCCCGGGGTCGCCCTGCCGATCATGCTCTCCTACTGGTTGGGCCAGTGGGGCATCGCCGCCAGCGCCCGCCTCAGCCGCCCAGCAGGCTGACCAGCGCGGTGATGGTGCCCTCCAGGCCGAGCTCCTCGGTATGCAGGGTGTGATCGGCCTGGCCGTAGAGGGGGGCCCGCCCGGCGAGCAGGGCCTCCAGCTCCTGGCGGGCCGCCGGCCGGCCGCGGGTGGGCCGGGTGTCGCCCTGATCGAGGACCCGCTGCAGATGGGCCGCTGGGCTGGCCTGGAGCCAGACCGTGCGCGCCCGGGACCGGAGGCGCCCCCAGGTGTCCGGCGCCGTGACGAGGCTGCCGCCGGTGGCAAGGATCGCCGCGCCCGGCCGCGCCAGGGCCCGATCGAGGACCCGGCCCTCGATGAGGCGGTAGCCAGCCTCGCCGCGCAGCTCAAAGACCTCGGAGAGGCTCATGCCAGCCTCTTCTTCGACGAGGCGGTCGAGCTCGACGAAGGCGATCTGTTGCCGGCCGGCGGCGGCGGCGCCGATCGTCGACTTGCCCGCCCCGCGCATGCCCACGAGGGCCAGCTTGGCGGGCCCGCCAGGCCCCAGGCCGCGAAAGAGCTGCTCCAGCGGCAGGTCGAGGACGGCGCAGACGGCGGCGAGGCGCTCCACGCTGATGTTGCCCTCGCCCTTCTCCAGGGCCACGAGAAAGCGCGGCGAGACGCCGGCCTGATCGGCCAGGGCCGCCTGGGTGAGGTCTTTGTCGTGGCGGCGCTGGCGCAGGCGGGCGCCCAGGGTAGTCAACAGGCTCATGGCAGTGCAGTATACTGCATGACGAAAGCTTGCAAGGGCTGACATGGCGCAGTATACTGCCGGCATCCCCACCGAATAGGATGAGCCACCATGGGTGACTTCGAGTATCCGACCGTCGAGCTGCAAACCTCGCCGGACCGCTATGTCCACTGGGACCTCAAGTTCGAGGGCCCGGTCGCCACCTTGGTCATGCACATCAAGGAAGACCGGCCGATGTGGGCCGGTCGCTACGAGCTCAAGCTCAACAGCTACGATCTCGGCGTCGACATCGAGCTCAACGACGCGGTGATGCGGCTGCGCTTTGAGCACCCCGAGGTGAAGACGGTGGTGGTCACCGGCGCCTACGACAAGGTCTTCTCGGCCGGCGCCAACATCCGCATGCTTGGCATGGCGCCCCACGCCTTTAAGGTCAACTTCTGCAAGTACACCAACGAGACCCGGGTGGGCATCGAAGACGCCACCGAGAGCAGCGGCCAGCACTACATCGCCGCCCTCAATGGCACGGCCTCGGGTGGCGGCTACGAGCTGGCCCTGGCCTGCAAGGAGATCGTGCTCATCGACGATGGCAACGCCGCGGTCTCGCTGCCCGAGGTGCCGCTGCTCGGCGTGCTCCCCGGCACCGGCGGCCTCACCCGCCTCACCGACAAGCGTCGCATCCGCCGCGACATGGCCGATGTCTTCTGCACCAAGGCCGAGGGCTTCCGCGCCCGTGACGCCAAGAAGTTCCGCTTTGTCGACGACACCTACGCCCGCAGCCGCTGGGAGGGCAGCGTGAAGGCGCTGGCCGCCAAGCGCGCGACCGAGATGGCGGCGAAGTTTCCCCTCCGGCACGGCCCCGGCGTCACCCTGCCGCCGATCACCCGCACCGCCACCAAGGGTGGCTGGCGCTACTCCACCGTGTCGGTCGGCATCGACGGCCGCGTGGCCAGCCTGCGCATCGAAGGCCCCACCCGCGCGCCGGCCCGCTCGGCCGACTCCTGGCTCTTCCGCTGCGCTCGCGAGCTCGAAGACGCCCTGCTCGACCTGCGCATCAACCACCTCGACGTGGGCCTGATCCTGCTGGAGAGCAGCGGCGAGGCCGCAGCCGTGCTGGAGCACGAGCGCTTCCTCGTCGAAGGAGCCCGCAGCGACTGGTTCCTCGCCGAGTGCCAGAACTTCGTGGCCCGCACCCTGCGCCGCTTCGACAACACCAGCAAAAGCCTCTTCGCCATCGTCAAGCCTGGCCACTGTTTTGCCGGCGTGCTCTTCGAGCTGGTGCTGGCGGCCGATCGCTCCTTCATGCTGGCCGATGAAGATGGACAGAACACCCTGTCGCTCTCGGGGGCCCAGGCGGGCGCCTTCCCGATGGCGACCGGCACCACCCGCTTGAAGCTGCGCTACCCCGGCGACGACAAGGCCGTGGCCGCCGTCCTCGAGGCCGCCGAAGAGGGCCCCATCACCGGCGAGGGCGCCGATGAGCTGGGCCTCGTGACGGCCGCGCCCGACGACATCGACTGGGATGACGAGGTGCGCATCGCGGTCGAAGAACGCATCTCGCTCTCTCCCGACGCGCTCACCGGCATGGAGCAGAACCTGCGCTTCGGCGGGGCCGAGAGCGCGGAGACCAAGATTTACGGCCGCCTCTCGGCCTGGCAGAACTGGATCTTCCAACGTCCGAACGCGGTGGGCGAGCATGGTGCTCTCTCCCTGTTCGGGCATCCCGAGCGCCCTGTGTTTGACTACCGGAGGACCTGATGGCTACCATCAACTACGACGACCTCATCCCCAACAACGTCGACCTCTCCTCCGACAAGCGCCTCCAGCGGGCGCTCGAGAAGTGGCAGCCCGACTACATCGACTGGTGGAAGTCGGTGGGCCCCCAGGTCTTCAGCAACAATGAGATCTACCTGCGCACCGCCGTCTCCACCGAGCCGGGGGGCTGGGCCAACTTCGGCTACGTCCGCATGCCCGAGTACCGCTGGGGCATCTTCCTCGACGAGGCCGAGAAGGACCGCGTGATCCCCGGCGGCGACCACGCCGGCGAGCCCGTCTGGCAGCAGGTCCCCGGCGAGCACCGCAACGCGCTCAAGCGCATCATCGTCACCCAGGCCGACACCGAGCCGGCCAGCGTGGAGCAGCAGCGCTACCTCGCCAGCACCGCGCCCTCGCTCTACGACGCCCGCAACCTCTTCCAGGTCAATGTCGAAGAGGGGCGCCACCTCTGGGCCATGGTCTACCTGCTGCACGCCCACTTTGGCCGCGACGGCCGCGAAGAGGCCGATGAGCTCCTCGCCCGCCGGGCCGGCGACAGCGACAAGCCGCGCATCCTCGACGCCTTCAACCAGCCCTGCACCGACTGGCTGACCTTCCACTGCTTCACCTGCTTCACCGACCGCGACGGCAAGTACCAGCTCGGCGCCCTGGCCGAGTCGGCCTTCGACCCGCTGTCGCGCACCTGCAAGTTCATGCTCACCGAGGAGGCCCACCACCTCTTCGTCGGCGAGTCGGGCATGGAGCGCATCATGCGCCGGGCCGTGCAGCTCATGAAGGCGGACAAGAACGAGGACGCCCGCGCCCAGGGCGGCATCGATCTGGTGACGATCCAGAAGTACATCAACTACTGGTTCTCCTACTCGATCGATCTGTTCGGCAGCGAGATCTCCACCAACGCCGCCGACTACTTCGCCTCGGGCCTCAAGGGCCGCTGGCGCGAGTCCGCCGATCACACCGAGCACAGCGCGCTCAACCAGTTCAAGGCCCTCGACGTGGTCGAGAACGGTCGCCTCTCCACCCGCGAGGTGCCCCTGCGCAACGCGATGAATGAGGATCTGCGCAGCAGCTACATCTTGGACGCCGAGCGCGTGGTGCGCCGCTGGAACAAGGCGCTGGTCGAAGAAGGCATCGCCGGCTTTGAGTTCAAGCTGCCGCACCGCCGCTTCTTCCGTCGTCAGGGCATCTACGCCGGCCAGCCCTTCGACCTCTCCGGCAACCTGATGGACGAGGCCGCCTACCAGGGCAAGGTGGCCGACTGGCTGCCCAGCCAGGCCGACCGCGACTACGTCCAGAGCCTGATGAAGCCGGTCATCGGCACGGGTCAGTGGGCCAACTACATCGCCCCGCCCCGCCGCGGCATCCACGGCAACGCGCCGGACTTCGAGTACGTTCGCACCGACAACTAGGCGTGAACCGTCGGCCCCGGCCCGTGCAGAGCGGCGCCGGGGCCGACTTCGTTGGGGCTCAGCCGCGCCGAAAGGTGACCGCCCATTCGGCGTGGGCGGAGTGCGGGAACTGATCCAGTCCCCCGGCGGCGACGGGCCGGTACCCCCGGGCGGCCAGGGCCACGGCGTCGCGCAGCAGGGCCTCGCCAGCGCAGGCGAGGTAGAAGAGGGTGGGCGGCGGCGCCTCCGTCGCGGCCAGTAGGGGCAGGAGGGGGCCGATGCCCGAGCGGGGCGGATCGACGAAGAGCAAGTCGGCGTCGAGCGAATCGGCCTTGTCGCGCACGGTGACCTTGGCCTGCAGGCCGGCCTCGTGCAGGCTGCGGTCGAGGCCGGCGCGGGAGAGGGGCTCGCTCTCGATGGCCACCACGCTCTTGCTGCGTTGGGCGAGGGGCAGGGTGAAGTTGCCGGCGCCGGCCCCCCATTCGATCACGCGGCCCAGCGGGCCCTCGGGCAGCAGGTCGCCGACGAGGGCGTGCAGGGCGCGGTTGGCCGCGTGGCCCGGCTGAGAGAAGGAGCCCACCGCCTGGTAGATTGGGGCGGCCCGCACCGGGCTGGAGGCCCCCTGGCGCGGGTCGGCCAGCAGCCAGCTCTCGGTCCAGGGGCGCAGCTCGGGCTCACTTAGCTTGAAGCCATCGGCCTCTTCGCCGAGCGGCAGCGCGCGCTTGCGCTTCTGGCCGAGCTCCACCACCACCCGGGCCTCTGTCCAACGCCGCAGCCAGGCGCCCTCCTGGAGCAGGGCGAGACAGTCGAGGTTGGCCAGATCGATCCACAGGCCCAGGCGGCCGGCCGGCGAGACGCGCAGGCGCAGGCTGGCCCGGGGCAGGGGAGGGGGATCGGCCCGCAGGCGGGCGTAGAGGGGCGCCAGGGCGGGGCTCATGAGCGCGCAGGCGTCGATGTCGACCAGCGCGCCCCCTTCGCCGAGGAGGCCGATGGTGGCGCCGCGATCGAGGAGTCGAAGGTCGGCGCGATCGCGGGCAGGCGCGCCATAGGGCAGGGGCCGCAGGGTCAGCGCCGGCAAGGGCGGCAGGTCGGCGGCGCTCCAGGCACTCGCCAAGGCCGCGACCTTGGCGGCGCGCTGGGCGCTGGGGCGCTGGCCCCCCCGAGGGCAGCCGCCGCAGCGGCCCTGGTGTGGACAGTCCAACATGATCAGACCTGCATGCGGCGACGAGCGAGGGAGAGAGCGGCGGGGGCCCGGGCGCCCGTGGCGGTCATCCGCGGGGCCTAGGCGCCTTCACCGAGGCGGCCGCGCACGACCTCATCCCACTGGGCGTAGAGCACCGAGCTCACGGCCATCGAGAAGGGCAGGGTGAGCAGCATGCCGATGTAGCAGGCGATCACGCCGATGCCGCCCGCCATGCCGGCGATGATGGTGCCGAGGAAGAGCATCCCGTACTGGCCCGGCGCGCTGCGCACCGCGGCGATCGAGCGGCCCGGCGAGAAGAGGGGGCCCATCTCCCCCTTGTGGCCGCGACGGCGGAGCTCGGGCATCACGAGGTTGATGAAGATGATCACCACAAAGAGGGCGGCGTAGAGGCCCAGCATGCCAACCAAGGCGATGACGCCGCCGGCGCCCGAGTTGTTGGTGGCGCTCTCGATGCCAGCGCCGAGGAAGACCACAATCGCGCCGATCACCGCGATCACCATGTACAGCACGAAGATCAGCGGCAGGATGTTGAGCGAGGCCACCAGCACCGAGATGCCGTAGCCGGGGTCAAAGCTGTAGGCCGGGATCTCGCGGTCGCGGCGCTGGTAGGCCTCGAAGATGCGGCGCTCCCAACTCAGCAGGGAGAGGAGTCCGGCGATTGGGATCAGGCAGAACAGGCCCGCCTTGGCGCAATTGCCCATCCAGCCAGGGCTGTTGGTGACATAGGAAAAGGCGTCGCCGATCTGAATGGTTTCTTGACCGGTCAAAGAGCCGCTCGATGACATGAGAACCTCCGGGCCCGGGGGGCCTATTGAGGTCTCTGCCCTGCCGCCCGCGATGGGGGTTGAAAAGCCGCTACCCGTCTGTCGTCGCGCGGGGCAGGGCGTCGAGCACCTCGGCAAAGGGGGCCGGCCGGGCGTAGAAGAAGCCCTGCACCTTGGTGCAGCCCTCCTCGGAGAGGAAGGCGATCTGTTGGGGGTCCTCGACCCCCTCGGCGATCACGTCGACCGACAGCGCCCGGGCCAGGGTGAAGACCGTGCGGGCGATGGCCTGGCTGTGCAGGTCTTCATGCACATCGCGCACGAAGGCCCGATCGAGCTTGATCGTGGAGAGCGGGATTCGCTTCAGGTAGGACAGGCAGGAGTAGCCCACGCCGAAGTCGTCGAGGATGAGCCGCAGGCCGAGCTCGCGGAGGCGCTGGACCGCATCGGTGGCTGGGCCCTCTTCGAGCAGGGCGCTCTCGGTGACCTCAACGGCGACACAGGAGGTGGGCACCCCGTTGGCGGCGAGGAGGGCGGCCAGGGCGTCGACGGCGCCGCGCTCGCTGAGCGTGTGCGCCGAACAATTGATCGCCACATAAAAGCCGGGCGGCAGGTGCTGCCAGCGGTCGCGCAGGGCGCCGATGACGAGCCGCTGCACGCAGCGATCGATGCCGCGGACGAGGTGGGTCTTCTCGGCGGATGGCACGAACTGTTCAGGGTAGAGCAGACCGCGGGTGGGGTGCTGCCAGCGCACCAGCGACTCGGCGGCGGTGACCCCGCCGTCGGGCAGGCTGTGGATGGTCTGCAGATGGACGACGAACTGCTCTTGCTCGATGGCCACGCGCAGCTCGTCGGTGAGGCGGTGCGAGGCCAGGGCCATCTCGGTGAGGTGGAGGTTGAAGAAGCTCCAGGTGTCTTTGCCGCGGCGCTTGGCCTCGTACATGGCGAGGTCGGCGTTCTGCTGCAGGCGGGCGGCGGCCTCGGGCGCGCCCGGGTCGCTGACGTCGTCGGGAAAGAGGGCCACCCCCACGCTGGCCGAGATGGTGACGGTGATGGCGCCGATGTGGAAGGGCTCCCGGCAGGCCGCGAGGATGCGGGTGGCGACCCGGGAGAGGCCGTCGCGATCTTGCATGTGGTTGAGCAGCACCACGAACTCATCGCCCCCCAGGCGGGCGACGACCTCATAGGCCCGTATGGCGCGCACGAGGCGGTGGGCGACCTGGTGGAGGAGGACGTCGCCGGTCTCGTGGCCGTACTGATCGTTCACCGACTTGAAGCCATCGAGATCGATGAACATGAGGGCCAGTGAGCCGCCCTGCACCTGCCGCAGCTCGATGGCGCGGCGCAGCGACTCCTCGTAGTTCTGGCGGTTTGCGAGTCCGGTGAGCGAGTCGAACATCGCCAGTTGGGAGAGCTGGAGGTTGGCGAATTGCAGCTCGGCGGTGGCGGTGGCGACCTCGTTGCGGAGGTTGGCCTGGATCTCCTCGAGGGCGGTGGTGGCGGCCTTTCGGCGGCCGACCTCCTCTTCGAGGGAGTGGACCTTCTCGCTCACCAGCCCATGCAGGGTACAGAAGTCGCGGGCGAGCTGGCCGATCTCGTCGTCGCGGGGCGTCAGGGTGGCCAAGGCCACGTCGGGGGAGCGCTCCTGCCAGCGGCGGGTCGCCTCCGCGAGGGTGGAGAGGGGGTCGGCGACCTTGCGGCGAAGCACGGCCTTGAGCACCAGCAGCTCGGCGACGATGCTGAGCAGGCCGAGCAGGAGCACCCACCCGCTGGGCTGAAAGGCGCGGGTCAGCAGCTCGGCCCGCGACATGGTGGTCACCAGCATCCACTGCGGCTCGGTGAGCTCGGCGACCACCACGTAGCGGCCCCACTTCTCGTCGAAGAGCACCTGGGGCTTGCCGGTGGCCTCAGCGGCCCGGGCCAGCAGCCAGAGGTCGCGCACCTCGCTGTCGGGCTGCTTGATCAGCGGCAGCTCCAGCTCGTTGGCGGGCTTGATCTCGTAGCCGGGGTGGGCGATCACATAGCCCTCCCGGGTGAACAGAGAGGAGGCCGTCCCGGACGGCGAGTGGCGCAGCGTGCGCTCCATCACGTCGCTCAGCAGAATGTCGTGGGAGATCGAGCCCACGAAGACGCCGTCTTCTTCGATGGCGAGGCTCACGCTGACCATGTGCTGGTTGGAGGCGCGGTCGAGGTAGACATTGGTCCAGGCCGGCGACTGCACCCCCACCGGGCGCACCTGGGCCACGAGGTAGGGCGCCGCGGTGACCAGATTGGGGCCCTGCTCGATGGCGTCGATGGCCACCTTGCCATCCCAGAACAACGCGGTCTCCCCGCTGTTTCCGATGTAGTAGCTGACCGGCAAGCGCAGGCGCCAGGCCGGCCCGTAGGTGGCGAGGAGCTGGTAGGCGGCCCAGGTCGCCCGCAGGTTGACGCCGGGGGTGTTGGCGCCGAGGGGCAAGAAGAGCTGGGGCCGGCTGGAGAGGTCGGGGGTGCTGGCCGGGCTGCGCAGGGCGACGCCGTTGCGCCCTGGCGTGGTCAGCGAGGTCATTGCGGCGAGCGCGGCCTCGGGGGTGGAGGATCGCGCGGCCATCAGCGCGGCCATGTCTTGCCGCATCGAGGTCAGCGTCTCTTCGGCCTCGGAGAACAGCATCTGGTCGCGCCCGCGGCGCTCATCGGCAAAGGAGACGAGCTGCTCGATTCGCTGGTTGCGCAGCGTGGTGAAGAAGCGGCTCCACAGGATGAGGGTCAGCGACACGATCGCCACGGCCGTCACCAGGGCGGCGGTGCGGAGCGTGGCGGTGACGACAGTGGGGCCGGAGGGGAGCTTCAAGACCGGGCGGGCTCGGCGACAGGGGGCAATTCAGACCGGATCAAGTGCGGTCTGGCAGAACGTAGGGCGGATGGGCGACGTTGCCAAGGTGCCCAGGATCGGGCAGGGAGAGGGCTGGAGGAGCCATGAAGCCATCGCGAAGGGCCTTGCTGGTGTCGGGGAGCGCGGTGGCCGTGGGCCTCTTTTCGGGGGGCGCCGCCCTCTTTTTCCGGCGCGGGCCCGCTGTCGACGGGGGGATCGCCGCCGGGCGGGTCTTCACCGCAGATGAAATGGCAGTGTTGTACGCCCTGGCCTCCGTCCTGCTGCCCCAGGGCGCCGGGGCCCCGGATCTGCGCCGCGAGGTGATCGCCGCGGTTGATGGGCTGGTCTCCACCTTTCATCCGGCCGACCAGGCCGAGCTGAAGACCGCGATGCTGCTCTTCGAGAACGCGCTCATCGCCTTTGTTCTCGACGGGCGGGCCCAGCCGCTCTCGGCCCTCGACCCGGTCGCGGCGCGGCGGGCGCTGCTGGGCTTTCAGCGCAGCCGCCTCGCCGAGGTTCGCACCGCCTTTCGGGCGATTCGAGGCCTCATCTGCGGGGCCTGGGGGGCCATGCCGGCCCTGGACGCGGTGACGGGCTACCCCGGCCCGCCGGACTTCGGGCAGGCCTGCGCTGCCGACCCCTGGACCGATCAGCCGGCCTGCCCGGCGGAGGTGAGCCCATGAGCGGCTTTGTGCGGCGGGGCGAGCAGCTCCGCGAGGACGTGGTTGAGCGCTGCGATGTCTGCATCATCGGCTCGGGCGCAGGTGGCGCCATGCTGGCGGCCGGCCTCACCGAAAAGGGCCTCGACGTCGTGATGATCGAAGAGGGGGGTTGGCATACCCGCCGCGACTTCACCCTGCGCGAGGGCGACGCCTACCCAATGCTCTACCAGGACGGCGGCGCGCGGGCCTCGGCCGACCTCGCCATCACGGTGCTCCAGGGGCGCAGCGTCGGTGGCTCCACCACCGTGAACTGGACCACCTGCTTTCGCACCCCCGACCGCATCCTCGCCGCCTGGCAGCGCGACCACGGCATCGAAGGCCTCGACGCCCAGACGCTGGCGCCGCACTTTGACGCCGTCGAGGCCCGGCTCAACATCGCCCCCTGGCCCGAAGAGCAGGCCAACGCCAACAACCGCGCGCTGCTGGAGGGCGCCCGGGCCCTGGGCTGGGAGGCCTCGGCGCTGCGCCGCAACGTGAAGGGCTGCGCCAACAGCGGCTACTGCTCGATGGGCTGCCCGGTGGACGGCAAGCAGGGCATGGCGGTCACCACCATCCCCGACGCCCTCTCCCGCGGGATGCGCCTGTACAGCGATGTCCGCGCCGAGCGCCTCGTCACCGAGGGCGGCCGCGTGCAGCGCGTCGAGGCCTCGGTGATGGTGCCGCGCAGCGCCCACACCACCGGCGTGCGCGTCACGATCGAGGCGCGCACGGTGGCCCTCTGCGGCGGGGCCATCAACAGCCCGGCCTTGCTGCTGCGCTCGGGCATCAACCCCAATGGGCGCGTGGGCAAGCGCACCTTCCTGCACCCGGTCATCGCCGTGGTGGGCCGCTACCCCGGCCTGATCGAGGGCTACCGGGGCGCGCCGCAGTCGGTGGGCAGCCACCAGTTCATCGACCGGGGCGCCGACAAGATCGGCTTCTTCGTCGAGACTGGGCCGGTTCACCCCATGCTGGCCACCCTGGCCACCTCCGACTTTGGCGACCCGCTCGGCGCCTTCATGCCCCAACTGCCCCATGTGGGCGCGCTGCTGGCGCTGCACGTCGACGGCCTGCTGCCGGGCGATGAGGGCGGCGAGGTGAGCCTGCGGCCCGATGGGCGCATCCGCCTCGACTACCCGGTGCAGCCGGCCCTGGTGGAGGCGATGCAGGCCTCCCACAAGGTGCTGGCGCAGATCACGCTCAAGGCCGGCGCCGAGTTTGCCCGCACCGGCCATCTGGACCCGGTGGTGCTGCGCAGCGAGGCCGACCTGCCGCTCCTCGACGCGGTGCCCTACGGAGCCCACAAGCACGGCATCTTCACGGCGCACCAGATGGGCGGCTGCGCGATGGGCTCCGATCCGGCGCGCAGCGTGGTGGGCGTGGATCACCGCCATCACACGGTCGGCAACCTGTTTGTGGTGGATGGATCTGTTCTGCCCACGGCTCTGGGGGTCAACCCCAGTGAAACCGTCTATGCCCTCGCCCATCGCGCAGTGGAGAGCGTGGCCGCATCGGTGTAGGCGTCGGCGCAGGTTTTTCCTCAGGGGGGTGTCGCGAAACCTGATCTTCCGCACCTTGCGCGCGGGGGCGCCATCTGGCATTAATGCCGGCGATGGGTTCTGGTGTTCCTGCCGGTGCAACGGAGTGGCCGGCTTTCCCCCTTCTCGGAGTGTCTGGCCCCGCACCTGGGCCGGACAGATCTGGAGTGTCGATGGCCAATATAAAAGAGATGCTCGATCGCGACGGCTTTGTCGGGCCGCTCCCCTCCTTCCTGTCGGGCGATGAGGTGGATGCGCTGCGGGCGGAGCTCTTCCAGATCGTAGAAGACAAGCCGATCCATCCGCTCTACGACCGCTTCAGCGTGCGGGACTGGCACCTGCTGTCGACCCGGGTCGACCACCTGATGACCCACGACAAGCTGGTCGAGAACATCGTGCCGCTGCTGGGGGAGCACCTCAACCTCTGGCGCACCAAGATCTTTCACAAGCGGCCGGGCGACGCCGAGGTGGGCTGGCACCAGGAGTGGGGCCGCTTCAACGGCGAGGAGATCGGCAACGACAAGCCGAGCCTCGCGCCGGCCCACGGGGAATTTTCGCCTTGGAACGTGAGCATCTGGTTTGCGCTCGATGACATGACCTGGGAGAACGGTCCCCTGCAGTTTGTTCGTGGCTCCCATCGCACCCGCTACCCCATCGACTTCGTGCCGATGACGGCCTCCGGCTTCTTCCACCTGCCCTTGATCGGCATGACCCGGGCGGCCCAGGTGGTTCGCGCCGCCGAGCGCCGCGAGCTGGTGCTGGACATCGACACCCGCGACATGTTCGCCAACGTGGACTGGTCGGGCTGGGACTTGGAGCAGACGCGGGAATTCGTCTACCGCTGGCTCGACGGCAAGAAAGCGGCGGTGACCCTTCCCTTCGACACGCCGGCCGACCGCCTCGTGACCATGCTGATGCGCAAGGGCGAGTACGTGGTCTTCTTCGAGCGCACGATGCACCGCTCGCTGCCCAACCGCACGGCGGGCCACCGCGTCGCCATCAACGCCCGCGTCACGCCCACCGACACTCTTGTGTACCCGAGCCGCTTGCAGGGCGACTTCATCGATGGCTCCAACCTCGACATCACCGACCATCGCTGCGTGCTGCTCTGCGGAGGTGTCCTGGACCCGCGCAACGTCTACCGGGAGGCCGACTGGGCCGATAGGCTCCAGCCCCTGGACGCGCTGGAGACGGTGACCACCCGCGCGACCCGCCTCGCCCGAGAGGATGAGGCCGCCCTCGCCTTGTAGGAGCTTCGTTGCGGTACTGGCTGATGAAGAGCGAGCCTGACGTCTTCTCGATCGACGATCTCGTGCGCGTGGGCGTGACGGGTTGGGAGGGCGTGCGCAACTACCAGGCGCGCAACTCGATGCGCGACGACATGGCGGTCGGCGATGGGGTGCTCTTCTACCACTCCAACGCCAGCCCCCCGGGGGTGGCCGGCCTCGCTGAGATCGCCAGCGCCGCGCGCCCCGATCCGGCGGCCTGGGACCCGGCCTCACCCTACTTCGACCCCAAGGCCAGCCCCGCCGAGCCCCGCTGGGTGCTGGTCGACGTGCGCTTTGTGGAGCGCTTCGCCGCGGTGGTGCCCCTCGACGCCCTGCGCGTCGATCCGGCCCTCGACGGCCTGCTGGTCACCCGAAAGGGGCAGCGCCTCAGCGTGATGCCGGTGGAGCCGCCGCACTTTTTGCACATCTGTGCCCTCGGTCGCCTGGCGCCCGGCGGCCTGTCGGTTCCGTCCACGCCGCCGCCTGCGGGCGGGGAGGAGTCCCGGTGAGCGCCACGAGCCCCGAACGCACCGAATACCTGCTCGGCTACTCCACCCGGGAGTGGGATCGCCTCGTCGCGCAGCACGCGCTGTGGCGCGACTACCTGCTCTCCCCCCTGGCCGACCTGGGCCTGGGGCCGGGCTCGCGGGTGCTGGAGGTGGGCTGCGGCACCGGGGGGCTGCTGGCCGAGCTCGCCGAGATGGTAGGCCGCACCGGCGTCGCCGCCGGCCTGGAGCTGGACCGCCAGTCTGCCGAGGTGGCGGGCTCGCTGGTGAGCGACCTGCCCCAGGCCACCGTCCATTGCGCCGACCTGATGCGCAACAAGCTGGGCGGCCCTTGGGACTTCGTGGTGGCCCGCTGGGTGCTCTCCTTCATCGCCGACACCGACCTCGCCGTGGCCCGCCTCGCCGGCGCGCTGAACCGCGGCGGCTACCTCGTGGTGCACGACTACAACCACGACGGCTTTCGGCTCTTTCCGGCCTGCCCGCCCTTCGATCGGGTGGTGGAGGCGGTGCGCAAGGCCTACGCCCTGCGCGGCGGCGACCTCTGGGTGGCGGGCAAGGTGCCCGGCGCCATGCGCGAGGCGGGCCTCTTCGTCGAGCGTATCGATCCCACCGTGCTCGCCGGCGAGCCCCACAGCCCGGTGTGGCGCTGGGTCGAGCGCTTCTTGATGGACCACCTCCAAACCCTCATCGACCTGAACCTGCTCAGCGAGGCAGAGTCGACGGAGTTCCAGGCCGCCTGGGCGAAGGCGGCGCTGGACCCGCGCACGGTGCTCTTCGGGCCGATGCAGGTGGTGGTGGCCGGGCGTCGCCCGCGGTGACCCTCGACGCCTTCACCGAGGCGGTGCGGATCGACCTCGAAGGGAGAGGCTGGTCGGGACGCAGCCTCGGCGGGGGTCGCTTGACGGTGGCCTCGGCCGATCGGCAGGCCGCGCTGCAGCTCCTCAACCCCTGGATGCGCGCCCGCGCCACCGGAGACTGGGCGGCGGCCATCGCCTCGGTGGCGAGCGGCCTGGAGCCGGTCGATCCGCCGCGGGCCGAGGCCCTCCTCCCGCTGCTGCGCGACGACGAAGGTCTCGTCGCAGCCCTGGCTGGCGGCGGGCCAAGGCCGCCGGTCTTCGCGGCGCCGGGCGGCTTGTGGTGGGTGGTCGCCTGGGATCGGGGCGCCCACTGGCAGCTCTGCGACCGCCTCAGCCTCGACCGCCTCGGCCTCGACGACGCCCGGGCCGCGCAGCGCTGCCTTCGCAACCTCGCCGCCCTGCCGCGCACCGTGGAGCCGGTGGAGGGGCCCTGGCTGCGGCTGTCGGCGGCCGGCGGGGTGGGTGCCGCTCTGCTGCTGATCGCCGAGCACTGGCAAAAGGAGGCGCCGGCCGGGCCTCTCCTCGCGGTGGCGCCGGCCCAGGATCTGCTGCTCATCGCTCCCGCCGGGCACCCCGACGCCGCGCCCCGCCTCGCCGCCCTGCGCCAGCAGTGGGCCGGGCGCCTGCGCGGGGCGCTGCCGTGGACGGTCCATCGCCTGGAGGGTGGAGGTTGAGGGGAGACCTGAGGTAGGGTGCTTGACGGGTCTCGCCGATCTCGCCGGTCGCGCCCGGGAGCCTCCATGCTTCGCCCCGCCGCCCTCCTGGCCCTGCTCGCCTGCGCCGACGCGCCGCCGGCCGCCGATGACCTGGATCGCGACGGCGTGGGCCGGGCCGAGGACTGCGACGATCTGCGCTACGACGTCCATCCGGGCGCCGCCGAGCGCTGCGACGGCTACGACAACGACTGCGACTCGATCATCGACGAGGAGGCCACCGACGCGATCGTCCTCTTTCGGGACGCTGACGGCGACGGCTTTGGCGACCCCCTCGCCGCCCAGGTGGGCTGCCCCGGCGCCACGGCCTACTGGGTGCCCGATCACAGCGACTGCGACGACGGCCGGGTCGACACCTACGTTGGGGCGCCGGAGCGCTGTGACAGCCGCGACAACGACTGCGACGGCCGGGTGGATGAGGACCCCACCGACCCCCGCACCACCTACGCCGACGTCGACCGCGACGGCTTTGGCGACCCCGCCACCGCCCAGGCCGACTGCGCGCTCTCGTCGGGCCGGGTGCTCTCTGGCGGCGACTGCGCCGACGATGACCCGCTGCGCAACCCCGCCATCGACGAGGTCTGCGACGACATCGACAACAACTGCGACGGCCTCACGGACGACGCCGACCCAAACCTCCAACGGGCGCCCCTGCGCTACCTCGATGAGGACGCCGACCGCTACGGCCTCGCCGATCAAACCCTCGCCGCTTGTGGGCTGCCCGAAGGCTACGCCGCTGCCCCAGGCGACTGCGACGACGCCGACCCGCTGCGGCACCCCGGTCGCACCGAGCGCTGCGATGGAGACGCCATCGACGAGGACTGCGACGGCCTCGCCGATGACCTCGATCCGAGCGTGACCCGCACCGCCCTGTGGTACGCCGACGCCGACGGAGACGGCGTGGGCGACCTGATCCCGCTGGCCGCCTGCCTGGCCCCCGCCGGGGCGGTCGCCGAGGGCGGCGACTGCGACGACGCCGACCCGACCATCCGCCCCGGCGTGGCCGAGCGCTGCGACGGGCTCGATCAGAACTGCGATGGACAGGCCGATGAGGGCGTGCTGCTGTGGGTCTACACCGACAGCGACGGCGATGGGCTCGGCGACCCGGCCACGGCGACCGAGGCCTGCTCGCTGGCGGCGGGCGAGGTGCGGGTGGGCGGCGACTGCGATGACCACGACGCCGCCGTGGGGGTCTGCCCGGTCGCAGACACCGGCGACAGCGGCGACACCGGCGGAGGCAGCGCCACCACCCCGGTTCGCTTTGTGGTGCTGGCCGACACCGGCGACGGCAGCGCCGCCCAGTACGCGGTGGGCGACGGTATCTCCCAGGTCTGCGCCCTCTATGGCTGCGACTTCGTGCTGCTGGCCGGCGACAACTTCTACCCGGGCGGGGTGAACACCACGACCGATCCGCTCTGGACCTCGGCCTTCGAGCTGCCCTATGCCAACGTGAACGGACCGTTTTACCCGGTGATGGGCAACCACGACTGGGACCACGGCACCGATGTGGCCTACCTCGACGCCCAGGTCGCCTACTCCGCGGTCTCCTCGAAGTGGGTGATGCCGGCGGGCTCCTACACGGTGACCCATGGCGACGCGACCTTCTACGGGCTCGACACCCAGATGATCGACGTCGGCCTGGGCGCCGACCAGGAGGCCTGGCTGCCGCCGACGCGGGCCGCCAGCAGCAGCACCTGGAACATCGCCTTTGGGCACCACCCCTACCTTTCAAATGGCCCGCACGGCAACGCCCGCGGCGACCTGCTCACCTTCTTCACCGACCATGTCTGTGGGCAGTTCGACCTCTACTTCTCCGGCCACGACCACAACCTGCAGTGGCTGGAGGACGGCGGCTGCGGCACCCACCTCGTCGTGTCGGGGGCCGGCCACTCGACCTACCCGCTGATGGGCACCAACCCGAGCTACTTTGAGGCCCAGAGCCTGGGCTTCTTCTGGGGCGAGATCGACGGGAACGTGCTCACCATCGCCTTCTTCGACCAGAACGGCTCGGAGCTCTTTCGCGACGCCATCACCAAGTAGGGTCAGGGTCGAACAAAGCGGTAGTGGATGACAAACTGCGCCCGGTAGGCGGTGCCTTTCTCGTCGCGCAGGGGCGCAAAGCGCGTGGCGTAGGCGGCGGTGAGCGCCGACGCCCGCAGCAGGGATGGACAGTCCTCGGGGCGGGCCTCGACCACCCGGCCGCGCTCGTCGAGGAAGAGGCGGACCGTGCAGCGGGCCTCCGCGAGGTCGAGCTGGTGAAAGGCCTCGGGCACCCGGGGCGCGACGGACCGGGTGATGCGCGCCTGCTGGGTCTGGATGGGCCGGTAGGCCGGGGGCTCTGCGCCGCCCCCTCCGCCTTCGCCGCCGCCCTCGCCGCCCTCACCGCCGTCCCCACCCTCGCTCCCTTCGCCGCCGCCTTCGGGCTCACCCTCGCCGGAGAGGGCGGCCAGAGCCGCGTCTGCGGCGGGCTGGGTCGGCGGTGTCGGGCTCGGCTCGGCCTCTTTGGCCGGGGCGACCGGCGGCGGCGGCGCCGCGACGGCGGCCTTGCGCTTCGGTCCGGCGGAGGCCTTGGGCGGCCCCGGATCGGCGGGCCCCGGCGCCGCGACCGCGGGCGCCAGCTCGATCAACACGCCCGGATCGGGCAATTCAAGCGGTGGTGCCTTGGGAGAGAGGGTGACCAGACCGAGCAGGCAAAGGAAGAGCCCGCCCTGCAGGAGCGCGCTCAAGAGGCCCGCCTGCAGCCGACGTCCTGGCGCAAGAGGAGGAGAGTGTCCAACCGTGGCGAACATGGGGCTCCCGAGCGGCCGTGTTGAGGGCAGGGCCGCCCAGGAGGTGTCGTCCGGGCTGACGGATGTTCATGGCTTGAGCCGGCCGTCGTCACGTTGTTTGGGGCCGCGGCGCGCGCCCTTTCGGAGGCGGAGGCGACGGCATTGGGCTCAGCGTCGACCCTCTCGACGCGCGCTGCGCGCGGCTCTCCTTTCGTCTCGGTCCTTACTCGGTTTGCCCACGACAAATTTGTATCGGATGACAAACTAGACCTTATGCGGGGCGTTGTTTTCGTCGAGCGTGGGAGAGAAGCGGCTGGCGTAGGCCGCGGCCAGCGCAGGCGCCTGTAGGATCTCCAGGCAGTCCTCGACGACGACGTACGACACCGTCCCGGTCTCGTCGACGTAGAGGCGCACCTTGCACGCGGCCTCCCGGAGGCCGGTCTCAACACAGCCCGCGGGCGCCTTCGGCAACACACGATGCGTGATCTTCCCAATAAGGGCGGGGTCCGTTCGGGACCCGACCCCGTACACGATGCCGCCCAGCACGCCGTCCCCTCCCGCCGCCGGGGTGCCCATCGCGGCGGCCTCGACCACGGGCGCGCTGCCGTCTGGAGGCGGTGTTGGCGGAGGTGCCTCCGCATCGGTCGGCTCAGCAGGAGGGGTCGGCGCTGGGGGCGATGCGAAGGCGGCCGTCCCAAAGGCCAGGATCGGGAGGAGGGGGATCATCGCGAGCATGGGGCTCCCTGTGCGCGACCGCGGGGATGGCGCCCCTCCAGAACAGAGCTTCGACCTCACCTTCGCCGGGGCGCCGCGCGCTGGCTCCGTCCACGGCGGGAGGCCCTCGAACGGAGCCATCGCACACCTTGACAGGGCCGTCCGGCCAGACGCAGAATGGACGTCGCCGGGCTACGCTGCCCGCCCGGCTGCGTCGGCGCCCCCGCGCCGTCGCGGCGTTTGCGTCGGAGGTCCCCGTGAGCATCCCCATCCCCATCACGCGCACGACCCAGCCGCGCCTCTCCGAGGCCACCCGCGAGTCCGACCGCTTTGGCGCCGTCTTCAGCGATCATGTGCTGGTGGCCGAGTTCTCCGATGGGCAGTGGGGGCCGGCCGAGATCCGCCCCTACGGCGACACCACCTTGCCGGTGGCCCCCCTGGTGGCCCACTACGGCCAGGGAATCTTCGAGGGCTTCAAGGCCTTCCGCCAGCCCGACGGCGGCGCCGCGCTCTTTCGGCCCGACGCCAACCTCGCCCGGATGAACCGCAGCGCCGCCCGCCTGGACATGCCGGCCTTGTCCGCCGCGCTGTTCATCGAGGGCACCCGGGCCCTGGTCGACCTCGACCGCGGCTGGATCCCCACCAAGGAGGGCAGCTCCCTCTACATCCGGCCGGTGCACTTCGCGACCGGCGAGACGCTGGGCGTCCGCCCTTCGGATCGCTACCGCTTTGTCATCGAGACCTGCCCGAGCCCCCTCTACTTCACAGGCGCCGTCGACCTCATCACCGAGCTGGTGCATGTGCGCGCCGCCCCGGGGGGTACGGGTGCCATCAAGTGCGCGGGCAACTACGCCGGCAGCCTCGTCGCCGCCTCGCGGGCCCAGAAGCAGGGTTTCACCAATGTGCTTTGGCTCGACAGCGCCGAGCGCCGCTACGTCGAAGAGGCGGGGATGATGAACATCGTCTTCGTGATCGATGGGGTGGTGGTGACCCCGCCGATCGGTGACGTCGATGAGGGCTCGATCCTGCCCGGCATCACCCGCGACAGCCTGCTCACCTTGCTGCGCGACGGCGGCTACCCCGTCCTGGAGCGCCGCATCGCCATCGACGAGGTCTTCGCCGCGGCGGCGCAGGGCCGTCTGCAAGGGGCGGCTGGCGTGGGCACCGCCGCCACGCTGGCGCCCCTCGGCCGGCTCTCCCACAAGGGCGAGGTGCTCTCCCTGCCGCCGCTCGCCCTGGACTCGCCGCTGGTGGTCGCCAGCCGGCAGCTCGATGATCTGCGCCGCGGCAAGATCCCCGACCCCTACGGCTGGCTGGTGCGGGTCTGAGCGTGGCCATGGCTCCGGTGGTTCAGGCGCTGGCCTTGGGGCCGATGGCCAATTTTGTGTACCTGGTGTCGTGTCCGGTCACGCGCCAGTGTGTCGTGGTCGATCCGGCCTGGGACGCGCGGGCCATCGAGGCCGCAGCGGCGGCGGCCGATCTGTCCATCGTCGGGCTGGTCTGCACCCACGGGCACTTTGACCACATCAACGCGGTGGACGATCTGCTGGCCCGCCACGACCTCCCCGTGCACCTGATGGCCGAAGAGGCCGAGCGGGTCGAGCTCCGCAATGAGAACCTCGTGCGGCACCGCGGCGGCGACCGTCTTCGCCTTGGGAGCGGCGAGCTGGAGCTGTTGCACACACCCGGTCACACGCCGGGATCGCTCACGGTGCGGCTGCCCGAGGCCATCGTCACCGGCGACACCCTCTTTGTCGGCGGCTGCGGCCGCTGCGATCTCGTCGGCGGCGACCCGGTGGTGATGTTCGACACGCTCCAGCGCCTTTGCCGGGGTCTGCCGCCCGAGACACGGGTCTTCCCCGGCCATGACTACGGCTCCACGCCCTCGAGCCGCCTCCGCGACGAGCTGCGCAGCAACCCGTATCTGCAGCACGGCACGCTGGCGCAATTTGTGGCCCACCGCATGGCGCCGCGAAAGCCGGCGTCCTGATCGTGGCCGCTGCCCGCGCCGGGCGTGAAAAGGGTAGGGCCAGCCATGCGCTTTGAGCCCCGTCCCCGTCCGGGCGCCCTGATCGAGATCCCCACCTCGGCCTCCCCCTCGTCGGCGGTGGAGGCCTACCAGCGCCAAGAGCGGCCGATGACCTTCTGGCTGGCGCCAGACCGCGAAGATCGGGTTCAGCTCTCGGTCGCCGCCCGGGCGATGCGCGCGGCCTCCCGGCGGGCGGCCGATCCACGAGAGCTGACCCAACTCCGCATCGAGATCCTGCGCCTGCTGGTGGAGCGGCTCACCGGTCGCGCGCTGCCGATGGCCCACATCGACGATCTTGGCCCCTTTGCGCGGGCCGAGCTGGCCCTGGTGGGGCAGGTGGAGCCGCGGAGCGTCGAGCGCGATCCTGAGCCCGCACCGGCTCCGCCACCTCCGCCTCCGCCGCCGGCTCCCGATCCCGACATCGAGCCTGCCGAAGACGAAGCGGAGGCTTCCGAGGAGGAAGGCGAAGCGCCCGATCCAGTCGAAGAGATCGAGGCCACCGAGCCCGAAGCGCCGCTCGAAGAGGAGGAGCCGGAGGAGCTGGCCTTCGCCGCGGGCGTCTGGATCGCCCTCGGTACCGGCCAGGAGCTGCCTGTGGGGGTGGAGCTGGCGCTCACGTCCTCCTTTCTGGAGGGGGCTGGGCAGGATCTGATGACCATTGCCGAGTTGGATGACCGCTTCGACCTGCGCTACCCCGGCAGCGACGAAGACATCGACTATGCCGATCTGTTCTACGAGATCGACATGGAAGGAGAGGAGGGGCTGATCGACCGGCTGCTCCACCTGCGCGCCGAGGCTGCCGCCGATCCGCCCCCGGAGCCCCCCGCGGAGGATTGGGAGCCGGGCCCCGCCTTCGGCTGGGCCGGTCGGGTGCGAATCTGGGAGACCGATGGCGCCGATCAGCGTGTGCTGATGGTCCTTGTCAGCGTCCACCGCGGCGGCGTGTACCTGGACCGCCGCCTGCCGCGCCGCCAGGATCCGATCGCCGAGGAGCCCGCGGCGCCGAGCCCGCTGCTCTTTGGCCCAGCGGCGATGCGCTTTCGCATGGAGCTTCCGCCGCCCACCTTCACGTGCAAGGCCTGAGAGGCCGCGGCGGGGCTGTCAGAAAGTTGTGGAGCAGCACCTCACTCTTTGTTGTAAGATGGCGCCGTGAGGGCCCGCCCGGGGCCCGGCCTGGAGGAGCTCTTGTTCATTCCTGCTTCGTCGCCCCTTCGTTCGTTCCCGCTCGCCTCGGGGGCCCTGTCGCTCTTCCTCGTTGCCTGCGGCGGCGGGCTGGTGAACACGCCCAAGATCGAGACGGGCGAAGATGGCTCGGACGGCGGTGAAGGCCAGCCGAACTTCGTGGTGGAGGTCGACGAGGTGGACTGCGGGCAGGTCGCCGTCGGCGCCGTCGGCTCGGGCACGCTGGTCATCGACAACACCGGCACCGCCACGCTCGAAGTCACCGAGATGTCGATCTCCGGTGCCGAGTTCTCGGCCACCGCGGGGGTGGGTCTGCAGGTGGGCCCGGGCTCCAGCACCACCCTGGGCATCAAGTACCTGCCCATCGACTTCACCGCCGACACCGCCACCTTGACCATCACCACCAATGACCCCGACAACGCCACCGCCACCGTGCGGCTGCTCGGCGCAGTGGTCACCGACGAAGATGGCGACGGCCACGCCAGCATCGAGGCCGAGGGCGATGACTGCGACGACGGCGACGCCGAGGTCTACCCGGGCGCCGAAGACGAATTCTACGACGGCAAAGATTCCAACTGCGATGGCGCCGACGAGTACGATCAGGACGGCGACGGCTTCCAAACCGTGGTCTGGAATGACGACCCGGTCAACGGCGGCGGCGACTGTCAAGACGCCAACGCCGATGTCTTCCCCGGCGCCACCGACGCCTACTACGACGGCGTCGACACCAACTGCGACGGCTCCGACGACTGGGACCAGGACAACGACGGCTTCGGCATCGCCGCCTACGGCCAGGGCGACGACTGCGACGACACCAACGCCACCGTCAACCCCGACAACACCGAGAAGGTGAACGGGCTCGACGATGACTGCGACGGCACCGCCGATGACAACGCCAAGGGCTGGGACGCCGACGTCACCTACTATGGCGTGACCGGCTCCCACAACTTTGGCTACCGCTTCACCATCGGCGATCTCGATGAGGACGGCAAAGACGACCTCGTGGTGGGCTCCATCGGCTACCAGACCACCTCGGGCGGCGTGGCGGTCTACGACGGCGGCTCGATGCCCACCTCGGGCTCCGACTTTGAGGACGGCGCCAACTACTTCGCCGGCTACGCCACCGCGAACTACCTCGGCTCCGAGGTGGCCTACCTCGACAACTTCGCCAGCACCGGCGACCCCGCCGTGGCGATCGGCGCCTACGGCTACAACGGCAACCAGGGCGCGGTCTACGTCCTGGGCGGCCCGGACATCCTGTCGAGCGGCGACACCTACAGCGCCTACCTGACCGTAGTGGGCGACAGCTCGCACTACTACGTCGGCAAGGGCGTCACCGGCGGGCTCGACCTCGACGGCGACGGCAACGACGACCTGCTCGGCAGCTACCAGACCACCACCTCCACCACCTACACGCCCTACCTCTGGCTGCTCTACGGCGACGCCACCAGCGGCACCATCGCGATGTCGTCGGTCGACGCGCGCTTCTCCACCGATGGTGGCAACTCCTCGCTGTACTCCGGGGTGATGCCCAACAGCTTCCCCACCGGCGGTGATCTGGACGGCGACGGCTTCGAAGACCTCGTGTTCTGCGACCACCTCGCCGACACCTCCGACACCAACAACGGCGTGGTGTGGACGCTGTGGGGGCGGGCCGCGCAGCTCACCAACTTCAGCGCCACCAACATCGAGAACTTCGGCCGCATCTCCCTCGACGGCGACAACTACGAGCGCATGGGCTGGATCTGCGCCGCCGGCCCCGACCAGGACGGCGACGGCAAGGCCGAGCTGTGGGCCTACAACCACGGCACCTACAAGCTCTACGTCATCCCGGGCAGCAGCTCGCTGCGCAGCTCCACCCAGGACGCCGACGACATCGCCGCGGTCTCCTACGAGTTCGGCGCCTCGGACGCCGACCCCTATGTGCTGCGCAACATGGGCGACCTCAACGGCGACGGCATCGGCGACATGGGGCTTGGCTTGGAGGCCAGCGGCAGCACCCCGGGTCGGCTGCTCGTGTTCGACAGCGGCGTCTTCTCGGGCGATCTCGACGCAACCAACGACGCCATGCTCGACGTCGAGGGCGAGAACGACACCGATCTGGCGGTCTACAACACCTACTACGCCTCGTCGCTGCCTCAGCGCCCCGGCGACCTGAACCACGACGGCGCCGACGACTTCGTGGTGGGTGACTACGGCTACGGGCCGGCCACCGCCACCACCGAGGGCGCCCTCTTCATCACCTGGAACGGCGTGCACTGAGCCGTCGCTTCGGCGAAGATCCCGGCGGGGCCTGCTTCGGCGGCCCCGCCGCTCGTTGGGCCTACGAGGCGAGGGGGCCGAAGAGCAGGTCGAGCCCCGGAAAGAGGCGCGCCATCAAGGGCGGGCCGTGCAGCAGGTAGACGATGGCGCCGAGCGCCAGGAAGGGCCCGAAGGGCAGCGCCAGTTGGGCCCCTTTGCGCTGGAGCAGGGCGATCGGGACACCCACCAGCGCCCCGGTGACCGAGCTGGCCAGGATGACGAAGGGGATGGCCGGCAGGCCAAGGAAGGCGCCGATCATCGCCGCCAGCTTGATGTCGCCGTCGCCGATGCCCTCGCGCCGACGCACCAGCCAGTAGAGCAGCTTGATGCCGCCAAAGAGCCCGCCGCCGGCCAGGGCGCCCACCACCGCGCTCTGCCAGGTAGGGCCGCCGCTGTGGCCGAGGTGACCCAGCGCCAGCGCGGCGAGGATGCCGAAGGGCGCTGCGTAGATGGAGAGCTCGTTGGGGATGATGTAGTGGCGCAGGTCGATGTAGGTCTGCGCCACGAGCATCGCCACGAAGACCAGCTTGACGCCAAAGGCGAGCAGGGCGCCGGTGGAAAGGGCGCTGGCATCGGGGATGGTCTGCACGAAGAGCAGGCCGCCCAGGAGGCCGACGAGCAGCTCAATCGTCGGGTACAGCGAGGAGATCGGCAGCTTGCAGTCGCGGCACTTGCCGCCCAAGAGCAGCCAGCTCAGCACCGGGATGTTGTCATAGGCCCGGATGGGGTGGCCGCAGCAGGGGCAGTGGCTGGGCGGCGAGACCACCGAGCGATCGAGCGGCATCCGGGCGATCACGACGTTGACGAAGCTGCCGACCGCGAGGCTCTGCAGGAAGGCCAGCAGGGCGAGGAAGGTCCAGAAGGTCTCGATTGGCATCGTGGGGCGCCCGGGGTGGACGGAGGGGCCTACTTGAGGTCGCGGCGCTCGAAGACGGCGACGGCGGCCCCCAGCACCACTGCGGTGTAGGAGAGGCCATAGGTGAGGGCGGTGAGCACGCGATCCCAGGGGATTGGCTTCTCGTGAATGGCCAGATCGCGCAGGTTCAGGATCTCAAAATTGGGCAGCACCCAGTAGAGGGCCCGGGCCATCTCCTGCACGGCGGGGCTCTCGGCGCGGCTGCCGTAGAGCCAGATGTCATCGGCGAGGTGGCCGATCACAAAGACCGACAGCGTGAAGGCCGAGGCCGTGGTTGGCGCCGAGTAGGTGCTGAACAGCGTGGCGAAGGCGGTGAGCAGCATCAGCTCCACCAGCAGCAGCCCGTTGCTGACGTAGACGATCGCCGGCGGAGGCTGTTGTTGGACGGTCATCAGCGCCGCGTAGACGGTGAGCATGATTCCGATCTGCAACGCAAGGGTGGCCACAAGGCCGAGGTACTTGCCCAGGAGGAAGGTGCGGCGGGCCAGGGGGCGGGAGAGCACGGTGTAGACGGTGCGCTTCTCCAGCTCCGTCCAGACCAGGCTCACGCCCAGGAACATGGCGATGATCGACCCAAAGCCGGCGATGGCGCTCTGGCCGATGCTTCGGACGACCTTGTCCTGGTCGCCGATCGTGACGTCCTTGAGGGCCAGGGAGAGCAGGATGACCCCGGCGGCAAAGAAGAGGATCGAGTACAGAACCCGGTCGCGCACGGCATGACGCAGGGTGTTGGCGGCGATGGCCAGCAGGCTCCTCATGCCAGCACCTCCAGCGCGTCGCGGCGGGCGGGGCGGGCGCGCTCGACCTCATCGAGGAGCACGTCTTCGAGCGTCTCGCGGATGGGCACCACCTCCAGCACCCGGCCGCCCTGGGCGCGGGCCTGGTCGAGCAGGGCGTCGACCGCCTCGGGGGCCACCCGGCGCACCTGCAGGGCGCCGTCTTCGCGGACGAGCTGCCCCGGCAGCGAGCCGGCGCCTTGCAGGGTGCAATCGACATGGCGGATGCGGTCGCCGATCAGCTCGCGAACGGTGCCCGTGCCGCGCAGCTTGCCGGTGACGATGATGGCGACGCGGTCGGAGAGGGTCTCGATGTCGTGGAGGATGTGCGAGCTGAAGAAGACGGTGCGACCCCGGCGGGCCTCCTCGACGATGATGTCGCGCACCAGCGCACGGCCGAGGGGGTCGAGGCCGCTCATCGGTTCGTCGAGGATGAGCAGATCGGGATCGTGCAGGAGGGCCTGGCAGAGGCCGGCGCGCTGCAGCATGCCCTTGGAGTAGCTGCGAAGCTGCACATCGGCGAAGCGGCCGAGCTCGACCCGCTCCAACAGGGCGCCGATCCGGCGGTCGGCATCGGGCCGCGGGATGTCGTGCAGTTGGGCGAAGAAGCGCAGCAGCTCTCGGGCGGTGAGGTGCTCATAGAAGTAGGGGCGCTCGGGCAAAAAGCCGACCCGGGCCCGCGAGCGGGGGTCGGACAAGGGCTGGCCAAAGAGGTAGGCGGCGCCGCTGGTGGCGCGATGGAGCCCCATCAGGATCTTGATGGTGGTGGTCTTTCCCGCGCCATTCGGCCCGACAAAGCCGAAGACCTCTCCCGGCTGGACGGCCAGCGTCAGCTCCGAGAGCCCGACGTGCGGCCGCATCCAAAAGCCGCTGCGGTAGATCTTGGTGAGCGACTCTGTCCAGATCGCGCTGTCCTGGCGGGTGGATGAGGTGGGCATGGCGTTTAGCGGGGCTTGGTGTTGCGGGGGGTGAGGCCTTTTTCGCGGAGCCACTGGCGGCCTCGCTCCGCGGGCAGCGCGCCGGCGCTCTGCCAGTTGCAGCGAGGGCACAGGGGCCCGGACTGATCGAAGCGGCCCTCGAGGTGGGCGAGGCGCCAGGCGTTTATGCGGTCGCCGTCCCAGAGGGCGGAGAGGGACGACTGGGTGAGGTTTCCCAGTCGGTTTTCCAGGTGTTCGTCGAGGCAGCAGGTGGTCACGTCTCCGTTGACGTGCACCATCGGCGTGTTCCAGAGGCCGGCGCAGGGCGGACGGGCGCTCATGGGGCGGTCTCCTCGGCTGGGACGGAGAGGGCGCGCTGCCAGGCGCCGCCGATGCGCCGCTCATGCGGGAGGTAGGTGGCCTTGTAGACGAGGTGGCGGCAGTCTTCGACGTAGAGGCCGAGGTAGTGAAAGCGGCCGCCCTGGGCCTTGAGCCAGGCGATCTCGGCCATCACGCTCATCACCCCGAGAGAGCGGCGGGACTCGTCGGGGTCAAAGAAGAAGTAGACGCTGCTGGCGTCGAGCTGGCCGACGTCGACGATGCCGAGCCCGACGAGGCGACCGGCGAGGGTGTAGCGCATCTCCACCGTTCGGGTGCAGGAGAGCACAAACCAGCGCTCATACGAGCTGCGCGACATCGGCTCTTCGGAGCGAGCGAGGCCGCGCTCGGACTTGTGGCGGTTGTACAGAGCGAGCTTCTCTTCGGAGAAGCTGGCGGGGCCAACCTCCACCTGAAGGTCTTCGTTGCGGCGCCAGACCCGCCGCTGGGAGCGGCTGGGCTGCCACTCGGCGACGGGGATGCGCAGCGGCTCACAGGCGACGCAGGCGGGGCAGGCGGTGCGGTACAACATCCGCCCCACCCGCCGATCGCCCTCGGCGAGGCTCTGGTCGAATTCGACGGGGCTCAGCATGCGGCGCTGCCAGCGGTGGGGCAGTCGAGAGACCATCCCGTCGCGGTAGGGGCATGGCTGCTCCTCGTCGTAGACCAGCTCCTCGCGTGGGGGCATCGCTCAGCCCGCGGCCTGGGCCCGGTAGGCCTGGATCAGCACTTCGGCGGTCTGCGGGCGCATGATCTCGGCGGGCGGGTTCTCCCCGGCGACCAGCATCTGGCGGATCTTGGTGCCGGCGATGCTGACGGGCTTCTCGCTCGGGTGGTTCTCGGTGAGGTCCACCCGGCCGAGGCTGGCGTAGTAGCCGGCGAAGCCGACGTTGACCGGCTTCGTGGACAGTTCGCCCGGGAGCTGGTTGAAGATTTCCTGGGCGTCGAAGTCGCCCCAGATCGCCGTGCCGTCCTTGTAGGGGGCGTCGGCGTGCTTGCGGCCGATGATGATGTGGGAGAAGCCATGGTTCTGACGGTAGATGGCGTGCATCACCGCCTCGGAGGGGCCGCCGTAGAACATCTTGATGTCGAGACCGATCAGGTGGAAGACATCGTTCAGGTCGTAGCCGACCGACTCCCAGAGGGCCGTGTCGCTGTCGCCCTGGCCCAGGAGCCGCTGGCTGCGCAAGGCGCGGTAGGTGCGCATGCGCGTGGCGGCGTCGACATCGTCGCCCTTGAGCTGGCCGACCAGGGGGTTCAGCACCACGCCAGCGTAGAGGCCTTGGCGGGTGAGCTGCTCGACACCGTACACCAGGGCGTACTCATGGGCCCGGTGGAGCGGGTTGCGGGTCTGGAAGGCCACGGCGGCCGCGTAGCCGCGCTCGGCCAGCAGGGCCCGGGTCTGGCGCGGGGAGAGGACCGTGTCGCCGAATTCGGGGTTGGGGGGCTGGGGGAGCACCCAGAGGGCCCCGCCGACCAGTTGGGTGCGGGCGTCGTTCATCACGATGTCGCCGCCCGGGTGATCGGTGCGGGTGGTGCGGTAGACCCGCTCGATGTACTTCGCCTTGTCCCAGGCGTAGACGCTGGAGACCTCGATCAGGCCGACCACATCGCCGTCCTGGTTTCGGATGGCGGCCTTGCCACCGGTCGTGAGCGCGGCGGCCTCGGCGTCGGTGACCGGCAGGGCCATCGGGATGGTCCAGGCGTAGCGCACGCCGTCCCGCACGATGCACTGGTTGTCCAGGACATGGTTCCACTCCGCCTCGTCCATCGGGCCGATCAGCGGCGAGAGGGTGCCGTCGGCGTAGCGGTAGACCGCCGACAGATCGGCGTCGGTCACCCGGATCGAGGGCAGCGAGGCGGCCTCGGCGAGCAGGGCCTTGCGCACCGTCTCGCGGCGCGACGCGTACAGCGCCGCATCGGCGGAACCCTGTCGCACCGAGATCGATCCGCCGCCGTCGCGCATGGCACCGGCGAGGATGCGCACGTCGCGCGTGCCGAGCGAGGTG
>Ga0164294_10000482_pt1 | contig 38125 bp, 25 predicted proteins | sample GEODES005metaG_FD_111479 | JGI IMG/M metagenome (GOLD analysis project Ga0164294, IMG submission 111479) | Oligotrophic lake water microbial communities from Sparkling Lake, Wisconsin, USA - GEODES005 metaG | ecosystem: Environmental > Aquatic > Freshwater > Lake | place: USA: Sparkling Lake... | reverse complement strand
CTCCTGTGGCTCCCGTAACCCCAGTGGCTCCTGTGGCTCCCGTAACCCCAGTGGCTCCTGTGGCTCCCGTAACCCCAGTGGCTCCTGTGGCTCCCGTAACCCCCATATCCCCCGTAACCCCAGTGGCCCCCGTGGGTCCAGAGGGTCCCGACGGTCCTCCGTTCGGTCCCGTAGCTCCAGTAGCCCCGTTTGCTCCAGATCCGCCTCCACCTCCCCCAGTGCTATATCCCAGGATCGGTGAACTCGTTGACGGTCCGAGAAGCATGTTCACGGTCGACATATTACTTTTATTACCAGTTTTTATTGGGTATAGATTACAATATAGCAATGAGCGGACCCGTTATGCGACCTGTCAGCGGATTCCAAGATCGAACAACCTACGGTGCTGTCTTCGGCACCGAATCTATCGCTCGTATCGTGAATGTCGATACCCGATTCCGTGAGAACCCTACTATCACCGGTGCGGCGGCATGTACCATCCGTCTGCCCAGGACGTACAAGAATATTACCTCTCTCCGCCTCTCCAGCATTGAACTGCCGAATTCATGGTACGATTTTTCTGCCAATCTCGAGAACACAAACTTCACTGTCAGCGGAGTGCAGTGCACAATCTCAGATGGCAATTATAATTCCACGAGTCTAGCAGCAGCTATAGTTTCTGCGGCGGCGTCCACTATCTCGCTAGGTATCGCATTTGATTCTGTGACTACGAAATGCACGATATCATCTGCCAGTAATTTTACCATGGATTTCACTCCTGTTCCAGGAAATGTATGCTGTATTACCCGTGAAGCCAATCTTCGTCCATTCGATACGGGTCTTGGATCTTACCTGGGATTCACGAGCAATGCGTATTCTGGCAGGTCGTCGTATACGTCCGAAACGCTGCCTAATCTTTACGGAAACACCTATGTTCTTCTAAGTATCGAGAAATACGAGGCCATCGATCACCTTTCGTTCAACGGAACATCGACCCCGGCGTTTGCCAAGATTGTTGTTTCGGCAACAAAGAACAGCTTCGTCTACAGCGGCGCTGACACGATCACCAATAAAGTTATCCTAGCAGAACCCGAGAACGTCTCCATCCTCAAAATCAAGTTGACCGACTGCTACGGCCGGATCCTTCAGACGTTTGGTAACTTTTCGTTCACCCTGGAAATGCAGGAAGTCGTGAGTTCCAAGCTGTATTCTGCTTACAAAGACAATCTTGCGAAGTAGGTTTGTTTTTTTTTATAGAATTACACCAACTGGCAGCTGCCGTTTGATGTAGTTACTCTGGGGCGTAATATGCAAGTTGTCCAGTCGTCGGATTATAGACAACTACAAGAGTGCGAAGTTTATCTGAAGCGAATGGAAGGTTGTCTGAGCACCTGTAGCACCTGATCCAGTTGCGACGACGTAAAGAGTCTCGCCTTTACTCAGTGTGTGTGATACCGCATAGTTAGACGTCACTGTTGTTCCTCCCGCAGCAGACAAGGAAAGCGATACAATACGATTGCTTGCGACAATACTATTATTGTAAATATCTGCGGTCATTACGCCATTGTTGATAATCGGATTGTTTAGGTTTAAATAGACACCGTGTAGGATAGAGTCCTGTTCCACAAGAAACGGAACACTAAACGAAGAAGTTGTAATTGTGGTTGTGATATTTTGCGTTCCAGGAGTTAGGTAGTATGCAGTATTGAACTCGCCCGTGCTCCAGGTTCCTGTGGGTTCGTAGAGAGTATAAACAACATTGGTCGGGATTTGTGCGGTCGTGAACCCCAGACCGTTCGCGGAATGATACTGGAGCCGAGTATACGACAAGATGATGACCGACGAGACATTTGTCTGTGAGATCTCGGCCAGGCTACAGTTGGTAAGACCCGTTCCTGTTGCGGCGATGAGAGACGCTCGCATATCTAGGTATCCTGCCGACACGGTCTCTTTTGCTATAAGTCGGGAGCCCGAACAGTTGGTCCCCACTAGGAAATTGTTCATATCACGCTCCGACACTCGGGTCTGTCCTGCTACCCTCACGCAACTCGCATACCCACCAATCTGTCCGCTCGTGTTAATATTTATGGTAGATCCCCGCATAGTATCTGCTGACGTCGGGAGTTCAGGAGAAGCAATGTCCCCTCGGGTGAGAACGCCCACGACGTTTCCTCCAGAGTTGTAATTGCTCATATTGAGAACCATTCCTCGTATTTTGCTGCTTAAGACGTTGGACCCTTCTATGTAGACCCCTACATACTCGGCTCCCGATGTTAGGGTTGAACTGCTGGTGAAGGTCAGGGTCACATCTTCAATACGACAATTAGAATTCATCGTTACCATTGTGAAGGAGGTCGTGGCGTTCAAGTACTGAATCTGGACCGACTGAGTTCCTGCTCCACGGATCGCTACACTGTTGGACAGCACGAGGGGACCGGTGAGAGTGTAGGTTCCAGGTCCTACCCATACGAGATTTCCTGTAGTGGCGGCGGATATAGCTGCGTTTACCGTCAGGAAGGGGTAGGTTCCCACCGCACCATACGTATCGTTGCCGTAGACCGAGTCGACCCGAATCACGTTTCCGTAAGAAGCAGAGGGAGGAGTGGTCCAATACAGAGTAGCGGCCGCAGATGAAATCGTGAGAGATTGTCCAAGTGTGCCGAGCGTCTGGGGGTAGGCGGCACCGTTCACCCGAGACAGTGAGAGATTGTTGGAGATGATGGCAGACGATAGAGTTGCGAGTCCACTGATGGTCGCTGCGTTGAATACGTTGAGCGATGATATCGTAGTTGTTCCTCCTGAAATAGTTCCAGAGACAACTAGATTGTTGGAGACTGTGGCAGCAGAAAGGGTGAGGAGACCGCTGATGGTCGTAGCGTTGAATACGTTGAGCGACGAGACGGTCGTCGTTCCTCCTGAAATAGTTCCAGAGACAACTAGATTGTTGGAGACCGTGGCAGCCGATAGAGTTGCGAGTCCACTGATGGTCGCTGCGTTGAATACGTTGAGCGATGAGACGGTCGTTGTTCCTCCTGAAATAGTTCCAGAGACAACTAGATTGTTGGAGACCGTGGCAGCAGAAAGGGTGAGGAGCCCGCTGATGGTCGTAGCGTTCAAGACGTTGAGGGTCGACACGGTGGTTGTTCCTCCTGAAATAGTTCCAGAGACAACTAGATTGTTGGAGATGCGGGCCGACGACACTGTCAGTAGTCCCGACGAGTAATTGAAGGTGAGGTTGGACGATGCTCCAGGGGATCCTGCCTGGTTGAATACGATCTGCGTATCGCTTCCTGCGACAGTTCCAGGTGGTCCCTGAACACCCGTAGGACCCGTAGCACCCACAGGAGACACTTGAACTCCCGATGCGTTCGTGAACGTCACGGTTCCAGACGCTGATGTGATCGCTACGTCACCGAGGAAGATGGTGGAACCGCCGACATACAGATGGTGCCATGGCTTAGCTGCTGATCCGAGATCATGGACGTTGGAGGTCGCAGGCAGGAAATCGCCCGACAGCGTGACACCCGATAGCGTATTGTAGGTAAACCCGGCGGCTCCTGCGACTGTTCCGGTGCTAGTTGTGTAGAGGATGGATCCCGGTTCACCACCCGCAAACGGAGTTGTTGTGCGGTAGAGCGGACGCCGAGCTGCTACTGCGTATCCGTCGGTAAAGAGGGCACTGGAGATCGATGTCCAGTTCACTCCGTTCGTGCTCTTGGCAATCGTGGTGTTCGAGTCGCCCACCGCCGTCCACTGCAGTCCGTTCCATGCCACGCTCCAGCAGTCGAAGTTGAACGTCTGGCTGGGAGACAGCGTCCAGTTGAATGCGTCGTAACTGTAGGCGAGGCACAGACCGCTCGCACTCGTTCCACCTGCAACCCAGATGCTACCGTTCCACGCAACGGTATTTCCCCAGCTCTGGAAAGTGAAGGACGACGCATCGACACCTGCCCAGTTGATTCCGTCCAACGAGTAGGCGATCGTAGATACCCCTTGGTTTCCTGTCGCCACCCACAGATTCCCGTTGTAAGCAATCGCCTGGACTCCGGCGTCCCCAAAAATCGCATTGGAGGGCTGGGCAGACCAGTTGATACCGTCGTAACTGGTGGCAAACATGTTCGAGCCTCCGCCCACCGCCACCCAGTAAGAACCTCCCCACGCAACTCCGAACCCGCCATACGAGAAGATCAGGGAAGACGATGTATCTGCTGCTGTCCAGTTCATGCCGTCGTAGGAGTAGGCGATGGAACACTCAGCAGTTCCATCGGATCCGCCTGTCGCAACCCACACATTTCCGTTCCAGGCCACGCTCCAGGCGTAATCGGGGAAGGGAGAGGAGGCAACACCAGTCCACGTCTTTCCATCGGACGAATACGCCAGAGTATTCGATCCATTGCCGGCAGCTACCCACATAGTCCCGTTCCATCCGACTCCCCATGCGTATCCCTGCCCGCTGATATTGTTGTTTCCCGTAAAGATATTGCTGGTTGCTCCAAACCAGTTACTTCCTTCGTAAGAGTAGACGATATCGTAGGTTCCGTATCCTGTGGCCACCATAAAGTTCTCCGTCGACACGATAACCACTCCCGTAGGACCTTGAATACCTTGGACTCCGGTAGCACCGCCCGGATCGCCCTTGGGGCCCTGAATTCCACGAATACCTGTAGCTCCTACTGGTCCGGACGGTCCCGTGAGTCCCCGTGGTCCCGTAGGTCCCGAAAGTCCAGATGCCCCCGTAACACCGGCTCCCGTCGGACCTGTAGGACCCGTGGAACCGCCTGGACCGGTCACACCTGTGACACCGGCTCCCGTGGGTCCCGTTACACCCTGCGGTCCCGTTGGTCCAGAAGGCCCCTGAACTCCCGTCGGACCTGCCGATGCAAATAGAGACCACTCGGTTGGATCTACGGAAGGGTCGGTGTAATTTGAAGTGATTACCGTGCTCACGTAGGTGTTTGTGTCGCAAAGGGAGATGACAACTGTATTCGCAGAGTAAGAGGCTGATGTCCAAGGCCCCACAAAGGTCAGGACGGTTCCCTGGGGTCCCGTCGGTCCTACCACTCCCGTCGCACCTGTGGCTCCCTGTGGTCCAGTCGCTCCATCGTTGCCCGTGCGGCCAAGAGGACCCTGAATACCCTGGGGACCAATGATACCCTGTGACCCCTGCACTCCAGAGGCTCCCGTTGCGCCACCGGGAGACCCCGGCGCACCCTGCGGACCTGTCGCACCCGTCGGACCCCCAGCAGGACCAGTAGGGCCCAAGATCGTGCTCTGGAGAATCCATACAGGATTGGGGATCTCATCTGGAACTCCAGAATACAGAATACCTGTATCAAAGTTTCCTACTGCCAGTATCTTCCCGTTCGGTGACAGAGCAGCTGGGCGGGACCCACTTGCTCCTAAACTCGCCTGATTGTACCATGTCGTACCCGTGTTGGAGCTCACGTAGACGGATCCATCGTATGATGCTGCTATGAGAACATTTCCGCTCGCATTGGCGGCTACACCTGACCAATCCTGTAGCGGCAGGCCTACATTCGTCCATGTTCCAGCTCCGTTCGTGCTAACGTAGACATACCCCGCACCGCCATGCGATTGAGCCGCAATAATTGCCGAAAGATTTGCGGAAACTGCCAGAGCTCCAATTCCGGACACTGAAGCACTCGACGTCCATGCGCCAACTCCACCAGACGTGTTATAATACACGGTGCCACCACTGGCCTCGGAAGCAATGACGTACTGTGCGTTGGACGAACATGCGACCGACGTCCACCCCAGCGCCGATGAAATGCCGAGGAGCACCGCAAGGTTGCTTCCGTAATCGACTGACTGGTATACACTTCCTGAAGCTGTTACGGCAAACAGCGTATCTCCCAGCTTTGAGCAGGCGAGTCCTGACCACGCTTCCACCGTAGAACTCGCATCGGCACGCCACGTGCTTCCCGCATCCTCGGAAATGAAGATAGTAGATCCCCCCTCTGCTACGTATAGAATTTCACCGTCCTCCGACCCTGTCACCGCCTTCCATGACGCATTTGAGAAGTTGCTGTTGGATGCCAGTGTGGTAATTCCAGCTGAGATGGTTCCATTGTAGACATTCCCCGTATCAGCAACGGCCCAGATCGTCTGTCCCGCATTCGCCAGGAATACTGACGACCAGGACGCCGATACGCCAAAGGACACCGACCACGTGATAGACGCATAACTTGTCGTAAACGTCTGCACCAACTTGGGTCCCCACAGGTTTCCGTTGGTCACATCCACATACGAATCACCCACGATGCCGGTGTTAGAGGTCGGTGCACCTGTCCCTGAACGGATGGAGACAGCCTTCAGACCAAATTCGTAGTCCCAGATTGGGGTCGGGACCTGGGTTGGCACGCCAGCATAGATGTATCCGGGTCCACCATTGGTAAGAAGGAAGCCCGATCCGTCTGGAAACGCACGTGCCGCAGTCCAGGAACCAGGGTTTGGTACGGGTTGGCCCGTCCACGTGATACCGCCATCGTAGCTTATGATCACTCCAGCGCCGTTGTTGGCGGCGACAATATACTGCCCATTCGACGAGCACCCGATCGTTGATATCGGGCTACTTGTCCACACCGCATCCCATGTCGCACCTGCCGAACGGCTCGCAACGATACCTGCCGTGCCCGCCGCCAGCAGAAGTCCCGAACCATCTGCCGAACATGCGACAGACAACCAAGAATTCGTGTCCACCGGTACCAGACCCGCATCAAACCATGTAGTTCCCGCATTGGAGCTCACGTAGACCGACCCACCACTGCCAGTCGATAGAACAATCTGTCCCACGATCATCACCTGACCATTTGACGAGCAGGCCGCACGGAATCCCTGTTGTCCAGCAACAAGCAAACTGGGGTCTGTAACCGCCGTCCAGTTCGAGGCATTGCTGGTGATATAGATCCCGTAATCAGCAGCCGTTCCACCTTGAGGACCCACTGTTGCAATCCCTGTCAGACCGTTGGAGGAGCACGCAATCGTGTCCCAGTATCCTGTCGGAGCATCCGTGGCCGCCCAATTGCTTCCCGCATCCAGCGAAAAATACATGGACCCTGGTCCGTTTCCGCCAAGGTAGACGACCGACCGATCTGTCGATGTAGCCACGGAAACCCACGGACCGTTCGTTCCGTCTGGCTGGTTGGTTAGCAATGTGCTCGTCGGAACCCCACCTGATACACTCACGGCATACACAAATGCACTGTTGACAGCATACCCGTTGCTTCCTGAAGTAATATCAAACCACGATGTCAGAGTATTGGAATCGTATGCCCAGCTGATAGTTCCGTAGCTTGGAGTGTTAGACAGGACTAGCGGACCGTATAGTCCGCCCTCGGACAGATCAATATACGTATCTCCAAGATTTGTGATGGTTGTGGGAGGACCATACCCCGTGCGAACACTGGTTCCATCATTTCCAACGACACCTGTCGCTCCTTCTAGTCCCGTCTGACCCTGTGGTCCCTCAAGACCCGACGGTCCAACCAATCCAGTCACACCCTGAACGCTGGCCACGAAAGGCCAAGGACTGGCGTTCACAAACACTCCGAGGGACATTGCGCCCACCGTTCGCATTCCATTCGATGAAAGCGCAAGCGTTCCCCATGTCCCCGCATCGGAGTCCGTCTGAAAGTGCCATGTGCTACCACCATCAAAACTCAAGTAGAGTCCATTCGTAGACGCAGCTACGATCACCGCTCCGTCGGCAGACACTGCGACTTGGCTTCCGTATTGTGTCGTGCTATTCCACGTTGCTCCGAAATCCGTACTTATGTGAATAGTGTAGGCAGGATCCAAGGACGCAGCGGCCATGAGGCTTCCGGTGCTGTTCATCGCAACAGAGTTCCAGCCATATTGTGGGCTGAGAGTCGCAGAAAATGTTGTGCCTGAATCTGTGCTCGTCCAAATTTGACCAGGGTAACCTGAAGGCTGAGAATCATCGCTTAACTGACCCGCAACCAAGACAGTTCCGTCCGCAGATACGGCAGCGGATGTCCATATTCCTGTAATTGTTCCAGAGGCTATACCTGCTGTATTTCCACCATCAAGGCTTATAAACAAACTACCTAGTCCACCGCCCTGCTGCACGCCCTGTGTGGCCAAAACGACGGACCCGTCGGATGAAGACGCAACGGATGTCCAGTTTCCATACAGAGGCAATTGCACCCATGTCCCCGAATACTTGTACAGAAACTGCTGATTGCCATCTCCGTCTGTCGCCGGTGCTGCGTATAGAATACTTCCGTCTGAGGATGATGCTACTCCCGCCCAGTTTCCGCCTAGATTCTGTGCTGTCAGAGACCAAATGGAATCAGCATAGGTTCCAACATACACATCTCCGGGAGCTTGTGCGACAATAATCTGTGATCCACTAGAATTGGTCGCAACAGACGTCCAGGGAGCCGGACCGCTCGCCGGTGACCACTGATACTGTGTGTTGCTAATTGCGTTGTATGTGAGTGTCGTTGCCGACTTGGGGCCGTAGACACGACTCGCATTAATATCGAAATAGCTGTCGCCCGGAACGCCTAGTGCGTGGTCGGGGAGGCCGTTCGCAGCAATGAACTCTGTCCCCGTAATTCCAGTGGCTCCTTGCATTCCAGTTGCACCCACTCCTCCAGCGACCCCAGCTGGTCCTATAACACCTGCTTGTCCGACAGGTCCAGTCGCACCGATCAAACTAGTCACGGGTGCAGCACCCCCGATGACCTGAATATCAAACCACGGGAACGTGCCTGGACCTCCAGACTCAAAATCAGCGAAACCACCCAGATAAAAAATAATTCCTGAATTCTCTTTGATATCAGCGAGTTTAAACGTAACATCCGTTGTTTGGGTTACAGTGATAACTGCCTCTGCCGGAGAACCACTGCTCCCCCCGTTTGTTCCCAATTGTCCAGTATAGGATGTCTGTGCTCCTCCAATTGGGGTTTCACCGTTATACCACTGGAAGCTTACAACGGGATATCCGCTTATGATTGTCCAGGTAGGAACACATGCCACCAACCGGTATGTGACACTTCCGTTAGCACCAGGACTCAACCGAAATACTCCAGGACTCACTACAGTGATGTCAGGTCCAAAGTAGACATCCGTGTTGTCAAATGGAATCACACTCCCAATAACTGGAGTCATCGCACGAGACGCTTCGAACGACAATGATCCCCTGATAAAACTGGCAACTACCCCAACCCCCTGTAGTCCAGACGGTCCTTGGAGTCCCCGCAATACCGTTCCAGATATTGGCAATACACGACGGGACGCAAGTTGGTTTCCAATCACATCAAACGTGACCCCTCCGCCAGGCGTCCATGTAATAGCGTCTTCGCTGTAAAGAAATGTGCCCAGCGACGGCGGAAAACCACGGCCCGTAGCAATCCAGTAGGACCCGTTCCATGCGATACGAATAGGTTGATTCTCAAAGCTGGAGAGAATGACTGAAATCTTTGTCCATGTAATTCCATCGAAGCTCTGGTATACACCCTGGTCGCTGCCAACAAGCAGCCAGTATGTCCCGTTCCACATCACCGTATGTGCGTAGGTAGCCGCATCGGGATAGGGAATTGATACAGTTGTCCACGTGAGTGCGTCCGTGCTGGTAATCACACGAGGAACCGACGGAGAATCTGTTCCTGTCGCAATCCAGCGAGTGCCGTTATGGGCAATACGAGAACCGCTCTCCGTGAACGCACCCGAAGTCGTAACGTTCCACGTGACTCCGTTCGCACTCCAAAACATGGTAGCTGTTCCGGATCCAACAGTCACAAATATCGACCCATCGGATGCAACGGCATTTCCGCCGCTTCCAAACCCAGTAAATGTACCTGAAACGGCAGTCCAGGTGTGAGCATCAGCGCTATACCAAATAGAGTTATAGGGAGATAAAGCATCAGTGCCTACAACCACCCACTTGGCTCCGTTCCAGGCCACTCCGTTCATCGTCACACGTGAATTTGGGGGGCTCACAGGAGCAATCCACGAATGCCCCTCCGAACTCAAGACTACGGTATTCGATCCAGTTCCTATGGCAACCCACGTAGATCCGTTCCACGCAACATCGGTTCCGGTAGTGGGAAGAGTGCCAGTGGCTTCCGACCACGAACTGGCATTTGCAGTCCACAGAATAGGATTGGGCCCCTCTCCTACTGCCACCGTGAAATTTTCGGTCACGTCGTCGCCCGCAAACGCAGACGTCCCCGCTGCATTTGTTGCGATCACAAACCCGTTATCATCTACACTGATGGGTGTCCCTCCCAGGTAAAGAGTGTGTCCTGAAAGGTGGAGTTCCCGAAAACAAGACGTAGGCGAACCAAGATCGTGTATGGAACATTCGGACGGGACAAGGTGTCCCGAAACATGAGTAATTGGATTAGAACCTCCTGTATTCGGTGCTGCGCGCACAGGAGGACGGCCGTTCCCGGACATCTTTATTATAGATAGATCATACAAATTCGTCGTAAAGTAAACTCCTTACGTCGTTCCAATTGTCGGCTCACGCACATCGTATGCCGGGTTCTCGACCGTCTCGGAAACGCCAGACATTACCCGGAGAAATCCGAATGGACCATTTGTCTCATTCAGTTTACTCACTTTCGGTCGAATACTCTTCGGCAGAACTCCGATTGGGCTATTGTCATTCAGGAGTCCGTCTACCAACACAGTGAACACTGCAGTCAGGACCAACGAAATGATCAGATCACGAGTTCCCACGAACGCCACCGCAAAAATGAGGACCTGGCGAAGGATGGAGTTTGTAAGATACTCTTTCTGTGTTTCCGACAGATCAATTGTGATGAACCTGCTTGCGATGTTCAGGAATATCATCATAAGTCCCGCAAACAGTTTACTACCGTTGATGGATTCAAGCAGCATTCTTATTATTCAAGTATCACATTAAAAGGGGGCGGCATTCTGTAGGCAGAATGTTTCACTGCCCTTCGTCTCAACCTTTGCTACCGCCTTATCTCCAGCCGCTTCAGGGTCCTTGTCCGCCGAGTCACCTGAATCCGCCGTCTTCTTCTTGGCGGCCGTCGACGCCGCAATCCTGGACAGACCCGCTACTCCACTCGCTAACGGACTCTTCTCCTTCTTCTTGTCTTCCTCCAGTCCCTCCTTCCCCTTCGCCGCCGGCTTCTTCATCGTCTTGTCGTCATCCTTTCCAGCATATTCACGATTGGGGATCGAGAGGACTACAGCCAGTGCAGCGACAACGGCTACGAGCAGGGAAACACACGCACCGACGTAGACGACAACGGATAGAGCGGCAAGCTGGGCAACAGGAGACGCAAGGAGGTTGACAACGGCTGTCGGGGCGGGGCGGGTGAAGAATACTATGTAGAGCACGAAAAACCCAGCAACGATATACTGGAGATTCTTAGAGAGGGCCATTATTACTTTATCGCTGATTTTTTCTACACGTGAAACTACAATGGCGTCCTACGCATCCTTAGATGAAGCCTTTGGTGGGTCGTATGGAACAAAGGGAAATATCAAGGATGCGAATAAGGTGTACAATTCGCCTACTCGCCGCACTGAGGCTGCACTGGAGGCGAACGCAGACGCAATCAAGACTCTTACTCGCACCCTCCCCATTACCGAAAATGACGAGGACGCCACGAATAATTACGCCCCCGCCCGAATCAGCGGGACACGGTCGGGAAGCAATCAGATCGAGCCGTTCAGTGTTCGTGATTACAAGACCCCTACTGTTCCGGGGACCCACGGATTCGCTTATGCCCCGCCCCAACCATCTAGCGATGCTCGTGGTGACTGGGATGTTCGCCTTGACCGTCTAGTGCGAAAAATGGAGCGCAGCAGTGCTGTTGGAGAAACGTCGACTCACGATCTCCTGCTCTACATTTTTACGGGTGTATTTATGCTATTTGTCCTGGACACCTTTGTTCAGATCGGAAAGCGGTCGAAGTAGATTCTACGGAGACCACGGACGGCACGAAGTCGGCCAGTTGTCGAGCACCTGCTCTACAACTCGCACGAGCTTATGCAGCGTATCACTGCCGCACAGAATGTCGGCACGGGAAACCAGAGCAACAGGGTAGCAGGGAGCATCCAGCTGGACGAACTGATACATCTCATTGTCGATCTTCAGCAAATCGAAGGCGGCGTAGATGTAGCTGATCACATGATCAATCTTCTTTACGAACATCGTGGAGTTCGATTGAGAGAATGCTGACCTGTGATTGAGACGCCAGTCGTTGTGCATGCCCTTGGTGATCGTGAAGATCTCGTCCTTCAGCGAGTTGGTGTTGTCACGGATGATGCGGAGCTGGATGGCAGGGACAGACATCTTCTTCTTTCTTGGTATGCCTTCTTCCCAATTAAAAAACTGGCGATCCGTTTTACCGTTTTTGAGACCTGGGAGGAGACCTATTATGCGCTGAAATGAGCGATAATCATCTGGAAGAACTTCATGAAATCACGAGCCTTGGTGGAATTGGTGGCTCGGATATATTCGCCAAACTCCTCAATGTGCTGGGAGTCAGCGTCAAACTTTATCGTATCGACGATTTCGTCCACACGCTTGCGGAAGACGGAATCGTAGACGTCATAATAATCGTAATCAATGAAGCGGTCGGCAAGGAGGGCAACGAAACCGCGGAGTTCGTCCAGTCGTGATTCGGAGGATGGGAGGGCAGGGGGCAGGATGCGCTTGCGGGTTGTCATGTTGTTGTTGTGTGTGTAGTTGTAGGCCGGACACTATCCGTTTTCTAGACTCTAAACCGATCCGTTTTTATATGAGAGTTCCCACGACCCATACGGTAGCCGCAGCCGAAGCCTGGGCGGCCAGGTAAATCATGAACATGTTCGTCGACATCTTGCCGGAAAGGTAAGCCCATATGGAAATACCCGGATTGAAGTGGGCGAACGACATCTTGCCCACCGCTGCAATCGCAAACGCTAGTGCGGCTATCACGTAGAGCGGATTACCGCTGAACGCTACCGTGCCATAAAAGAGCAGGGATCCAAGATACTCCGCATAGAACTCATACATCCTGGTTTATACTTTCATGAGGAAAAAACGAATGTATTGAATCAAGTGGACTGGAAAGCATGTCCATTACTCGCAACGGCTACAAGGTTCCAAAAACATCTATACCCGATCTTGCAGCGCTTCGGAAAGAACTCACGGTCAAACCCTATATTCCCTCCGTCTTTGTGAAACCCCAGTATGTCAAGAAATACACCGTGTTCGGAGAAACCGAGAACTTCGTCTACGTCCCCAAACAGTTCGGCATTTCTAAGTGGGGTTCTGCTCCCCTCGATATTACGGCCACATCCAGCAACCGTTGGGCGTTTGCCGGATCTGTGCGCCCTGCCCAAATTGACGTCGTGAACTCATACTTGAAACCTGAACCGCACGATGGGATGATATGTCTTCAAACTGGCGGGGGGAAAACGGTGTGTGCTCTCTACATCGCCTCCCAGCTGAAGATGAAAACTCTGATCATAGTGCACAATACGTTTCTCAAAGATCAGTGGGAAGACCGAATCAAGGCGTTCCTTCCCGATGTCACGATCGGACACCTTCAAGGCGAAACCGTCGATGTCGACAAAGATATTGTAATTGCCATGATCCAGTCCATTTCGATGAAAGAGTATCCCAAGGAAGTGTTCAGGGGCTTCGGTCTCACTGTGATTGACGAGTGCCACCATATCGCTTCTGAAGTCTTTGTCCAAGCCTTCCAGAAAATCACCTCCAAACACATGCTGGGGTTATCAGCCACCCCTGACCGCAAAGATGGTCTGATGTATGTCATTGAATGGTTCCTTGGTCCTATTCTCTACCGCTCCGAATCCGGGGATAAAGTCGATGATCTTGTGAAGGTCGAGATGTACCGGCACGATCCCGCCGACGTAGACTTCAACCGAATTCTCCTGAACAATCAGGGGGTTATGAACGTAGCCGGGATGGTGAATAAACTGGCGGCATATATCCCGAGAACCGATATGCTCGTCAAGATCATCGGTGATATTCTTGACCAAGATCCTGCCCGTCAAATCCTTGTTCTATCCGACCGAGTCCAGCACTGCAAAGATATCTGGGCAAAATTAGATCCAGAGAAAGCCGCCATCCTCGCCCAGAACGTTGCATCAGCAAAGAGAGCCGAGTTCTGTGCGTCCAAGAAAGTCTTGATTGCCACCTATTCCATGTGCAAAGAAGGCTTTGACGTCGCCACCCTGAACACTCTTGTGATGGCCACTCCCCGACCCGATATCGACCAGATCGTTGGACGCATTCTGCGGACCGAAAAGGCCTCCCGAATAATACATCCGCTAATTGTTGATATCGTAGACTCCACCTTCCGCCGCCAGTTCCAGGCTCGTTTGAAACTTTACAAGGACCGAAACTATGTGGTGGACGAAATGGAAATCTAAGGCATGTATAATAGTGAATGTCTGGATCCCCCCGACCCCCCGGATCCTTCAACGAAGAACTGCTTTTTCCCGATGATATTGATTCTCCCCTCCCCACCCGCCCTCTCGTGAGCGCCCAGCCCATTGCGAAGAGTTCGGCCGTAGCCCCCGCCAAGCCCAAGGCACCAGCTATAACTATCTTTAACCCTGCTCGCATAAAAATCCGCACATCCAAGGAAGCCTTTCCCGTCAACCCATACTCGAGCAAAGGGTATTCTCTTCCTCGCAAGCCGACCCCGGCTCGTGCACAGGGACCGTACATGCCCGGCGGACGTCATCGCACCAAGAAAGCCAAGCGTCGCAACACCAGGCGTGCTGCGAAAAGTCGTCGCAGGAAAGTATAGATGCACCCTGCGATTCTAGTCGCCTGTCATAGCGAAAATGACCCCGATGCCGCTAAGCTATTTTCTTATTCTCCCCCCGACTTTAATACCCCTGCTCCGCTCGTCGCCGAATATGTGGATCCGCAGTTTCCCGGAAAGCGATGGAAGGACTTCCCATCCGAGTCCAAAGATATCATTTGGGATCAGTACTGCCCAGTGATGTGGCCATTCCAGAATGTAAAAGACTTTCTCTACCACGACAAGATCTTCTACGACCTGTTTGACGACGGATGGAAAATCTTGAAACCGGGTGGCATGCTTGTGTTTCCATACCCCGCCGACTTTACAGACATGTATGGCAAACCAATTCCTACCGAAACCGGTCTCGCCAATTTTAAGTCAGTTTTGAAACGACTGCTTGCTCGTCATCCCTGGAAGACGCACATTGTCAAGCGCACCAGCATGCCATTGATTGTGTCTGAACAGTATGAACAAGAGAAGTATGAAGATTACATTCTCTTTGTGAAACATGTCTGGGGAGGCAGGAAGACCATCAGACGCCGTAAGGCCCGGGCAATTCGTAGTCGGAAAGTGTCACGGCCTTCCACTCGACGCTTCCTTCGGCGATGAAATACTTTAGATCATTAATCCATGATGGCAGGGTGTATTTCTCTACGATAAGCAGCTGCACCCCACGAGTGTGTGCGATATCCTCAGAGTCCACCAACTCAATGTGATCCTCCAGACTCCAGTGAAACCGCCGGATCACCTCCCTCAGATTCTTCGAAATATTGAACACAGCATCAAGTTCAGTGGGAACAATGAACTTGCGGGTGTGATTGATGAAAAAGGCTTTTCCGGTCATTTATTTAGATGGATACACCATCACCACGAAAACCATTGAGAACAAGAGGAGGGAACTGAAATACGCCTGAAACGTTTCCCGATTGTTTCGATTGATTGGTATTCCCCATATGTTCAGGTAAGGATCCATAATGGTCACATCCTGTCCGTGATAATACCGTTCCAGCCGAGTGAACGGACATCCATACCCACTGATATGAAACAGGAACACCGGGATAAATATGAGGATCAGGACACGTCGCAGTTCAGGGCGCACAAGGAATGCAGCCAGAAATAAGACAAAGACGAACTGGTGTGCTTCAAAAAGAAACCAGCCTAGGTTCATTATGATTCAACTTACTACTTGGAGAGAATAGAACGGGAGCAAAGAATGTAGAGGAACAGGGCGTTGATGACGGGGATCGCAAATGCCAGGACGCTGCGAACAAGTAGACCCCAACCCGTGCGTCCCTTGGAGGATACAATCACAAATACGTCAGACAGTACCACAAAGCCGGCGAGGAGAGCAACGAGTCCAAACATCAAGTAGAAATACTTGCACACGTTCGCACTCGTAATGCTCTTCATCCATGCGGGTTCGCTAGAAGGGAGCAGGTCCATTTATACTACGCCGACATTTTGTTATTCTTCTTCATAGGTCGCTCCGTCGTGAGCTTCTTCACCATCAGCCGTTCGAGCCCGACGGTCTCCGTAATCTCCACGATCTACTTCCAATTCTTGGTCCCCGACCATAGGAACTTCACCGTCCGCCCCCACATCCCTCTCAGCATTCAATCCCTCTTCTGGGATATCCCCTGCATCTTCCGGTGCATCGCTCGCCGGCGCAGCTTCCGGTTCCGGTTCCTCCTCGCCCAGTCGTGTCTGCAACTCTTTCATGAACGATTCACGGTCGTCTTTGGTAATCAGGTAGGGCGCCAGACCCAGATCAATGAGTTTTGTCGTGATATCACGCAGGGCGTCGGGCAGGCGGCGGAGGCGTAAGCGGAACTCGTCACGTTCACGGGCTTTGTGGGCATCTACCGCCTTGCGATTCTCGGCAGCAGTGGATACCAACGCACGCACAGCCATATCGATCTTGTAAGATCGCTCAAACTGGGTAAGGACTGCCTGGTTGTCCGAGAGTTTCTGACTGAGTTCGTAGATGTATCCCTTGAACAGATCACGCAGGTCCGATGGATTTCCGTCGGCAAGTGTCACGGCTTCACGCACATCGCCAATATAGTTACGCAAAGCTTCCCCCGCAACCGTTTCCTCTGCCACAATGGTGAGTGATCGCAGAAGTAGGTTGAGCAGAATACCCGGTGTATCGTTGCTCTTGGCGTCTGCCGCCAATTTTGTGGTGCCTCCAATCTTCAGGCGGCGGGCAATATCGGCTTTTACCATCGGGATATCGACTGGAGGTGGGAGTGTTTCTACGGGGCGTGCTTTCCTGGACGGTTTGAGCGGCTCTGTAATCACAAACGGTTCCTGGACGAACGAGAAACGAGTCGACGGAATGAGCCAGGGAGTATTAATCATACACGTATACCGCATCTCGGGAACTGTCATCACCGAATCAGTCGGGGGCAAGTATGCGACCGATTTCTTAGGGAGAACAGGGGACGGAATAAAGGATTGGACAGGGACGTAACCTACAGCTACGGCTTCCAGACTATCTTTCGCATCCGACAGTTGCGTCGCAAACTCTTTGGCAAACTGACCTTTCAGAGACGACAGGACAACCCTGCGAGTCGCTTTCTTATCGTTCAAGAGCGTCCTCAGAAAAATGACCGAGGCACCACGGAACGTTGAGGGATACGATTCAAATGTCTGGATAAGAGCATTCAGCAGGGAATCTACGAGGGGAGAATCATTGATATCATCGGTATCCCTCGGGAATCCACGCAGGACGAGCGGCTTGGACCCAAACGACCGACGAGGAATGAGTTGCGGGCGGTGTGTTTGCAGGAGAACGATGACGGCATTGAAGCCAAAAATTGCGAGAGCCATATCGACATCCGACGTCTGCTTGCTTGACAGTTTCTTTCCTGCGATACGTGATCGTAATTTATCAGATTCCCGGCGGACGTAATCCAGGTAGACTTTGAGCTGGCCATCTTCTGGAATGACTTGGATGAGGGAGAGAAGGAGATACATGATATCCTCCCCAGGATTCGCAGTCTTGAACGCCACCTGAAGTCCCTTCAAAGACTCCGCAAATGTCAGATGCTTCTCTTTCTCTTTCTCTCCGATCTGATCACGGCGATTGGTCACCCGTCCCTGCTCGTCAAATTCATCCTGGGCTTCCAGGATTTCCGAGATCCGTTCCCCTGAATACTGACATACGTAAAACCCCGATTCACGAGCACACCATTTCTTCAGGAATGCCCTGGGGTCTTTCGCATACGATCCACGCAGGATCTCCAATTCGTGCTCACACACTAAGAATGCCCCCGTCTCCTTGTCGGCGTATACGTGGTTCTCTAACGGCGCATCTTTTACTAGGGCTTCAATCTCATACAGCTGATCTTCCGGTGTCTTGGTCTCATCGTCCAAGATGGATACGATCATCAGGCGAGTCTCGTTGTGCGACTGAGCAGGGGTGGCAGGGATGATTTTGGTATACGCAGGAACAAAATACTCCTTGAATTTCTGGAGAGAGATCTGGTGATCTTTGAGGATCTGGTCATCTGTTCCCGGCGTCCACGGTGCTTTGTTCGCATACGGTGCATCCGACCGTTCGTTATGGATGAACGACATGGGGAAACATCCGTGTCCAGGTTTGTAGTCTAGTTTCACGGCCTTGTCGGGACACGATTTTCCTTGGTGACCTACCGCTCCACAGCTCGCACATTTGGGCGCACGATAAATTCCCCGAGTCAAGAAATCAGAAAACTCGGTGATCTCAGGAGGCAAGCAATCATCCGCCGTTCCTTCGATGACTCCCGAGTCAGGGAATACGACGGGGGGAGGGATAGCAGCTACCCCCACTCCGCCCGCCTGGGACAAGAGCATACGTGCCACCAGCGTCCCCCCATCAATCTGGGAGTTCAGCCATTTGCGGGACGAGAGCGCAGGAAACCACTTGGATTTGTATGCGTCCAGGATATTCTTCGACGGCGCATCCGCATTTCCTTCCGGGAACCGAACATCTTGCGGAGGGGGCATTTCATCTACCACAGCTTCCGGTGGGAATTTAGATGTCCATAACTTGTCGGGTACATCACGCAACTTGACATCGTAGATCTTGAGATAGCGCAGTCCTTCTGTATACGGCTTCGAGGTTTCGGGGACTGCATGGGTGAAAATCGCATCGAGTGTTGGCAGGAGTTCCGGAAGGGGTTCCGTGGAGTCAATGACCATCGGATCAGGGTGTACCGAAAGGAACGGATGATCGGCCAGTGGGTTGGGGGGTGTTATAGGAGGATTGTCTACAATATAATTGGTGAATTTCGCAATATCCTGGGTATCTTCACGGTATATCCGAGTCGTCGTATACGTTCCATCGTCACGATAGGTGGTTTTGGTATACGGAAACTTATCTAGAAATTGGTGATCCTCAATCTGCGCCTTTCCGTCTGTATACACCGGGACACCATCTCCAGCCGCATAGTAGATGGCTGATTTCGGGAGAGAGTCAAGGAGCACAAGGTAGTAATTGGGACTGAGACGGGATGCATCAGTAAAGAGTGGGGCCCATTTCTGGCTCCATGCATAATCCGTATACTGGATCGGGTTCGTGTTCTTGTAGTGCACCCACGGAAGCGCAGCAGGACGAGTATATGTCTGGTGAGTATACCCTTCCGCCGTCTCTTCTACCACCCGCTTGTGAAGAACGGTGAACGAATCTACTTCATACTCGGCTTTCCGAATAGCCGCCTTTGCGATCCTGCCAGTCTGCGGCAAGAGTTTTTCAATGAAATCAGAAGCCTGTTCTTCATAGGTAAAAAATCGAATAGCCTCGGGTCGCTGCACCTCTTCTTCAAACTCAAATTCTTCGATGATTTGGTAATCTGATTTCTGGAATACCAATTCTTCGGCACTTGCCATCCTTTTACCTTACTTATCAATACCAGAAATTGTGCGGTCACACAACTCCACGATCGTCTTGCCGACCGTTTCTAGAACTTCCTCCGGCGTCTTAGTCGTCAAGAACCGGAACTTCATCTCGGGGCGCAGAGGATGCGGAACATCGTAATTTACCACACTGCACAGATCGGGAATCTCGTAGGCTACAATCTGCGCCAGGGCTCCAATCGTATGTCCTTCTACCACCGACACGATATGGTAGACATTGGGTTCCGGCTCACGGACAATCGAGTCCTTGCCCGCCTTGATCCATGCGATCGTCTTGGTCCGCAGAATCCCCACGGCTTCACGGATCAGATCACGAGCAGGAATCACACCAATGCTTTCCACCGTGAAATCGAACCAGTCCGCCCGCCCCTTCTCGTTCCTGTGAATCACACGCTGCTTGTGAAACACATCAAACGTCTGCTTGTCGGGGTGCTCCTCACGCAGCAGTGCAGCCTTCTCCTCATCTACATGGATATTGTAGGTTGCCACACAGACATGCGACCCCTTAGGATTAATTGTGAGTCGGGCAGTGAGATGCACTGATTCGCCAGCCTTGAGTTTCAGGAAGTAGAGTGGCGTCCCCAGATCCCTGCCCTTCATCAGAATATCCGTCCTTGAACCGCTGACCATGAAATCGTCCGTCGTTACCACCGTGGGTTCCGTCACTTGAGGGAATCGCAGTTCAATCCGAGTATCACGAATCACGTCCTCTTCCGTTGGACGGACATTGACCGGCAGCATCTCCGTCCGGTGCCTCATAAGCTCATGCGGCATCAGAGTCGTATTGTCTGGAATCTGCACATCGGTGATTTCCACGACCGGCATTTCGTTGAGCAGGATACGGCGGATCGCATTCACGAACTGGATAGGGACGCCACGGATCTGGAACGTCATCCCGAACCCACCAAACTGAGTAGACTTGGAAGGGATCATTTCCATTTGAATTGCTTCTGACATCTGTTCGTTATTGAAGTATTCGTTTTTATCTACATGAAATTTAATGTCCACAAACGCCTATGTCCCCGTTCTCTTCTACAGTGACAAGTGTCCAAACTGTAAGGAGGTGGTAGGGACGATCCAAGCCCTCAATAAGGCTTCACTCTTCCGCTTTGTCGATGTTCTCACCACACCCCGCCAATTCCTGCCCACGGATCTCAAGAGTGTTCCCACCCTCCTGTTCCCCCAGAGCAAACAGCTGGTAGTCGGGAAGGCCAATATCTTTGCCCACCTATCCAAACCGGTCGAGAGCCGCCGTGAAATCCCTACCCCCCGTGTCGCCCCGACCGCCCCTGCCGAACCTCTTTTCTGGTCCTTCAATGAATCAGGGATGTCCACCGGATTCTCCAGCTTTGACGGCACAACCAAGGTCGCCGAAGACCAGTTACGCTACTCGTATCTCGACGGCGAGATCAAGACTTCTGGACAGGAGGTCATTAACCCCACGACCATGGACGGAGAAGGCGGAAGCAAATCGGGCCGTAATAACGACGTGACATCTCGTATGGAATCGATGCAGGCCATGCGTGAAGCCGAATTCAACCCTACGGCTCGTAAATAAGCAAACTAATTTACAGATTTCTTGTATTAATATACAATGTCGGCCTCCACCTACCTCAAGAGCTTTTTTCACCAGCTGTCGGAGGTCGTAGGCGAGCTCGCCGAAATGTTTCCCGAAGACTCAGATTTCAAGGTGTTTCAGACCTACATTGGAATGCTTCAGCGCACCAACCCTGGAATGGTGGTAGACTCCTTTCACGAATATGTCACACTCAAGTACGACGACAAGATCAATGCTCGGGACGAGTCGTTCTTCCTGACATATGTTACAGCAGAGTATACCGATACGCCCGATATCGTGGCAAAAATTAAGAGCTGCTGGGGTGTTCTAACCGAACCCAGCAAGGAGGCGATCTGGCAGTATATCTATATTCTGAAGGAGCTCACCAAGCGATACAAGTCCGCTTCTTCTTAGGAGAACGTGGTACACTCCCACGCATACGGAGAGGTGGTGGTCTCGTCATAGACCCAGTTGGGGTTGGAGTCCTGGAGGGGCATCAGAGGGGGCATATCGGCAGTCTCCAGCTCCGTGATCCGACGATCCAGTGCCTCCACCATCCGGCTGAGCCGGGCAATCTCTGGGTTCTCGCAGTTACGAAGAGACATGAGAGCCAAAGCCGCATCGCAATGGCAATTGCTGTCGCAACACTCATCCAGCATCTCACGCTCAATGTCCGTGTCCGTCTCAATATGCAGAGTTCGGACTGCCTCGTCCCGATCCCGATCCTGATCCCGTGCCTCGATCCTCGCCTCATTCACCGCATTCCGACGACGCTCCTTCTGATCCTCAAAGTCCAGGAAACGCTGAAGACGCTGGCGACGAGACTCCAGTGTCCCCGACGTCCTGGAGTGACGGGCAAGCAGCTCGGCATTGATCTGAGACTCAGTGAGATTGTTGACGTTCATCTTTGTATGACCTAAATTACCGTAAAACCCTCATGATCCGTTTTGACGAAAACGAATCATGATTGTTGGTGAGAGGAGGACAGCATACTGCCGAAATGTCTCCTATGGCTCCCCTATTCTTCGTGTTTACTATCCGTGATGACGATATCCTAAACTGCCGTATGGCGACCTATTCCCGTCAGAAGGCCGAGGATGAGTGTATCGTAGCTCTCCAGAACCGACTCAACTGGGTTCGTATCGTCTCCTTCCCCTGCACATTCTACACTGGAACCCGTGTCTGGGTATCTCTGGAAGACAACGAAGAGGCTACGGATGTCGAGATCGTGTCCGTCGAAGATCAGGAGGAACTGATTTCCCAGGGTGCAGGATGGGTAGACGATGTCGTGATTGTTTAATCAAGCTGTCAAGAAGGAGTAACTGATTGAGATAAACCCGTCAGATCCCGCTCCTCCCCTTGGAGCAAACGTTGAACCGCTTGATCCAGACGAAGATGGTGCTCCTCCGCCGCCGCCGTTGCCAACCCCAGTAGCATAATTTCCAGGTGTATCAGAAGTGGCCTGGGCCGCACCGCCGTCAGGGCCTCCACCTTTTCCACCTGTAGTTGCGTTAGGGAAAGTTCCCTGTCGACTGTCGCCATTGCTTCCAGAAATCACAACATAGTTGCCCAGAGGAACAGGAGTTATGTCGGGATTTGCTGATGGGTATGAACTTCCCCACCCGCCAAATCCACCTCCTCCGCCGTTGATGTTTCCGGTTCCGCCGCCAGTTCCGCCATTCCCTAATGTTCCACTTATGGATAACCGCCCACCGGCGGCACCACTGCCGCCGTTTCCTCCACCTCCACCTCCACCTCCACCTGCCCACGCTATAGTTTGGACCGAATTACTTGTGATCTGAATATACGACACTTGACCTCCTATCGAGCCACCTCCATATGGCCCTCCAGTCCCCGCCTTTCCTGGAAATAGTATTATTGTGGACGGCTGCTGCACAGGGCCAGTTCCCCCGGTAAACAAGAGGGTTCCTCCTTGGCCGCCGCCTCCTCCGCCTTGCCGGCCGTTATTCTGGCCCCCGACCGCATATCCTCCTCCACCACCTCCACCTCCACCTCCAACAATCCTCATGGCTGTAATAACAAATTGCGACGGTATGCTTCGTGTTACAGTTACACCTTGGGCATTAAACCCCGCTATCCTGTTTGTTGCGCTTACAATCGAATATGTGCTCAGAAGATTATTCGACAAAGCTGCTACACCGATTACGATATTGCTTCCTTGAGCAATAGGTACCACATACGGAACACTGTTTATGTTTGTAATGGTTGTGCCTGCGTAGGATATTGTATAGGAATTACCGCTCACAACGTTCCACGAGAGATTTATGCTGGTGGATATAGCACCAGTAGCGTATCCTGTTACGAGCAGGCCGGTAGGAGCTGGTGGTGGGCTAATATTTGACAGACTACTTGTAGCACTTGTGACTGCTCCAAATACTCTTTGTACTCCAATTATTGTTGGAATCGTTCCCGAATTAGGAATCTGATGAGAGGTTCCCGTCACATCACGGGCAACCTCTGTTCCGTTTGAAATGATATTGAATGTTGAGGTAGTACTACTTCCAGCAAGCGCCGGCACCGTCCATGTTACGTTTATAACTTTCCCATCGAGTTGTCCCCCAAGCGCCGTTATAGTCGGAGGACGAAGTATAACTGTAATTGCGGCGTTAGTTTTTTGTGCGGCAGAGTTTGATCCAATCGATGCTACATAGGTTCCTGGCAGGATATCAACATTTCCCGCAGATATGACAACCCCTCTTTGAGAAGAAGCGACACCCGTCGTATAACCGGTTATAGTCGGCGTTGTAGTATATCCCGCCGGCACTGAGATAAACGCTAAACCAGTATCGGTAAATGTAGCAGTCGAATTTACAAGAAAGTATCCTCGGAGAAATCCATCCTGTGAACCATATCCAGACGTAAACGGGGAAGTAAAACTTACTGGACCACTCGTCTGTGGAAACACGTTAGGACCCAACGATGGTGTATCAAAGGCGAACACGCTTGGCCCTGGAATATTTTTGAAGTATGGCGTAATTTGGTATCCCGTCGACCCGACAGTGACAAATCCACTTGTAGACGCAGCCGTTGTTGATATGGATATGGTTGTGGTGGTGGGTGTTGTAGTTGCAACATACTGAAGAGACTGTAATTTTGTATTCCTTCCCACGACAGTTATATTAAATCCGTTTGCGGGTATTGCTGCACTCGTGAATTCCTCCGCAATAAATCGTGTTTCCGGAATCCAAGATCGACCAAAATTGTAAGATATGTATGCGCTCGGAGTTGTAGATCCTAGGACTAAAGCGGTCTGTATATCACCAGTATACGAACATGCACAGAAGTATGACCCACCGGGGACATTAGGTAGTCCCACTGGATTTCCGGGGAATACGGGCTGCCAATTGTAATTTGTAGGATCTCGTCGTAATGCAGTTGGGTAACCAACTCCTCCGATCAACACATATGTTCCATTCGAATTCGGACAAATACTGTTAAATACACTATTATTTTCCATCTGTGTCCAGAACGTTCCGCCTGTTGTGCTGTAGATTGGGTTTCCGCCCCCTGCGGCAAATACCATCGTCCCATCCCCCGACCACGCAATTGATCTCCACGCAGTCAGGGGCACACCTTGTCCGCTCGTAAACGCCGGACTTGGTAGAGTTAACTGCGATGTGGGAATAGTATACACGTAACCGTATCCCTGCCCTACGACCAACTTAGACCCGTCTGGTGAAAACCCTGCCGAACTTATATTGGATCCCACAGTATTTCCTACCTGAAACCACGGGGATCCTACTACGTTTGAAGTTACCCAAAGACCCCTTGATAGTGTTGTGAGCGCTCCCCAGGTTGAATTGCCTGCAACAGTTATACCGGTAGCCGCAAATCCAGAAAGACCAGCAGTGAATTGACTCGCCCATGTAGTGCCTCCATTCGTACTGAAATAGATATTCGACCCGTTGTTTGCATTATTGGCCGCTACCACTACATTTCCGGACGCCCCTATCGCTACCCCCACCCACTGTGCCGTTGGATTATTGCTGTATATTACCCCTGCTAAATTGGTCGACACAACTCTGAATGAATCGGCAGGTGGCACGCACTGGTAGAGTTTGAGTTTGTATTGCGACACGTAATTGATTGAAATCTCGACAGAACCAAGTCCTCCGTTGAAACCGACAGCTCCTCCAAAAGCGCCGCCACCGAACGTGAGAGTAGAAGAAGCTGGCGCAGCCCCACTAAACCCTGCAGTACCTGGTGCGCCCGCATATCCGTAGACGGGTTCGGCTGGACCGCCTCCTTTTCCACCTAAATATGGGCCGCCAGCCGCACCCGGGTCTGTACGATTTGGAAGAGATCCACCTCCATCATACCCGTAGTTGGGGGCGCTGGGGTTAGGACCGCTCCCATCAGTATACCCGCCGCCGCCTCCACCACCGGCCATAACCGTCGTGATTGTTTGCTTATCCTCGAGGTACTTAATCGAACTGAAACTTCCAGCTCCAGCGGGATTGTTGACCACAGTCACGTCGATCAGCATACTCTGGTTAGACGCTGCAAAATTGGCTATAGCCTTACCTCCATCACCTCCTGGAGAGAAGGGGGAGCCGGCGTAGAAGCCGCCTGGACCTCCAGCTCCTCTTACCACAGCAGTGAATGGAAACCCCGCCGGCACTGCAAAGCCACCATTTCCAAGAAAGAACGCACTATCGCTAGTTATTAACTCAGGATCCAGCCCTAGATTAGTGCTTCCCGGAATCACGAGGGGGATCACAACTGTAGCCGGAGCACTACTGAGACCACTGAGGATACCGAAGAGATTGAACGTATAAATTTGTCCGGGCGCATTGCCAAATATAGGTGCGATTGGAGGGCTGATACTACCAGTATAATTTAGAATATTCGATTGGAGAACCGTCCCAGACCCATTTGTCAATGTAAACGTTTGGAAGTCATTCAATGGATTCCCTGAAGCCGAAAACGTAATGGTTCCTCCTGAATTATCCGCCCTGAAGTTTGATGGCGTGGGGCAGAATAGAGTCACATTTGATGAACTCGTGATTTCTGACGATGGGATACCTCCGCTTACTGAATATATCGAGAATCGGTATGTCGTGTTTTCAATACCAGGTATGGAGAACGGGGAAGGAGATCCTAATATATTGCTATTGTAATCTCCCGTCGTCAAATTTGTGATAAAGTATTCTGGCACTCCTGGAGCAAGGTTCCATTGATTCGAAAGAATGAATCCTCGGAACGACGTTCGGAGATTCGTGGGTGCGGCTATAGTCGTTCTCAGAGTGATAGATGCGGCAGCAGTTAGCCCATTACTCGAGCTTTCAATTTGAAGGTTGTATGTCGTGTAGTTCGCAATAGTGAAGGATAAAGATGTCGCCGACGTATAGATAGAGCTGGCAAGTGATGCCGTCGTCAGTGTTAGCTGAACCCTGCCGTCTGTGCTAGGAGGACTTCCACCCCCCACGATTGGTTGTGCTCCTCCTCCAGCAGATCCAGATCCAGGGAGCCGAATTCCACCGCCATCGGGAATACCGTTTCGGACAAACCCTTGTCCTGAAACCGTAAATCCACCGCCTCCCCCTGCATCAAGAATGAAGTAAGGATTTCCCGGGTTCGGAACAAATACCGTAGAGTTCTCCCCTCCCTGGCCCCCAGCACCAACTTTTACTACAATCGTTGTCCCTGGAGTTACCGCATATGTATTCGATATGAATCCACCCGCAGCAAACGATCCGCCCGCCCCCGCCGCCCTTGCTATAACCGCTTCTGTAGCTAGTGTCGTAACACTGTAAACTCCAGGAGTGCTGAATGTCTCCGTCCGAACCTCCAGATTTCCTGTGTTTCCGAGTTGGAAACCGTTCGAATCAAAGATACGATACGGTGCGTTCGGACCGTTTGATACAGCTGCATTCCATGTCAGGGTTGCTACCATTCCGTTTACCGATACTGTTGGAGACGTCACAGGTTTCACTCCCAAGAAAATACTTCCAGGTGCAGTTGAAATACTCATAATACCGTTATGACTGGCCGAAACTGCGAAATTGTAATAGTTGTAAACAGTTGTGTCGATAGGTATGAAGACTTGGGTATCGTTCGAACCTACAAACACCGGCGCAGCATAATTCAAACATAAATCTACGATCTTGTACCCTCCATTCGGGGGTATATTGCTCAGGACTGTAGGGTTTGTAGGTAAGTAGACACTCTGCGATGCCGTCAGCCAACTTACAATAATTCCCGAACCTGCTGTTGTCTGAGTGACAGAGGGAGGCGCAGTTGTTCGTAGTGAAATCTGATTTGCGGAGGTGGGCGAACTGGACACTCCATAGTAGTTGATAATAATCGAATACGTGAATGTTCCTCCTAGTCCAGGAAAAAGGCCGGTTACTGATTGCGTAGCTGCCGAATAACCTGCCGCAGACAGAGTAGACGCTGCCTTGACGCTGCCACTCTGATCAACAATTGTCCAAGTATACGGCGGCGTGGTTGTAGGTGTCTGTAAGTCGTATTGCTGCGGGGTTTTCCATGAAAGTGTGACTTCGCCCCCAATATACGTCGCTGAAAGGGTAGAAACCGGAACTGTTGCCAACCTGAATATCCCAGTAATCGCATTGCTTCTCCCCGAATATAGATTGCTATTCAGTGCTTGGACTGCAAGGTTATAACTGCTACCCAGCGTGGCTCCTGTCCAGGTATAGGTGTTTTGGTAGATATTCGATGCTATGACTACTCCGCTGCACAGATCCGATAGCGTATATCCGTCCGTCGGAAGTGCCGAAGGGTTTGTGATAGAGAATACGAGTCTTGTTCCCGCAGAGCAGTTTGGCAGGCTCTGTCCAGTTCCACTAAATTGGTAGCCGACAATACTGCTTCCAAAACTTTCAATGATAGTAGATGTCACATTGTAGGTTTGGTAGTAGTTTAATGATGACACAGATGGCCCAGATATTGCAGATAGAGTAACTACAATCGGCTTATTACTGACGCCCACCGCAGTGTTGATTTGTGAATAGATCGACGAGGGCATGAAGTTGGATCCAATCACAACAGATGGTCCGCCAGTAGACCGAATAGAAATACCACTCACGTTTGCGTTCAGCGTGACAGATGCCGTATAGACGATATTCGAAGGGTATGCGATCTGGAATGCTGATCCCCACGACAGAGTTACAGATGTGAGTGTGCGTCCATACCTTAGGGTCGTTGGTGGGTTAGTAAAGACATACGCAGATGGAGACGTAATCACTGCGCTAGACACTCCATTGATCAGAGAGTATACACGTATTTTTGAAGTGCTGCCGTAATCAAGGGAAATTTGGCCCTCTGTTAAGTTGCCGTTATCTACATACGGTTCACCATTCACGGAATAGTAATAGTCAACATCGGAAGTCGCAGATTGACCCCATGAAATTGTGGCGGGAATTGTGCTGGGAGAAGGCGAGTATACGATACGGACATATCCTGATTGTTGAGGAGGGCTTCCTCCGCCTGTCGTGACTACAGTTCCTAACTCTCCACCTCCACCTCCTGGTCCTCCGGTAGAAGAGAAGTTTCCCCCTGATCCTGCACCATCTTTGTCGGCACCAAATCCTCCACCGTTGCCACCGATACCAAAATTTCCATTACCGTTTTCTCCTTTTAAATTAATGAAAGTAATATTTGGGAATGGCGTACTTCCCCATACTTCACCGCCGGCACCTTGACCGAACGACGGCAACCTTCCGCCACCCCCGCCACCACCTGCATAAACTCTTAGATTAGTGCCAATAGTCACTGCAGAACCACCACCACCACCAGCGACGTTGCTGGGGTTGCTAGCATTCGTGCCGCCGCCACCAACGATGTAATGAATGTCTCTTCCTGCAGAGAGATTAGAAAATGTAAATGTGGCAAGTCCTCCATTTCCTCCCGAAAGGCCAGGAAAGACAGAGTTTCCGCCGCCCGCTCCAGCAACTGTGACAGTATAATTTCCAGCCTTCGTGGTCCTAAACGGACTATTCGGCTGTGAGCCCTGGGGATAGGTTACGTATACAACCTCTTCGGAGATCCCCCGACCATCTACAACAGTAATAGAGGGTGTTGCTATCAGAGTAATTGTAGGATTCAGAGGAGGAGCTGGCGGGACTACAAATCCACTTTCCGGAAACAGATTCCCAATTACTTGGTTTTTGATTGCGTAGATGTTTGCATAATACGTGTTCCCTGTCTGGACATTCACAACAAAGGACGAGACCGTCATCACTGTAGTCGATCTGTATCCCGCACAACTGATTGTCACATATCCATTTTGACCCACGCTGGGATCGAAAGCGGCGAGCACGTTGGAACTGTTCAGTCCAAAAGTTCCGCCAGCGCCACCAGCGCCGCCACCGCTGAATGTAACATTTCCAGAAGGGCCGCCGCCGGCCTCGCCCCCGGAGTTGCCGCCATACGGGTCCTCTCCTGGGAAACCAGGCTGGCCCTGTGGCTGTCCGCCACCAGCACCTCCCCCTGCTGTAATTCGAAAGTTACTGACTTCCACGAATGAAACCTTTCCGCCCAATCCTCCGCCTTCTTCACCCGGCTTGGCGGTGGCTCCGCCATATCCTACTTGATAGTTGATAACGGAATCTGCTGAAACGTTGGTGTATGTATACTTGACAAGCCCGCCGCCGCTACCGGGGAAGCCAGCCAGTGGTTGTTGGTTTATTGTCGCTCCACCGCCGCCGCCGCCGCCGCCGCCGCCGCCGGCCGCTGGAGGAATGTATGCTGATCCGCCGCCGCCTCCTCCTCCCGCAACAATAACGTCTACATTTCCTGAACTAATAGTTCTGAAGTCCGTCTGCTGACCTACTACTGTGATCGGATTATCAAACGTCACGAGGATATTCACCGGTCTAGGCTGACTCGATACGCTGATGTAATAGGATGTATCCGCCCAGAGACCCGTGACTCCAGCACATCCAGTGAAGATAACTACCTGTAGTGATACTGTTTGAGTTAACGGATTGCCTAGGATACGATACGATACGTAAGGTGCTACGGGTGGTCGTGGACCTCCCGCATTGCATGGTGTCAGATATGACCAATCACTTCCATACGAAAGTCCATTTGTAATTGTGTGTCCCAAAAACGTGTAATCCGATAAAGCAGTAAGACCTGAAAATACAGCAGTATACGTGGTTGAAACGCTATTGTATGGGATTGTAGCGGATCCAGTAGTGGGTCCCGAAATTGAAAATACATACGTGTTCGGATTCATACCTCCCAACTTGGACGCAGTGTTTGCGGCAGATATCGATACAAAGGCAGTCGTATTGTTCAGGACAATGCTTGCCTGTCCGTTGGGTGTGAGCGAACCAACATAGTAATTGTAGGCAGTGGGGGTGCTAAACACTTGATTGGCAAACGCAGAAATTGTGAACGTATACGACGTTCCAAGCGATAAATTTGCCAGTGTATACGTTGGGCCACCTGTGTTGCTCGTATACTGCGTTTGTAAGTTTGTTTTTGTTGTTGTATACGACAGTGTCCCGCTGACGTTCAAGAATATATCAGTCACCGGGATGTATGATATCGACGACAACGCTGTGCTCAATGTCGCAAACGCCCTTTGCATGCTGTTGCATCCGAAAAACGGGACAAAACCCGGAGGATTCGGGCGACCAGGGAAGACAACAGCCGATAACTGGCTAGGAGCACTGCTGATTCCTTGGGCGAATGATGTGGCGAAAAACGAGTATGCGGATCCAGTCACACATTGACCAAACACAAATGCCGACAATGTCGTTGTTCCGCTGATTGTTCGTCCATAATTGTCAGTGACCTCATAGTATTGAGGAGGCACTGATGATGACGGTGGGGCTCCAAATGTGACAGTGGCACTCGCATTGTTTGTAACGACCGATGGCGTTCCGGGTGCGGCAACATACAGATCGATGAAGACAGATGCGCTTGCACTGGTAAGCGTATCCCCGCCAAGAGACTGGACATCGTAGCGGTATGTCCCCCCTGTGAACGGTCCTACCCCCGAACACCATGTGAACGTTAAAGACTCGGTCGCATCAAACACCGTTGTTGGTTTCGTAGTCAGGATCGTTCCATATGTCTTTCTTGTGATTGCGTCTACGAAAGAATTCACCGGGAAGACTAACGACGAAGTAGATTGTGTAAGTCTGAGAGTAACTAGATTTGGGTAGGTGCTGATTGCCAAAGAGTCTGTAAGTGAGAATCCGTTGGGCGTAAAATTGAATAGCGGTGTAGTTTGAGCTGCCTCTACCCATGTCCCCGAAGTCGTAGTCAACGCATAACTTGCCGTGAACAACCCCGATACAGTTCTTGTAGCGCTTGGGGACAATCCTGGAGTGATTGCCGGCACCACATACGTTCCACCAGTAGCCTGAAAATTACCAGTTACAATATCTCTATGGTATTCTGTGATCCTGAAATTGCTGATCACCACTGCACTCTGGGGAGACACCGATAGCGAAAACACAATTGAATTGCTTCCGAGCGTATACCTAATAAACGGAGCAATCGGCGGGCCACCCGTCACTTGAGGTGTAGACGCAAATGTGCTGCTCGTGACCCCGCAGATCGTCTTGTAGATCGCAAACTTATACGCAAATCCTTCAGCTGGAAACGAAACGGGCGATCCAGGAACGTCAACACGGGTGGCGCCGCCTACAAACGGCGCCAATACCGCTGAGATCGTATAAAAATCGGTTGTACTCGGCGGGAATGTTGAGCCTGTAAATGTAATATTCATAGTTCCTCCATTGCTTCCCGTCATAAACAGATTTGGGGACGTCGGAGGCTGGGGGTTGAAATCGAAGGTCGGACTTATTACAGCCGTTCCACTTACATTGTTTCCAAACGGGGTGATCCTGAATGTATAGGATAGATACGCCGACAAGTTCGGGAACGTGAATTGTAAGTCGTAGTTGGGAAGCGCAGAGGCAGTGTATAGGTTTCCAAAATTGTCAGAGATGTTATACCGTGCGACCGTGGGTCCATCCTCATCCACGAGACCACGAGACGCAGTTAACGTCAAACTTACACGTGGTATGCCTCCAGATACTGATCCGATATAAACTCCACTGACGTTGGATGGTTGGAAGGGAGGACCTAAATAGTATGTTCCAGGTGCAGCCGCCGATAAGTTGTTCTCGGACGACACCCCAGACGTTTGAGTATACGCAATGAACTGGTATGAAACCGACTGTAACCCAGATATTACAGAAGAAATGTAGGGTACATTAGAATCTGCGACGGCGATAGAAGTCCCACCCGTTCCCGAGGCCGTAATGACGTACCCGAACTGCGACCCTCCCAGCGGACGGCCAATAGAGAGAGTAACTGTATTGCATGTAATATTTGTTACCGCCAAAGATACTGGGGGTACGAATGCAGGTATAAGATTATCTGCGATTGTTGAATTTCCAACCACGTTGTTCGCAAATCCGTTTACAGAAAATTGATACGTATTGCCGTTCGTAAGTCCACTTACTGTCCCCGTTAACGTCGTCGTGCTTATCGTAGTTATTCCTGGACCGAAAAACGTGTAGTATAACGGTCGGGGACCGGACGCACGGGTTACTGTCCACCGGAATGTCTGATTGCCAATTTCGGGGCCCGATCCATATCCAGGAGAATACGGCGGTCCGGCAAAAATAGTTGCATAATCGGATGCGACACTGAATACCCTGTTCGCAAATGTTTGCGTGACAAAGGTCGTAAACGTATTCGTTTGAACAGGTGAGACGGTGAAGATTCTTCCAGAAGGATCAAACGTTGTCGTTACACCGTCCACAACGACCGATGATGATACTGTTGCTAACGCAGATACCGTTGAAATAACACTCGTTATGCTGAGCGTATTGAAATTTACAGTAAACGATGCACCGTTAAGCACGGTTTTGCGGGTGTAAGGATTCGTGAAGGAGGTATTTCCACCTGAGACACTGATATTGGTCACACGGAAAGAGTACCATAGTCCTGTATTATTCGTAATGTCCGCAATCAAATTACACGAGCCAACTCCTTCAGATAGGGTGAAAAACAGACTCGGTGAAAGACCAGAGATAGAGAAACTAGGGTAGATTGCGCTAAGATCATTGATCTGTCCAGACAACCCTGTTATTGTCGTAATAGGAATGAGCGTTGATGTACACATCAAAATCTGGTAGTAATCTGGAGTCGGGTGGAATGCAGTGTCCGCACACACCGAAAACGATACGGTTGTGTTATCGGCACTGATCGATGTGACCTGCGGAGTTCCCGGTGGACCTGGAATGAAAAAGTTTGTTGGAATGCCTGTCGGTGTGCCGTAGCGGTAGATTCCACCGAGGACCGTTACAGGTGTAATCTGGTATTGGTAGGACGAACCGTCGGTATACGGACCAATGACAATAGTTTTCAGTGCGGACGTCACATCTACCAAAACTTGGGCACTGCCGAAATTATCGTTGACTGCGATCTGATTGGGAAACGGGGACGACGGATACACTCCCGCAAACTTGATGACAGCAAATGATCCCGAACCGGTTAATACCGCCCCTTGAATGAGTCCTGGAGCGGTTGCAGGTGATGAAAGGAATGACGTTGTCGCACTGGACGCAGTAAACAGACCGTTGATGACTGGGGTGACGTAGACAAAGTAGTTCGTTCCTGGATCAAACTCACCGATCGTATACACGTTTCCCGACTGCTGATAACTCTTGGTCGTAGAAATTCCAGTGTTCGAGTTGGTGAAGGTGAACTCGTAGTGATCCGTGCCTTTCATTTGGTACCCAAAACTAACATCCAGTGTCACGGTCAACTCTGTGGCATTCGATGATACAAACGATAAGGAAAGATTGGGGATCTGCGTGATCTGATTCGTATACAGAATCGGAGTCGGAGCGCCAGGCATCTGGTGAGTCGTATAGTTTGCTGGGACTTGTGGAGTTTCAATCGGCGCCCGTGGGAAACGAACACTTGCCGTTTCCAGCGGCGGATTGAATCTGTTGTTCCAGCGGTGCCCACTCATTATATGAGTTTCATACTTTTTCCACGAAAACCAAAACGGATCTGAAAGTAATCTAGAATAGAGACAGCCACGACAACCATGACCATGCCCTTTACCTATGACGATTACACCGACGAAGATTACGACAACGGCATCCTCGAGTTTATGGGCATCCCTCTGGACTATTATGATGAGCAAGATCCGTGCCACTGGTACGTCGCCTCGCTCTTCGACCTCTCCGACGAATAAATAAATAAATACAGATTCAACCAAAACGGATATTTTTAGCCTGGTGTAGACCAGATAGCCAAAGATGACCGACTACGACCACATTCTTGCGCTTATCAATCTCTCTTTCTTATCCTATCTCCGCCGTCGCATCATGGAACTCAACGGCGACTGGCCTCCCATTTCCGAAATGTATTCCACCCTCTCCCGCATCTTCACTGAACAGTTCCCGCAAATCACGCTTCGAACCGAGGCTGCACTTAAGTTGTTCGCCGAACGGATCGACGACAATCTTGAGAAATACACAGAGATGAATCCTGAATACGACATTATAACCTTCATCGATTATGCGGAGAAATACGTCAGGGGAGAACTCCGCCAGGCACATCGGTGGGCGAGTCTCCACTACGACTGATTAAAAAGGGGCAACGGGGTAATGGACCCTCTGACCAAACGTATCCAAGCACTCCCATCTGAACTCATTCATCTCATACGGACTTTTTTACCTCCACACCCTCCTCGCCCAAAGCCACGAGATAACGGCGTTCAAAAACAGCTGGAGTTGTTAGAACGATCTCCCAAGATGACAGCCATGGGCCTCTACAAAACGGAAAAGGATGACTATTAAAGTAAGGAATGCAAGAAATGATCGGACTGCCCGTTGTGAAGCTCGTGGGCACTCTGCTCCTGACCTACTCCACCCATTACGGTGCGACCAAGATGTATTCTGTCCTGTGCGTCCCCAACGGTATGTGGGGATATGTTCAGGGTATGTTTACTACCGGCAGCCCCATCTGTGCCGCCACTCTGACCTACGCCTCCAACTCCCAGGCTTCTTATGCTGCCATCATCACCATGACGATCTCACGTGCAGTGATGGACGCTATTCTTCCTGGGACTGGAACGGCCACGTAAACAAACACAAAACGAATTTAATTCCCCCAGTCTTTTTCAATTCAAAACACAAAAGAAGAATGGCGGGAATAGTGTTCAAGACGGAAACACATGTTCTTATGGGCTATCAACCCGATAAGGCGATGATCTCTGGCATCGGCGGGAAACCTAATGAGTTTGAACCTCTTATCCACACGGCCTTCCGTGAAACCATCGAGGAACTGTTTGGGGTCAATCCCCCCTGCTCACTTCTCATCGGCCTTGCCGAACTCTTCAAGACCGCTGGATCCGTCCAGAACGGTGGATATACGATGTTCGTTCTCTCATTCGACGATCTTCTTCGTTTCATGAGCCACGTCCAGGCATCGGTTCAGACGTCCCCATACTATGCCGAGTTTCCTCAGAGCCTCGACGATCTTCTCCTTCGTCGTAGGACCCCCTCCGACGCCGAGATCACCCACCTTGCTCTGATTCCTCTGGTCGCCGAATACTTTCGTGTAGATCAGCGGGATATTCCCCTGATTATGTAACGTGCTGTTCGCATCCTCCATCCAACACTCCTTACAGAACCAGTCCACGTCCGGCAAGTCCATCCGGCATTTTTGGCATGTTTGCATTGTCCTAACCTGCCTAAATTTAAAAATTATTTTTCAAGTTCTCTACCCCTCCGCCGTCCCCCCTCTCTCAGCGGTTCACAATCGGGCTCAGACGGCTGATCCCCTCCGTCGGCGTGCTGTTGTGTTCAAACACCGCACGGTTCAGCTCGTCTTCCGCCTCCATCTGCCGCTCGTTCTCCTCCGCCATCTCCTGTCGCCTCTCCCCTGCCTGCGAATCCGTCTCCTCTCCCTCGTAATCGTCAGCGAAATCCGGATACCCCCCAGGGTGAATGGCACGGGGCGGCTGGTTTCCGTCGTCGTAGTCGTAGTCTTCCTCATCTTCACGGTCCACGCAACAGTAGCAGGTTGTGTGAAGGACCGCCGAATCCTGCTTCGCCAGATCGCACATGTCGCACACCCGCCCGCCAATGCCTGTCCGGACATTGCCGCACTGGTCGCAGTTCGGACCCGCATGTGCCGTCACCCGGCCCTTCCACGCCGTCTCAGCCCGCTTGAGATCGGCGAATGCCTTCATGCTCTTCTCCATCTCCCAGAAGAAGTTCGACTCTGTCACCGCCTGACCCGCATCGTTGTCCTCTAGGAACTCGTAGAAGTCTTCACGCAGACTATTGTCAGCAGGATTGCCGATAATGAATGTAAACATCGTCAGGATTCCCATGGGATCGCTCGCCTTGAGTTCTGCCACCTTCGCACGCAGGTTGTCCACCATGATGCGACTGCAGAGACCATTGTTGTCCTTCATCCACAGTTTGACGAACTCCTCCGCCACCGTCGGCGCCAGCTCCATATACTCCCGGACCGTCATCAGGCGCTTCTCCTCCACAGACTCGTGCCAGCCCTCGGTTGCGATCTTACGGGCACACCGATCCTCCGTGCCGCAGCCGCACTTCCCCTGCATACACAGCTGTGCCATCCTCTCCTCGTTCTCCAGCTTGATCTGATAATGGTTGATGCTCTTGATGTTGTTGATGTTCTGGATGCTCATGATGATATGTGATGTGTGATGTATGATATAGCCCGACTGTCCAAAATCTAGAGCCAAAACCGATCCGTTTTGGTGACAAAAACGGATCCGAAATGGATCTAGAAAGTAGATGGTGCCCACCCATACGAACATACACACAACACTTACAAAAGTCTTGTGTCTCTGTTCCCCCCTACCTACGCATTGAATAACGCTTGGATTGACCCCTTGCACAATGTCGTACAGCACGAAGATCATGAACGCACTGGAGGCCCTTTGGCCAAAGAACGTGGAGACGCAGACGGACCTTATCGTCCAGATGCTCTCCGACGTGCCCGCTGAGGAGCACGAGACAGTCATGCAGGAGTGCGCAGTCTTCTGTGTGCTGTCGAACTCTACCAACTACATGAAGGATGTGAGTTGGGGAGATGTTGCGGTTCGCTCCGATGAGGCGAAGGCGAACCGCTTTGTGACGATGCCTACCAGCGAGTGGGAGCACGTCAAGATGCTGGCCAAGGGCGACCGCTGGAACCGCCCGTGGTTTGCGTCCTGGGCTGAGTGGAAGGAGTGGGCAGATCGCATTAACGGCAAGCGCCGTGCGGCGCACTCTCCTCCTCGCCTGGTGATCGAGCGTGAGCCCGACCGTGTCAAGCAGCTGCTCGAGGACCGTGAGGACGTCTTCCGCTACCCCCAGCGTTACGTCACGAACGAGGCCGAGGCGGTCGCACTCATCTGCGAGATCGAGAACGCCATCGTCCGCTGGGGCGGCAAGGCACGGCTCGACAAGGTGATCGACTCCGAGTGGGATGAGGCGGTGGTGGCTGGGCAGGTGTCCGAGGAGCAGGTGGTTGCGTCTAAGGAGCTCGCTCGCCGTGAGGCCGAGTACGCCGAGTTCCCCGGTCTGGCCGCTTTCATCCAGTCCTGCGGCGAGCCGTGCCGGATGGCGATGGAATGAAAACATAAAAACAAATAAAAAGAGCAAAACCCAAAACAGCCTAAAAAGCGCAAAAGGCGAAAGCCACAAAAAGAAAGAAAAGTCTATGCACGGTTAAAGGACCTGGTCCCCCTTTTTCCATGTTATACCATCCCCATCCCCCCCCCGCCCCGCACGGATCCAATTTTGTCACAAACCGCCCTATTTATCAGCACGATTCCGTGAGTCGGCCCCACATGCCCAAAACCCTTGAGACTTTTCAATTTGGACTTTTAAACCTT
>Ga0164294_10000480_pt1 | contig 38280 bp, 57 predicted proteins | sample GEODES005metaG_FD_111479 | JGI IMG/M metagenome (GOLD analysis project Ga0164294, IMG submission 111479) | Oligotrophic lake water microbial communities from Sparkling Lake, Wisconsin, USA - GEODES005 metaG | ecosystem: Environmental > Aquatic > Freshwater > Lake | place: USA: Sparkling Lake... | reverse complement strand
TCTTTAAAACTAGGCTGGCACGAGAAGAATGTATCAAAGCTTCAATAAAGCATGAATTGGGTAAATCAGTATAAAACTTAGAAGATGTACCGTATACACGTTTACCTTCTAATATACCAACAATAAAGGAGACGTAGGTTATAGCACTAAAAACACCTAATATAACAAGGGGTTTTATTAATCTCTTAAAGAAGCTATATAAGCTTTTCGTATAATATTATTTAGGCTAAAATATCCTTACCTTCTGCAACTAGCTTTCGTAACTGTGACAAAGTTTTACCTGTCCTATATTCAAAATGAGGGTAGTCTTTAAAGGATTTCCAACTGCCACCCCATTCAATATTATATTTTTCTGCAATACTTGCAGCTTTTCTATGAAACTGTTCTGCTTCAGAAGGTTTAGAGCCATCCAGATATTTACCGTCCTTAAAGACACCCATATCGACTGCAATGCCATAATTATGATTGCTATATCCAGGTTTTGCATTGGTCACAATCTTGCCTGGTGATGTTCTCCCCTGAGCATAGATTTTGCTCTGTTCATCCCATGTTCGATTTCCAGAAATAGCTTTATATTCGTAGCCATGTGCCTTGGCTAATATTTGGCTTTCAGATATCCAGTTTCTAAAAATTTCTTGAACCTTAGGATGCAAAGTTGCAACATTCTTTGCACTTCTTTCATCAATAACACTTAAATCCATTTTTAATCCTTAAATAATTTTCCTGTAGAAGCATCTTCTGCTGCTTGCATTGTAGGAACATCTGGGTATTTTGTTGTCTCCTCTGTATTATATCTTTCCTTATCTTCTTTAGGTAAAGATGAAAGAGGACAACATTTTGTAGGTCCGCAGCTAGACAGCACAATCAACGGAAGAATTAGTATGAGCTTTCTCATACTATTATTTATATTATTTTACGAGTTCTTTTGCCTTATCCCAAATCGAATCAGGTTCTTTACCATCTTTACGCCAGCTATTTAAAATTGAATAATATACTAAATGCTGTTGATTTATAATATAAAGTTTATTACCTTTTTTATCCGTAAATTCTTCAATACCTGCATTAACATCTAAATCTACCCCTTTATACGATTTAAAACGAATCTTATAAGTTTTTATTAATGTATTATAGCGAAGCAATCCAAAGGGTGTTATAATTCCACGTCCGTCATCAAGAAAACCAATAAATCCAGAGTTTTGGACATCATATCCTGAAGGTGTAGAAGCATCGTATGAAGCGATTTCATCTGATACCTTATCTGGTGTAACAGTTGTACATGAGCAAAGTAAAAGACTACTCAGCGAGAGAATCGCGAATTTTTTTAACATCTTTCTCCTTTACTGCTTTTTCAATTTCACTTTCATAAGCAACCTCTTTTTGCTGTTGATGACGATCTTTCATTTCTTTAGTATTTTTTGCCCCAAACACATTATTAATAGCCTGAAATATTCCGCTTATGGCTCCTATAACAGCGGTGAATATGCTGCCCATTAGTCTACGTATTGCTCGGTTGCCGTCTTACAGCCCTTAGCAATAGCATTAAGAACATCCACACCAAGCTTTGCATCACCATTAAGTTTAGTAAATTGAGCGGCGTATATATCTTTAACAACAACTATATACTTAGCCCAATGTGTTTTTTCTTGAGGGAGATAATCAGTAAGTGCTTTCTGCAGTTGATCGGGGGTTGGTGTATTACCGTTTGTTAAGCTCTCAACTATAGTAGCAACATTATTAATCATCTTAGCTTTCTCTACTCTATCATCACCAGAGACAGCTTGTTCTAATACTACTGTACAAGCAAGGGTAACAGCTGGAGCAATATAAGGAAGAGCATTTTCTACTGCTTGCTTAGGTGTAGTACCACCGACATTAGCATCACCACCGGTATTATTTGTTGCACAACCGGCGACAAGAAAAGGAATTAAAATAAAAGGTAAGAATTTGCTCATGTAAATATTTAGCTTATCCGTTAATTAGTTCAACCTTTTTGTCTTTCTTTTCTTTTTGAGTACGACTGATTGATTGGTCTATAAATGCTCGAACTGCTATAAATCCTTGAAGAAGCATGTTTGCTAAGATTAACGTAAAAGTGACATTTGATATCTCGCTAAAGGATTTATAGCCACTTAAATCCATTATAAATGCAGGAATTGCAGCTATAGCAAAATATAGAAATGCTCTAAACCATACACAATCCTTCATAAAAGTATTTATTCTGTCGTTCACGATAATGACAACAAATACTTTAGTCTATTCAAAACAGCTAACATTTCATCTCGTATATTAAGTAAATCTGAATCTTTAGATGCATCTAATTCATTATTAAGTGAAAGTAGATATGTAATATAATCGTTAATATAAGTCAAATAATTGTCACTAAGATTATCGAGCTCAATATTATATGTTAGCTTTGCTTTTACTTTACCATATTTACCAATATAAGTTTCTACAAAAGTATCAATAAGGTCATCTAGTGCTTCATAAGCTTTGCCGAAAGCTTTATGCTGGGGGTAACTTTCTGTCTGCCAGTGAAAAATTCTCAACTGCTGCTGTATGCGAATAAAAGGTGAAATAAGCTTCATTTAGGAATATTTACTCCAAAAGCACTGCAGAGCAATGAAATTGCAGTCTGTTCTTTATCGTTCGACGCATAGGATTCATAATCTCCATATGGATCTACCCCGCTACCTGAAATTGTTGAAGATGCTTTTTTAATTTTTTCAGATATTAAAACTAAAAGTTGGTTTAAAACTACATCTGAAAGCGCTGCTTTAACAAACTCAACAATATCGTTATATTGAAATTTGCCTTTTAATACTTCAAACGGGTTGGCATATAAGCCAAAAACATAATGAGGTAAATACTTTATTGTCAATTTTGCGCAATCTTGAATAACATGAAAAGCTGCAGGGTTAAGAATCGTGACACCAGTTTCGGGGTTAGTACTTGCTTTAGTAGCAGGCCCTAAAAGCTTAGCCTCTTTTGCTTGACTGTTTTGAAGTAATATATCGATAAAGTTCATATTAATGCAAATTCGCTTTTTATTTCTTCTTTACTTATACATTTATGTTCAATACCGTAAAAATCTAGAACGTCTAACCCCCCTTTATCAAATTCGTATTTTAATGTATAAATGACTTTTTTAATACCGTGGCCTGCTATAGCTTGTGCACAACATGTACATGGTTGCAGTGTAATAGCCATTGTGTTAGCTTGCCCGTGCTTAATTTGTGCAAGCAAATTTGCTTCAGCATGTATCATGTATGGCCTTCTCTTATTTCTATCACTCCAGAATTCTGCATCTACTGTTTTACCTGCGCCTAAACCGTTATATGCTACTCCGAGTACTTCGTTGTTATAACCAAGAGCGCATGCACCAACTTTCATGTATGGGTCTTCGCTTCGGCGCGTAGCTGCCCACGCTAATAATAGAGCATGCTTATCCCACGAGATTCTTTGCATAATAATCTATTAAATTTTGAACATCTGCTTTCATATAGGGTGCAGGGTAGTAAAGAAAGTCTTTCTCTTCCTTATTGTAGTATATGATACCTAATTGATTTACATTTCTACCAGTCATGTTTTGATACATAAAGGCATATAGTGAAAGTTGTAAGGTATATGTTATATATTCACAAGCAGAAAGATGTGATAGAGGAGATAAAAGATACTCTGAATATTGATTATAAAGATTAAATTTCTTGTTTGTCTTTAAATCAAAGACACTAAACCCACCTTTATCTTCTAATCTAATAATATCTGCCGTACCAGCTAATTTATAAGAATGATTATAAAGTTTTTCCTCAACTAACAAAGTATCATCATCTGCAATAACTCTCAATTCCTTATAAGCATTAATTAAATCCTCATACCCCTCAGTAACTATTTTAGCGCTATTATAATTTTCTAGAACGCTATGAATTTTTGACCCGTAGACTTTACTGTCCGAGTTTAATTTTTTCCATCTCTCTTTAATCTCATCCTGTGTTACCCCTTCTTTATCTGCAATTCTTTTTGACATTTTTTCAACATCAAAAGGCTTTTTAAACTTTGAAATAAGCTGTGTTGTAGAGATGTACTCTTCGTTTGTGTGAGGGTTCCGGTATACATGTCTGACCGGATCAAAAATTAACATGAATATATTATATGAATAAAGCAATACAATTCAACTAAATTCTAGGAATATATGCGCAGGTATATCCTTCGCCGACTTTAGATTTATGAATTAATTTGAATCCTATTTCCTTAAGACGGGTATTTAAAATATCAAACCATTCTTTATCTACATTAACAATAATACTATTATGCTTACTATCTACAAGTATTGTATTAGTAAACTCTTCGCAAAGCGCAGTGCATGTTGATACTGATTTCACTCATATATATTTATTCTATTAATTGTCAATATCATCTTCGAATTCATCTTCATCGCTATCGTAAATGTTTGATTCTAAAGTTACATCTGCATTAATCGCTCCTTTTTTCAAGGAATCATAAAGCATATCCATTTCCGACTCCTTAAGATATAGAATACCTGCATCTTTATCGTTAATTAGCAGCTTTATATGATAGCAACTCTCAGTAGAATGAATCTTCTCGAGCGTTATTTTATTCATTTAGATTGTTGTTCATCTGTTGCTTTTAATAGTGCAGCTATTTTATCGTAAATTGATCCTATTAATGTGTAATCTGCGGCTTTAAATATTCCCTTACTCGATACATGGTCAATAATACTATTTATTACTCTCATGTCTGAGAGCGTTAAATTTGATGATATTTCTTTTGATTCTTCGTTCATAAACTAGGCAACAAAACCATCGGCTAAAGTATATACTACTTCGTTATTTGCATTAACGATTTTAGCAATATCTTGAGTCAGCTCATTATAATACGTAAGCGCCTTTTTATGAGCTTCTTGAGCATCATCAGCGTCAATCTTAATACGCTTACTTCTTTTTGAATGTACGTCTTTAACTAGAACCGAGAATTTATCGATATGCATAAAAGTATTATATATTTTTAATTTGAAAGTTCAATCTTTTTATTTAAATTATATTTATGCTTGTGTTTAATATTATTCCAACTAAAAAGACTGTCGATTGGCTAAAAGCGAACGATCTTAATATTTGCGCAATGCAGTATGCATTAACTATGCTTTATTCAGACATTATGCCTTGTAAGAGGGTTAAAAAGAAAACAATTATATTGCAGACAGATTATAAGAGTGGATCAAGCGCTTATACATTCGGGACTAATAAAATTTTTATTTGCAGCGACCCATATATGTATAGTAATACAAAGCGGCAAAAGAAATTTATAATATTTTTGCACTTTCTACATGAATTTAGACATTGGATGCAGTCCCGAGTTTTTAAGGTAAGTGATTCACAAATTAAATATACTCAAGAAGATGTAGATAATAACACTAAGCGCTATAGAAATAATAGGTTTGAAAAAGACGCTACAAAATTTGAGAAACAATATGTGAGAAAATTTATGAGATACTATCAAGAGTATCTTATTTCTTATCTATAATTTTTTTATAAAGATAGCTAAGTGAAGGATACGTAAACCAGGTTAATAAGGGAAAAAGCATCGGGAGGTCTAAAAGTACTTTTAAACCAATACCTACTGCAAGAGATGTCCAGAATGAACAGCAGATATAGCAGCTTATAAGCTTTCCAAGCCATTTATTCTTTATCATTACTGCTGTTTCGACTTGATCGTTAGAATATAGATTTTTATCAATAAAGAGCTGGCCAAGAGTTACTTTTATCGGGCTATAAAACCAGATTAAAAGAACCGTCCAGGTAATTAAGAGACCTTCGATGTAATGTACGAAGTTGCTTCCTTCCATACTGCCTCCATAAACTTTGCCTTAATACCGTTTTTTGCGCACATTGTACAACCTTCAGTAGTAGCTCTCGAAAGTTCGTCTTGATACGCTTGCCTAACTTTCTCGCACATAGGAATCTCAGGCGGACAAGGCGCGTCAAAATTAAAAAAATCATTAATAATTTTATCCATTGCCATATATATTTACTTATTTACCTAGACGTGTAAATACAAGTAAATGGTTATTGGAGCATCTGCATTTTTTCACGACGCATCGTTAAGCGTGGTAGATAATAATAAAATTCTCTTTGCATCTAGCTCTGAAAGATTTAGTAAAGTCAAGAATGATAAAAATTTAGCTCCCGAATTACTAGAATATCTTTCATGTTATAAACCAGAAAAAGTAATATATTATGAAAATGATATTCTTAAAAAAATTCGACAATTATATTCTTTTCAACTTGATAGTATATTTCTTAATCCAAAAAATATATTAAAGCATACGTTTAATGTTAATAACATCGAGACTAGCTCCCATCACGAAAGCCACGCGGCATTAGCGTTTTATACATCGCCATATGAAACAGCAGCTATAATGGTAATAGATGCTATCGGTGAGTTTGAAACTATTACTATATGGAAAGGCTCGTCTTCCGGGCTTATTAAATTAAAATCTTACTATTACCCTAATTCAATAGGATTGCTTTATTCTGCCTTTACAAAGAGACTCGGATTAATACCGAACAAAGAAGAATATATCATGATGGGTATGGCTGGATACGGGCGTCCTATTTATTTTGAACAAATTATGAACGATTTTATCGTTTCATCAAAAAATGTTCATAAAGGAATTTGTGATAACTATCTTAAAAAATGTAAAAAAGAAGATATAGCATGCTCAGTGAATGAAGTTACGAGGTTTTGTGTAATGGAGATAGCTAGAGAAGCTTTAAAACTTACTGGCGAAAAAAATCTTTGTTACGGAGGCGGCGTAGCCCTTAACTGTAGTGTCAATTCTAGTTTGTTTAATATCTTCGAAAATATATACATAAATTCAAATCCCGGAGATGCAGGTAGTAGTCTAGGCTGTATATTAGCAAAGACAAATAAAAAAATTAATTTTACTCCATACTTAGGGTATAATATAAAAGCGAATATTAATCCAAAAGAAGTTGCACAAGCAATTATAAAAAATAAAGCGGCAGGAATTGCACATGGAAAAGCAGAGTTCAGCCCTAGAGCTCTAGGAAATAGAAGCATACTTGCTGATGCTCGAAATATTAAAACAAAAGAGCTAGTTAACAGTATAAAAGGTAGAGAGCAGTTTCGACCTCTGGCACCCGTAGTGATGGAAGAATACGCAGAGCAATACTTTGAATGCCATGGAAAGCAATATCCCTATATGCAATTTACTGTAAATGTTAAGGATAGAAATCTAATACCCGCTGCGGTACATATAGATAATACTTGTAGATTGCAGACAGTTAATTATAAGCAAAATCCGCTCTTATATAGCATTCTTTACGAGTATAACAAATTAACCGGTATACCGGTATTAATTAACACAAGTCTTAACATTAAGAATCAACCTCTGCTAAATGATAATATTGATAAACATAAATTTTCTTCTAAATACTCCTTGAAAGTATTCTAATGGAACGCGGAGTTGATACATCGACATCTTTCTTTGACAACTGGAATTTTAATGACATTCCAAAGAGCAACTTTTTTCATAGTAAAGTTGACCACCACAATTCACATGGATATAGGGGCGATAATTTTGAAGGCTTTGAGGATGGAAAGAAATACCTAATTACAATTGGAGATTCATGGACATTTTGCTCCGGTATATATAAAGAAGTAGATACTTGGCCCTACCATTTATCCCAAAAACTCGGGTGCTATAAGTACTATAATCTTGCCATTGGGGGTAGAAGTATTGATTATGTTGCTAGAATTTTATATCTTTTTTTAAACAAATATAAGCCTAAAGGAAAAATCTATTTAGCTTGTATTTTTCCTTCAACGCTCCGTACTGAATTTTTTACCGATAAAGGCACCTACGTAAGTAATATTAGAAATATTAGTGAGCTCTCTGAGCTCGGAGGTATCGGAAAGCTCGTTTCGCTAACTGCGTATAAAAACATCTTTAAGAATGCGTATACTAATATTGATAAATTCTTGAGAAACTATCTATTAATAGAATCTATTTGTAACCAACATCAAATTGAATTTGCATGGTCTAACTGGTACATGTTTTTTAAAACTGCAATTAATAGTGATAGTAAAATTAACAACTTTTATTACAAATTTTGTTTTGAAAATAAGAACTTCTTAGATATGCATAAATTTATGCAAGATAATAATATAGAATTCGAATATATTAGTAAGGAAGATAAACATCCTAATCACAATATGCAACCTATTATGGCTGATGCGTATTATAAGTTTTTGACTAACAAACTAAATAAAGAAAAATTTGAAGGTATTGATGTTGACCCATTTAATACTGAATGCGAGTATCGTTGTGGCTATGAAAACACTCTTTAATTATATCTTAAAAAAAATTTATTTATTTCTTTATAAAAAAGAAGACCCGTTTATTTACTAATCTCTCTGCCGAGAAAACAATTTAAGGTAACTTCAGTATTTTCTATACTAATATTATTTTTTAACGCATTATTTATTAATAGCGCGCTAACTCTATGCTTCCCTTCTAATACCGATATATAGGTAGCACTCTGCATAAGATAAACTTTATATCGCTCAACAATTCTTATGGGATCATCTGCCATAATACCTTTTATCTTATTAACCATAGCTTCAAGATTACTACACGAAGGAACTGTGTTAGCTCTTATATGCTTATAAGACTGTACAATTAGATCTTTAGACCACTTACGAATTTCCATGAATTCTGCTAAATCAGAATACCTTAAAAGAAATTTTTTTTCATCTGACCAATAAAGCGCTTCAAGCCTTGGCAGGTTTCGCTTAAGCATAAATGACTCTCCCATAAGAGTTCTTAAAATATTATTTTTCATATTTTCTCAAAATAACATCTCTTAAAATATATGCATTTTTATAGAAATTTGCTTTTAAGAATTTAATTTTTTCTTCTACTCCTGCGCACTTGTAAAGAGGCTTTACAAGGGTGTTATGAACAGGGTGAAATGATATACCGTTTTTAGTGGCATCTAAATGTAGAAGAGAAGAGACATAACTGTCCTTAATATCGTATTTCTTGTGTCTGGCTAATATCTCTCCGAGTAACTCGTCTTCTCCTTTATAAGAGGTTGGCGTATTAATAAAAAGCTCTTTTTTATGTGTCAATATATAGTCAACTGCGCTACGACTCAATGCATAAAAACCTCCTTGTGCATAGTCAAATTGAGGTAATATCTTATCAATATGATAGTCTTTATTTTTAATTTTATAAAAATGTATTCTCTTATAATACGAGTCTCTCTTAGCATCAGCCAAATTAAATTTCCCAATGTAGTCGTAGTTTATAAAATCTGTCTTAAGAAATTCATCTATATTAAAGAATGTATCATCGTCGAGCTTTATTATATAATTAAAATCTATATTGCTTATTTGCTTAAGCATTAAAAGCGTTTTAAGTGGTAGCTGCTCATACGATTCTTTAAAGTTAATTTTTAATGTATTATTCAAATCAAGCTTATCCCCGCTTATAAAATAATAATCTATATTATGCCGTTTTAAATCGCGGCCCCATGTCTCATCAATCATTTTACACCGCGAAACATTAGCAGCATGTGTCGCGATTAGTACAATGAGTTTCATCAACCTATATGCTTGAGCAATATATCAATATAATGCGCTTTAAAGAAGCCTAACTCGCAATCTAAGCAGTTGTCTCTTTTGCGAATCCTTTCTTCTCTTTCAAAATACTCTTTACGCAGCGCTTCTCCGTTTTTAAAAATACTAGGCACCGGCTTAGATAAATCAAAAAAATCAGCAATCTGAGATTGATAATTATCTATTCTCTCTTCTGCCTGAAGCGTTGCTTGCTCTGCCAATGATAGTTCTTCTGGATTAGTTACCATAATATATGTATATATTTAGTATACCTTTCCTTTATGCAAGATAACGTCTGCTTAGTTTCAACTCTTAATAATCTATACCTACCCGGTTTTAAGGTATTTTTAAAGAGTTTATTAATTAATAACCCCAATCTAGATCTTAATTATATTGTATTTTGTGAAAATCATATTGATCAAACCGATTTAAATGAATTTAAAAAAATATATAACAAAATTATATATAAACAAATTAATAAATCTGAATATAAATCAATAGAGTTTGCTAAAAACAGAGATTGGCAGACTAATCCGGCATATAGGTTAGAAATATTTAAACTCAATTACGATAAAGTAATTTTTTTTGATATAGATGCAATTTGTCTTAAGCCAATAGACGATATATTAAAAATAGATTATGATTTTGCAGCTATTGAGCATGTTCTTCATGATTATAATCAAATTAAAACGCAATACAAATTTAGATCCAATATTGGATTTAATGGTGGGTTTATGGTAATTAAGAAAAAATTTCTAAACAACGACACAATTACAGGTATTAAGAATATCATGAAAGAATCGCAGTGGTATGGGAATCAAGGGCCTTTAAACATTTACTTTAAGGACAATGTAACATTATTAGCTAAGGAGTATTTTTTACCTATCACGCAAGCTAACCTACAAACCCTTAAATCAGCATACTTCGTGCATTTTCTCGGTGAAAAAAAACCATGGTTTGGTGTTCGTCCTTGCTACATTGATAATAAGTTTTATTTTAATGAAAAGTATAGCGATCAAGTACTAAAAGCTGTAGACACTCAAACTCTTATTAAGCTTCAAAAAATGTTTGATAAGCTACTTTATGAGATTTAATAAACACGATTTATTATTTAAATAATCCTGCAATCCAAGAGTTTCGATATCTCTAAGTGAATATATAATATTATCTTTCAGACAACTTATAGCCTCTTGTTTTTCATCATCTTTAAAATTTTTAAAATTACCTCTTATCCTTCTCTTACCTAATACTGTTGGGTAAGCTTTAATATATACATCAAGTATTAAGCATTTTAATACTGTATTAATAGTAAAATGTTCAATAGCTATATCTTCATTTAACCCGCCAATTTTCTTAAACACTTTTTTGTGCATTGCTAGAGGATGAATATCTGCTGATCGATGTATTATATTGGGAATAAGTAGTGTATTATCGTCAAGCGAAAATGATTCAGCTAGAAATTTTAAATCGATTTTACTCCTTGAATCAGTAACGAGCACCGTATCATATACCGCCTCGTCAATAACGGCATTAACCGCCGTAATTTTTTTAATAAAATGTGTAGGTTGAAATACTTTAAATTGTGTATTAGTAATATTCTTATAGTAATCTAGCACTATTACTTCGTAAGGAGCTTTTAATGATTTTAATACAGTATTAAAATCTATAATTGAATCATCTCTATCATTCTCATTTAAAGCTATAGCACAAAGAGACAGATTAAAGTCTTTTTTTGTTTTAATTTTCGTCGTTTCTATTTTTTTTGTATATACGCTACCAATATATGTATATTTGCTATATTGATCAATAAAAATGCAGCATCCTGTATGATTATTGATTGCAAATATAATATCTTTATCCAGAATATAGAAGTCACATTGATTAATAGAAGTTTGCTTGTATGTGCCTGTTAGCTGACATTCCCCGGTGTGATAAAATAAAGTAAATGTATTATCTTGTTTAAGTGCTAAGCAGCATTTTATTGTCGTACACGCCTCGTAATATGTAATTAGCCGCTCCATAAAATATTATTTACTAGAGATTTGATATTAATCTAATCTTCATATAAATTATTAATAATGAGTAATCTTTGTTTTTTTACTGACAAAAAAACTGCTAATTACAGTCAAGCTCCTTTTCTCTACAAATACCGCAAAGGCCCTCTTGCTTTTAACGGTAAATATATACATTCTAACTATATATACTGGATACTATATAATAACAATATAAAAAATATTAAGCTAGTTACAAACTGTAATGAAGTCGAAGATAATGATATTCTTTTCTTTCATTATGATTATAGAGACAGCATAGATCAAAAAAGAAGCTTTACAAAAATACAGATAGTATCCGATAGGCCAAAATTAAACTGGGCAGATTATTTTTGTATTAGTGATCCTTCTAGAATAACCGAAAAAGATTTTATATTATATGAACCAATACCTTTAGGGATAAATGTAATTTCTTCAAGTTTTCCCCCTACTAACTTTCATACAAATACTGCAGAATTCTATTTGTTGGATGAATTTAAAAATCAAAAAATATTAAGCGTCCTTAAGAAAGAAGATATTAATATTACTTTTGAATTTAATAAACATGTTACAACAGACCCTATAGATGTATTCTTTTTTATTAGAAACAAAAATTTTATTAATCTCACCGATAAAGCTGGTAATAATAAGCATACTGCTGAGCAAGGATATTTAAAGCATCCTTGCAGACTTTTCCAATCGTGGATAATGGAAACACCAGGTATTTTTAGTAATCACACATCTATGAATTTCTATAGAAAGACGGATTATGATTTTCTAGAAGCTAATACATTTGAAGAATTTTATGAAAAATGTATTTTTTTAAAGAAAAATAAAGATTTTTTTATGAACATGATTGCAAACTGCAGAACTCGTAAGACAGAAGTTACTAATGATTGTATAGTCGAACAAATACAGAAGATAGAAAGGAAAATTAAATGATAGCTAACGAACAAATACATATACTTCATACAAGTGATGCAGTAAGAGATTTTTTTAATAAAACTAATTTTTTAAAATCAACAAATAAAAAAATGATCGGCGTTTCTCTTATCGAAAACGAGTTTATTTTAAAATATTATATTGAAATAAAAAATGATAATGAATTTAATGTTAAAGATATTATCGGTACAAAATATAATCTATATAAAAAGCTCTTACCCTTTGTTGATTTTTCTAGACATTCTTGCTTAGCAGTGGGGTTAAAAATTTCTAATAACGGTGAGATACAGAAATATATACATTTTAAATTTAAAAACCTTAAGTTAAAATCTAAAAGCTATAAGCTTAAATTTATTAATTTTAATAAATGCGAGTATGGCTACTCGATTGAATATAATGATAAAAAAATAAAGAAAAAAAAATATTTTTATTTTAAAGATAGAGATAATAAAGAATATATTAAAAACATGTTTAATTTAAAAGTAGATACCGACACTATCTCACATTTTGAAACATATCAAACAACAGATACGCTTAAAGTTAATATTGTCTTTGATATTTTTAAGGAAAACCAGGTATCTGATAGCTTCTTAATTAATAATAATTTACTTTATATTAAACCAGCATTAGAAGTCTTTAATAATTACTTTAAAAAAGAACCTTTATATCTTGGAGTTGACAATAAAAAAGCTATTAGCTTTTACTATAATTTAAATGAGCTTTAAAGATTAATGCAATTAAAATAGCTAGCTAGCTCTGGAAAAATTTTTCGAGTTTTTTGGTTTCGTAAGATATCTAACTCATTCGTAAATTTTTTAAAGTCATTTGCTTTATCGATATCAGCTTCATTCATATATATTATTATTCTAGATAAGTAGTCTTTTATTTTATAGGGATATTGATCTAACCTTTCCTTATAAAAGCTAGTTACCTTTTCTTTGGTCGCTATATCGAGAGTACGTATGTTATAGTAATCGGGCGTTTCAATAAAACTAATATGAAATTTATTAGGTGTCTCGGGTATTATGGAGGTTGTAATTAAGAATTTATATAAATCTAATATATGATATATATTAAGCACTTGTACTGTGCAGTATATACGAATATCTGCATGGGGAAGTTCTTTTGAGAGCTGTATTTTATTTGCTATAAAGTTTTTCCATATTAATCCTTTTCTTATATATTCACCTTTTTTACCGTAACCATCTAAACTCGCGCGAATAGTTATTTTTGTAAATTTTTTTAGTTTCTCTATAAACGCATCTGGTAGTACGCTTAAATTTGTATTAAACGTTATTTCTGTATCTGTTTTATTTTGCTTAATAAGCTCATCGAGTACCTCTAAGTACTCCTTAACAATAAATGGCTCTCCTCCCGCAAAATTAATTTTTTCTACAGTCTTTAAAACGCTAGGTAATTCATCACGTAAGAGATAGAAAAAATTTCGTTCTTTCTTTGTGTCTGCAATTTCTTCTAAATTTCCTCGCTTTAAATGCTTTTCTTCTTTGTACCACGAGGTACTATAGAACCCGCTACACATAATACACTTAAAATTACATAAATTTGAAAACCGTAAATCTAGGTAACGTAAGTTAAATTTATCCACCGCGCCATCGGAACTAGTATTACTAATTTCATTATCTATGATATCACTATAGCGCTTATTAAATGTTAATCTGTAAGAGTCATTCCATCTAGATTCATTTAAGTAGCATACCTCACATGAAGGTGTTTTTATACCGTTAAGCATATTAACTCGTAATTTTTTGATTGCATCAGAATTCCAAATCTCTTTTAATGACTGCTTTTCTATGCTACCAACAGGCTGCGTACTCTTACAACACGGATATATTTTATCATCACCAAATCCGAACAGATGTACCCATGGAGCTGCGCAAATAGCTTTATTTTCTTTATTCATGTACTACAAAGCCAGGTATAGGAAAAAGAAGAGCTGGCCAAAAATGAAACAGTTGTCGTGGTGTCTTAAAAACGGTATAATCAATATCCTGCACTGAATTGAGTATAAGCTCCTTTACATATTCCATCTCTTTTATATCTGTATTTTCTTCTAGATCTTCTAAGCAGTTTTTTTCTTCAGCGATTTGTAATGTTACCTTCACTACTTCCTTCTCTATATAATCTCTCCAAAACGCAATACACTTATTCATATTTTCTATGTCATCTGAATCTAAAAGTTTTATTGGCATCTTTACAGCTTCGCAAACTGTAACATATTTTATATATTCAAATATATTTGGAAATTCTGCTTCTAGAGAATCAAAAACTTTATTCATTAGCTCTTCTTGTAAATAAACTATCTTTGGTTCGATATCTCTTAAATCAATTTTTTTAATTTTTTCTCTATCTTCAGTACTAAAAGTATAAGAAAAATTAGATAAATCATTATCTACTATATTACATATCATATTCACAGTATGCATTTTATTTAACGCATTATATGAAAGAAAATTATTTTCAAAACATTTAGTAGAAAGTCGTTTACCTTGATTGATTACATATTCGATAGTCTTTTCTTGATAACTATAAAATTCTTCTTTTGTTATCTTATTATCAAGCTTAGGTAAGTATATATATTCCGGATACACTTCAAACGGAATACCTATATACTCTATTGAATCAATTAAATCTAAATTAATTACATAAAAAATGTCATTCTTTACATCATATACTTCTGCCATATTATTGATGCAAGATAAAGATTTATTTTTACCTAACTTCTGTAAAATATAAGGACTTCTAGTTATAAACAAATTATAACGCGACTGATCTTCATTTAACTCGTAGTCAGCTCTAACTAGTATTTTATCTAAAACACGAATAAAGTGTTCTTTACGATTCATTATTATAATTATATATTATTTTTTTATTATCCAGAAGTATTGCCAGGATACGCAACATTAAGCTGTGCAACGATATTACCAATTATACCGCATCCAACACCGTCTTTAAGACGAATAGTATATTGGAAAATAGACCCTTTACCCTGTGATGGCGAACCTGCAGGGTAGAAAACATAATCATCATACCCCGGACCTCTTGTTACCCAGCTACCAGATGCAATAGGTGTCTGCCAGTTAGACCTAATAGGATTAAAATTAGCGCTTGTTTGAGGTATAATAAACCAGTAATAAGGATCACCTCCTGGACTTAAATGAATTGCTTTTAATGTCATTGTTGAGTTACCCGGGCAAAGCGCCTTACTTCTTGGTTTAGTCGACGAGCATGAGGTGGGCGTTACATATGCGCTAGACCAGTTAAACGGCTTAATATTAGCCCATCCCCAACGATAAGAATTTCGAAATTCTGACATTCTAGCAGGCCTATAAGTATTATTAGGCCCTGTAGGGTACCAGTTAGCCGGGTTTTTATTCTGTTGATTAGGAACACATACACCTGTACCAGCTCCTTGAGGATCTGATATTTGCGTTAGGTTGAGGGGATGACTAGCTCTATCTTCAATTTCACCTAACGATGAATTTGGGGTTGCAAGACTTCTATTAAGAAGAAGGTTTAAACTGCCTCCTGAAGAACCTACAGCAGTACCTCCAATAGAGATAGGCTGTGTAAGTGGACTCACTGGACCGTAATCAACAGAAGTTGAAACTACTTTAAAAGTTAAAGGTATATCTGCATAATTACCACTAGCGGTATAAGCTCTTACCGTACCTGAATATGTACCGAGCGCGGTAATTGTACCTTGCAGTAATCCGTTATAGGTAACAGTAATTCCTGAAGGTAAAGATATGGCAGTAAAATTTGCAACTGGAACATAATTAGAAACAAATACGTTAAGATCTAGCGTTGTCATCGCACTGTTCACTACTGTTACGATTGGATCTAGTGTAAAAAAGGTAGGTGCTGGGTAAGCGTCAGCTGCAAAACTATCTTTAATTTGGTAGACTGCCCCCGGGGATTTAACATTTCCCCCAGCTTTATTATTATTAAAACCGGGAAGAGGTGCACTAGCTAGAACAAACCCTTGAAACTCTGCGTTTACCGCTCTTCCTAAAAGAGTAAATATACCGGAAAGAGGTCCGGGTCCGCCCGATCCTCCAGGACCGTAAGGTCCAGGATTTCTATTGACAATATAACCGCCACTAAACCCCCAGGGACCAGCTCCTGGTACCCCGAGTACAACAGACCCTACCGTTCCTAAAGGTTTTTCAAAATTGTATGCTTCAGGAGCTCCCGCAACAATTACCCCCTCACTCCCTGCAGGGTTCGCTGATAATGCTACAGATAGCCCTAAATTTTTACCATATTGATCCCCATTAACAACTACATCTGTATAAGATAAGTCACGCGCTGGAACATGCGCCCATAATCCGCCAGATTTTTGATAAAAATAAACCTTACCGTTATTTGCAATACCTTTTGAAATAACAAGAGGAGCGCTAATAGCCAGATAATTACCTTTAACGGCTATAGTAAAACCAAAATATGCGTTACCTCCTGGCTCGGGATTAGAAATAGTCTGTGCTAAACTCCAAGCTGAAGTACCGCTATTAAATGTATAATAGTATGCTTGACCTTGATTAATATTCAATCCAACGGTTTTAAACGGAGCACCGACCACCAGATCATTGCCGAATACAGAAAGCCCCTGACCAAACTGATCGTCCTTAGCATTATCACCGGGAACTATTACTTGCTGTTGTACAAACTTATTTGGCAACGCACTATTTAAAAACATCGAATATACACCACCTCCTGATAGTGTAGCACCGCTAGGATCGCCCGCTGGTACACCTATCAAGAGGTTATTATTAACTATACTGAGACTTGATCCAAACCCTGCGAGATTACTATATGATGCAACGTAATTACTTGCAGTTATTGCATAACTTTCTGATGATAAACCTGCGCTAGGATTTTTAAATGCTAATACTCTTCGCTTTCCAGGTTCTCCAACAAAAAAGTGACTTACAGATTGCGGATCAATAGCAACTGCTTCTGCAAAATTATCACCCCCTGATCTATTTTTAGCAGTTAGTATTGAGTAGAGAGTAAAAGAATCGAGAGCTGGGGAGTATGAATAAACATAAGCTTTACCTCTTACATTAGGCTCACGCGCGCCAATAATAACAGAATTTAAATTAGAATTAGCAGCTATGGACCAACCGAAGAAGTCTTTATCAGCAGAGGCACGAGAAGGTGTTATAGTCTGATTTACGTAAGACATATCATTTATCTATTTTAGTTTTTAGTTCTTTAATTGATTCGATTAATAGCGGTATAATTTTTTCGTAACGAACTGCTTTAGTACCGTTTCCGCGCGTTATTACTGCTTCGGGTATCACATGTTCGATTTCATTAGCGATTACTCCAACGTCGTGACCGTTAAACGGGGCGTTTTCAGTCCAATCAAAATTTACACCGGAAATTCTGTCTAACTTTTCTAGAGGAGATTTAATTGCTGCTATATTTGTCTTAAACTTTATATCTGATGTTGAATAAGCAACAATATCGTCTGATGCTCTTAAACCACCTGCAAGTTCGGCATAACCATTAGCACCTGCTGAAAGATATAGGTTACCGGTACCGTGAGCAGCGAGAGCAATAGTACCATCACCTGTGATAAGAACATTATAGTGATCAACAGTAAAGTTTCTTGCAAAATCCCCTGAAGGATGTCTTTTAAACATCACACCACCTGACACTACAAAATTAGCATTATGGGTGCTGTAATTTGTAGCGCCGTCGACATCCACTCCAACAAATTGTGATTCACGAATAGCAAGTACTGATTGCGGATATTGCCCTTCTTGAAAACGACCAATAGTTTGATTTACATCGCTAACTCCTCCCCAATTGTATTGTGCAACCACAAAGGCATCTTGATTGCGATTATTATTAATAACGCTCAAGGCACTAGTAGTTGTTACAACCGTATCAAAGTATGATGTGTCACCATATACAGAAAGATTGCCAAGGATTGTTACATCTGCAGCTGTATCGAAGAATACAGGGTTTTTAAATAACGGTGTTCCTCTAAACAAGAAGTTAGGTGCGCCGTAAGAACCGTTTTGTAAGGACGAAAATGTTGTTGTAAGAGTGCTTCCTATTTTTTCAAGTCTATAACCTTCCCCACCATTTATTTGAATGCTTAATTTATCGGAACCTATAATCTTTAATGTATCCTGTGAAGAGGTAGGAGAGCCTACCATTCTTATTAAACTTGCATTATTATCAAAAGGATCTGTTGCATATACTTGTACTTGATAAGGGTTACTAGTACGGCCATTAACAAATAAAGAATTATCCACATTTATTGTAGCGTTTAAATTGTTAGTTACAGTTCTATTAAAAATATTACCGAAGTAAAAACTAGAATTATAATAAGGGGCCACTTTGCTTGCACATAGTGACATATAGCGTGCATCAAAATCTATTCTATTAGGTATTTTGGTTAAAGACATGACTGGATTACCTGTATCCTCGTAAGCAATAGATAGGCCACTAGGAGTAGGCTCAGTATCATCTCCACCGATAAACTGACTAGCAACTCTCCACCGCCCATTTTGTGCTTTTTCAAGTGAAGGTATTGTATTAGCTAAAAAGCTTACGTAAGGCTTTGGATGTATATTTTCCCAAACCGTTGCACCTCCAACATATGCATTTAAGGTTTCAGCATCATCAAACTCTCCGCCAGTTTGGTAAATCGTATCACCAATTTGTGCTAAAGAATTATAGATTGATTTATCCGCAGCAACTCCTAGAAATTTATTACCTGCTATATTACCTCCAAGGGTAAGCCCATCACCGACAAATAATCTTTGTGTATCGATACAATAACCAAGCTCGCCTTCTGTAAGAACAGTAAGCTGTCTTTCAGAATCTGTACCTCTACGGATAAGAATCTTAACAATAGTATCAGATGTAATTTGAATTGGAGTTGCCATATTAAATTGAGATTCTTAAAGCTCCTCCGTTTCGAAAAATACGACCACGAATTCCTGGATCACTTGTCGGGAGGGTATCTAAGCTGAAAGATAAATTACCAGCATCTATAGATTGATCTATGGTATTTAATTCACCGATATTAATACCTATAGGGTTAACATAAAGTGCTCCTGAACCATTTACTTTAATCGTACTGTCATCATATCGGACTGAAACTGATCCTCCTGCAGTGCGTTTTAATCCTTGTGTTAGATCGAAAACGCTATTGGCAACTTGTGTGTTTGAAATACCGTTTGCTCTTACTTGCAGTCTGCCGTCAACAGTATAGCCTATTGTAGAGTTGTCTGTGCGGCTTCCAATAAATTGATAAGCAGACTTGCGATTATAATCAGGAAAATTATCAACATTTAAACCTGTTAAAGCATATAGCTTATTATCAGCAGTATTATAGACAATATCACCTATTTGAGTAGTACTAAAATTTACAGGATTATCAAGATCACCGGTATAAAATTTAAGCCCTGCAGGATTACCTCCTCGAGTACTACCATCGCCAACAAAAATTCTTCTTGAAGTAGGGTCTGTAACATAACCAATTTCACCTACATCCAGAGTGATCTGCCTTCTATCATTATCAGAACCTCTTCTTACTTTAAGTTTTATTACAGAGACTGTAGCCATACTAAATTATTTATCCTATAGTATGTAATTTTATAGTAGTATATTACGGTATAATAATATCAAAATCTTTAGAAGCACGTACAAGATATGCAGATCCGGGAACGAATTCCGTTATACTGCTAAAAATAGAGTGAGGTAAATAAAACCATCTATAATCTGTACAGGTGTAGTCTGGAAGAGCATTACCATATACTATTTTTAAGCTATCATTAAAATTAGCTATATCAATATTCTGTGTCCCTGGAAACGGTATTATTAAGTTATCACCTTCCTTTAAATTAATAACCATAAAGGTATTTATGATGTAAAGAATATACTACCATCTGCAAAGTTTTCGTAGTATTTTGTACCACTAACAGATGTTGCAAACGCAAATGGATCACCAATTCGTGATACGTCAAATGTAGCTTGGCCTATTTGATTTCCGTTTAAATAAATTATCATTGTAGCAGGTTGAGCATCATAGATATTACTATTATAAAACAGAAACCCCCCTGGTACAGTTGCAGTAGATATGATCCATTGAATACCATCTTGAGCTTGTGACACTAAGTTTACACCTTCAATATAGCTTGTTAGCGCTATTGGAGCTGGTGTATTTGAAGGTGTTATAGTAGGTGTTTGTGTTACTGTCGGTGTTATTGTTCGCGTAGGAGTCATTGTAGGTGTTTGTGTTACTGTTGGCGTATTTGAAGGTAAAGGAGTTACTGTGGGGGTTGGTTGAGGCAAGACTCCTATACCGCCTCCTCCTTCACTGAATGCACGAGAATTAATGGAAGCAAAGTTTAAAGCCGCTGAACTGCGCGATCTTTCCAAATCTTGAAACCCAGGAGGTAATGCCATATTAATATTTATTCCTCTTGTGCGTGTTTTTATACATTACGGATAATGATATATTGCATCTCTTGGGAATACATAGAGTGCATTATTTGCAAATAACTGATAATACTTGGTACCTCCAGGAACAAACTGGAAGCTGAAGATGGAACCTTCACGAGTTTGTGCATATTGCACAGCAGCAACGTTCTGATATCCTGTGGGTTGGGCTGGGTCAGGTACAGATTCATTAAAGAATTGCATTAGATTCGGTGATCGAGTAGGGTCATTAGCTATGCCATTATAACAAAGCACAGCATTATCGATTGCATAAAATGTAGTAGGAGGAGCGCTACCTTCAGGGCCAACTACTCCAGCAAATGTACCGGTTATACAATAACTCAATGTAATAGGTATAGTTTGTGTCATTGTAGGTGTAATCGTTGGTGTCTTTGTGATTGTCGGAGTTTTTGTAGGTGTCGGGGTTTGAGTTGGTGTCAATGTCTGTGATACAGGCATTGTTCGCGTTGGGGTAGGTGTATTCGTGAGTGATAGAGTAGGCCCTGGGGTATTTGTCCTTGTAGGTGTAATAGAAACTGAAGGTGTAACTGTCTTAGTGACTGATGGTGTGAAGGTCGGTGTTGGGGTTGCTGTTTGCGTTGGAGTAGACGTCGGTGTTAACGTGCTTACAGGAGTACCGGTTTTTGTTGGTGTAGGTGTTTGTGACGGGGTTCTGGTCTGTGTTTTCGTCATAGATGGTGTTTGTGTTATTGAGGGTGAAAGTGTTGGAGTAAGCGTAGGTGTCTTGCTTATTGTAGGAGTAGGTGAAGCTGTTGGTGTCTTTGTAGGAGTCCTCGTTGGAGAAATAGAAGGCGTAAGTGTCATGGTAGGTGTAATAGAAGGTGAAAGCGTAATAGAGGGCGATGGGGTTGGCGTCGCATTACTAATGGTTGGCGTTATAGTTGGAGTAACTGTAGAAGAGGGCGTCTTCGTAGGTGTAATTGAAATAGTAGGGGTAATAGTTGGAGAAATAGTTATGGAAGGCGTCATGGTTGGGGTTAATGTATTTGAAGGAGTAACAGTAACTGTAGGCGATACGGTTGGTGTCATAGTTAACGTAGGTGTACTTGTCAACGTAGGAGAAGGAAGTATAGGTGTAAACGGCTCTAATCCAACAGTTTTATGGATACTTAAAGATTCGCCCTTCACGACCTGTAGAATATTAGAAGACATCTATTTTTATTTATAAGCTTTTAAAAGAATTAAATACTTTAATTGCTATATACTTGTAAGAGCATAAAATATATTAATGAAGCCCGAAACTGATGCATGGTGGATTAAAAATGAAAATAAAGGTAAAAACGCATTTTTAGGGTTTATTGTCGAGGTTATCAAAGTTATTACTCTACCGTATAAAGCATATGGATATATCAAATCTAAGTACTCGTCAAAAAGAAGTCTATAATAAACTTAAGCTTGTTTTTGAAGATGATAATTTGCTAATTAAATGGTTATCATTACCCAACCGTTCATTTAAAAATAGACCACCAATTGATATACTACTCTCTGGTAACTTTGATTACTTTGATAGGTTTTTTAATGATACTACTATAATTGAATAGTAAGGTTATTTTTCTTAAATAATTAGATGGTAGAGTTTATTAAACAAAAGTATCATACTATCTTTGGATTTGATACTTCTCATAAGATATCCGCACAAGCTATCGATATTATCTATTGGATTATTATAGCAGCTGCTTATTGTTTTGCTTATCATGCACTTAGCTTAATCCTTACATCGTGGAACTGGTTCCTTGTGGGGTTAACATCTCTTGGAGTAGTTGGATTGCCTTATTGTGTAAAAATTATATTATTCGGTAGAGATAAATTTCCTAAGAAAGCTGCACTCTTATGCGCATTCTTAAGCTTACTACCTACCATATTTGACTTTGCAGGTCTTTATTCCGAGACCGGATTACAAGATAGCTTGAAGCTAAGTAAAGTAAAAATACTTGAACAGATTAATGATTTTGAAGCAAGTAGTAAAAAAGCAGCACAAACAGATTCAGATAAAATTAGAGAAGAAGAAAGAAATAAACTTGCTGATATCGAATCCTCTAGCTCTCGTAAGTTAACTGATATTAAAAGAGAGATTAATGAAGCTAATCAAAAAGTAATTGATGAGAAGTCTGGTGTTAAAGCTGATTACTCGACTGGTAAACCTGGTGAAGGACCTCGTACAAAAGAGTTAGCCGCAGCTGTAAGACGGTTGCAGAGTGAAGCTGAAATTGAGCAGAGTAATGCTCGAGAGAAAATAGAACGCGATGCAAATGTAGTTAAAGAGCAAGCAAAAGACGCTCTTAAAAAGTCTTCTGAAGTTAATAAACTTATTGATGAGAAATTTATAGATATTAAGAAAGAAGTTAACAAAGCTTATAACTTTAAAGAGCTCGAGTTAGCTGTTATTAATGCAAACGGGTTACTATCTACAGTAGCTTCAAAAGTTAATGTAGAGTTTAAAGCAACTGAAATAGCAGGATCTGATAATATTATTAGATTATCATTTAGCTCTCTATTAAGCTTTGAAGTAACAGCTCTTGTTTGTTTATTGTTAGCATTTTTAATGGAAATAGGAGATATTGTAATCGTATATGTTATTCGTCATGAAAAAGAAAAGAAAGAAGAACCAAAGATCGAGCCAGTTGCAATGCCGGTTCGAGTAGCTATGTTTAAGAAGACATATGATGGATATTAAGCGCTTTATTATGTGCGCCTGTAGTGGCGAGGGTCTTGTTTTAGAGAAATTCAAAAATGAAGAAGAAGTATACCTATCTCTATTTGGAAGAGGGCTTAATATACATAGATATGGATGGAAGAGTAGGCTTAGACATATTTGGCAAATTTTAACTAAAGGCTTTCCTTATACGGACGAAATTGTTTTGACTAAAAAAGATGCTATATATCTTGCAAAATCTCTCAAAGAATTTACAAAATGATAGTTCTAAGCAAAGATAAGCTTTTAATTAAACTTACATATCCAAAACTACTTCTACATAGTAAAAGAGATTCAGGAGATATAGAATGTGGTCCATATTTAACAGATACAGAAACAGGTATTTATTATAGTCGTTATGACTATGGATTCGTATTTAAGCTACAGCTCTTAGGCTTCGGAATAGATATCTGGTGGCTTTAGACGGGTATCACCATTGTATATGGTGAGATAGTATAACCCTGGGGAATAGCAGACCAAACCTCTTTATCATTAATCTTAAGCTTACGATCACCACCTATTACAGCAGAACAATCAGTATTACGAATTAATCTAAGATTTCTATAAGAATTATTCAAACCAGGAATAGTAAATCGTTGACCGTAGTTTAACCAACCAAGAGGTATTTCTTTTTCCATCACACTAGTATAAAGGTACAAATATATAAAACAAGCTTTTTCTTGACCTTATTTTAAATACATATATAATGCTAATATGAATCTAATTGAGATTGCAAAAGAACTTGAGCAGCAAGCATCTCTTAATGGTGTAGAGTTATTAATTGATGTCAAAACAGTTGAATATTGCTTTATACCTGTCATAACTGCTTCTGGTAAGGTAGGTGCAATCGGTAACTACAATGATAAGGGTAAACCTACTATTGGATTCTTTATACTTAATGAACGTATAGTAAAGTATGCTCTTGATGAAGGTTTTGACGTTAACTCTATATTCGATAGTTTTAAGAAAAATATTTTTATAGAAACAAGTAAAGATGAGTTCTTTAGAATAATGACAGAAAAATAAAATTGATTTATAATACAATTCATTTATAATAAAAATATGCCTAAATTAAATCCGCGCAAAGTACAGTCACTAATTGCAAAAGGTAGGTTGGTACCTATTATTCAGACAAATAAAGAAGGAAAGCACGTTCTAGTTGGTTATCGTCGTAAGAATAATAGAAGTTCAAAAAGCCATGAACAATATCTCTTTCCAGAACCTGTAGTTCTAGATAAGAATACAGAAGAAGTTGAAAATATAAAAGTATAATTTATTATCAAATAAATGAAGGGAGGTAATATACACATGATCGACTATAATAGCCGTGATCTCAAGACGAAGACTTTCTTCGTCAAGATCGAGCGTAATCGTAGCGGTAACTTCACAGTTAAGCGCGCCAAGGTTCTCGAACAGAAGAACCAGTTTGCTCGTTCTATCCGTCGCGTTGATGCTCGCGATCTCACTCGCGCCATCAATCGTACCGGTGGTCTTAACGTTGCCTAATTGACGTTTAAATTGAGCGCCGCCTTTTTGTATGAGGGCGGCGCTCTTTTTTTTCTATAATAGCCTTAACAATTTATAAACTATTTTAAAAAATCTACTTGTGGATAATAAATGTTCAAGTATAATAGACGTATGAGTTTATTGAATAGAGATGATATCAATGCTCGGTTAAAGAAGAGCCTTCAAGGCACAACACCGAAGCTCAAATGCTTAATTACTGGTATTGAACGAATAACAAATATGGACTACCTTAAAACAAAAGAAAAGAAGTTCGGTACAGTAGATAACTATCTCAATAATTATATTAGTAGTGATGCGGTAAGACTGCTTAAACAAAAAATGCCTATTATGGACGTTAAAAATACTCTAAACCCTAATAGCCTGCATATACCTAATGCTACTCTTGTAGCTGAAGCTTGTAAATATTATAATGTATAACGAACCACCGTTTCCTATAGGGTTTAAAAAGCCTAATATTAATCTTCCCCCCGAGAAACTCCGTAATAGATATGGTAGAATGGTTTATGGTCATAAGACTGCAGGGGCTATTGAAGTTATGACTAAAGAATGCTGGGATAATAATAAGAAGTATTTTGTTCCCAATGGCGCCCGTAGTTGTGTTAAGAATTTTTCAAAAACAACTTGACGTAATATTTAATTTCCGTTATATTATAGGAACATGGAAAAAATATATTACTGTTCGGTGTCGGGCGAGCCTCTCCCAGGTTCGCGTGTTGAAGCCTTGCAAATGTTAGGTATGCCGGAAAATAAGTGGACTACCATACAGCATAGTAAAGTAAAGAAGAATAAAGGTATTTACTTCGGTTCACAAGGTTCAGGCAAACTTATTATTGCAGATAAAGTGTATTCTGAAAGCATATCTAATATTGATGAAGCTTTAAATGAACAAGAAAAGCATGCTGAAAAATTATATAGCTAATGAAGCGTAAAGATTATAACGAAGTAACTAATAAAATAGTTAATATTGAACAGGTTTTATCACGAGGTCAACGCGAGCCTGCCCTTGAATTGACTTTTAAAACTTCTGGCTATAATCGCATAGGGGGTTATAAAGTTTATATTGATTATAAGTGTGCTAAAGAACTTATAATTAAACTACAAAACCATATTAGTAATATTCAATCTAAATATCATGCAAACGAATTTTACGAAAGTCTACGACGATCCCAAGAACAGATGTTTCTCTAGTGAGCTTAAAACGTTTGATACTGAAACACTTATCAAACGTCGTCAGCAAATAGAAAAATATTTTGATTGGGGAATACTCCCTGAATGGACCGCAATTATAACCTCTTCCGACTCCCATGTTCATAATGGATATTGGGTTGTTGAAGAGCTTTTGCGTTACCGTAAACTTTTATTAATGGAACTCCTTGATAGATGTAAATCGTTCGAGCTGGTACCTAAAATTGAATTTAAATTTTAACTTGACGAAATGTCAAATTCCTTTATACTATAACGTATGAACATTAAGATGACCTCAACGAAGTTCACTCCGATTAACGAAGTGACAATCCCCGATATTTACTACCGTCGCATGAAATGCGGTATCGAAAAACTCGATGCCCTTTTCGGTGAAGGTATTCTTCCTGGCAGTTCGATTACCTTAACTGCACGCGCAGGCTTAGGTAAGACTACGCTTGTCCTACAGATGCTTGAAAGCCTTCATATGAACGGTTATAAAGTAGGTTACTGTAGTTCTGAGGAGTCTGTTGCCCAGCTAGCTATGACCTGTAAGCGCTTGAACGTTCAGAATATTAGTGTCTGTAATGAGGCTAACGTAGATGCTATCTCAAGCTATATGGATGATCATGATGTTATTGTTATCGATTCATTCCAAGGTCTTGTTAAAGGTAATCTTCGTGGACGAGAACTCGAGAAGTACTGTATTGAAAAGCTTGTTGTACGAGCTAAAGAGACCGAGTGTGCAGTAATTCTTATCTGTCACAATACTAAAGCTGGAGGTATTAAGGGATCATCTCTCGTTATTCATGCTGTAGATGTGAATATGAGTATTAATCCTATCAAAGAAGCTGAAGCTAATGCTCGGTGCATTACTTTTGATAAGAATAGGTTTGGTCCTGCTACTGACATTGAATGTTATATTGAATATAGCGGGTATGACTTTCAAACTGAAGTTGTAATTAATGAAGAAGATAACGAAAAATCTTCCAAGTCAAAAAAGAAGCTGGAACAAAAAAATGCCATTGTTGGCATCAAGGATAAAATTACCCTTCCCATCGTCTGTAAGTTGCTTAACATTGATTCGACTCGTGCAGGGTTCTTGCTTCGTGAACTACTCAACGAAGGTGCACTCAAGAAGTTTGGCAGAGGTGTCAATTCCTCTTGGAAGGTAATCAACACGCTCAACATTACTGTGGTAGAGAACGTTTAACTGCATCCAATTGAATAGGATGGGTATGTGCCACCAGGTTTAAACTTATAAGTTATGTGAATACCCTCTTAACAGGCATCCAGATAATGACTTATAATTAGTAGTCCTAACTTTTTGATATGTATAACCTAAGTGTTCAAAAAAAGCTCCCTTATCTGCTGATAGAATTAATGTATCTGCAGGATACTTATGAAGCGTTTTAGCTTTACCGCCCATTACAGATTGCCCGTTTTTAATAAAAATTCCTGCCATACCAGCGCTTAAATAGTTTTTATTACTTGTTTCAAAATTTGCATAGGTATTATCAGTAATACCGTAAAGAGTTAACATATCAGAAAAAGATTCATCGTATTTTGATGTATAATTGTTGGTTGAATTTCCTATATTTGTGTTATTTATCACATAATCATGATAGCTATCTGCAATATTATTGATAACGCTATTTAGTAATATTTGATTTTTAGCAGATAATGGTGAAAGATATGGAAATTTTTGTAAATGTAGTGCTAACATACCCGCTACATGCGGGGTAGCCATAGATGTACCGGAAATTATAACCGAATAACCGGTTAGCCCCGCGCCAGTTGAATAAAGAGTTCTACCGTATGAATTTCCTATAGTAGATGTTAATGATGGTGATGAGCTTTTAATATTAGTACCGGGTGCGTATATATCTACAGCTGTGCCGTAATTAGAATAAAGAGCGACTTGATCATAATCATTTACACAAAACTGAGGATAACTACTTAAAGGAATTTTTACATTAGTATAAGAATAATCAGGCGATATTGTTAAAGTACACTCATTGGGGGATCCGGAATGGTAGCCGCACCTATATGGTTGCTTGAGACCGCCATTTTGATAAGTTTGAGGGAGATAGTACCGTTGAGGTACAAAGGATTTATAATCTATAAAGTTATTATAACTATCGCTTAATGAAGAGCTAGCATCAGGAAATTTATCAAAAAAAGAATATTGTGGATAATCTTGTTTAATATAATCGCTAACGCTAGAAAGCCCTAGCCATGAACTAAAAGTTAATTTATGGTTTTTATAAGCATCTAAAGCACCTACAATAATTAACTGGTTTATTTCGTTATTATAACTAGCTGGCCAACCGGGCGATCCTTTTCGAAAGCAATTTATATCATCATCTGTACCAGGCCAATAAAATTTATAATTATAAAGCTCCGTTTCCTCAGGTGATACTATTCTATTACTATTATTACCCGCAGCTATTACATTATGAATACCAGCTCGAGATAGAGATCTAAACGATTCATCAGCAGAAGGAACGCTCGCTCCTTCATAATATACGGTTGCCCACCCAGATGCAAATTTAACTGTGGGGTTTTGATAGGGTATGTATATCTCTTTATATGATGCGGGAAGAGCGGTATAAATATATCCCCAGCTATGGGTTACCACTGTAGGTCGCGAAGAAAGGGAAGAAACAGTTTGTTTGTGTTCGTGAAATTTTTTAATATAATCTAAACCAGTGAGTATATCGGTTGCATCAGCATCATCTGTAATTGATTTTATTGAATAAATAGAGGCTTCTTTAGCTACTCCAAATGTATAACCTGCAGCAATACCTGCACAATGTGTACCGTGTCCATTAGTATCGCGATAGTAGCTACTTGCCATTGTATTATAAGTAGTAAAATAAAAACTTCCTCCCATGTTTAGATGGTTACCACAGCTATAGACAAAGGGTTGACCGTTAGATATACTTGAATTACTATTTATATTTTTTGAAAATTTTGCAGTTAAAGTTATCGTACCTGTATCGCTATTGTTTCTAGAAACGTATGTAGGATATGTATTCCCATCAAATTCGTTTAGTCTTATGAAAAAAGGGTGTCCTACACAAGAGCTATCTAAATTAAAATTATATACTATTGTATTTTTATCGCTGGGTGTATCCCATATATACCAGGTTGCTTGCTTACTATCATTTAATGCAAACTTACCATCTACAACAGATACTGTAATATTGTTTGATGAAGTTAACGGCTCTAAAAGAGACCAATTGTATGGTACAAACCTAGTTTGTCCGGTTTGAGAGCTTATCCATTCAGGATGGTTAGGATCAATTCCTGAATCAAATACTATAATGTCAACACCGCTACCGGTAAGAGTATAATTATACTCTCTATCCGCTGAAGACCAAAAATTAGATGAAAGGTAGTTTAATCTAGTCAAGCCCCAATTACCGTGAGAAGACAGACATTCAGATTGAAGGCAGTATGAGTTGCCCTTTATAACTTGAGTTGGGTAGAGTGTGGGCTTATGAACTAAGCTAACATTTAAAACTCCAGATATAGCTTTTAATTCGGTTGCTTGTTCTCTATTTAATAAAACTTCCACTGTATTATCATTGGTAAGATAATAATTAGTTACTGCTATTTTTTTATTTAAAGAGCCCGGGCCTACACCTTCAGTCCTTAACATTTCAGTAATTTCATCAATCTTATCTTCTTCTGCTTTAAGATGATATTTTTTTACAGAAGAAAATATAGATAAAAAATTTATATCTTTAGTAGCGTCATAAAAAGATTCTGGATCTCTATCGCGAGCTTCTTTAAGCCCTTTAATCATAGCTAAATTATGTTCTCTTTTAGATCCCGACGTTGGTACCATAAAGCTAAATGTAAATGGTGTCGACATATTAATATTTACACTTTCTTATATACATATAGGGGTATATCATTTTCTTGGTAAGGGTTCCACGGTTCACCCTTAGTACAAGGTACAGAGGTATTGTCTTGATTATGATATATGTATAAATTTTTAGTTTTTCTTAACTCCTGCTCAAGCGCTACTGTTTCTTGAGTTACATAACGCGGAAGAGCATCGCGACCGGGATATCCAAACCCACCTCCTCGACTATGTTGTATGTCCCACCCTACTTTATCATGATTTTGCATTCCTTCAATACACGGTCCATAAATAGTATGCGCATTATAGGCGCCAAAAGAAGGAATATATCTTTGTTCAATGTTTGTAGCACTTATAGCTGTTAACATATTATAGTATGTTCTATACCCTGCTTCATTTATTCTGTATGAGTGTGGGCTCTGAGCTAAATTAGTGTATTTACAGCCAATATTTCCTAACCTTGTTAAATTGTTTTGGTTTGTAAAATAAATAGATTCTAATCCGGTAACACTGCTATTATTTGTTAAATAATCAAGAAATAAATCTATATATGTAAGCTTAGATCCGCTTAAAGAATTAAAAATTTCTTTAAATGTTTGCTGTGTCGCACTTCTTACATATTTAAACTCAAAATACATTACGTTAGTGAATCCACGAAAATCACAATACTGTACAACACCATAAGGCTGTCTAAAGATTGCGAGTTTATTATTTAAACTATTAAAAGCAGAACTATAATAATAAAGAGTTCTTGTTATTGTATCAATAAAAACTTCATTACTATTGATAAAGTTGCTACCTATATAAAATTGATCAGAGCTAAAACTAAAGCTAGCAATACCATATATTTCTGTTAACATCCATGAGATAGGAAATACAGCTCCTGATCCAAATAAATAAAATCTCGGGTCCTTTAAGATATCGTACGGTCTATTACCTGTATCGCTTGCACTATTTGTACTTATAAAATTAGTTACCCAAGTGTTGTATGGAGATGAGTTAATATTAAAATCTGTAAGTTGTACTAGCTTAACTAATTGAGGGACCGGTGTCACAGGAGTCTCTGTCGGTGTTCTAGTAGGGGTAATAGTTGGTGTTAGCGTTCTAGTAGGGGTAACTGAAGGCGTCGGTGTTGGTGTTCTAGTAGGGGTAACTGAAGGCGTCGGTGTAGGCGTAGGCGTAGAAGGTGTTACATTTATAATATTGATAGTGCCAGCCATATCAATATGATACTGGCAATTGTAGAACAAAGTAGATGGAGCATCATATGGAACCACAAATGTTAATGCACCAGTCTGCGTACCATTACCTGTTACTCCGGAATTATATGCATTACCAGTGCCTGTGGATGAAATAGTCTTAATCCAGAAAGGATGACCTGAAGCATCCACATTAAATATATATGTTTGACCTTCTGTAAGCGTCAGTATAGGATTTGATTGCCCGTTGATTACGTAAGCTCCTGCTCCCGCATTACTCACAGCAAATACATTTGATGCTCCTGTGGGTGTAGTCGTAGGTGTTACTGTTGGTGTAGTTGTTAATGTTCTTGTGGGTGTAACTGTCTGTGTTCTAGTTAATGTAGGTGTTACTGTAGGCGAAATAGTAATGGATGGTGTAAGTGTACGTGTAACAGAAGGTGAAATGGTTGTGGACGGAGTCACAGTTGGAGTCATTGTGAGCGCTACAGTAGATGTATTTGTAGGAGTAAGTGTCGCTGTGGGTGTTATAGTAGGAGTATTTGTCACAGATGGTGTATTGGAAGGCGGAGGAGTTCCTGTTGAAGTTATGGAAGGAGTCGGTGTTATTGTAGGAGTGTTGGTAGGATTAGGAGTAACAGTTTGAGTAATTGTTCCTGTTGGAGTAATTGTAGGCGTGATTGTTTGTGTAAGTGTTATAGTAGGGGTGATAGTCGGTGTTATGGAAAGAGTAGGGGTTATGGAAGGAGAAGGGGTAACAGTTGGTGTAGGGGTGACTGGAGGGGTGCCAGTCGGGGTCATGGTTGGAGTGGATGAGTTTGTCACCGCAGGTGTTGGAGGAGGCATGTATCCCACTACACCAGCTTGGCGGAGCAATATGTTAGAAAATTTTGCAAAAGCTAAACCGTTATAACCTTTTCTCATATGATATATATTATTTATTGTATTGATCAAGATAGACAGCAGATAGGGAATAACCTTCACTGCCCATTTCTATTATGGCTGCTGATACCTTTGTAAGTATTGATTGGCTTCCCCACCACGGTCCATTGTCTGGAAAATAAAATGTTCCATACAAATGTAAATCATTATCCAATAAAATAAACATAGGATTAGAGCTTTCACCTCCTACAACACCATTACTAGCAAAATCTTTTCCTGCAAATGCAGCACTTACCGTTGTAAGAGATGTGGAATATGTATTAATATAGCTTCTAGGAAAAACTACACCAAGAGGATTGTTCTTAGTTGATCCTACGCATCCTCCATGAAAACAATCATCATTTGTTGTAAAAGCTTTGCCGCCCATGTAGAAAAGAGGAAACTGGTTACCTCCAATAGGTATATTAGTTGTTGATGCAGCGATTTTATAAATTTTTATAGCTGATGCAGCAGGGACAGGAGAAGCTAGCTTGCCTACGTAGCAATCTTCTCCTATTCCGGAATTTCTATAATCTTGTATTTTAATATGTACAGCTTCACCAGTATTATGATCATAAAAACAACAAGATAAACTCGGGGCAAAATGTGAATTGCCTATGAAATGTTGCGGGGTAATTAATGTAGCGTTTAATTCTGTATTGAGAGACACACCTGAGAAATTTAATATGTTTCTGTTAGCATATCCCCAGAAATTTGGATTCCACTCCCTTCGAGCCCCTGACCAATCATTACAGAAATTGTTGAAACCTAAAGTGCATAGCAAACTAAAATTTGTGTAATTCTTTGCAGGGGAACTTATATTTTTTAATAAATTATAACTGTCTTGAATGCTTACTTGAGAAGCTCTGTTATATAAATAAGGTGTATTAGTGGGTGTAGGAGTAATTGTAGGAGTAGGTGTTGGTGTAGGGGTTGCTGGTTGTGATGTTGCAGATAAAACTAAATTAGTAGTGCCTACGAATAAACCGTTGGCACTGGTACCATACCACCCAGAGAAAGGAATGCAGTCAAAATTTGTGCTGCTGTTCGCCCAGGCATAACTTCTGCCTGAAATTATATTTTCTAAAATAAAAGACCAATAACCAGATGCATTAAAATTAGCATCTAAATAAGCCGCTCTATAGGGATTATTATTTACATTTTCACCATAGTAAACAATATCTGGATCGTAGCCATTGTCCCTTACTACTACTACATTAGTGCCAAAATCGGGGTTCACATTACCATAGTTTATAGCAATATAATTGTTACTAATGGGAATACCTAGAGGAGTTGTTGTAATAGTGGGAGTTATTGTGGGTGTAATAGAGATTGTGGGTGTTATGGAAGGTGTTGGTGTTGATGTGGTAGTAGGTGTAGGAGTTGCAGACGGAGTAGGCGTGTTACCTGCTTTTAACCGCACAGAATAACCAACTGTAGTACTATCACCTCCAATGTAAACATAAGAGGCACCATTATTAAAATTAATACAGGTATCACTATCATAAACCCAGAAGCTGCCTCTTGAATGTAGATTTATAAACCCTCCAGTTCTACAGCCAGCTGGTACTACTGAAAATCCACTTTCATTTGTAGCTACATTGGGCGAATTCCACAATCCATCATTATCCTGAATTGTACCTGTAGTCTTCATCTTAGCACCTGCAACAGGCCATATACCACCCCCTGCATCTGAACCTCCTAAACATATAATTAAATCTTGCCATTCTGCCAGAGAGGGTACATGATAGCCTTCAGGAGCCAATCCTCTAGCATCTGCTACAGCGTATCGATTATAGAGCTTACCATAAATGGTACCATTTGCAGAATTATTATCATAATAACACCAACCTGGACCTGTAGCGGTATTCCATTCTTCCTGATCTGTAATCTGAGGAATAGGATCGCCATTCCTAAATGTAGTACCGTTAAAGTTTACTAGTGACCAGCTATCAAGACATGCAGATGGCACTGCTGGGGTAGGTGTTAGTGTAGGTGTCTGCGTAACAGAAGGAGTATAAGTTTTAGTAGGTGTAACGGTAGGTGTACGTGTTAAGGAAGGAGTAGGGGTAGGAAAGTTAGCGTTAATAATATATCTTGTATCAGAAAGCTTTACTATGCCAGCTGAATTGAGAACAATTAAATCGTATTGCCCTGTAGCAGATAGCCCGTGTACATTAATAACCATTTCATTTGGATTCTGAATAACATAATCATCATATTTAACTCCTGAAAATTCAGGTAACATTGTACCCCTTACCTTAAGGAGATTAATAGCAGATAAAGAATAAAAAGGATATATACTATTGGTACTCAAGAATACATAGCGTGTTTTGTCAAAATTATAGCCTTTAAGGTATATGAATGATGTGTTTTGCGGAAAATATGTTATATTGTTCATCAGGCTTAATATATTTATTGATTTTTAAGATAAATAAGACTATTCTATACTTATGAGTGCAGGAAAAGGTAGCAAACCAAGAAGTTGTTTTAGTAAGAAATTTAAAGAAAACTTTGACGTTATTAACTGGCCTACTAAACAAGGTAAAGAGATTCGTAACTATACCATTAAAAAAGGTAAGAAAATTTACCGATATCCTTAGTTGGCCCAGTAGCCCAATGGCAGAGGCAAACGACTTAAAATCGTTCAAGTGTCAGTTCGAGTCTGACCCGGGCCAAGTTTTTAGTTGCTTATAATTTAAATTCCCTTATACTATGAATATGGAAGTTGATTATCTTTTAGAGCAAATTGAGTTTCATAATTCTAGCTATGAATGGATTATTAGAGAATCAGAGAAAGTAGCTAGAGGGATTAAGGCTTTAGATCAAGAGGAATTTGACCATGAAGCTTATGATAAGCTTACCAAGCGCTTTTTAGAGCTTGAGTTGCGTTATAAAAGGAACAAGAAAGACTATGATACAGTTGTACAGCAGGTTCGCTCTTATTTTAACGATAAGCATGACATAGATATCATGGGATTACTGGATGACGATATTAATGAGGCGTAATAAATGAGACCTACTATTATTATTTGGACTATTATTATTCTTATCTTTATTATTGCAAGTAGAGTTTGTGGCTCTAAAACAGATAATGTAAATAATTATAATAACCCCAACCGTCCTTATGTGGCGGGGTGTCCATGAATTGGATTATTCGAATACGATAGGAGGTTTATGCCTCCGTCGTCTAACTGGTTAAGACCCTACTCTTATAAAGTAGTCGCTCTAGATTTGGGCAAAATGCGGGTTCGAATCCCGCCGGAGGTACCATTATTGCACTCATAGCTCAACCGGATAGAGCAACGGTTTTCTAAACCGTCGGTTCCAGGTTCGATTCCTGGTGAGTGCGTTGGTTTTATTATTTTTTCTATAGTATTACAAAGATTATTGCATAATATATTAAGTGATTGAAGATATAGTTAATAAACCAAACTTCTGTATATTACCTTGGACGCATTTATATTATTTTACAGACGGTTACGTATACCCTTGCCCTTCATTGGTTAACGATAAATCGATGAGGCTTGGTAAATGCACGGATTCTAAAGACGCTTTATGGAATAGTGAGGTTTTAAAGGATTTAAGAAAAAAAATGCTAAAGGATGAGTTTATTAAGCCATGCTTTAAAATGTGCAATGGAAGCTTGAATTCTTGTAAAAAATATGTAGGGCTTGAATCTTTAGAGCATGCTAAAGAAACCATATTAACTACTAAAGAAGATGGCACAGCTAACTACAATTTTATTAATTGGAATTTGATAGAAAGTAATTTATGTAACTTACAATGTAAGTATTGTTCGTTTTATTATAGTAATTTATGGGATGAGAATAAAGAGGTTAGAAGAGGGTTACCTTTTAATGGTTTAATTGATTTATATGATAGTAATTATGATTTAGTTAAAGAGATATGGTTTGCTTCAGGAGAACCTGTTTTACAGAAGTCTACCTATTATTTTTTAAACAGACTAATAAAAGATAAACGAACTAATGTAAAGATAAGATTGATTACAAATTTAATGAAAACTGACTATTTAGAGCAAAATATTTTTGACTTGCTTAAACAGTTTAAAGATGTCATTGTTTTTGGCAGTTGGGATTTAAATGGAGAGCGAGGAGAATTTATTAGAAAAAATTCTAGCACCCCTATAATAAAAAATACCATTAAACAAATAAACGAAAAAGGTATTCCATTTATCTTACAATCGGTGATAAGTATTTTTAATATTTATTACTTTCCAGAATTTCATAAAGAAATGTATGAGGAAGGGCTTCTTAAAAAAGATAATATTAGGTATTATAACTTAAACGGTCCTCATAAATTTAGATATAGTATATTGCCTTTAAAAATTAAAAATAAAATAAAGGATAATTTACTATTATACAAAGAGTGGCTCGGACCGGGTTTAAGTGAATTTCCAAATAGAGAATGCCCTTTAAAAGTAATAGATAAGATTATTGAAACTCTTTATACAGGAAAATGGGGACATTGGGATTTTAACGAAAATGTTAATGAAGAGAAATATAGAATTTTTTATAATGAAATTTTTTATAAAAATGGCGTTCTTGATAAGAATACATTTAAGCTATTTAAAGAAATTTTATTATGATTAATTTGGACAGGTGGCAGAGTTGGTCTATTGCATCTGACTTGAAATCAGAAGTACCAGCAATGGTACCGTGGGTTCGAATCCTACCCTGTCCGATCTAAGGGTAGATACCGAAGTGGCCAAACGGGGAAGACTGTAAATCTTCTGGCTTACGCCTTCAGTGGTTCGAATCCACTTCTACCCAAAGATTAAATACTATATATGGCCGACAAAGCAGTCAGTGCACTCACACAAGTGGTTAATCATGCTGCTATAGGCAATTGCTCTATAGTAGCCCAAAAAGGCTCTGGAGCTAACTCTACTAATCGCTCGTCTATATCCTCTTTGCAGATAAGCTATTCAAGCTTAATTAATTCATATAGTGGAGGAAGTAATGCATATGGAGTTAAGACCGTATCCTCTGATAGAATAACACCATCCGTACAGACTATAGATGATGTATGGTATGATGTGTATCCAAGAGCATGGACTGCTACAGACAGTGCAGTTCATGTTATAAATCAAGGCACTAATACATTCATCAAAGCACAATCTATATATGTGAAACAAGCAGGTGCATGGACACAGATCAAAGAAGCATGGATCAAAGATGTAGGTACCTGGAAGCAGATTCTAGGCACTGTGCCCCCTCCTGTTACTGTGTCCGCATCCATCACAGTGATAGGAGGTGGAGGCAGTGGAGGATCAGGTGCCAATGGCAAGAATTTCAAGAAGATTTGTGGGGGATCAGGAGGCAGTGGAGGCGCTGCAGTTGCAACAATTACTGTGGATAAAAACATCAGTTATGCTGTTGCAGTGGGTGGTGGAGGAGGTACTTCATCCTTTGGATCATCCTTAATATATGCAACTGGAGGAGGCAATGGACGCAATGGCGCACCAACGGCTGGAGCAAATGGGTCATGGGGAGGAAGTGCTCCAGGCATAAGTGGAGGTTCATTGATATCTCCATATGGGGGAGGAGGGGGAGGAGGATGTGGGGGAGGAGTTGGCGGAGGAGGTGGTCAATCAGGGGTGGTGCGTATTACTGTTCCTACGGGAACGAGTATCACAACCACAGGTGCTGTGTCTGTTGCTTCAGCTGGATCCAACAGTGTGTATACATTTACAGGCGCAGGTACAATACGGTTTAATTAAATAAC
>Ga0164294_10000479_pt1 | contig 38283 bp, 17 predicted proteins | sample GEODES005metaG_FD_111479 | JGI IMG/M metagenome (GOLD analysis project Ga0164294, IMG submission 111479) | Oligotrophic lake water microbial communities from Sparkling Lake, Wisconsin, USA - GEODES005 metaG | ecosystem: Environmental > Aquatic > Freshwater > Lake | place: USA: Sparkling Lake... | reverse complement strand
CTGGGGAGAGACGGCGGCCGTGGATGGCGTCAGCCTTCGCCTGGAGCGTGGACAGACGCTCGGCCTGGTGGGCGAGTCTGGCAGCGGCAAGTCGACCGTGACCCAAGCCGCCTTGCGGCTGCTGCCGCCACCAGCCCGCATCACCGCGGGGCGCGTTCGCCTCGAAGGTGTCGATGTCCTCGCGCTGGACGCCGCTGGTCTGCGCCGCCTGTGGTGGGAGCGGGTGGCCCTGGTGCCCCAGGGCGCCCTGGCGGCCCTGTCGCCGCTCCTCACCATCGGCGATCACGCCGAGGAGACCTTTGTCGCCCACCGGCGGCCGGCCCGGGCGGCGGCGGCGGCGCTGGGGGCCCGGCTGATCCAGGTGGGCCTCGACCCCGCGGTGGCCGGCCGCTATCCCCATGAGCTGTCGGGCGGCATGCGCCAGCGCGTCGCCATCGCCCTGGCCCGCCTGCTCGATCCGCCGCTGCTGGTGCTCGACGAGCCCACCACTGCCCTCGATGTCGTGGTGGAGCGCGAGCTCATCGCCGAGCTGCTCATGCTCCAGGCCCAGGCGGGCTTTGCGATGATCATGGTCACCCACGATCTGCCGCTGCTGATGCAGTTCGCCGACGAGGTGGCGGTGCTCTATGCCGGTCGCATGGTGGAGCGGGCCCCGGCGGCGGCCTTGCGCGCGGGGGGGCGGCACCCCTACACCCAGGGGCTGCTGGCGGCGATGCCGGCGGGCCCCGAAGAGGCGCGCCAGCCGCACAGCATCGGCGGCGCGCCAGCGGATCTTCGCCGTCCGCCTTCGGGCTGCCGCTTTCATCCCCGCTGCCCCCTGGCCACCGCCCGCTGCGCGGCCGAAGCGCCCCCGCTCTCCACCGTGGCGCCGGGCCACCAGGTGGCCTGCTTCGCGGTGTCGCCATGAGCGCCCCTTTGTTGAAGGTCGAGGGGCTCGGCGTTCGGTTCTCCGTCGGAGACTGGCCACGAAAGAAGAGCCTCCGCGCGCTGCACGACGTGTCTGTTCGCGTGGATCGGGGCGAGGTGGTGGCGCTGGTGGGCGAGTCGGGCAGCGGAAAGAGCACCCTCGCCCGCGCCCTCGCGGGGCTGGTGCCGGCCGCCGCGGGTCGAGCGACCCTCGATGGGGTGGATCTGTTCGCGCCGGCCGCCCCCGCGGTGCGAGCACGGCGTTTGCAGATGATCTTTCAGGACCCCTACGCCAGCCTGAACCCCGCCCACCCCGTCGGCCACGCGGTCCTGCGGCCCCTCCGCCTGCGTGGCCTCGGCGCCGCCGATGTCTCGGCGCAGGTCGATGCGGCCTTCGCCGCCGTGGGCCTCTCGTCGGCCCTGATCGGTCGGCTTCCCCAGGAGCTCTCCGGCGGACAGCGGCAGAGAGTGGCGATCGCCCGCGCTTTGGTGATGGAGCCCGCGCTGCTGCTGGCCGATGAGCCCACGAGCATGCTCGATGTTTCGCTGCGGGCCGGCGTCCTCGACCTGCTGGCCCGCCAGGCCACCGAGCACGGTCGTGGCCTGCTCCTGGTGACCCATGATCTCGCGTCGGCCTGGCGGGTGGCCCACCGCGCGGTGGTGCTCTACGCCGGCCAGCTCATGGAGGATGGGCCTGCCGCCGAGGTCCTCGCCCGGCCGCGCCACCCCTACAGCCGCCTGTTGGTGGCCGCCGCCCGCCGCGACCAGGCCGATCTGCGCGCCCCGCTGCCGGCCCGGCCGGGGCGACCGATCGTGATCGATCCGCCCCCGGGCTGCCCCTTCGCCCCGCGCTGTCCCCTGGCCGAGGCTCGCTGCCAGCGCGAGGATCCGCCGCTGGTTGAGCTCCCTACCGGTGCCCGCCTGCGGTGCCACTTTCCCCCGGTCGACTGAAGAATCCGTTTGGAGATTGAGATGGAACGCCGTCCGCTACCCCCCGAGCTCCTGTTGGGCTTCGCCACCTCCTCCTACCAGATCGAAGGTGCTGCCTTCGAAGGGGGGAGGGGCCCCTCGATTTGGGACACCTTCTGTCGCACGCCGGGCAAGGTGGCCAAGGGCGAGAACGGAGATGTCGCCTGCGATCACTACCACCGCTGGCCCGAAGACATCGCCCTGATGAAGGGTCTCGGGGCCCAGGCCTACCGTTTCTCGATCGCCTGGCCGCGCATCTTTCCAACGGGCCCTGTGGTCAATGAGGCGGGCCTCGACTTCTACGATCGGCTCGTTGACGGGCTGATCGCCGCTGGCATCACGCCTTGGGTGACGCTGTACCACTGGGATCTCCCCCAGTGGCTGCAGGACCGCGGCGGTTGGGCCGACCGCGGCACCGTCTACGCCTTTGTGCAATTCGCCGGCGCAGTGGTGGAGCGCCTGGGCGACCGGGTCCGACACTTCATTACGCACAATGAGCCCTGGTGTGTGGCGCACCTCGGCCACGTCGAGGGCCTCCACGCGCCGGGCGACAAGGACTGGTACACCGGCCTGCGCGCGGCCCACCACGTGCTGCTGAGCCATGGTCGGGCCGTCCCCGTCTTGCGGGCCGGCGCGCCGGGCTGTCAGGTGGGCATCACGCTCAACCTCGTGCCCGGGTACGCCGCCAGCCCCAGCGCCGCCGACGCCGACGCCCTGCGCCACTTTGACGGCTTCTTCAACCGCTGGTACCTCGACCCGCTCTATGGCCGGGGCTACCCCGCCGACATGGTGGCCGACTATGCGGGCCTCGGCCGCCTGCCCCAGGGCCTCGACTTTGTGCGGCCGGGCGACCTTGAACAGATCGCCGTCGACACCGACTTTCTGGGCGTGAATTACTACAGCCGCGCGATCAACCGCAGCAGCACGGTGCCCGAGGCCGAAAACGCGCCCCGGCAGATCGCCGAGCCCGGCCCGGAGGCCCGCACCCACATCGGTTGGGAGGTCTACCCCGACGGCTTGCGGGTGCTTTTGCTGCGACTGACCGCCGACTACGCGCCGCGGTCGATCTACATTACCGAGAACGGCGCCAGCTATGCCACCACCCCAGACGACAGCGGTGCCATCCCCGATCAGGCCCGCGAGGACTACATCCTCGCCCACCTGCACGCCGTCGTCGACGCGGCAGAGCAGGGAGCGCCGATCGGCGGCTACTTCGCCTGGTCGCTGATGGACAATTTCGAGTGGGCCTATGGCTATGCCGAGCGCTTCGGCCTCGTCTGGGTGAACTACGAGACCCTCGAACGACGGCCGAAACAGTCCGCCCTGGCCTATGCCGAGGTCGCAAAGACCCGCAGCCTGCCGTAATCCTAGCGCAGGGCGTCGAGGATGTCGGCCCGGGCGTCTGTCCAGGCCGGGATGCCCGGGGTGGGCTCCAAGGGCACCCAAGCCCGGCGGGCGAAGGCGCTGAGATCGACGCCCTGGGGGGCCAGCATCACCCAGCGCGAAGCCAGCTTGGCCTCTTCTTCATGACCGGCGAGATCGCCATCCTCGCGAATCCGGGCCGCCACGCCCAACTCCAAAGCCGCCGCGCCGAGGATGGGCCGCAGGTCGGCGTACTGGTTGGAGATGTGCAACACCACGATCCCGTCTCCCACGGCGCGCAGGTAGGCCCGCAGCGCTTCGACGGTGAGCAGATGAACGGGGATGGAGTCGCTGGAAAAGGCGTCGACGATCAGAAGGTCGGCCCGCAGCCCGCTGCCCTCCACCAGAAGGCGCCCGTCGCCCACCACCACCGCCGGGCTCGACCCCACCCGCGCCGCCGCGTCGCTCAGGTAGGTGAAGAGGCCTGGATCGACGGCGATCTCCCTCACCGCGGGGTCGAGCTCCAAAAACAGAAAGCGATCGCCCGGGCGTTGGTGGGCCGCGAGGCCGCCCACGCCCAGCCCGATGATGGCGACGTCACCCGGCGGCAGCACCGCGAACAGATCTCCGACCGGTCCAGAACGGTGGTAGTAGCCGGTGGGCATCTCTCGGTAGGGGCCCGAGCCCTGCATGCCGTGAACGGTGGCGCCGTGCTGGAGCACATGCCAGGCCCCGCCCCGGGTGCTCCAGACGACATGGCGGCCGTAGAAGGTGCGCACCCGGTGGAGCGCCTCGGCGCCGCCCTGCTGGGTCATCACCAGGGCCGCCACCATCAGCCCGCCCAGCGCCAGCGCCGCACCGGATCGGGCCTCTGCCCGCAGGCTGATCAGGGCCGCCGCGAGAAAGAGCAGGGCCAGGGCTTCGGAGGAGACCCATGCCGCGCGGGCCGCTGCCGCCACCCCCAGGCTCAGCGCGGCGAGGAGGCCGATGGCCAGCACCCCGCGGCCCTGGCGCCAGGCCAGCGCGAGCCCGGCGCCGGCGAAGGCGAGGGGGGCCTCCCAAAGGTCATTCAGGAGCAAAGGCGGCAGCAGGCTCCCCGCGATGCCGCCCAAGGCGCCGCCCACCGAGGCGGCGAGGTAGAAGGCGGTCAATCCGTCGGCCGAGGGCCGCAGCGCCGCCATGCGCCCGTGCAGGGCCGCGCCGACCAGCAGCAGGGCCAGCGACTGAAGCCCGATCGCGGCCGGCGCGCCCAATAGACCGTCGATCATCGACAGACCGGCGCCGGCGATGGCGAAGGGCGTGAGCCGCTCCAGGATCGGCTGCAGACGCGGCCCCTGGGCGGAGAAGGCCAGGATCCAGGTGAGCAGGTAGGCCGAGAGCGGCACCGCCCAGAGCAGGGGCACCGCGGCGATGTCGGTGGAGATCCAGGTGGTGACCGCCATCGAGAGCAGGCAGGTGAGGGCGGCCCAGGCGCCGATCTCCACCGCTCGCCCGCGCGGCAGCGGCTCCACGGCCGGGGTCCGGGCTGGGGCGTTGGGGGTGGACAGCCCCAGGGCGGCCAGCCCCAGCGCGTAGATGCCCCATCCGGCCGACCAGAGCTGCGACTGGGTCTGAAGATCGGCCACCCGCTCCAGCACCAGGGGTTGGGCCCAGAGCCCAACGAAGCTGCCGATGTTGCTGGCCACTGCCAGAAACCAGGGGTCGCCGGCCCCCGGTCGCCGCGAATACCAGGCCTGCAGCAGGGTGCCGCTCCCGGCCAGGGCGAAGCCCGCCGGACCGCAGATCAGGATGAGGCCGCCCAGGGTGGCGCCGATCGGCTCCTCGCCGGGGGCCCACCCCTCTGGAAGGCCGATGGGCAGCCCCGCCGCGGCGACGCCCATCACGAGCAGGTGAACCCACACGCCCTGGCGCAGGCTGAGGCGCTGACTCAGGGCGTGGGCGTAGAGGTATCCAGCCAGCACCAGCACCTGAAAGAAGACCAGCGAGGTGTTCCACACCGCCGCCGCCCCACCCAGGGCGGGGAGGATCTGCCGGGCCGCCAGAGGTTGCACCGCGAAGAGCAGCGCAGCGCCGAGCCCGACGAGGAGGGCGGCGGGAACAGGCATCGGGACTCCAGGAGAGGGCCGGTTTCCTACCCTGGCGCCACCGGGCCGGCCGCTGGCGGCGCCTGCGCCTTGTCGATCGGCGGTGGGCTCCTTAGGGGCGGCCCCGGAGGTTCGAGCCGAGATGCCTTCCAACCCACGCAAAGCGCGGCCCGGGCTCGCCTTGCTCTTTGGCCTGGGAATGCTCGGCCTCGCCGAGGGCGCCGCGCGGCTGGCCGGGGTGGAGGCGGCCTACCAGGCCGACGGCGTTGGCGGATGGCGCGTGATCGCCGGGTCGCAGAGCGTGCTGTTCGGCAACAACCACACCGGGCCCGACGCCTTTCAGGTCAGCACCAACCCCGACGGGCTGCGCACCGATCTGTCCAGGGCGCGCAGCCCGGGGCGCTTTCGCGTGGCCGTGCTGGGCGATTCGACGGTCTTTGGCTGGGGCGTCGGTCAGAGCGAGACGGTCGCGGATGGCATCGCCGAAGGCCTGCGCCACCTGTCCGGGGGTGTTGAGGTCATCAACGCGGGACAGCCGGGCTATTCGTCGGTTCAGGCATCGAGACTGTTCTCCAACGTGGTCTCCGCCTACCAGCCGGATCTGACCCTCCTCTTCCTGCCGCTGCACGACCACAACCGCGTGCTGGTCTCCGATCTCGAGCACCTGCGCGGCGCCGCCACCCCGCTGGCCGCCGGGCGGGTGTGGCTGGCGTCGCACTCCCATCTCTACGAGGCGATCCGTCGCCTGCTCTTTCCGCTCTCCAAGCAGGCCCTGTCGCCCAACCTCGCGGAGGCGGGCGCTGCGGATCGGGTCGCCCGGGTCTCCGACGCCGAGCGGGAGCAGTCCTTGGCGGAGATGCGGTCAACGATGGCCGCCTGGGGAGGGCAGCTCGCGCTGGGCATGTTGCCCTTCAAGGCCGACATGGGTCTGTCCGGGCCCACCCCCGACCGCCCAGGCCTCGAGTGGGCCGCCCGCTTCAGCGCCGAGACCCAAACGCCCTTGCTCGATCTGCGGGGCTGCTGCGGCACCGACGTCGATCGGCTGGTGCTGGCGAATGATCCGGGCCACCTTACCGCCGAGGGCAACCGGCAGGTGGGCCTCAGCGCCGCAAGCACGGTGGCCGAGCTGCTGCTGCGCCAGCAAGCGGCCCCGCGCTGAGCGCCTACTCGCAGCGCTCCAGCGGCTCGTTGCAGCTCTGCCCGTCGGGGCACTGGCTGTCGTTGGTGCAGGGGGTGTAGCCGGTGATGGTGACGCTGCCGCGCAGGACGTCGGTGGCTTGGAGATCGATGCAGCCTTCGCCCACAACCACGCGGTCCGCGGTGCGCCGCTGGATGGTGCCCTGCGGAAAGCCCGACAGGCCCAGCGAGAAGAGGGACTCCAGCGCCGCGCCGGGCAGGGTGCCGGACCCCGTGTCGGGCCAGATGCAGCGCACCCGAGCCGGGGTGATGCCGTGCTGGTCGACGTTGACCTCCATCACCACCTCGGTGCGCGACGTGGCCGTGGGCGGCGTCCAGATCACCTGCAGATCTTCGCCCTCGGTGAGGGTCCAGGCGGTGGAGTCGGCGACGAAGAGGTCGGGGGCGACAGCGTGGAGGACGAAGGGCCCAAAGCCGCCCCCCTCGGCCCGCAGCCGGATGGCGCCGCCCGGGGTCCAGGGCGGATTGGGCAGGGAGGTGTCGAAGTAGGTGTAGCCGGGCATCACCGGATCGATCGCCACGGGGAGCAGCAGGCCGTCGACCCAGACGCGACCGAGGTCCTGGGCCTCGGGGTAGGGCAGGCACTCGCCGGAGAGCGAGCAGGTCTGGTCGCTGGTGCAGGCTGGCTCGCAGAAGGGGTTCTCCCGCTTCCAGATCGTGCAGTCGCCATGGGTGGAGACGCGGGTGAGCTCGGTCACCGGCACGATGGCGTTGGAGACCGTGCCGCTGACATAGGCGTAGTCGGCGGTGCGGCTGACCAGGAAGGCACCCCAATGGTTGGCGTCTTCGCAGACCCCGCCCAGCGGCACCCCATCGGGGTCGGGGAGGGGCTCGGTGGCCGTGTCGGCAGGGTCGGCGGTGTCGTCGATAGACGGCACCACGTCTGCGTCTTCGCCCTTGTCGCCGCCGCAGGCCAGGGCGAAGGCCAGCAGTGCCCTCATGGCGCCCCCGCCCAGGTGCGCACCGTGTCGCCCGAAGGGACGCCGATCACGACCTCGCGCACGGTGGAGCCGTTGTAGGGCTGGGGCTGGTAGAGCGCGGTGTCGAGCCAGCCGCCTTCGCCGCTGCCCCACTCCAGGCCGTGGCCGTACAGCGAGCCCTGGGGCTGCACGAGGCGCTCCACCACGGCGTCGGGGCTCACCCGGTAGAGCGAGCTGCTGCCGAAGTCGGCGACGTAGAGGTTGCCGCAGACGTCGATGCCGATTCCGTCGTGCCAGTAGGTGCCCACGCCGGTGGCGAAGGGCTCGGGCTCGGTGATCGGGTTCAGGTCGTCGTCCAGCTCTACCACCATCACGACGCCCAATCCGATGGTGCCGATGAACATCTGGCGGCTGTCCAGGCTGAACTCCAGCACATGGGCCGACCAGGGGTAGCCCATCGGCACCAGCTCGGTGCGCGCACCGGTGATCGGGTCGATGCGGGAGATGCCGCCGTCGGCGATGTAGAGGTTGCCGTCTGGGCCGACCATGACGGCGTAGACGCCATAGGCATCGGCGGTGAGGACCTCGGCGCCGCCCTCGGGGCTGATGCGGACGAGGCTGGCGTTGTAACTGTCAGCGACGACAAAGTAGCCATCCGGCATCCGCGCGATGCCTTCGACCAGGTTGTAGCCAGGGGCCAGCACCTCGCGCTCGCCGGCGTAGGTGGACTTGACGATGGCGTTGAGGCCGTCCCAGCCGATCAGGTTGCCGAGGTCGTCGAAGGCCACGCCGTGGTAGGCGCGTGCGCCCCCGACCTGGGTGGGCGTGATGGGCGCCGCCGGCAGGTTGTCGCAGTCGACCACCGGCACGATCTCCTCGGCGGTGTCGGCGCTGTCGACGGGGGCGGCGGTCTCTTCGGGCGGAGGGTTGTCGTCGGTGAGGTCGCGGGTATTGCGGTTCCATCCACAACCTAGGGCAAGAACGAGCACAAGCATGGGGCCTCCGGTGCTCCAACGGTACGCGGGCCCAGGGGCGATGTCCACCCCTCTGCATGTGCGTGGTGCAGGCAGCGCCGTCGGTGGCCAGATCGCAGAAGATCTGCGCCAACAGACCCAGATCGGGCCGGCAGGTGCCGGATCGCGACGTTGTCGGCCGCCACTGCGATGATACTCCGTCGCGCGCGCGGCGCCTCCAGTGGGGTGGAGGGCCGAGGGGAGGCGTTGGTTGCCCTTTCCCATCCTCGAATCGAAGGCACCCGAGGCGTTGGGGCTTCGCGTAGAGTCGGCCTTGGCGCTCCGCTTGCGAGGGCGGCGAGGCCCCGTCGTTGCGAGCGTTCACGGATCCCTTGACGGTGACGCGCTGATCGAAGAGGCCGAACAGATCGCCGGCGCGCTGTTTGCCTTGGGGGTGGGCCCCGGGGCGCTGGTGGGGCTGCGCCTGGAGCGGGCGCCGAAGGCCCTGGCGGCCCAGTTGGGGGTGCTGATCGCCGGCGCGGCCTGGCTGCCCCTCGACCCCGTCCACCCCGCGGCGCGGCAGGCGCAGCTCCTCGCCGACGCTGGCGCAGCGCTGCTCCTCACCGAGGGCGACCCCCCGCCCGACGGCTGCCCCTGCCCGGCCCTCCCCCTCGACGCGGCGCGGGGCGCCCGGCTGCCGGTCGGGGCCGTCGGCGGCGGGCTCGATGATCCCGCCTATGTGCTCTACACCTCGGGATCGACGGGGAGGCCGAAGGGAGCGGTGCTCTCGCACCGATCGCTGGCCCATGTCCTCGACGGGATGGCCGGGCGCCTGGGCCTGGGGCCGGCCGACCGGGCCTTGGCGGCGGCCTCCTTCGCCTTTGACATGTCGATCGTCGACACCTGGATGCCGATCTGGGCCGGCGGATCGGTCTTTTTGTTGGGTGCCGCAGCCACACAGGATGGCGCGGCGATCGCCGAGGCCCTGGCGGCCGAGGGCATCACCCACTGGAACGCCACCCCCTCCACCCTGCGCCTCGCCTTGGCGGCCGGGCGGGCCTGGGGCGGGCCGCTGCGGGTGCTCTCGGCGGGAGAGCGGCTCACGGCCGACCTCGCCGAGGCCCTCCTCGCGCGCGGCGTGGACCTTTGGAATGGCTATGGCCTCACCGAGACCGGCATCGGCAGCGCCTTTTTTCGGGTCAGGACGGTCGAGCCCGACATCCCCGCCGGTCTTCCCTTGCCCGGCGTGGGCCTCGCCGTCGTCGGCCCCAATGGCGCGCCGCTCCCCGTCGGTGAGCGCGGCGAGATCGTGATCTTCGGCCCTGGCCTGATGCTCGGCTACCGCGGCCGGCCGGCCGAGGCCGCGGCCCGGCTGTGCGGCGCGCCCCCGGGCTTCTTCACGGGCGACGCCGGCTACCTGCGGGCCGATGGCCTGTTGGTGGTCACCGGCCGCCTTGACGATCAGCTCAAGCTGCGCGGCCTGCGCGTCGAGCCGGGCGAGATCGAGGCCGCCCTGCTCGGTCACCCCGCCCTTCGGGAGGTGGCGGTGGCGGCGCGCCCCGGGCCGACGGGCGAGCTGTACCTGTGTGCCTGGCTGGCCCCCCGCGGCGCCCTCGCCGACGATGCCCTGCGCGCCTGGCTCGCCGCCCGGTTGCCGGCGCCGATGGTGCCCGATGCGCTGGTCTGGCTCGACGCCCTGCCGCGCAACCCCAGCGGAAAGATCGATCGGGCCGCACTTCCGGCGCCGATCGCCGCGCGCCCGACCTGGCTGCCCCCCTTCCGGCCCCCCTCCACCGAGGATGAGCACCTGCTGGTGCGGCTGATGGGAGAGCTGCTCGGTCAGACGGTCGGCCTGGACGACCCGCTGGTCGAGCTCGGCGGTCGCTCGATCGAGGCCACCACCCTGGCCGCCCGCGTCGCCGAGCTGCGCGGCCGCCGACTGCCGGTCTCGGCCATCCTCGGGGAGCAAGGCACCGCCGCGCAGCTCGCGGCCCGCCTCGCCGACGCGCCCCTGGCCCCCGCGCGGCCGGCGGCTTCGGTTGCGCGGGTCGCCCGGGCGCCGGCCGCCGTGGCGGGGATCTGGGCGCTCAGCCGCATCGAGCCCAATTCCGCGGCCTGGGGCACTGCGATCGCCCTTTGGGCCGAGGGTCCCGGCGATCGGCGGGCCGCGGCCGACGCCCTGTGGAGGGAGGTGGAGGCCCTGCGGGTACGGATCCACGCCGATGCCGCCGGTGGGGTCTGGTTGGAGGAGGCGCCCCCCGGGCCCGCGCCCTTACGCAGCCTCGCCACCGCGGCAGAAGAGGCGGCCTTCCTCGCCGAGCCGGCGGAGGTGGAAGGCGGGCCTCTGGCGCGCATCGGCCTCACCGCCGATGGCCGCCTGCTGCTCTGGATGCACCACTGCATCGCCGACGCCTGGTCGGTCGGCCTGCTCGCGGAGGTCTACGCCGCCGCGCTGGTCGGGGTGGCCCTGCCGCCGCGGCCGCTGCGGCTCCTCGATCTGGGGGCCGAGGAGGCCCAGAATGCGCACCGCGCCGAAGGGCTCGCGGCGGCCTGGGCTGCGCGCCTGCGGGGGGCGCCGATGCGCAACGACCTGCCCGGCGTCGGTCGCGATCCGCGGGCCGGGGGGCCGGCCAGCACGGTGGAGGTGGCGGTCGGCGGCGCGCTGGGCGAGGCCATCACGGCCCTCGGGCGCTCGCTCCGGGCGACCCCGGCGGCGGCGCTCCTCGCGGGGCTGGCGGCCTGGCTCTACGCCGAGACCGGCCAGGACGACCAGCTCCTCGGCGTGGTGCTGGCGGGCCGCGAAGGGCCCGATCGATCCCACCTCATCGGCAATCTCGCCCGCGCCTTGCCGGTGCGGCTGCGCTTGGGGCGAGGCCGAAGCGGGGCTGCGGTGGTGCAGCAGGCCCGCGCCGCCTTGCTCGACGCCGCTGATCACAGCGAGGTGGCGCTCTCGGCGCTGGTGTCGCAGCTTTCGCCGCCGCGGGCTGCCGACCAGCAGGCCCTCTTTCAGGTCTGTTTTGTGGGCCAGGACGGGCCGCCGCGGGAGCGCCGCCAGGGCGCGGTGCGGGTGGTGGCCGAAGAGATCGACCTGGGCGCGTCGCCCTACGATCTGCTGGTGCGTGCCGAAGGGGAGGGGAGCGGCCTGCGCCTGCGCCTCACCGCCCGTCACAGCCGCGTCGATCCGGGCGCGCTGCGCGGGATGGCCGCCGGGCTGCGCGACCGGCTCCGCGCGCTCTGCGACGAGCCCTCGGCCCCCCTGAGGGCCCCCGCCCTCCTGGCCGCCGCGGCCGCCCTCCGCCGCCGTCGTGACTGCGAGGACGCTGATGTGGTGTGGGTTCCCGGTGAGGGGCCTCCGTGGTTGGGCCTCGTGGCTGGCGGCCCGGCCTCGACCGGGCAGGTCGCCCTGTCTCGCCTGCCGCGCGACAAGGAGGGCCGCCTCGATGAAGAGGCCGCCCGGGCCGCTGTCCTCGGCACGGCGTCGCCGCTGCGACGTGGGGCGCTGCACCGCGCGGATCTGCTGCCCGGCGCCCTTGCTGGCCCGGCGCCCCAGCGCGCGGGCGGGCCAGCGGCGATCCGGTCGACCGCGCCCAGGCCGGCGCTGCGGGTGGGGCGGCCGGCCCTCCCCCTGCCGGCCCCGGGCCTCGCGGCCCTCCTGGAGCGGGCGGCGGCCTCGACCGCGCCGCTCACCTTCCTCGACGCCGATCTGCAGCCGGAGGTGCTGAGCTACGCCGATCTGTGGCGCGAGGCGCGCGCGGTGGCGGGCGGGCTGCGGCGCGCCGGACTCGGCCCCGGGAAGGCAGTGGTGCTGGCACTCCCCGAGGCGCGGGGGCTGGTTCCGGCGCTTTGGGGCTGCTTCCTCGCCGGGGTGGCGGCCTTGCCGGTGGCGGCGCCGCTGGGGCCGGGCCCCTCCGAGGCGCGGCTTCGCCTGGGGCAGGCCGTCGATCTGTTAGGCGGGGCGCCCGTCCTCACCGATCCCGCGCGGATGGACACGCTGGCGGGCCTCGTTTGCCTCGATGGGCGGGCGCTGCGGGAGGGCCGGCCCGACGGCGATCCGCAGGCCGCCGGCCTCGACGACCTCGCGCTCCTCCTGCTCACCTCCGGCAGCACCGGCGCGCCCAAGGCGGTCACCCACGGGGCGCGCACCCTGCTCTCCTTCCTGGGCGCCTATGGCGCGGCCCTCGATCTGGGGCCGCAGGACGTCTTCCTCAACTGGCTGGGCCTCGATCACGTCGCCCCGCTGCTGATGGTTCACGCCTCGGCGGTGATGGCCGGTGCGGCCCAGGTGCATGCGCCCACCTGGGCCTTCCTCTCGGCGCCGGCCCAGGCCTTGGACTGGGCCCACCGCTACCGGGCCACCACCACCTTCGCCCCCAACTTCGCCTTCGGCCTGCTGGCCGAGGCTGCCGCGGGCGCGCCGGAGGGGGCCTGGGATCTGCGCTGCGCGCGGGCCTTCACCAATGGCGGTGAGACCCTGGTGCCGGCCACCACCCGGCGCTTCCTCGACGCCGCCGGGCGTTTTGGCTTCCCAGAAGCGGCGATGGTGCCGATCTGGGGCATGTCGGAGACCTGTTCGGCCACCATCCTGCGGCGAGGGCCGGGCCCGGGCAACGCGGCCAGCGACCCCGGCACCCTCCTCGGAGGGCCGGTGGCGGGCTTGTCGATGCGGGTGGTTGATGCGGCCGGCGCCCTGCGCGACGAAGGCGAGATCGGCCATCTGCAGGTGCAGGGGGTCATGGTCACGCCGGGCTACCTGCGCCGGCCCGAGGCCAACGCCGCCGCCTTCACCGCCGACGGGTGGTTTGATACCGGCGACCTCGGCTTCATCGACCCCGGCGGCCTCGTGCTCACCGGGCGGGCCAAAGACCTCATCATCGTCGCCGGCCGCAACCTGGGCTGCCACGAGGTCGAGGCCGTGGTGGAGGGCCTCCCCGGCGTGGCCCGCTCCTTTGTGGCCGCCACCCCCCTTCGGCCGCCGGGCGCCGAGACCGACGAGGTGGGCGTCTTCTTCGCCACCGACCTGCCCGACGAGGCCCTGCCCGGGCTCTACGCGGCGGCGCGGGCGGCGCTGGGGGCGCAGTTGGGCTTCGTGCCGGCCTGCCTGCTGGCGGTCTCGCGGGACGACATCCCCAAGACCGAGATCGGCAAGCTCCAGCGGTCGCGGCTGCGGGCCCGCTTTGAGGCCGGTGATTTCGACGCCGCCGTGCGGGCCGCCGACCTGCGCTGCGAGAACGAGCGCACCCTGCCCGACTGGTTCGCCGCGCCGGCCTGGCTGCCTGCGCCGGCCTGGCCAGCAGATGGATTGCGCTGGTGGGTGGCCGCGGCGGCCGACGATCCGCGCGCCGACGCGCTGCCGGGTGCCCAACGCCTCGCCTTTGGCGCCGTCGCCGAGGCCCTCGCCGCCGGGGGCCCCGCCGGGCTCCTGTGGATCGAGCCCGACCGCGGCGGCGACAGCGTCGAGGCCGCCATCGAGGCGGCCCTGGCCCTCCAAGCGGCGCTGGCGGGCCCGGTGCCGACCCGCCTCGTGGTGGCGGTGGATCGGCTCCCGCGGCGGGCCGGCGCCCTGGGCGCCCTGCTGGCGACCCTCGTGCAGGAGCGACCCCCGCTTCAGGGCCGCCTCGTCGAGGATGGCGGCGCCGAGGGCCTGATCGCCGAGGCGACCCTCTGGGGCCCGCCGATGGAGCAGCTCCGCTACCGGGCGGGCCGGCGCCTGCGCCGCGGCTGGCGGGCCCCGGCCTTCACGCCCCCCGGGCCCTTGCCCTTCGAGGCGGGCGATCTGGTGGTGATCTCCGGCGGGGCCGGAGCCTTGGGCGCCTTGGTGGCGAGCGCCCTGCTGCGCCTGCGACCGGTCTCCCTGCTGCTGCTGGGGCGACGGCCCGCCGCCGATCCCGAGGTCGCCGCGGTCCTCGATGGCCTCGCCCCGCGGGTTCGGGCCCAGCGGGGGGCGCGCCTGCGCTACGCCGCCGTCGATCTGGCCGATGGGCCGGCCCTCTCCGCGGCGCTGAGGGAGGCCGAGTCCGCGCTGGGCCAGCCGCTCCGCTTTGTGCTGCACCTCGCGGGGGTCGCCGAGCTGCGGCTCTTTGCAGAGGAGGACCGCGCGGGCCTGGAGCGGGCGGTGGCCGGTCGGGCGCGCGGCCTCCTCCACCTCGCCGCCGAGGTGGCAGGGCGTCCAGGCGCCCGACTGCTGCGCTTCGGCTCCCTCAACGACCAGTTGGGCGGCTTCGCCGCGGGGGCCTACGCCTTCGCCGGAGGGCTGGCGGCGGCGATGGCCGAGGCGGAGGGCCTGTGGAGCCTCTCGTGGAGCGCCTGGCTGGGCCGCGGGCTCGGGCGCCTGGGCGGCAGCGGACAGGGCGCCCTGCGGCGCGGGCTGCGGCCGATCGTCGAAGAGCCCGGCCTGGCCAGCTTGATCGCCGCCCTGCATCAGGGCCCGGGCGACCTCGCCATCGGGCTCGATGGGGCGCACGCCGGGCTGCGGTCGCTCTGGGAAGGGCTGCCGGTCCAGTCCCTCGCCGCCCCCGTCGCCCCGCGTGGGGTGCCCGTCGGAGACGCGCCCCAGACCGAGACCGAGCGCCGCCTCGCCGCGCTGTGGATGGAGTTGCTGGGCCGATCGACGGTGGGGCGCGACGACGGGTTCTTTGATCTGGGGGGCACCTCCTTGCTGCTCGTGGCCCTGCACAGCCGCCTCGCGGCCGACTTTCCCGGGGCCCCCCGCCTTGTGGAGCTGCTGGCCAATCCCACCCTGCGCACGCTGGCGGCCCGCCTCGACGCCGCCCCCAGCGCGGACCCGGCCCTGGCGGCGGCGGCGGCCCGGGGCGCCCAACAGCGCGCGGCCCTCGGCCGTCGCCGCCCTCCCGAGAGGCCTGCGTGACCGACGCTTCGACCTTCGATCCGACCGCTTGTGTCGCCGTGATCGGCGTCGGCCTCCGTGTGCCGGGCGCCTCCGATCCGCGCGCCTTCTGGCAGTTGTTGATGGCCGGCCGCGAGGGGCTCCAGCGCTTCGATCGGGCCCGCCTGCTGGAGGCGGGGCTCACTGCTGCCGAGTTGGACGATCCGGCCTTCGTTCCCGCCCGCTCCGCCCTCCTCGACGCCGGCGACTTCGACGCGGCCTTCTTTGGCATGAGCCCGGCCGAGGCCGCCTTCACCGATCCGCAGCACCGGCTCTTCTTGGAGTGCTGCCAGCTCGCGCTGGACGATGGCGCGGTGGATCCCGAGCGGGCGCCGGGGCCGATCGGCGTCTACGGGGGCTGCTCGGAGAACCGCTATTTCGCCCACCTGCTGCGCGCCGATCCGCAGCGCATCGAGGCCGCCGGGCCTCTGGCGACCACGGTGGCCCATGACAAAGACCACCTCGTCACCCGCGCCGCCTACAAGCTCGGCCTGACCGGCCCGGCGGTGCTGGTGCAGTCCTCTTGCAGCACCGGGCTCGTGGCCATCCACCAGGCCGCCCAGGCCCTGCTCTCCTTTCAGTGCGACCTCGCCCTGGCCGGCGGCGCCTCGGTGGCGGCCCCCTTGGTGGGCGGGCACCGGCACCGGCCGGGCGACATCTACTCGCCCGACGGCCACACCCGGCCCTTCGACGCCGCGGCGGCCGGCACGGTCTCGGGGGATGGGGCCGCGGTGGTGCTGCTGCGCCGCCTCGACGAGGCCCTGCGCGACGGCGACCCGGTTCGGGCGGTGCTGCGCGGATCGGCGCTCAACAACGATGGCTCGCGCAAGCTCGGCTACAGCGCACCCTCGGTGGCGGGCCAGGCTGCCTGCATCCGGTCGGCCCTCGCGGTGGCCGACCTCGCGCCCGCGGCGGTGGGGCTGGTGGAGGCCCACGGCACCGCCACGCCGATGGGCGATCCGATGGAGGTGGCCGCCCTGGTGGCGGCCTACGGCGACGGGCTGCCGGCCGCCAGCATCGGCCTGGGCTCGGTGAAGTCCAACCTCGGCCACACCAACGCCGCCGCCGGGGCGCTGGGCTTCGTCAAGGCCGCCCTGGCGGTGGAGGCGGGCCAGGCTCCGCCGAGCCTTCACTTCGCGCGCTGGAACCCCGAGATCGTGCCGGGGCCCTTCTTTATGGTCTCGGCGCCCCAACCCTGGCCCAAGGCCGGCGCGCCGGTGGCGGCCGTAAGCTCCTTTGGCGCGGGGGGCACCAACGCCCACGCCCTGCTCTCGGCGCCGCCATCGCGGCCTGCCCGCCCCGATGGGCCTGCTGTGCTGCGGATCTCCGCGGCCTCCTCGGCGGCCCTGCTCGCCCAGGCCGCCGCCCTGGCCGAGGCCCTGCAGGCGGATGCGTCGCTGCCCTTGCCGGCGGTGGCCGAAACCCTCGGGCGCGGGCGCCGTCGCCATCCGCACCGCCTCGCCCTCCACGCCGCCGGTCGGGCCGACGCGGCGCTGGCCTTGGGCGATCCGCGGCGGTGGCGGCGGGGCGAAGGGGGGCCGCGCCGGCTGATCTTCTTCTGCCCGGCCCACGGCGCCCAGCAGATCGGCATGGGGGCGGCGCAGCGGCAGCAGGACCCGGTCTTCGCCGCCACCTTGGAGCGCTGCTTCCTTGGCTTTCAGCGGGAGCTGGGCGTGGACCTCGCCGCCACGCTCTACCCGCCTGCCGAAGAGGAGGCCGCGGCGGCCGCGCGCCTCGCCGAACAGCGCTTCGCCGGGCCGGCCCTGTTCAGCCTCGCCCTGGCCCAGGCGGCCTCGCTGGCGCACCGCGGCGTGGTGCCCGATGGCGTGGTGGGGCACAGCGCCGGAGACTACGCCGCCGCCGTGATCGCCGGCGCGCTCAGCCTAGAAGAGGGGCTCTGGCTCTTCGCGGCGCGGGCCCGCCTGCTCGACACAACGCCGCCCGGCGCCGGGCTCTTCGTGCCGGTCGACGCCACCACCGCCGCCCGCCTCGTTGTACCGGGGACCTTTGTCGCCCTGGAGAACGGCCCGGCCGCCACGGTGCTCACCGGAGCGCGCGCTGCCATCGAGGCCCTCGCCCAAAGCCTCCGCCAGCAGGGCCTCACCGCCCAGCCCGTCGGGGTCTCTTTCGCCGCCCACAGCCCGCTGGTGGCGCCGATCGCGCCGGCCTTTCACGCGCAAGCCGCCACCCTGGGCCCCCGTGCGCCGCGCCTGCCGCTCTACAGCGGGGTGAGCGGCGGGGCCCTGCGGGGAGCCAGCCTCGACGCCGACTACTGGGAGCGTCAGCTCTGCGCGCCGGCGCGCTTCTCGGCCGCCCTGGCCGCCGCCGAGGCGGAGGGGCCGGTGGCCTTCCTCTCCCTCGGTCCGCCGGGGTCTGAGCGCGTGCTGCTGCTCTCCGAGGGGCCCGGCCGCGCCGTGCTCGCCGGGCCGGAGCACCCCGACGAGGCCCTGGCGGCGCTTTGGGCGGCCGGGGTGCCCTGCGTGGAGGGGCTCCTGGCGCCGGTTGTTCCCTCGTCGCGCCTTCACCTGCCTGGCACTGTCTTTGTGCGCCAACGCTGCTGGATCGACGCGGTGGCGCCGGCCCCGCCGCGAGGCGCCCCGGCGCGTCGATCGCTGGGGGCGCCGCGTCCGGCCCTGCCCGAGCCGCCCGTGCCGCCCCGCGGCGAGGCCGAGGCGGCGGTGCTGGACCTCTGCGAAGAGCTGCTGGGGATGACGGGCCTGGGCATGGAGGATGACTTTCCGGCCCTGGGTGGCGACTCGCTCTTCACCCTGCGCCTCGTCGAGCGGCTGCAGCGCGATCGGGGGGTGACCCTGCCGCCGGGCGCGGCCTGGACCGCCTTCTCGCCGGCCCGCATGGCGGCCCTGCTGCCCTCGGTGGCCCCGCGCCCCGCTGTGGCCTCGGCCCTGCCGGCCTGCCTCGTCCCCCTGCGGCGGAGCGGCAGCCGGCCGCCGCTCTACCTGGCCCATCCCCTCGCCGGGGTGGTCTTCCCCTACATCCCGATCAGCCGCGCGCTGGGCGACGATCAGCCTGTGTACGGGCTCCAGGCCGCCGGCATCGACGGCCAGGAGGCGGCCGACCCCACCGTCGAGGCGATGGCGGCGCGCTACGTCGCGGGCATCCGGGCGGTGCAGCCGCGGGGGCCCTACTTCCTCGCGGGCTACTCCTTCGGGAGCTACCTCGCCTACGAGATGGCGCTGCAGCTCGAAGCCGCCGGCGAGCGCGTGCCGCTGGTGGCCCTGATGGATGAGGTGGCGCCGGTCGAAGGCAACCGCCCCGGCCTTCGCACCCTGGCCAGCCTCGCGGTGGGCCCGGAGGGGCGCTCCTTCTTGCAGCACCTGCGCGACTACCTCGCGCTGGGCGACCGGGAGGCCCTGCGCCCCTCGCTCCGCCAGTGGCGGGGCCTGCTGGAGCGGGCCGCCCTGGCCACCTTGCTCCCCGACGACGCCCAGAACCTCGTGATGGGCCGGCCGGCGATGCGGCCGCTCTTGGAGCTGGCGAAGATCCACTGGCGCGAGACCCTGCGCTACGCGCCGTCGCCGCGCAAGGGCGGCGTGGTGCTCTTCAAGAGCGAGCACTGGTCGCGTCAACCGCGGATTGAAAAGGCGCGATGGACCCACACATTGGGATGGGATGCGCTGGCCCTGGGGGGAGTGGAGGTGGTACCGGTCAGCGGTGACCACCTGGGCATGATCCGCGATCCCCATGCAATCCGCCTCGCCGCCGGGCTCCGCGCCGCCATGAATCAAGTCTTGAAGGGCCCGCCACCGGCCGCGCCCTGAACCCTCAACCGCCGACTTCGACCGACTTGGAAGGCTCATGACCCTGATCCCTGGTTTCGTGCCCCTGGAGATCCTTGATCGAAGCCCCAGCCGCGTTGTGGTGCGCGCCCGGCGCATCGCCGACGATCAGCCGGTGATCTACAAGGCGCTGGTGGGCGAGGCCCCCACGGCGGCCGAGCTGGCGACCTTCCGCTTCGTCTGGCGCCTGGGCCAGCGGCTGCACCACCCGCAGCTCAACCGGGTGCTCGATCTCTTCGAGGTGGAGCGCCGTCCGGTGCTGCTGATCGAGGACATCGGCGGGCGCTCCCTCGATCGGGCGGTTCAGGCGGGCCCCTTGTCGGTCGAGCACGCGCTGCGGGTGGGCCTCGCCGCCGCCCAGGGCCTCGCCGCCCTGCATGGCGAGGGCATCCTGCACAAAGACATCAAGCCGGCCAACCTCATCGAGAACGAAGGCCACCGCGTTCAGATCATCGACTTCGACCAGGCGAGCCCCCTGTCGCGCGAGGCGACCGCCCTGGCGCGGGCCCCCTCCTCGGCCGGCACACTGCGCTACATCTCGCCCGAGCAGACCGGCCGGATGACGCTCACCCTCGACGGGCGCGGCGACCTCTACTCCCTCGGCGTGACCCTCTACGAGCTGCTGGTCGGCGAGCCCCCCTTCACCGACGCCGATCCGCTCACGCTCATCCACCACCACATGGCGATGCTGCCGCGGCCCTTGCGCGAGCGTCTGCCGGGCCTGCCCGCCGGGGTCGAGGCCGTGGTGATGCGCCTGCTCGAAAAGAGCCCCGAAGACCGCTACCAGAGCGCCGAGGGCCTCGCCTGGGACCTGCAGCGGCTGCTCGGCGAGGCGCCGGGCTCCTTTGTCATCGGGGCGCGGGACTTCTCCCGCGAGCTCAAGCCCCCCCGCCGCCTCTACGGCCGCCGCCGCGAAGAGGCCGCGTTGGCCGATGCCGTTGGGCGGGTGGTCGCTGGGGCCGCCGAGCTGTGGCTGGTCTCAGGCTACGCCGGGGTCGGCAAGTCGGCCCTGGTCTTTGGCGTACACCGGCCCACCACCGCCGCCTCGGGGCGCTTCGCCGCCGGTAAACAGAACCAGCTTCAAAACCGGCACTTCGCCGGCCTCGTCCAGTGCATTCGCGCGGTGGTCGATCAGGTCTGCGCCGAGCCCGCCGCGGCCTTGGAGGCGGCCCGCGCCGACCTGGCCAGCCTGCTGGGGGCCCAGGGGCGCGTGATCATCGATCTGCTGCCCGAAGCGGCGGTGCTCATCGGGGCGCTGCCGCCCCTGCCGCCCCTGCCGCCGCGAGAGGCCGAGCTGCGCGCCCAGCAAGCGCTGGTGGGCTTTTTCCAGGCCATCGCCCGCCCCGGCGCGCCGCTGGTGCTCTTCCTGGACGATCTCCAGTGGGCCGACGCCGCGACCTTGTCGATCCTCCATCTGTTGATCACCGATCCGCGCACCCGCCATCTGCTGCTGCTGGGCGCCCTGCGCGATCACGAGATCACCGCCCACCACCCCTTTGAGCGCTTTGTGGCCGGGCTGGAGAAGCAGGGGGTGAGCCCGCACCGACTCGCGCTTGGGCCCCTGGCCGATGAGCATGTCGACCACATCCTCGCCGACGCCCTGCAGCGTAGCCCGTCGGAGGTCCGCGCCCTCTCGGCCCTCCTCGCGCCACGTTCGGGGGGAAATCCCTTCTTTCTCCAGCGCCTGCTTCAGTCCCTCGTCACGAGCGGGCAGGTGCGTCTGTCGCCCAGCCGCGAGGCCTGGACCTGGGACACCGAGTCGCTGCTGCGCGTCGGCGTCGCCGAGAACGTGGGCGCCCTGCTCGCGGCAGAGCTGTGTCGGCTGGAGCCCTCGGCGGTCGCCCTGCTTCAGGTGGCGGCGGCCCTGGGCTCCACCTTTGATCTGTACACCCTCGCGGTCGTCGTTGAACGGCCCTTCGCCGCGGTGGCCAGCGATCTGAGCGAGGCGCTGCGGCTGCACTTTGTGGTGCCCCTCGACCCGGCCTACCGCTACGCTGGCGACCTGAGCGAGAATGACGCCGAGTCCGCCCGATCGGTGCGCTACGCCTTCGCCCACGACCGCGTGCAGGAGGCCGCCTACGGCTCGGTCGCCCTGGCCGACCGTCCGGCCCTCCACCGCTCCATCGGCCAACGCCTCGTCGATCTGGGCGAGGGGGAGCGCACGGACGGCATCACCCACCTCAACCTCGCCGGCCCCGCCGACGCCGGGGATCGGTCTCGCCTCGCCCGCCTCAACATCGAGGCGATGGAGCAGGCCCGCCAGGCTTCGGCCCCCCAGGCCGCGCTGGACTTCGCCCGCTATGGCGTCACCTGCCTCGACGAAGGCGACAGCGAGCTGGCCTTCACCCTGCACCTGGGGCGCGCCGAGATGGCGCGCGTCTGCGGCCTCGTCGAGGAGGCCGCCGCCGCCCTCGACGCCGCCCAGGCCGCCGCCCGCAGCTCCGAAGAGGTGCTGCTGGGCTGGGGGGCGCGGGTCTCGCTGGCCACCCAACTGAGCCGCTTCGAAGAGGCCGTGGATCAGGCCTTCCTCGGCCTCGCCGCGCTTGGAATGGAGCGGCCGACCGACGCGGCCGGCTGGGCGCGGGCGACCGGGCAGGCCCTCGGGCGAGCCGAAGAGGCCCTGGCGCAGCGCACCCAGGCCGAGTTGGAGGCCTTGCCGCCCATGACCGACCCCACGGGACGTGCGCAGATGCGCCTCCTCGCGGCGGTCTCGCCAGCGGCGACCACGATGCCCCATGTCTTTCCGCTGGTGGTGGGCCAGATGATGGCCTTGACCGCCTCCCTCGGCCGCAGCCCCGAGGCGCCGCTGGCCTTCATCTACTTCGCCTTTTTGCAGGCGGCGGGCGGCCAGGCGCGGCGCTCCGATCTGTTTGGCCGGATTGGCGTGCGGCTTGCCGAAGAGCAAGGAGACGACACCGCTCGGGCCACCTGTGAGCAGATGATGGGCGCCTTTGTCTGTCATTGGTGCAATCCATTCCGTCAGTCGGCCGAACACGCCGCGCGGGCGGTCTCGGCGGGGCTGGCCGCCGGTCAGGTCTCCACGGTGGCCTACGCGGCGATGAACCGTCTGGGCATCCTCCTGGCGCAGGGCATCCCCCTGCCCGAGCTCCTCGGAGAATTCGAGCAGACCGACTTTCTGTTTCGCAGCCAGATTCGCCACCCCGACGGCCTCGGCTACAACCTGATCCTCCGCTACCCGGTGCTGCGCCTCGTCGGCGACACCGCGGCGCTGGCAGCCCTCGACGCCGCTTCGCCCGGTGAAGACGCGCTGATCGCGATGATGGCCCACTACCCGATGGCCCTGGCCAACCTGCGGGTGGGGCGCCTGATGGACCTCGTCCTTCGCGGCGAGGGCGAGGCGGCGCGGATCGAGGCCGTGGCCACCCGCGCCCTGATGCCCTACGGGCCAGGGCTCTTCTATCTGTTCGACCTCGTGCTCTACGATCTTCTGGCCCGCACCGAGGGGCCCGCCAAGGCCGGGCTCGACCCGGCGGCCGCCGCGTCGCTGGAGGCCGATCTGGCGCTCCTCCAGTCCTGGGCGGTTGAGTCGGTGGAGAACGGCCGGCCGCGGGCCCTGCTCGCCGAGGCCGAGTTGCTCCGCTGGCGTGGACAGAGCGTGGAGGCGGCCCTTCGCTATGACGAGGCCCTGTCGTCTGCCCGCGCCGTGGGGCTGCTGCCCGTGGAGATCATCGCCGCCGAGCGCTGTGGACGGATGTTCCTCGGGCTGGGGCGAGAGGGGCTCGGCCGGGGCTACCTCGCCGAGGCCCGCTTCGCCGCTGCGCGCTACGGCGCCCAGACCGTCGTGGACAGACTGCAGGCCGACGCGCCTGCTTCGGTGGCGGCCCACGCGTCGGGTCGGAGCTCCGAGTCTCCCAACCTCTCCCTCGATGTCCAGGCCGTCATCGCCGCGACCCAAACCATCGCCACCGAGGTGGAGCTGCCGAGCCTGCTCGAGCGCACCCTCCGCCTGCTGCTGGCCAACGCCGGGGCGGAGCGCGTGGTGCTGATCCTGGGCGAGGAGTCCGAGGCCGAGGTGCGGGCCGAGGGGCGGGCCCGCGACGAGGGGGCGCTCTCCTTGGCCGTCTCGGCGATGGCCGGGCGGGCGGATCTGCCCCAGGAGGTGCTGCGCACCGCGCTCCGCACCGGCGAGCCGGTGCTGCTGGTCGATGCCAGCCGCGAGCTGCGGTATCAGTCGACGCCCTATGTGCGGGCCAGCCAGGCGCGATCGATGCTGGCCGTGCCGCTCTCCCACCAGGGCAAGCGGATGGGGCTGGTCTTCCTGGAGAACAATCTGGCCCCCGGCGTCTTTTCACCCCAGCGCGTGGCCCTGGTGCAGCTCATCGGCGCGCAGGTGGCGACCGCCATGGAGAACGCCCTCCTCGTGGAGCGGCTGCGCGCCCACGCCGTCGAGGTGCAGGAGAAGAACGAGAAGCTGCGCGATCTCGACCGCCTGCGCGAAGAGTTCCTGGCGCGGACCTCTCACGAGCTGCGCACACCCTTGCACGGCATCATCGGCCTCGCCCAGTCCCTCCTCGACGGCGTCGATACGGTGAGCCCCCTCGCCCAGACCAGCCTGCAGATGATCGCCAGCTCGGGGAGGCGCCTCTCCGGCCTGATCGACGACCTGCTGGATCTGTCCACGGTTCAGCGGCGCGAGATGGTGCTTCACCTTGCGCCCACCGATCTTCGCGCCGTCGCCGAGGGTGTGATCCTCCTCTGTCAACCGCTCGTCGGCGTCCGGCCGATCACCCTGCGCCTCGACATCCCCGAGGGCATGCCCGCCGCGCTGGCCGATCGCGACCGCCTCGAACAGGTGATGGTCAACCTCCTTGGAAATGCCATCAAGTTCACCGTTCAGGGCGAGGTGGTGGTGCGGGCCTCGGTCAGCGGGGCGATGCTGGAGATCCAGGTGCAGGACACGGGCCCGGGCATCCCCAGCGACGCGCTGGAGCGGATCTTCGAGCCCTTTGTGCAGAGCCACCCCGAGACCTCGCGGGCGACGGGCGGCGCCGGGCTCGGCCTCGCGGTCTGTCGCGAGCTGGTGCGGCTGCAGGGGGGCACCATCCAGGCCAGCTCGGTCGAGGGGGCAGGCGCCACCTTCCGCTTCACGCTCCCGATCGCGGCGACAGGGCAGCCGTCGGCGCCGGCCGAAGCGCGAACGGGCTCCACCCCGCGGCAGGAGTCTGCCGAGCTGGCGCTGCACCGCTCGGCCCAGCCGGCCGGCGGCGCCCGGATCCTGGTGGTCGACGACGAGATCGTCAATCTGCAGGTGCTGGTCAACCAGTTGGGGCAGGCCGGCCACCAGGTTGAGACCTGCACGTCGGGCCAGGAGGCGCTGGACTGGATGCGCACCCACGCGCGGCCTGACCTGATCCTGCTGGACTGGATGATGCCGGGCATGGATGGGCTGGAGGTCTGTGAACAGATTCGGCAGGTCCACCCGGCGGGGCTGCTGCCGATCATCCTGGTCACCGCCCGCAGCCAGCCGGCCGATCTCGTCGCCGGGCTCCGCGCGGGGGCCAATGACTATGTGACCAAGCCCTTCTCCGGCGTGGAGCTGGTGGCGCGCATCGCCGCCCATCTCCGCCTCGCCCAGACCCACCGCGCGGTCGAACGCTTTGTGCCGCATCCCTTTTTGCGCCTGCTGGGCCGCGACTCCATCGTGGATCTGCACCTCGGCGACAGCGTGGCCCAGGAGATGGTGGTGCTCCAGTGCAGCCTGTGGGGCTTCACCGAGCTGGCCGAGCGACTGGGGCCCCAGGCCTCCTTTCGCTTCGTGAACGAATACCTCTCGATGGCCGCGCCGCCGGTGGGTCAACACGGCGGCTTCGTCGACAAATTCATCGGCGACGAGATGCTCGCCCTCTTCGAAGGGGGGGCCGACGCGGCGGTCCGCGCCGCCGTGGCGATGCAGCAGGCCATCGGCGCCTGGAACGAGCGGCGCATCCGCGCCGAGCAAGACCCCGTGCGCCTCGGCGTTGGCGTGCACAGCGGCAGCCTGATGCTCGGCACGGTGGGCGAGGCGAACCAGATGAGCGCCACGGTGATCTCCGACACCGTCAACCTCACCACCCGCCTCCAAGAGCTGAGCTCCCGCTACGGCGCCGGCGTGCTCGTCTCCGGGGTGGTGGTCTCCAACCTCGTCGACCGCGAGGCCTACCGCCTGCGCCTGCTCGATGAGCTGCGGGTGCCCGGGCGCCCCGCCGCGCTGCAGGTCTTCGAGGTCTTTGACGCCGATCCGCCCGCGGTGCGGGCCGCCAAAGAGGCCACCCGCCGCTCCTTTGAGGCCGCGGTGGGGCACTTTCACGCCCGGGCCTTCTCCGAGGCGGCGCGGCTGTTCCGGCTCTGTCTGGCCATGGACCCGGTCGACGCGGCCACCCGTCAGTATCTCGACCGGTGCCAGACCATTCAACGTCAGCTCTCGGGAGACCCGGGCTGGTAGGAGCGCAGATGATTCAGGCCCTACGGCGGCGCCTTTGGGCGGCGAAGGCGGGTACCCCCCGCGGCGGAGACGGACCGGCTGCGTCGGTGTTGCGTTCGAACTCGCTGGTCGCCGAACACCCGGCGGGAGAGGCGGTGATTCAGGCCCTCGGCGGCCTGCTCCATCCCGTGGCGAGCTGGATGGACACCGATGGGCGTCGACGCTACCGACTGGCCCCAGGGCAGCTGGCGCTGGTGGGACGCAGCACCTCGCTGTGGTCCCGCGATCTGCAGGGCGACTGGCGCAGCCGGGCCCGCCTGTGGGAGGGCGATCTGATCGGCCTGTGGGGGCTCATCTTCCCCGATGAAGGCGGCAGAGAGCTGATCCTGGAGGCGGTGAACGGAGATTCGCTCTTCGTCTCCACGGCAGAGGCCGGCGGCGCCCTCCTCGGCGCCTTTCCACCCGGGAGCGCCGGGCGGAGGCTGCTCGAGCGCCTCGCCCTGTCGGCCTTGATCGCCGCGGCGCCGTCTTTGGGAGCTCTCGGCGCCGCGCTGCGGCGGGAGCTCGTGCCTTTCGCCGAGATCGTCTCGCTGGAGGCGGGTCAGTCTCTGTATGCGGTGGGGAAGCGTCCCCAAGCCCTTACCGTGCTGGGGCCGATCGCGACGGCGGAGATCCAGACGAGTTGGGGGTCAGACGGCCCCATCCTGATGCAGCACGGCTCCCTGCTTGGTGTGGGCGGACTGAGCGAGAGTCCAAAGGCCTACAATGAGGGCGCCATCGTGCGATCCGGCGGTCGGTGCGCCCGGCTTCGGCCGGAGCCGCTGCGCAAGCTGGCCCGAACCGGGCTGACGGATCGGGGGCTGGAGGGGCCCGGGCTGGTGGAGGAGGTCACCCAGTCGATGTCGGCCGCCGAGCGCATCGACCAGTCCCTGCGTCAGAGCCCCTCCTTCGCCGGCTGGACCGCCACGGCGCGCTACCGCCTCCAACAGGCCCACAGCCTCTGCCTGTGGCGGGTGGGCGGCCCGCCTCCTTCGCCCTTGGGCGACTGGTCCGGCCTCTGTGTGGTCCTGTCTGGCTCGGTCGTGGGGATGATCAACCGCGAACAGTCCCCCCGGCATGCCCACCACTTCAAGGCCTCCGCCGCCCCGGCCGATGTCTGGCGCGTGGGACAGCTCTTTGCCATCGATCAGGTCGGCAACAACCCGCGCTCGGGCAACGCGCTGCGCGTGCGTGAGCCCGCCCGCCTCGCCTTCATCCACGCCTGGCTGCTCGAAGACGCCCAGCCGCGCGCCGCCGCCCGGCCGGCCCTGGAGCACCCGTCGGAGCCCGCGTCGGTGCGCGAAGCCTTGACGGTGCCGCTGTGGTGGCTCGATCCGCTTGGACAAGAGGCCGTTCTGGAGCAGATGCCGTTCCTCGCTGGCGCCGTCAGCGAGGCCATCGCCCACTGTTTTCGAGAGAAGGTGGGACAGGTGCGGTTGGTCCGTCGGGGCAAGCCGGAGGCCCTGTGGGTGGAGCTCTTTCGGCCGGGTGCCGAGCCTCTCGTGGCCGAGGTGCCGGCGCCGGCCGATGCCGCCGCGGTGCGGGCGACCGTGGACTCGCTGGCCTGCGGCTTGGACCTGGCGGGCCTGTTGGTCTGGTCGGACTCACCGTCCACGCTGCCGGGTGGCGCCTTGCCGGTCGCGGGGGTTGCCCGTCGCGTCTACCTCAACGCCCAGTACGAGGTCGATGGGCGCGCGGCGGTGCCCTGGCCGCCGACGCACCTGCAGTCCAGTCGCTCCCCCTATGTCTATGTCACCCTCCTGCCCGCCGAGCCCGACCAGCGCGGCGCCTCGGTGGGGGTGGAGTATCCGCCGGCCACCACCCGGCTGGTCCTCCCCGAGGGTTGGGCCCAGCGCCTGCCGGCCGCTGCGCCGGTGGAGGCGGTCCAGCGAGCGATTGTGGCCGGGAGACAGGCGGCGGCGCGGCCGCCGACGGGGGATGAGCCCGCCGAAGTGGAGGCGGCTCTGCTCCACCGCAGCCTCGACCGCTGGGCGCGGGCCGTGACCGATCGCCGGGTCGGTGTGGCCCTGGCCGGCGGAGAGGCCTGGGGTGCGGCGCACTTCGTCATCCTCGAGGGCCTGGTCAATCAAAACGTGCCGATCGATGTCATCACCGCCTGCAGCGCGGGGGCGCTGTTTGGCAGCTACTTCGCCTACGGCGGGCTGGCGGCGATTGAAAAGGATGTGCTCACCACCCGGCGACTGTGGTTGTGGCAGATCCTCAACACCATCGGGGTGCTCGATCCCCGGTTCTTTGTCCGTCAGATCAACGCCGACATGGCGCCCATCCAGCTCGAGTCCCTGGAGGTGCCGATCATCCCGGTGGGCACGATGCTGCACGCCGCCTCGGCCTCGGCGGTGGTGAAGGGCTCGATCGGCGACGGCGTGCTTTGGAGCGGGTCTTTTGTCCCCTTCTTTCCGGTCGCCTTTCGCGGGAAGCAGTCCTGGGTGGATGGGGCCTACAGCGACGGTCTGCCGGTCGACATCCTACAAATCGAGGGGGTGCGCCTCGTGATCGCCTCCAATGTGGTGGCCCCGCCGCCCCATCCGATTCATCCGCCGCGCTACACCGGCCCGGGTGCGAATCTGATTCACAACACCAACGTGGTGGGTCGGGTCAAGGCCCTGCTCAACGCCACCCAGGTGGGGATCTTCACCACCGGTCTGCGCAGCGCCCTTGCCGCCGACGTGAGCTTTCAGACCGCTCCCACCACGATGAACCCCTTCCTGATCATCGAGCTGAACAAGATCATCGCGGACGCCCGCGCCAACCCTGCGCTGTGGGACTCCCTCCGGGGGGTGGTGTCGCGATGGAACCTCCTGCGCACGGGGTCTGTTTATGGAAGAGTGCACCCTGCCGGTGACCCTGGCGCGGATCCTGAGCCGGGCGGTTCGAGCGCCCAGCGGGGATAACTGTCAACCCTGGCGCTTTGAGGGCGGGCTCGACGGGCTGCGGATCTTCCGCGAAGCAGAGCGCGCCCGACACCTGCTCAATCCCCATGGGGCAGCCACCGCGCTGTCGCTGGGTGCCCTCCTGCGCAGCCTTGCGCTGGCGGCGCGGCCCGAGGGCTACCGGGCGGACTGGACCCTCGCACCTCCGAACGGTGACCTTCTCGCGACCGTTCACTTTGCCGCCCAACGCCCCGAGAATGAGCCGCTGATCGACGCGATCGAGGCGCGCAGCGCCGATCGGCGGCCCTACCGGGGCGGGCGCTTGGACGGGCGCCTCGCCGAGGCCTGGGCCGGCGAGCCGGCTACGGTGGGGGTTCACCCAATGGCGGCCCTGTCGCCCACCTTGCGGGCCTGGATGCGGGCGGTCGACCTCTACCCCCTGCGTCACGCCGACATCTACCGCGACATCCTGCGCTGGATGCGCACGAGCCCCGCCGAGCTGGCCCGCCATCAAGACGGGGTGCCCTTTGCGGCGATGGGCCTGCGGGCGCCTTCTTTGCCCCTGCCGCCCACCCTGCGCGCCCACCCCCTGTCGGCCTTTCTCGGGCGACGGGGGGCCCCGCTCTGGGCGGCCTGGAACGCCCACCTGCTCGACACCTCGGCGGGTGTGCTGCTCTTCACCACGCGGCGTCCGGCTTGGGCCTCCCTGGTGGAGGTGGGGGCGACGGCGATGGGGGTCTGGCTGCGCCTCGTGGCCCAAGGGTGGGCGGCCCAGCCGATGACAGTTCAGTCCACCACCGTGTATGATCATTGTTTTGGAGGCCTGCCCCCCGGCCGAGAGCCGGAGCTGGTCGCGCGCTACGATCAAGGCGTCGCCGTCCTTCGAGCGGCCTTCGCCCTGGATGAGCAGACCTGGCCGGTCTGGATGCTCCGGGTGGGCAGGGCCCCGCTGGAGCCCGCGCCGGCTCGCACGCCACGCCGGGCGCTGTCGTCGATCTGGCAGCGCTGATCAGCCCGACCAGGTGCGGGCGAGGCGCAGGCCCAGCCCGGCGTCTCGGGCAGTGTTGGGCAGCACGGACCGGCTGGCGGCGCGGCAGCGCCAAGCGTCGCCGTTCCACTGTCCACCTCGGATCGGGGCGCGATCGGGGGCCGTGGCCCGGGCCGCCTCCTCGGGATCGGGCAGGCACCAGGTGGCGACCCCGCCGGCGAGGTCCATCACGCCGTACGGGCTGCGATCGGCGGCGGCGAAGCCCGGCGGCGCGGGCGCGGGGGTGCCCGGCCGGCTGTCGCGCATATGACACAGATGGGGCTCAAAGGCGTCTCCCCAGGGGAAGTACCGACCGTCCACCCCGCGAGCGGCCTTCTCCCACTCGGACTCGTGGGGGAGCCGCAGCGGAACGCCCTCCTGGCGGGCGCGCCAGCTCGCGTAGGCGCGCGCGGTAAACAGATCTACCCCCGTCGCGGGGAGCGCGGGATCCCAGGGGTAGGCGCCCTCCACCCGAGGCGTGTGGCGCAGGGCCTCTTCGGCGCGATCCCGCAGGGCCAGCTCCTGGATGAAGGCCAGCAGCTCCCCGTTGGTGACCGGTCGGCGGTGCAGCAGGAAGCCGGGCACCCAGCGCCGCTGGGCCGGGCGGACGGGCCGGGCGAGCGGATCGCCGCCGAGGGTGGCCCAACCCGGCGGGATGTAGACCTCCTCGGCCCGCAGCAGGCGCGAGGGCGGCAAGGGGAGGGGAGCGCTGGGATCGTCGGGGGGGCCCAGGCCTCTCAGGCGCTCGCCGCGGCCCAGGTGGAGGTGAAGGATCGTGGGTGAACAGTCAGGGTGCTCCAGCCGCAAGAGGTAGGCGCCCGGGGCGAGGGCGACCTCGACCAGGGGTGTGGCTCCGAGGTCGAGGGTGGAGGCGACGACGCGCTGCTGGTCGCGCTCCTGGAGGGGAGAGAGCAAGGCGCGGGCCCCCGGCGGGCGGGTGATCAGCGTCAGTCGCGCCTCACTGTGCAGCCACCCGCGGGCGTCGGGCCGGGCCATCGACTCCAGCAGGGTGCGCTGACGGGCGGCCTCCGCGGCGTCGCGGCGCTCCTCGGCGCGCAGCAGGCGGGATCGCCGCAGCCCCACAAAGCGGGATTGAGCCTCCTCCAAGGCCGGATCATGGGTCAGCGCCTGGACCAGCTCGGCCTCGGCCTCGATCTCCAGCACCGCCGCGGCATGGGTGGCCTGCTCGGCGGCGGCCTCCTCGGCCCAGGCAGGTCGCAGGTCTTCGGGGCCGGCCCAGGGAGGCAAGGGCGCCCGCAGGCCCTCGGCGGTGGCGAGGCGGGCCTCGGCGCGGGCGCGCTCGGCGGCGGCCTTATCCAGCAAAGCGTCGGCGCGGGCGACGGCGTCGAGGCCCTTCTCGCGTTGGGTCTCGCCGTGCAGCCAGCTTTGGAGGAGCTGCGCCAGGGCGACGCCGTCGGCGGGGCGCTGGGTCGGGTCGCGCTGCATGGCCGTCTGGCAGATGGAGGCCAGCCCAGGGGGGATTGGCAGGCGGCCTTCGAGGGGTCGGATGGTGCCAGCCTGCACGGCGCGCAGCACGTGGCGGGCGCTCTTCCCGACATAGGGCGGCGTGCCCGCCAGCAGCTCAAAGAGGGTGGCGCCGAGCGAGTACACATCCGAAGGGGGCCCCATCCGGGCCTGGTCGCCCTCGGCCTGCTCGGGCGACATGTAGCTGGGGGTGCCGATCACGAGGCTGATGGTCTCGTGGGTGTCGGGATCCACCTCGGGGGGGATTGGGAAGCGGCAGGCGATGCCCCAGTCCACGACGTAGACCTCGCCCAACTCGCCCAACATCAGGTTGCTGGGCTTGAGATCTCGGTGAACAAAGCCTTGGCGGTGGGCATGCCCCACGGCGAGGGCCGCGGTGTGCAGCGCTTCGACGAGGTGGCGCAGGCGCCAGCGGGTGGGATCCCCGGCATGGAGCGACCGCAGGGCGGACTGCAGCGTGATGCCCTGCACCTCGCGCATCGTGTAGTAGAGCCGGCCATCGGGGAGCTCGCCGATCTCGAAGAGCGGCACGATGCTGGGGTGCTGGAGCTGCGCGGTGGCGCGGGCCTCTTCGAGGAAGCGCGTCCGGGCCCCTTCGCTGGGGCCCCCCGCAGGGTGGAGGATCTTCAGGGCGACGATGCGCTGCAGGGGCGGGTCTTGCACCCGGTGGACCTCGCCCATGCTGCCGCAGCCCAGGATGCCCAGATCGACAAAGCGCCCGAAGGGGGTCGCCGGCGTGCCCGTGTCCAGCGGGGCCTCGTCGACCGGATCGCGCGAAGGCCTGGCCGCCTGGATGCTGAGGGTGGCGTCTTCGTTCCAGGTCTCGAGGGAGCTCCAGGGGTCGGGCTGGGGCATGGCGGGATCCTTACGCGGTTGGACAGTCTACTCCGCGTAGGCCCGCTGGTCTGCCGAGGCCATGCCCAACCAGGAGTGCGGGTTGCCCTGCCAGCACCAGCTCAACTTGGGGGCCCCCGCCGAGCTCCACAGGGCCGGCACGCGCCGATCGCCGCGCCGCGATCCGGCCAGGAAGTAGCCGTAGGCGGCGTCCAAGGTCGCCGGATGTTGGGTGAGCAGGGCGATGCCCTCGTGGACGGTGAGGGGGCTGCGACCGCGCTCAAAGACCCGCTCCTGGGCATCCTGGGGGCTCTGTCCACAGTATTCGTCGCCGCGCTCCACGTCGAGGAGCAGGTAGACCGGCGCCTCGGGCAGCTCGATCTCTTCGATGGGCCGGTAGGCGGAGAGACCGGAGGGACCGTGATTGGGATCCATCCGCCCCGCCTCGCGCTGACCGACGAGGTGGGTGAAAGAGAGGAGCTGCTCGGCGCTGGCGAGGCGCTCGGTGACCACCAGCAAAAAGGGGACCCGCAGCGGCTGCGGCTCGACCATCCCCCCTCCGAAGACCTGCCGCACCAGCGCCCGCAGGGGGTCGATCAGGGCGGCGAAGGCTGCGGGGGAGAGGCCCGCCATCGCTGGAAGGCCCTTGGCGACGAGCAGATCTCGCTGACGGTTCAGCTCAGCGTCGGGGGGCAGCTCCATCGTCTCTCCGGCTGCGGGGCAGTGGATGGGATTACAGTCCATTGCGTCCAAGTTGATACTGCTTGGCACTCGGAAGAGTGGGCCAACTCTTGCCAAACCTCCCCCGCCCTGCGTGGGAGGTGCCCCGAAGGGGCGGAGGGGGACGAGGCAGCGCCACAAACATCCTAACCGCTCAACTTGGACGCGAGGCACGGTAACCCGGGCCGCGGGCCCGCAACACGGTCAGATCCGCGACAGAACCACCCAGAACATGAACGGTGTGAGGTGGGTGGCCACAAACCGGCCCCGGTGGCACCAATTTTGGACATCGGCGTCCCCGCTGGCCCAGGTAATGGGCGAGCAAACACCACACCCCCGGGCTAGCGATGAACCGAACCTGCACCCTCCTGCTGCTTCCCCTGACCCTCCTGTGGGCCGCTGTCGGCTGCAATGGCGACAAGGGCGCCCCCGAGGAGCACGAGGGGCACGAGGCCACCGACGGCACGGACGCCGCCGACGGCACCGACGGCACCGACGGCACCGACGGCACCGACGGCACCGACGGCTCGGATGGGGGCGGCGACTGCTACACCCTGGCCGACGGCAGTTGCGTCGCCGAGACCTTCGCCAACCCGCCCCGCCTGGAGCCCGACGGCGACGGCGTCTATACGCTGACCTTCGGCGCCGCCGAGGTCACCTTGGCGGGGCAGCGCCACTGTGTGCGGGCCTACAATGGCCAGTTCCCCGCACCCACCCTCGACATCCCGGCCCGCGACGGCGACACCCCCCGGCAGGTGCGGGTCGACCTCAAGAATACCTTCACAAAGTCCGACTTTCGCACCCTGTCGGGAGACAGTTGCATCTGTACAGACTCGATGGGCCATGAATGTGAGCCGATGGCCCATGGCGCCTGCGACGACCCCGACATGGAGCACAGCTGCACCTGCGTCGACGCCGACGGCGATGTCTGCGAGCACCTCGTCGACCAGAACCTCACCAACCTGCACGCCCACGGCTCGCATGTGCGCCCCGACTACGCCACCGGCGGCGGCTGCACCGAGGCCGATGGCATGATCTGTCGCGAGTGCGGCGAAGATCAGTGCGACGGCGACGCCACCGACAACACCTGCTTCCTCGCCGATGACGTGCTCACCAGCGTGCCGGTGGGCACCGGCGCCCGCTACCGCTGGGACATCGACGAGGATGGCACCCACCACGAGGGGCTCAACTGGTTCCACCCCCACATTCACGGCTCCACCGCCATCCAGACCGGCGCCGGGGCGGCCGGGGCCTGGATCATCCGCGGCGCCGTCGACAGCCTCGACGTGGTCGCCCAGGCCACCGAGCGGGTGATGGTCTTTCAGACCCCCTCCATCGCCGAGAACGGCTTCACCCCGCTCGCAGACGGGGTGGCCTGCACCGAAGACACGATCACCTTCAATGACTTCTCGGTGCTCTCGGCCACCACCTCGCCCCAACTCAACCTGATCAACGGCGCCCGCCAGCCCCGCCTGGTCACCAGCCCCGGTCAGACCGAGCGCTGGCGCATTCTCAACGCCGCCTTCCTCGACGAGGTCTGGCTGGGCGCCTTCCGCGGCGCCGACAAGGACTGTTCAAGCTGGAGCCTCGCCGCCGGCGACGCCCTGCCGCTCCAGCAGATCGGCCGCGACGGCATCGTGCTGCCGCAGCCCTTCTCCACCGACTTCGCCTTCCTCAGCTCGGGCTACCGGCTGGAGGCGCTGGTGGGCGGCGAGGGGGTCTTCCAGCACGGCGACACCTGGTGCCTCGTCTCTGGCCGCTACCTCCAGTCCGACGGCGAGGAGAGCCCCACCGGCGAGCCGGTGAGCCCGCGCACCCTGCCCACCGAGGCCGATATCCGGGCCCTCCTGCAGGCCGGTGATCTCGTCGCCATCGTCAACGTCACCGAGGACAAGGGCCCGGCCACCGAGACGCGCACCCTGGATGCCGGCGCGCTGTCGGCCATCGCCAAGCCCACCACGATCGACGGCGTGTCGGCCGAAGACCGCTGCGCCGCCGCTGCGGCCCTCTCCGACCCGGCTACGATCGATCAGGTCGCGGTCTTGCAGGTGGGCATCTTCACCTTCGACGACCCCGACCCCTGCGGCTGCGACGACTACAACATCAACTGCAACAACTTTGAGGAGGTCGACCGCAGCCGCTACCCCTTCGATCGCGACCTGCCCTTAAACGCGGTGGAGCACTGGCGGGTGGGGGCCTCGATCGACGGTCACCCCTTTCACATCCATATCAATCCCTTCGTCGTCTGCCCCAATGACAATCCCTTCGATCCGATCCCCTTCCCGCACTGGCGCGACACCTACCTCGTCAACCTCGACCGCAAGGTGGATCTGATCACCCAGTACAGCGCCTTCACCGGCGCCTTCGTCACCCACTGCCACAAGCTCACCCACGAGGATCACGGCATGATGCAGCTCCTGCGCGTCTGTGATCCGGCCACCGACCCCACCTGCGGCGACAACCACTGGCGCGACTGCGACGCCGACGACCTGGAGTGTGTGCAACACCTCGCCGCCACCGACTGCTCCATCTGGAACAGCGATGACGCCTCGGTGGCCGCCTGTATGCTCGGGCTGGGGGCCCTCGACGGGGTCTGCGGGCCCAATGCCTGCGTGACCGACATAGACTGTGGACCGGCCACCACCTGTGTCGACTACGTCTGTACCCCGGGCTAGCCCAGGGCGGCGGCGATCAGCGCGTTGGCCTCGGCCGGGTGGGCCTTGCACTCCAGCAAGGCCGCCAGGAGCAGGGGCACCACGATGGTCGCATCCGACTCGATCACGAACATCGGCGTGGTCTCGGTAAGCTTGTCCCAGGTGATTTTTTCATTGGGGGTGGCGCCCGAGTAGCTGCCATACGAGGTGGTGGAGTCGCTGATCTGACAGAAGTAGGCCCAGGGCTTGACCGGCTCCTGGAGATCGTACTTGATGCTCGGCACCACGCAGATCGGGAAGTCGCCCGCGATGCCGCCGCCGATCTGGAAGAAGCCCACGCCGGCCTCATCGGCGGAGAGCACCTTGTACTGATCGTAGAAGGCGGCCATGTACTCGATGCCCGACTTGGCCACGCTGGCGCTGCACTCGCCGAACTTCACGTGGCTGGCGAAGATGTTGCCGAAGGTGGAGTCCTCGTAGCCCGGCACCACGATGGGCAGGTTGTGCTGGGCGGCGGCGAGCAGCCAGCAGTCCTCGGCCTTGCCCTCGTGCAGATCGGCGGGCAGGGTCTGCACCATCTCGTAGAAGTACTCGTGCCAGAAGCGGCGGGTGTTGGACTCAGTGGCCTGGGTCCACATCGGCACGATGTAGGCCTCCACGGCGCGGAAGGCCTCATCTTCGGGGATGCTGGTGTCGGTCACCCGGCGCATCCGCTCTTCGAGGATGCGCGTGTCATCCTGCTTGGTGAAGTAGCGGTAGTCGGGGAAGTCCTTGTAGCTGTCGTGGGCCACGAGGCGAAAGAGCGACTCTTCGAGGTTGGCGCCGGTCACCGACAGGCCATGGATCAGGCCGCCGCGGATGGCCGGGGCCAGGGTGATGCCCAACTGCGCCGAGGACATCGCCCCGGCGACCGACCAGAACATCTTTCCGCCGGCTTCGATGTGCCGCCAGTAGGCGACGAGGGCGTCGCGGGTGGCCCGGGAGTTGAAGTTCTTGTAGTTGCGCAGCACAAAAGAGAGGATCGGCAGGTTCGGGTTGCTCATGGGCGTCCTGGCGGCGGGGGGAGGGGAAGCGGCGGACTAACCGCGGGCGCGGCGCCCGACGATGGACCTTGCCGCGCGCCGCGCAGTGCAATACCTGATGGTTCTATAACCAACGAGTTATTCATGGTTGACCCCCTCGACGCCACCTTCGCCGCCCTCGCCGACCCCACGCGACGGGCCATCCTCGCCCGCCTCGCCCAAGGCGAGGCGACGGTGATGGAGCTGGCGCGCCCCTTCTCGATGAGCCAGCCGGCGATCTCCAAGCACATCAAGGTGCTGGAGCGGGCCGGGCTGGTCGCCCGCAGCCGCGCCGCCCAGACCCGGCCCTGCCGGCTCCTCCCGGCTGGGCTCGCCCAGGCGGCCCGCTGGCTCGGCACCTATGAACAGTTCTGGGCAGGGAGCTTTGACCGCCTCGACGCCCTCCTCCTCACCCTCCACCCCAAGGAAGTGCCCTGATGTTCAAGAAGATCGACGTGCTTGCGCCGCCCGACGAGCCGACCATCACCACCACCCGCTGGTTCGCCGCCGCGCCGGAGCGGGTCTGGGCCTGCTGGACCCGCCCCGAGCTGCTCCGCCGCTGGATGGGCCCTCGCCACCTGCACTGTGTGCTCTACGAGGTCGACCTGCGCGTGGGCGGTGGCTACCGCTTTGTTCACCGGGCCCCCGATGGCGCCGAGTTCGGCTTTCACGGCGAGTACCGCGAGATTCAAGCGCCCCACCGCCTCGTCGCCACCTTCGTCTTCGAGCTGATGCCCGAGCACGTCGCCGTCGACACCCTCACCCTGGTGGCCAAAGACGGCGGCACGCTGGCCACCACCCACACCGTTCACGCCAGCATCGCCGCCCGCGACGGGCACCTGCACAGCGGCATGGAGGAGGGAATGGCCGATGGCTACGACCGCCTCGACCACCTCCTCGGCGAGGCCGCCGACCGGGCCAGCGCCCGCATCACGCCCTGTCTGTGGTTCAACCACAACGCCGAAGAGGCCATCGCGCACTACTTCGAGGTCTTTGGCGGTGGCCGCTACCTCTCCACCAGTCAATACCCCAATGGCGCCCTGCTCACCGCGATCTTCGAGGTGGCTGGCCTCCAATTGATGGCGCTCAATGGCGGCCCGCACTTCACCTTCAACGAGGCGGTCTCGCTGCGGGTGGACTGCCCCGATCAGGCCGAGATCGACCGCGTCTGGGCGGCGCTGACTGCCAATGGTGGCGCGGAGAGCCAGTGCTGCTGGCTGAAGGATCGCTTTGGGCTGTCCTGGCAGATCGTGCCGAGCAACCTCGGCGAGCTGCTCTCCGACGCCGACCCGGCGCGGGCCCAGCGGGCGATGGCGGCCCTGATGGGCATGAAGAAGATCGATATCGCCGCCATCGAGGCGGCCAAGGCGGGCTGAGGGCTCACCTGGGCAGACGGTCGGACCTTGTTAAGCCTGCCGCTTAACGAGGCCGGCCATGCACATCGATCAGCTCCTTCTCCAGATCGCCGCCGTCCTTCTCGTTGGGCGGCTGTTGGCCCGGGTGGTGCGCTGGATGGGCCAGCCGGTCGTGATCGCGGAGATCATCGCCGGCATCGCGCTGGGGCCCTCGCTGCTGGGACTGCTGGCGCCGGGGCTGATGACCAGCCTCTTTCCGCAGTCCTCGATGAACGTGCTTGGGACCGTGGCCCAGTTGGGGCTGGTCTTCTTCATGTTCCTCGTCGGCCTGGAATTCGATCCGCGGCAGCTCGAAGGCCGGATGCGGGCGGCGGTCGCGATCAGCGGAGCGGGGATCGTGGTGCCGCTGACGGCGGGCATCGCCGTCGCGATGGTGCTGCCGGCGTCGCTCACCCTGCCCGGCGTGCCCCTCCACTCGTTTGCGCTCTTCGTCGGCGTGGCGATGAGCGTGACCGCCTTCCCTGTGCTGGCGCGCATCCTCACCGAGCGTCACCTCGTCAAGACGCCGGTAGGCGCGATGGCCCTGGCTGCAGCGGCGGTTGACGATGTGGCGGCCTGGAGCCTGCTGGCGCTCGTGGCGGGCATCGCCTCGGCCTCGGGGATGGGCGGGGCGGTGGTCACCGTGGGCTGGACCCTGGTCTACGCTGCGGTGGTGTGGTTTCTGG
>Ga0164294_10000478_pt1 | contig 38299 bp, 37 predicted proteins | sample GEODES005metaG_FD_111479 | JGI IMG/M metagenome (GOLD analysis project Ga0164294, IMG submission 111479) | Oligotrophic lake water microbial communities from Sparkling Lake, Wisconsin, USA - GEODES005 metaG | ecosystem: Environmental > Aquatic > Freshwater > Lake | place: USA: Sparkling Lake... | reverse complement strand
GGCCCGCAATCGGGTCGAGGGGCTCGACTTCGCCTCTGTAACGTGCCGCGGCACGGGCGTCGATCAAGGTCTGAGTTTCCCGTCCCAGGTGTTTTTCTACCGTGCTGGTGGCGGTCAATTCCCGCAACGCAGGCTTGAGCAGGAAGGTCGTGGCGGGCCGGGCTGATGGCAGCGCGCTGTCTACTGCACCCCCTGTGGCTTGCCAGGCTTGCAGGCCACCGTCCAAGACCGCGACAGGGTCATGCCCTAACCACTTGAGCATCCACCACAGGCGGCCGCAGTAATTGGCTTTGTTGCGGTCGTAGACCACCACTTGCATGGTGTTGTCCAAGCCAAGTTGACCTAACCAATGGGCCACACTTTCACGCTTGGGCAGGGGGTGGCGCCCGCCGTTGACCGCAAGCGCCGGGTCGTGTGCGCTGAGGTTGCGTTCCAAGTGGGCTTGTAGCGCACCGGTGATGTGCCCTTGGGCAAACAGCGCATCAGCTGCTGCAGGGTTCATCAATTCAAAACTGCAGTCAAACACCATCAAGGGCTCGCCCGAGGTTTGAAGCGCTTGCAGCTGGGCTGCAGAAATGAGGGTGGTGTACACAGCTATTCTCCTTGGTAAATGCAATGCTCTTGGGTAGACGATACGGACATTTCACGATCATGCAATCCGGTTGTGGCGATGCCGCTGACGATGGTCGGATGCAAGATCATGACCACGCCAGCAAATGTCACTCATGTCATGGAGGGTCATCACTGCGAAAAAAAGCGACACCAAAATCATCAACCAGGCTTGTATTCGGAGTTGTCCAGATGGGTTGGTTACAAAGGGCCCATGGCCCGGCGGTACCATTCATGGAAATGTTGCATCCCGTCTTCCATCGGACTTTGGTAAGGGCCGACTTCATTGTCCCCTCGGGCCCACAAAGCCTTACGGCCTGCGTCCATTCGCTCGCCGATCTCATCGTCCTCCAGGCAGGTTTCCATGTAGGCGGCCTGCTGGGCCTCAACGAACTCACGCTCGAAAGCCACGATTTCTTCGGGGTAATAAAACTCGACCATGTTCATGGTTTTGTCAGGCCCCATGGGGTGCAGCGTCGAAACAGTGAGGACATGGGGGTACCACTCGACCATGATGTGGGGGTAATAAGTGAGCCAAATTGCACCATGCTCAGGCATGGCGCCACCTCGGTAGTTCAGCAGCACGTCATGCCATTTTTTGTAAATCGCTGAGCCTGGTTTGCCAAAAGTACTTGAAACGCCGACCGTCTGCACCGAGTAGTTTTCCTTGAATTGCCAGCTCAGATCGTCGCAGGTGACAAATGAACCCAATCCAGGATGGAATGGGCCGACGTGGTAGTCCTCCAAATAGACTTCGATGAAGGTTTTCCAGTTGTAATTGCACTCGTGCATCTCAATCCGGTCCAACGCATAGCCTGTGAAGTCCAGTTGGGCACGAGGCCCCATATGCGCCAGGTCTGCCGCGATATCGCGGCCGTTGTCTTCAAACAGCAAGCCGTTCCACTCTTGCAATTTATAGTTGTTCAGGTTCAGGCAGGGGTCATTTGAAAAATGGGGCGCCCCAAGCAATTTCCCATCAGGTGCATAGGTCCACCGGTGCAATGGACACACGATGTTGCCTGCGGCGCTGCCTTTTTGCTGTTGAGACAAATTACCGCGTCCCTGCAGCATGACCGCTTGCCGGTGACGGCAAATGTTGGAGATGAGCTCAACCCCGCATGCCGAATGTACCAAGGCGCGGCCAGAACCCTCTTGGGCGAGGGCAAGGTAGTCGCCCACATGGGGCACGGCCAGTTGGTGGCCGACATAGCGGGGCCCTCGCTGGAAAAGGGCTTGAACTTCGCGTTGATAAAGCGCGTTGTCGAAATAGCTGGAAACTGGTAGTTGGCTTGCGGCCTGCTGCAGTTGAAGACTTAAATCAGACATGGATGACCTGACCTAGAGACTCCCCCTATGAAGGGGCAGGGACAGCGCTTAGCGTCTGGGACATTGGCGCGAAATAGCAGGGAAGACCCCGCCGGACAGTCTAATATTCTACCCTGACGTCAAGGGAACTCAGTCTCGAACGTCTCAGCACGTGCAAAGCGCCTAAAATCAGCTATTTTGTCGGACACTGCTCATGCCGAAAGCCCCTGCTCAAGATCCCCAAGCCTTGCCTGCCAGCTACGAACTGGCATTGGCTGAGTTGGAACAATGGGTTGCCCAACTCGAATCAGGTCAATTGCCCTTGGACCAACTTCTCAGCGGTTACCAACGGGGCGCCGCATTGCTCGGCTTTTGCCAGGCGCGTTTACAAGCCGTGGAAGATCAAATCAAGGTGTTGGACGACGGCGTGCTCAAGCCTTGGGCTGGGAGCGACTCCTGATGCAAGCCAAGCCGTTTGTTTTATCTGATTGGATGGCACCACGTTTGCGTCAAATTGAACTGGCGCTGCAAGATTGGATTGATTCTGAAGCACCCGCCGGTTTAGGGCAGGCGATGCGCTACGCGGCCCTCGATGGTGGCAAGCGCCTGAGGCCATTGTTGGTTCTGGCCGCTGCCGAAGCAGTGGGCCTGCAAGATGAGCCGTCGGCAGCAGCCGCTTTGCGTGCCGCCTGCGCTGTCGAATTGATCCATGCCTATTCTCTGGTCCATGACGACATGCCGTGCATGGACAACGATGTGCTGCGCCGTGGGAAACCCACCGTGCATGTGCAGTTTGGCGAAGCGCAAGCCTTGTTGGCTGGGGATGGTTTGCAAGCGCTGGCCTTTGAGTTGATGACCCCGCAAGACGGCTCGGTAAGCCCCCCTGTGCAAGCCGCCTTGGTCGGATTGTTGTCCCGTGCGGCAGGTTACAAGGGCATGGCAGGAGGTCAAGCCATTGACTTGGCCAGTGTGGGATTGGCTTTGAACGAAGACCAGTTGCGGCACATGCACCGTTTGAAAACCGGGGCCTTGCTCCTGTGCAGTGTGCAAATGGGGGTGGTGGCTGTCGGTCATGCCCAAACTGCTGCGATGCTTGCCTTGAGTCGTTTTGGCGAGGTTTTGGGCTTGGCGTTTCAGGTGGTGGATGACATTTTGGACGTCACCTCCGACTCAGCTGTTTTGGGTAAAACAGCTGGCAAAGATGTGGCATCAGACAAACCGACGTATGTGGCCTTGATGGGTTTAGCGCAGGCAAAAGCCTATGCTCAGAACCTCAGGTCGCAAGCCTTGACGGCTTTGGATGAGAGCGGCTTGTCGGCAGCGCAAACCCAGCCTTTGTGGGCCTTGGCCGACATGGTGATTCACCGGGACAATTGATTACAGATGAATTCTTTTCTCGACAAGATTGACAGCCCCGCCGACCTGCGTCGGCTGGCACGCAGCGATTTACGGGGTTTGGCCGATGAGTTGCGCGCATGCGTGATCGACAACGTGTCCAAAACCGGGGGGCATTTGAGCTCCAACTTGGGGACGGTGGAACTGACCGTGGCCTTGCACTACGTTTTCAATACCCCGGAGGACCGCATCGTCTGGGATGTTGGTCACCAGACCTACCCGCACAAAATTTTGACCGGTCGCCGTGACCGCATGCCCACTTTACGCCAACTGGGCGGTTTGTCAGGTTTTCCAAAAAGAGACGAAAGCCCTTACGACACCTTTGGCACTGCGCATTCTTCCACCAGCATTTCAGCCGCTTTGGGCATGGCGCTTGCCGCAAGACAAAAGGGCGAGTCCCGCTTTGCTGTGGCCGTGATTGGCGATGGGGCAATGACGGCCGGTATGGTCTTTGAAGCGATGAACAATGCGGGCGTAGAAGATTGCAAATTGCTGGTGATTCTCAACGACAACGACATGTCGATCAGCCCGCCCGTGGGGGCACTCAATCGCTACTTGGCACAGCTGATGAGCGGTCGTTTTTACGCAACCGCCAAAAATGTGGGCAAAAATGTGCTGAAGGCTGCGCCGCCTTTGTTCGAACTGGCCAAACGGCTTGAAGAGCATGCCAAAGGCATGATGGTTCCCGCCACCTTGTTTGAAAAATTCGGCTTCAATTACATCGGACCGATTGACGGTCACGATCTGGAATCCTTGATCCCCACACTGGAGAACATCAAACAATTGCAGGGGCCGCAATTTTTACATGTGGTGACCAAGAAAGGACAAGGCTATAAACTGGCCGAAGCCGATCCTGTGGCCTACCATGGGCCGGGCAAGTTCGATCCTGCTGTAGGTTTGGTGCCGCCAGTGGTCCAATCTAAAACCACATTCACCCAGATTTTTGGCCAGTGGTTGTGCGACATGGCTGCGCATGACAAACGCTTGGTCGGCATCACGCCAGCGATGCGCGAGGGCTCTGGCATGGTGGAGTTTCACAAGCGGTTCCCCGACCGTTACTACGATGTCGGCATTGCCGAGCAGCATGCGCTTACTTTTGCGGCAGGTTTGGCTTGTGAGGGCCTTAAGCCCGTGGTGGCCATTTATTCCACCTTCTTGCAGCGCGGCTACGACCAACTCATTCACGACGTAGCTTTGCAAAACTTACCCGTGGTGTTTGCATTGGACCGTGCAGGTTTGGTGGGTGCTGATGGTGCTACCCATGCCGGCGCTTATGACATTGCTTACATCCGGTGCATTCCTCACATGGCCTTGGCTTGCCCCGCAGATGAGCGGGAGTGCCGTCAATTGTTGAGCACTGCTTATGCGCAAAACCACCCGGTCGCGGTGCGGTATCCCCGCGGTGCGGGTGCCGGCACTGAAGCTTTGGCGTCACTGGAAGGCTTGCCTTACGGACAGGCCGAAGTACGCAGACAAGGTTCTGGAATTGCCATCTTGGCCTTCGGGACCTTGTTGTACCCCGCGCTGCAGGCGGCAGAACAACTCAATGCAACTGTCGTCAATATGCGCTGGGTCAAACCACTGGACACTGATTTGCTGTTGCAAATCGCCCATGCACATGCACATTTGGTGACGCTAGAAGAGGGGTCTGTGATGGGCGGCGCTGGCAGCGCGGTGTCAGAAGCCCTGAATGCGGCAGGCTTGACCAAGTCCTTGTTGCAATTGGGCTTGCCCGATCACTTTATTGACCATGGCGACCCCTCGAAATTACTGGCCTTGCAGGGCTTGGATGCCGCTGGCATCGAGGCTTCTATCCGACAGCGCTGGCCTTGATGTTCCTTTTTTTCAAAAGTCGGGAAAAGGGTAAACCCCCGCATGAAACAGGTCTGATTTTTTTTACAATGGCCGTTGACAAATATGTCAGAACCCCTCCCGGGGCTTTGTTGAAAATCAATTGAGGAGTCACTCCATGGATCGTCGTTCCGTTATCAAAAATGCCGGTATGGCCGGTATCTTGGCCGCTGGTGCAGCCCCCGCTGTGGTTCATGCACAGGCCGCTATCCGCTGGCGCCTGTCATCGAGCTTTCCCAAAGCGCTCGACACCCTGTTCGGAAGTGCCGAAGTTTTTGCCAAAGCTGTGAAAAACATGTCGGGCGGTAAGTTTGAGATTTCGACCCATGCAGCGGGCGAAATCATGCCCGCTTTTGGTAATTTGGATGCGGCTCAGCAAGGCTCTATCGAGATCGCCCACACAGCGGCTTACTACTTCTTTGGCAAAGACCCGACATTTGCATTGGGTTGCATCATTCCTTTTGGACTGAACAGCCGCCAAATGACCGCATGGATGTACGAAGGCAATGGCTTGAAGCTGATGCGTGAGTTTTATGCCAAATACAACATCATCAACTTCCCTTGCGGCAACACGGGTGCACAAATGGGCGGTTGGTTCCGAAAAGAAATCAAATCGATCAAGGACCTGAAAGGCTTGAAGTTCCGCATTGGCGGCTTTGGCGGCAAAATTCTGGAGCCTTTAGGCGTGATTCCCCAAAGCATTCCAGGTGGCGACATCTACCCTGCGCTGGAAAAAGGCACTGTGGACGGCGCTGAATGGGTGGGCCCTTATGACGACATGAAATTGGGCCTGAACAAGGTTGCACCTTTCTACTACTACCCCGGTTTTTGGGAAGGCGGTACACAATGCGATCTCATGATCAACGACAAAGCATTCAACAGCTTGACGCCTGAGTACAAAGCTATTTTGGAGGCTGCTGCGGCTCAAGCGCACATTGACATGCAAGCCAAGTACGATGCCAAAAATCCAGGCGCCTTGAAGCAGTTGGTGGGCTCTGGTGCCAAGTTGCGTGAATTCCCGAAAGATGTCATGAACGAATCTTTCAAGTCCGCCATGAAAATTTACGATGAGTTGTCTAACACCAATGAAAACTGGAAGCGGATTTACGCCGACTATTCCAAGTTCCGTGCAGACCAGAACCTGTGGTTCCGATTTGCCGATGCCAAGTATGATTCCTTCATGCAGGCTCAAAAGCTGTAATTCAGGCAAGCCCTGAATGCCTTAAAACCGCGCTGAACAGCGCGGTTTTTTTTGGCTTACACGCTGTGGAGAGCGCCAGCATTACATCCGCCGAAAGTCTTGCAGTTGCAAAGCCAGTCGCTCACACTCGCGTTGGAGTGCCGGATCGGCGATGTAAAAAACCGCGAATTTTCCGGCCAGAGTGCGGACATAGAAACGCGGTGCAATGAGCCATTCCAGACCTTTGACACGAATCAACTGGGTATAGGCCAGATGCTCAAAGGGCATGTGTTTGTCCCAGATCCAGGACTGAAAAAGTCCTTGAGAATTTATTCGCGTTCGGCTTTTGCGCACTTGCAAGGCAGTCCAAACCAGCAAGCCCCAGCCCAAAATAAACCAGCCCGCCGTGCGTGCACTTTCAAGTTGGCTAGGGTCGCCAAACTTATCTTGTTGCCACAAGATCACAAGCCAAGCACCCAAACCCAGTACCAAAAAGCCCACCATGGCCTGGAAAGTGTTCGAAAACGCAGCCCCCTCCAGTGGTGAGGGCGTGGGTTCGAAGACAAACGGGGCGATGCTGAGCGCCGGGCCGCTGGGCGTAGGCAGCGTCATTATTTTTTGAACAGGTCGTCGATTTTCTTCTGTTCATCGGCGGCGCTTTCAGCGGCCGTGGGTTGTGTGCCGTCTTGCTTGAGCTCGGCTTCGGGTACTTCTTGCTCTGAGGGCATTTCAATGACGACTTTATCGAGATCGACCTTTTCTTCTTTGTCCAAGAACATGGTCACGGTCTCGGGCACAAAGATCACGATCACCACCAAGATCAACTGCATGATCACCCAAGGAATGGCGCCCAAGTAAATGTCGTTGGATTTGATGGGCTTGGGGATGCGGCCTTCTTTGAACAAAGTATCGGCAATGCCACGCAAGTAAAACAAGGCGAAACCGAAAGGCGGGTGCATAAAGCTGGTTTGCATGTTCACGCACAGCAGCACGCCAAACCAGACCATGTCGATGCCCATTTTTTCGGCCACGGGGCCCAGCATGGGCAAGATGATGAAAGCAATTTCAAAGAAGTCGAGAAAAAAGGCCAATAAGAAGATGAAGATGTTCACCACGATCAAGAAGCCCACTTGACCGCCGGGCAAGCCGGAGAGCAAATGCTCAACCCACTTGGCACCGTCAACGCCCTGGAAGACCATGGAGAACACACGTGAGCCGATGAGGATGAACACCACCATGGCTGTCAAGCGCATGGTGCTGTGCATGGCCTCCCAAATCAGGTCTTTGTCCAGCCGCTTGTGCAATGCGGCCAAGAACAAAGCACCCACACAGCCCATGGCGCCGGCTTCGGTGGGGGTTGCAATGGCGGTGTTGATGCCAGGTAAACCGCCCATGGAGCCGAGCACGGCGAAGATCAAGAATGCAGAAGGGATGATGCCGCGCAAGCACTTGGCCCACAGTGCCCAACCGTTCAAGGTGCGGGCTTCTTTGGGCACGCCAGGCACATGCTCAGGCTTGATCAGGCTCAGGCCGAAGGTGTACAAGGCAAAGATGGCGACCTGCAGCATCGAGGGCCCCCAAGCGCCTTTGTACATATCGCCCACGGAACGGCCGAGTTGGTCGGCCATCACCACCAACACGAGTGAGGGAGGCACCAATTGGGTGATGGTGCCAGAGGCCGCCAGCACGCCGGTGGCGTAACGCATGTTGTAGCCATATCGGATCATCACAGGCAGCGAGATCAGGGCCATGGCAATCACTTGCCCGGCCACGGTGCCGGTGATGGCACCCAAGATGAAGCCCACAATGATGACCGAGTAGCCCAAGCCCCCTTTGACGGGGCCGAACAACTGGCCCATCGAGTCGAGCATGTCTTCTGCGAGGCCGCACTTTTCAAGAATGGCCCCCATGAAGGTGAAGAAGGGGATGGCCAACAGCAGGTCGTTGCTGAGAATGCCAAAGACGTTCAATGGCAAGTTGGACATGAAGCTCGCGGGGAACCAGTCCATGCTGATGGCAAAAAATCCACACAGCAAACCTAAAAACGACAGCGAAAATGCAACGGGAAAACCTATCAACATCGTGAGCACCAAGCCCCCGAACATGATGGGTGCAAAATTTTCCATGATCATGGTGTCTTGTCTTTCTTTTTATTGCACGGGTTTTTCGTAGTGCGTGTCCATTTCGTACTTGCCTTGCAAGTAGGCCACGCGCTTGATGATTTCACTCAAGCCTTGGAATGAAATCCATGAGAAGCCCAGCGGCAACAGCATCATGGCCGGCCAGCGAATCAGACCCCCTGCATTGTTCGACATTTCACCTGACTGGTACATCTTGAGAAACAAGGGGAAACTCAGCCACGTCAGGAGCAGCATGACAGGCATGAGGAACAGGACCAAGCCCATCAGATCGATGTAGACGGGCAGCTTGCCATTCAATTTGCCGTAAATGATGTCCACCCGCACATGTTCATTCAACTTCAACACCAAGGGGGCCCCCAACATGACCGTAGTGGCAAACAAATACCATTGAATTTCCAGCCAGCCATTGGAGCTGAGGTCCAAGCCGTAACGGATAAAGGCATTGCCAGCCGAAATCATGGCGGCCGCCATGACGGCAAACGCCGCAATGCGGCCAAAGTACTCACTGATCTTGTCAATCCCGAAAGCGAATTGAAGTAACTTAGGCATGAAGTGCCTCCATGATGATTTCAAAAGCGAGTTAAAGCGAGGGAAAGTGGTCAGAATTTTTTCTGTTTCACAGTCCAACGAGCGCGTTGAAGCTGGAGTCATTTTAATTGTCTGCAAGGCGATTCGATTCAAAGCGCCAGACTTTGAGTTTTATTTATGTCAATCGGATGAATCCAGGGTCTGCGATCGAGGGTTAGCCAGTAGCTTGTCAGCGCTTGGTTTTGAAATGCCACCACGGCAGCTGGTTTTTAAGTGACTGCACATCCCCACTGGCCAGCGACACGGAATAGCCCATCAACTGACTCAATTCTTGCTGCCATGCGGGTGCTTGAAGAATGCCGCGCAATGCTTGAACGGCCGGACTTTCCAGAGCGGACAGATGGCAGACCAGCCAATAGGCCTCTTGGATAACAGGCAGAAAGTCAAGACCTTGGGCATGTGCCGCCGAAGCAATACCTAAGCCCACATCCGCTTGACCGGCAGCGATGCAGGCTGCAACAGCCGAATGCGAAGACTCCTCATTTGAATAGCCTTGAAGGTCTGTACCGACCAGGTTTTGCGCTTCCAGCCAGTTGTCCAATAGCAGTCGTGTTCCGGTGCCTCGCGAGCGGTTGACCAGGCGAACTTCATGGCGAAGCAGATCCCTCCAACCTCTGATTCGAAGGGGGTTGCCTGGCGCGATCATCAAGCCTTGCGAACGCAGGGCAAAACCTAGTAGTTTGTGATTGCCAGGTTGCAACAAAGGCTTGTAGCTTCGAGCGATCAGCGTGTGGGGTTGCGGATTCAATGGCGCATGAAACCCTGCCACCGTACAGCGCCCCTCGTTCAAAGCACGAATGGCGTCCACGCTGCCGCAAAAGCGCAAATCCAGATGCAATGCTTTCCCTGCGGCATGTTCGCGCAGCAGCACAAGACCGTCGTCGTGGCTGGCGTAAATGGGCAAGGCATGGCTGTGCGGGTCAAACGCAACTGAAAAAGTTTTTTCGAGTTCCGCTTGCAAGATACTGATTTGCGGTGCCAAGCGGGCCTGTGCTTGCCTTTCGGCCCACAACAGCTTGTGTGCAAACTCGGTCAGACGAGCCGAGTGGCCTTTTTCCCAAACAATAAGGGGCTGTTCCATGGCTTGTTCCCAGCGCTTGAGTTCGCCCCAAACATGGCGGTACGACAAGTCCAAAGATTTCGCCGCTGCCCCGATGGAGCCGGCCTCACGCACCGCATTCAGCAGGTCCATGAGGGGGTTGCGCAATGGACTGAGCCGATTGCGCGGCTCGGATTCGGGGCGGTGAGGGCGCCAGCTGTAGGCCAGGTCGATGTGTTGCACACGTGCGAGTGTGCCTCAAATCGCGAAGCTGCTTATGCATTCCATTTCATAGCGGACATCCCGTATGCCATCGGATGCCGTTGTCAGTTAGCATGAATTGAACTTTCATGACTTCATTTTCTGACAGCCTTCGTGCGGCAATTTCTTTGATCCTGTCCCTTGACCCTGTCTTGTGGGCCGTGGTGATGCGCTCACTGGCCGTGAGTGCCAGCGCTTGTGCTTTAGGGTGTGTGTTGGGCGTGGCTGCCGGAGCGTTCTTGGGCGTCAGTCGGTTTCGCGGTCGCGGCATGGTCATCGGGATCTTGAATACTTTGCTGGCTTTGCCCTCGGTGGTGGTGGGCTTGGTGGTGTATCTGTTGCTGTCACGCAGCGGGCCATTGGGATTTTTGGGTTGGCTGTTCAGTTTCAAAGCGATGGTTCTGGCGCAAACTGTGCTTGTGCTGCCCTTGGTGACCGCTTTGACGCGCCAAATCGTGCAAGACGCTGAAAACACGCATGGTGAACAATGGACATCCTTGGGTGCCGGGCCTTGCTTGCGTGCGGCCCTTTTGGCATGGGATGAGCGCCTGGCGCTGCTCACGGTAGGCGTGACGGCTTTTGGCCGAGCGATTGCCGAAGTCGGGGCGGTGATGATTGTGGGCGGCAACATTGATGGGTTCACCCGCGTGATGACCACGACGATTGCCCTGGAAACCAGCAAAGGCGACATGCCTTTGGCTTTGGGACTGGGTTTGGTGCTGCTGGTTGTGGTGGGTTTGATGCATGCTCTCATAGCCGCTTTGCGATGGGCCGCTTCGCGATGGAATGCCTCCTTTGTCTTGCCACTGACGCCGAGGTTATTGGGATGAAGGACTGGGTTGATCTGCAACAGGTCTCGGTGCATTGGGGCGCTGTGCAAGCGCTCAGTCAAGTGACAATGACGCTGAAGGCAGGCGAACGAGTGGCTCTGATCGGCGCCAACGGCAGCGGAAAAAGCACCTTGCTGCGTGTGGTGCATGGCCTGATCGCACCTGCACAAGGGCAAGTCTGGTGTCTTCCTTGGCTTCGACAAGCCATGCTTTTTCAGCACCCCCACTTGCTGCGCATGAGCGCTTTGAACAACATGGCGCTTGGCTTGTGGCTTGATCGACAGCATCACTTGACATGGCACCAAGCCCGCGAAGAAGCCTGGGTGGCTCTGGCTCGTGTGGGTCTTCGGGAGGTGGCGCTGCAAAGTGGTCGCACCTTATCGGGAGGTCAGATGCAACGCCTGGCTTTGGCCCGAGCTTGGGCCCGTAACCCTCAGTTGCTGCTGCTGGATGAACCCACCGCCAGCCTGGACCCGCATGCCAAAAGGGAAGTCGAATCTTTGATTCAAAGCTTCAGCCAGAGCCAGCCCGATGTGAGCTTGCTGTTTGCAAGCCACAACCTGGGACAAGTTAAACGTCTGGCCAGTCGTGTGCTGTATTTGGAGCAGGGCCGCGTGCTCGCCGATTTGCCGGTGGCTGAATTTTTCAATTCCGAGCGCTTGCAGGCGGTCAGCCCGCAGGCGCAATTTTTTGTTCAAGGAGAGCATTGATGCCGATACGTTTATTGAACTTTCGGCGTCATGCCGGGTGCAGTGCGGCCATGGTGGCAGTGCTTTGTAGCGTTGCGGGTTCGAGCCTGGCGCAGACCATCACCCTCTCGTCCACCACCTCAACCGAACAGTCGGGCCTCTTTGCTTACTTGCTGCCGGAGTTCAAAAAAGCCACCGGCATCGACATCAAAGTGGTGGCGCTGGGCACGGGCCAGGCACTGGACATGGCGCGGCGCGGTGACGCGGATGTGGTGTTCGTGCACGACCCAGAGGCCGAAGAAAAATTCATCTCCGAAGGTTGGGGGCTCAAGCGTTACCCGGTGATGTACAACGATTTTGTGGTGATTGGCCCCAAGGCCGACCCCGCAGGGCTTAAAGGGCGCGACATCGTGGTCGCCTTGCAAAAAGTGGCCACTGCTCAGACACCTTTTATCTCGCGCGGCGACAAAAGCGGCACCCATGCAGCGGAGCTTCGTTATTGGGCCGTGGCCGGTTTGATGGACAAAAAAGGGGCCGCCTACCGCGAGTGCGGTTGCGGCATGGGGCCGGCATTGAACATGGCAGCGTCCATGGGAGCTTATGTTTTGGCCGATCGAGGGACTTGGCTGAATTTCAAAAATCGCGCTGACTTAGGGGTCTTGGTTGAAGGCGACAAACGGCTGTTCAATCAATACGGGGTGATGGTGGTGAACCCCGCCAAACACCCGCAGGTCAAGTTGGCAAACGCACAGAAGTTCGTGGACTGGGTGATTTCACCCGGGGGTCAAAACGTGCTGGCCGCTTACAAAATAGGTGGCGAACAGTTGTTCTTTCCGAACGCCCCCAAATAAGCCTTTCGCTGTGCTCAGTCCCGAAAGTTGTCAAAGCTGATGGGCAAGTCAGTGATGTCTTTGCGCAGCAAGGCCATCACGGCTTGCAAGTCATCGCGCTTGGTGCCTGTCACGCGCACCGCGTCGCCTTGGATCGAGGCTTGTACTTTGATTTTGCTGTCTTTGATGATGCGCTGAATCTTTTTGGCGTCTTCGGAGCTGATGCCGTTGCGAACCTTGATGACTTGCTTGACCTTGTCACCCCCAATTTTCTGCACATCGCCTTTGTCAAGAAAGCGAATGTCCACGCCGCGCTTGGTCATTTTGTTGTGCAGCACGTCTTCCACCTGAGTGAGTTGAAAGTTGGCATCGCCAAACAAAGTGATCTCTTTGTCTTTGAGTTCGATGGCGGCAGAGGTGCCTTTGAAATCAAACCGCGTGCCGATTTCTTTGGCGGTGGTGTCCACGGCGTTTTTCACTTCGACCAGATTCGGTTCGCAAACGGTGTCAAAAGTAGGCATGGTGTTGAAATCCAGAGGTTGTCAATGCGACAATTCTCCCATGAACCTGGAGAAAAACGTCCCCCTGCAGCCTTACAACACGTTCGGCATCGCGGCCAAAGCGCTGGCATTGGTGCGTGTGGGGGACGAAAGCGATCTGCGCGCCGTGCTGGCCGACCCCCATTTGGCCACCATGCCCCGGCAAGTGCTGGGCGGCGGCAGCAATATTGTGCTCACAGGTGACGTTAAAGCGCTGGTGCTCAAAATAGAAGTCCAGGGCCTGCGCCTGGCCTCTGAGACCGAGAAACACTGGGTCATTGAGGCTGGTGCCGGTGAAAACTGGCATGAACTGGTGGCCTGGACGCTTCAGCAGGGCTACCCGGGCCTGGAAAACTTGGCGCTGATTCCCGGCACTGTGGGTGCGTCGCCAGTGCAAAACATCGGCGCTTACGGTGTGGAGTTGCAAGACCGATTTGACTCGTTGGATGCAATGGACTTGCTGACCGGCGAGTTGTTCAGCCTGAACGCGGCGCAGTGCGGTTTCGGCTATCGCGACTCGGTGTTCAAGCACGCAGCGGGCCCCGACGGTTTGGGCCTGGCCGGACGTGCTGTGATCTTGCGTGTGCGCTTTGCGCTGCCCAAAAACTGGAAGCCCGAGATCGGTTATGCCGACCTGGAACGAAAGATGACCGAATCCGGCGAGCACGCGCCGGATGCGCGGCAGATTTTTGACTGGGTTTGCGCCATCCGCCGCGCCAAACTGCCTGATCCGCAAGTCATTGGCAATGCCGGCAGCTTCTTCAAAAACCCCGCCGTCACGCCCGAGCAATGCGCCGACATCATTGCCCGCGATCCCAAGGTGGTGCATTACCACCTGGACGACGGCCGCATCAAGCTGGCGGCCGGCTGGCTGATCGACACTTGCGGCTGGAAAGGCAAAACCGTGGGCCACGCCGGGGTCTACGAAAAACAAGCCTTGGTGCTGGTCAACAAAGGTGGTCGCGAAAATCCGTGCACCGGTGGCGAGGTCATGACCCTGGCCAAGGCGATTCAGACCAGCGTGTACGAGCGCTTTGGGATTTTGCTGGAGCCGGAGCCGGTGGTGATTTGAGACGGCTTCATGGCGATGGCTGGCGCAACTGCGTGAGTGTCTCAATGGCCTAGCGTTCATGCTGCAGATCGAGCAAAGCGGATCTTAAGTGGCCGTAATCACTGAACACTTGCGCCCGAATTTCGCGCAACCACACTCCATTTTCGGACTTCGTTGGCCATGAAGACGCCAAGTTCTTCAGCACTTGCGGGGACCGCCATTGCACCCTGGGCAATGAGCGCTTCCTGAACCGTTGATTTGGCCAACATCAATTTGATGGCGTTATCGATTCGGGAAATGATGGCAGGTGGTGTTCCTGCCGGAGCCAGAACAAATAGACGCGGTGATGCATCAAATCCAGGAAAGGTATCTGCCAAAGCCGGCCAGTCAGGTGCACTGATGAGTTTGCCAGGGCTGGTGAGTGCAATGGCTTTGAGCTTGCCAGCCTTGGCCTGTACCAAAGCTGGGGGTGCAGACATGATTGCCAGTGGAATTTGGCCGCCGATCAAATCCGGAATGATGGGCGCTGCGCCCTTGTAGGGCACATGCACGAAATCAAAATTCCCTTGCTTTTTGAAAAGCTCCATGGCCAGATGATGGACAGTACCTACACCTGGGGATGCATAACTGTACTTGCCTGGATTGGCTTTGAGCAAGGCAACAAGTTCATTTGTATTTTTGGCAGGCAAAGAGGGATGAGCGACCACCACCAAGGGTGTGGCACCGACTGAACCCACGGGTGCAAAACTTTTGATGGGATCGTAGGGTAAGGATGCATAAATGGACGGTGCAATCAACAGCCCCGTCTCGCCAAAAAGCAAGGTATAACCATCGGCGGGAGCTTTGGCTACTGCGTCTGCAGCCAGTGTTCCGCCGGCACCTGCCCGGTTTTCCACAAATACCTGCTGCCCCAAAGATTCAGTCAATTGTGTGGCAGTCAGGCGAGCCAGGGCATCGGCGCCTCCTCCTGCGGCATACCCCACGATCAATCGGATCGGTTTGTTGGGAAAGGTCTGTGCGAGGGTCGGAATGGAAGCGAATGCGATCAAAAAGCACACAAAGGCGTAGATTTTTTTCATGGTATCTCCTGGATGATGAATCGCAGCCCTGAACAAGTGAAGTCTGCAAGCTTGCAAATGCATTCACTTTATCAGGGAGGTTCGCTCAGGGTCTTCTGGAAGCTGACAAAACATTGGGCTCCGAAGAGCAGACAACAAAACGGCCTGAAGACCGTTTTTTTATCGCAGCATCAAACGAGTTACTTCTTGCCGCTGCCCTCGAGCTTGTAGATGTGCGGGCCTTCACCCGTCGACAGCAAACCGGTGTGAGCGTAGATGCTCAGTTTGGCACGGGTGTCGCTGATGTCCAGGTTGCGCAGGGTCAACTGGCCAATGCGATCGAGCGGGCTGAACGGGGCGTCTTCCACTTTTTCCATCGACAGGCGCTCAGGCGCGTAAGTCAGGTTGGGGCTTTCGGTGTTCAGCAGGCTGTAGTCGTTGCCGCGGCGCAGCTCCAGTGTGACGGTGCCGGTCACGGCGCGGGCCACCCAGCGCTGAGCGGTTTCGCGCAGCATGATGGACTGCGGATCGAACCAACGGCCTTGGTACAACAAACGGCCCAGGCGCAGGCCGTTGATGCGGTACTGCTCGATGGTGTCTTCGTTGTGGATGCCGGTCACAAGGCGCTCGTAAGCGATGTGCAGCAGCGCCATGCCGGGGGCTTCGTAGATGCCGCGGCTCTTGGCTTCGATGATACGGTTCTCAATCTGGTCGCTCATGCCCAAGCCATGGCGGCCACCGATTTCGTTGGCTTTGAGGAACAGTTCAACCGGGTCGGCGTAGTCCACGCCGTTGAGGGCCACGGGCATGCCTTCTTCAAAGCGAACACTGACTTCTTCGGCCTTGACTTCGACTTCAGGCTTCCAGAACGCCACACCCATGAGGGGCATGACGATCTTCACGCTGCTGCCCAGGCTTTCCAGGTCTTTGGCTTCGTGGGTCGCACCCAGCATGTTGCTGTCTGTGGAGTAGGCCTTTTCGGCGCTCATTTTGTAGCCAAAGCCGTTGGCGGTCATGAAGGCGCTCATTTCAGCGCGGCCACCCAATTCGTCGATGAACAACTGGTCCAGCCAGGGCTTGTAGATTTTCAGGCTGGGGTTGGTCAGCAGGCCGTAGCGGTAAAAACGCTCGATGTCGTTGCCCTTGAAGGTCGAGCCGTCACCCCAGATGTTGACGTCGTCTTGCTTCATGGCCGCCACCAGCATGGTGCCGGTCACAGCACGGCCCAGCGGTGTGGTGTTGAAGTAGGTGATGCCGCCAGTCGAAATGTGGAAAGCGCCGCACTGGATAGCTGCTATTCCTTCGTGTGCCAGTTGGGTGCGGCAGTCGACCAGGCGGGCGCTTGAGGCGCCATATTCCATCGCCTTGCGGGGAATTTCGTTGTAGTCGGCTTCGTCTGGCTGGCCCAAGTTGGCGGTATAGGCGTAGGGCAGGGCGCCCTTTTGTTTCATCCACAAGAGGGCAGCAGAGGTGTCCAAGCCGCCGGAAAAAGCGATACCGACTTTTTGCCCTTTGGGCAGGTGTTGCAGGATGGTGCTCATGGGGTTCCGTGTTGTACCGAAGCGCTGTAGGCTCAGCCGAAGTGGCAGATGTAGTGATAGGGCTCAGTCACGCGGATCTCGAACTTGGAGTTGCCCGGGATGCTGAATTTCTCGCCTGCGCTGGACTTGATCCAGCCGCTGCTCCCCTCGAGTTTGTAGTCGCAAAAGCCGCCCACGCATTCCATGATTTCAGGCGCGCCGGTGTTGAAGGTCAAGGTGGCAGGTAGGATCACGCCCACCGACAGTTTGGTGCCGTCGGCCAGGGTCAGGTTGTGGCTGATGCATTTGCCGTCAAAGTAAACATTGGCTTGGGTGGTGACGCTCGCGCCGTCAATTTTTTCGGTGGTCATGGGCTTGTTTTCCTGACCGCAACACATGCGGCTGTTAAGCGCCCAGAGGGCGCAGGGATGGGAACAAACTCTGGATTTTAGGTTACTCCAGCGCACCCGAATCGGTGGCCTGAAGTTTCAACCCAAATTGGCTCTTTTTAACGCCAGCGGCGGCCGTGCCCACCCCGGTAACCCCAGCCAAAGTTGATGGAGCTTGAAAACGGATAGGGGTTGTAGTAATAAGGGGAACCATAGACTACAGAAGGTTGTGTGTAAATGACTTGGGGCTGGAGCATACCCGTTGGCAGGCCCGTGGCTTGGGCTACTTGCGCAACAGGCGCAACAGGCGCAACAGGCAGGCCGGCAGGAGTGATTTGCAATGCAATCGTTGGGCCGGGGTCTTGCGGCAATTGCACGGTGTACTGCTTGCCGGCATATTCATAGACCACTTGGTAGCCGATCAAACGGTTTTCGTAGGCCGATTGCAATGTGCAAGTGGTTTGATTGACTGTCTGCGTCGGGGCCTGTTTTTCGATGTTATCGCCCACTATGGCACCACCGATCATGCCCGCTAAGGTGGCTAAAGCCTGCCCTTGTCCGCCACCCATTTGGCTGCCCAATGCAGCTCCAGCAATCGCGCCTACCATCGCCCCCGCCCCCGAATTGGGCGGCTGAACCGTGACCGGTGTATGGGAGCAGACTTGGCCCGGAACAGCCACTTGCTGGTACAGCGCGATACGTGAAACCACTTGCCCGACCAATTCAGGCCCGCTGGCGCTTGGCGCTGTCGCCTGCAATGGGGTAGCAGTTGTCGGGCCAGGCAAAGGTGTTTGTGCAGCGCTTTGCGCTGAACTGATGACACTGAAGGCCATGCAAGCGAACGTGGTGACAAGTTTTTTCATTTCCGGTCTCCGAACTGAAAAATGGTGAGAACTGAATTTTAGGGATGAAGTTCTCTGGTGGGCTTGTTTTCAAGGTAAAGATTTTGTAACAGGCTCACAGTCGTTGCTCAGACCAGTTTTGCGCATTGAAACTCACCGACACGGCGGGTGCAGTGCCATGGGTTGGCCATTCCACGACAGGGCGTTTGATCAGGCTGGGGTGCAGCATCATCAAGGCTTTGGCGCTCTCGGCATCTTTAACTGTGGCTTGAGTGCTTGGGTCGAGTTTGCGCCATGTGGTGCCTTTGCGATTGAGCAGCGTTTCCCATCCGACAATGCGTATCCAATGGTCCATTGAGGTCTCTGAAACGGCTTCCTTTTTGAAGTCGTGAAATGCGAACAAAAGACCATGATCGGTGAGCCAAGTACGGGCTTTTTTAACCGTATCACAGTTCAAAATACCATAAACCTGGATGCCCGGTGGGGAAGAGTTGGGTGTTTTCATGAGGGTCAATCATCCTGCAAATGCGTCTCAGCGACAATCGGGGCGTATGAATAACTTACAAGACTGGCTCGCCCATTGCGAGCGATTGCATCCATTGTCGATCGACATGGGGTTAGACCGTGTGCGCGAGGTCGCCCAGCGTATGGGCGTGCATTTTGAGTGCCCCGTCATCACGGTGGCTGGCACCAACGGCAAAGGCTCCACTTGCGCCATGCTTGAAGCTATTTTGCTCGAAGCAGGCTACCGAACAGGCGTCTACACCTCCCCCCATTTGGTGGATTTTGAAGAACGCTGCCGTATTCACGGGCAATCCGCTTGCGCCGATCAACTGGCGCTGGCTTTTGCCCGGGTCGAGGCGGCACGGGGTCAGGTGTCTTTGTCTTATTTTGAGTTCAGCACATTGGCCATCATGGAAGTGATGATGCAGTCCCATCTCGACATCGTGATTCTGGAGGTCGGATTGGGCGGTCGACTGGATGCGGTCAACATCATCGATCCCGATTGCGCCATCATCACCAGCATCGACATCGACCACACCAGTTTGCTGGGAACGGACCGTGAGCGCATTGGCTTTGAAAAGGCAGGCATCATGCGCTCTGGCAAGCCCGTAGTGGTGAGTGACCCGGTGCCACCCGACAGCGTGATTGCCCATGCGGCCACTTTGGGCGCTCAATTGTGGCGCTTTGGACAAGACTTTAATTTTTCAGGTGACAAGCTTCAGTGGGCTTGGGCAGGGCGTGGCCGCCGCTACAGCGGGCTGGCCTATCCGGCCTTGCGCGGGGCCAATCAATTGATCAATGCATCCGGCGTCTTGGCTGCGCTGGAAGTCTTGCGGCCCCTTATTCCCGTGACTGCCCAAGCCGTGCGCAATGGCTTGGCCATGGTCGAATTGCCTGGACGGTTTCAGATCGTGCCGGGCGAGCCTGTCGTGGTCTTGGACGTGGCGCACAACCCCCATTCTGTTGCTGCGCTGGCCGCCAATCTGGATGCCATGGGCTTTTATCCCACCACCCATGCGGTATTTGGCGCCATGGCCGACAAAGATTTGCAGCGCATGCTGGCGCGTGTCTCACCCCAAGTGGACCGTTGGTACTTCACCGATTTACCGATTTCCAGGGCCGCCAGCGCTGAGCAACTTCAGAAATTATGGCTTGCGGGCAACCGCCGTACCGATGTGATTTGTTCGACCCACGCGAGCCCTGATGCCGCCTTGCAAGCGGCCATCGCATCAGCCAACCCCACTGATAGAATCGTGGTCTTTGGATCGTTTTACACGGTGGGCGGGGTTTTGAAGGTCGGGATTCCCCGTCTGCATGCCAAGCACCTGAGCACGTGAGTAACCGCTTCATGGCTTTTTTTAAATTCCGACTCCCAGGTCAATCCTCTACAGCCCCAGCTTCTGAGGCTGTCATTGCCACACCAGCCGAAAGCCTGGAGGTCTTGCGTAAGCGTGCCCGTCATCGCTTGATGGGCTCTGTGGTGTTGGTGTCGGTGGCGGTTATTGGGTTTCCTTTGCTGTTTGATACGCAGCCCCGGCCTGTGTCCGTGGACACGCCGATTGTTATGCCTGAGCGCGCCTCATCTCAAGCACCGTCTGCCAGTGTTGCAGTGGCATCAGTTTCAGATACAGTCAAACCCCCTCCAGCTTTCGTTGTGCCCTCAGGTCCTTTGCCCTCGGGGTCTGTACTTGACGCTAATGAAGAGGTGGTGCCCTCTACAAACCGGCTTGCTGATAGAAATCAAAACCCTGTTGAGTCGCCTCCTGCGCCGCCAATTGGCGGTGGCTTTCAGGCGGACTTTGGAAAATCGGGCGCTACAGCGCCTGTGGTCAATGAGCCCAAAACAGCCACGCCTTCGACGCCGACTCCCCCTGACAAAGGCCGAGACGAAGCCGCCAAGGCACTCGCATTACTAGAGGGCAAAGATGTCAGCAAAAACAGCGAAGGGCGTTGGATCATTCAGGTCGGGGCCTTTACCGATCCGGTCAAAGTGCGGGAAACCCGTCAAAAACTGGAAACTGCAGGACTCAAAACCTACACCCAAGTGATCGATGGCAAGGACGGCAAACGCACGCGGGTGCGGGTCGGTCCATTTGCCAGTAAAGATGAAGTTGACAAGGTCAACTCTAAAATTCAAAAGCTCCAATTGGAGACTTCGATTTTGAAGCTCTGATGCCATGGCCGCTGTCACACCGACCGATTGGATTTTGCTGCTTATTTTGCTTGCATCCTTGATGACGGGCGCTTGGCGAGGTCTGGTCTACGAAGTTATGTCAGTCATCGGTTGGCTGACTTCTTTTGTATTTGCGCAATGGTTTGCCGTTGATGTTGCGCAGCAATTGCCCATGCACAGTGCGGGTGAGTCATTGCGCTATGCCGCAGGTTTTGTGATTGTTTTTGTGGCCAGTGTGTTTGCTGCCGGCTTGATTTCTGCAATGCTGCGCAAAGTGATTTCCGTCATTGGCTTGCGGCCTGTTGACCGCGTGTTGGGCGCTGGCTTTGGTTTGTTTCGCGGTGTGATCTTGTTGCTTGCTTTGACGGTGGTTCTGCATCTGATGTCCATGACCCAAAGCGAATGGTGGCAAGACTCCCAATGTGGGCCTGTGTTGACAGCGCTCTTGAAGGGGTTGAAACCCGTTTTGCCGGCGCATTTTGGGGCGTATTTGCCCGATTGAATTTCCTTTGACTGGATGAATGTATGTGTGGAATTGTGGGTGTCGTCAGTAGCGCGCCGGTCAATCAACTGGTCTATGACGCATTGCTCTTGTTGCAGCATCGCGGTCAGGATGCGGCGGGCATCGTCACGCAGTTGGAGCGCAAGTTTTACATGCGCAAAGCCAAAGGCATGGTGCGTGATGTGTTTCGCACGCGCGACATGCGGGCCTTACCAGGCCACTGTGGCCTGGGTCAAGTGCGTTACCCCACAGCGGGCAATGCCTTCAGTGAAGAAGAAGCACAGCCTTTTTATGTGAATGCCCCCTTTGGATTGGTGCTGGTGCACAACGGCAACTTAACCAATGCCCATGCTTTGAAGTCTGAGTTGTTCTCGACCGACCACCGTCACATCAACACCGAAAGCGACTCCGAGGTTTTGCTGAACGTGCTGGCCCACGAATTAGAGAAGACCACCCGCGGTTTGCCGCTCGCAGCTGTCGATGTGTTTTCTGCTGTTGAAGGTGTGCACCGTCGCGTGCGAGGCTCATATGCCGTGATCGCCATGGTGGCCGGGCACGGCTTGCTGGCCTTTCGGGACCCTTTCGGCATTCGCCCTATGTGCATGGGCCAAAGCAAAGACGGCACCTGGATGTTGGCCAGTGAATCCGTGGCTTTGGAAGGCACTTCGCACCACTATGTGCGAGATGTTCAGCCCGGTGAAGCCATCTACATCGACTTGGAAGGGAAGTTGCATACCCAGCAATGTGCCGCCGCCTCTCAATTGAGTCCATGCATTTTTGAATTCGTGTATTTAGCCCGACCGGACTCGACGATGGACGGCATCTCGGTGTACCAGGCGCGATTGAATTTGGGCGAAACCTTAGCCAAAAGGGTGATTTCGACAGTGCCACCCAACGAGATCGATGTGGTGATTCCGATCCCCGAGTCCAGCAGGCCCAGTGCCGCTCAACTGGCGCAGTTGCTGGGCTTGCCGTACCGCGAAGGGTTTGTCAAAAACCGTTACGTGGGCCGTACCTTCATCATGCCGGGACATGCGGTGCGTAAAAAATCAGTGCGTCAAAAGCTCAATGTGATCGCCAGCGAATTCAAAGGCCGCAATGTGCTGTTGGTTGACGACTCGATCGTGCGCGGCACCACCAGTCGCGAGATCGTGCAGATGGCGCGGGACGCTGGAGCGCGCAAGGTCTACATGGCCAGCGCCGCGCCACCTGTCCGCTTTCCCAATGTGTATGGCATCGACATGCCCACCTCAGAAGAGTTGGTGGCGCACAACCGCACCGCTGAGCAAGTGCGGGAATTGATCGGTTGTGATGCGCTTATTTACCAAGATGTGGATGCGATGAAGCAAGCTGTCCTGAGTGCGCTGGCGCCGAACGCGCCTCGACTGACCGGTTTTGATGCGTCTTGTTTTGATGGCGTTTATGTCACGGGAGATATTTTGCCGCAAGACATTGAGCGCCTGAGTGCCAAACGTGTAGTGCAAGAGGAGGGTGCTGAAGACAACTCCCGCTTGGCTCTGCCCAATGTTTCGGAGTGACCCGCGGAGTGACTGTATGAGCCAACAACCCTTGCCTGACAATTTACACAGAGATACTTTGGCCGTGCATACTGCGGTCGACCGCAGCCAGTATGGCGAAAACTCTGAAGCACTTTACCTGACCAGTGGTTATGTCCAGCCCTCCGCCGAGGCTTCCGCGCGTCGCTTTGCTGGAGAAGAAGAGGGCTTTACCTATGGCCGCTCGGGCAACCCCACGGTCAGCAGTTTTGAAATGCGCCTGGCCGCCATGGAAGGCAGTGAGGCCGCGTTGGCCACATCGTCCGGCATGTCGGCCGTGATGCTGATGCTGTTCAGCTTGCTCAAGTCGGGTGACCATGTGGTGTATTCGCAGTCCATGTTTGGCTCCACCCTCAAGTTGATTGGTTCTGAGTTTGCGCGTTTTGGTGTGGAATCCACGGTGGTGTCGCAAACCGATTTGGCAGCCTGGAAAGCCGCTATTCGCCCGAACACCAAGCTGCTGTTTGCCGAAACACCGACCAACCCTTTGACCGAAGTGTGTGATATCCAGGCCCTGGCCGACATGGCGCACAATGCGGGCGCTTTGCTGTCTGTCGACAATTGTTTTGCCACGCCTGTGTTGCAGCGGCCCATGGAAATGGGGGCTGATATCGTCACACATTCCGGCACCAAGTACCTGGATGGCCAGGGGCGTGTGATGGCCGGTGCGCTGTGTGCCAGTGAGGCCTTGATCACCGGAAAATGCCTGCCCGTCATGAAAAATGGTGGCATGGTGTTGTCGCCCTTTAACGCCTGGGTGGTGCTCAAAGGGCTTGAAACCCTGGACATACGTATGCGTGCCCAAAGCGCTCGCGCCCACGAAATGGCCGTGTGGCTTGAGCAACACCCGATGGTTTCACGCGTTTATTACCCTGGCTTGAACAGCCATCCGCAGCACACGCTATCGATGAAGCAAATGTCCAATCTCGGCGGTGCGGTGTTGTCGTTTGATGTCAAAGCCAATGATCCGCAGACGGCCCGCAGTCGGGCCTTTCATGTGCTTGACAGTCTGCGCGTGTTGTCGCTGTGTACCAACTTGGGCGACACCAAAAGCCTGTTGACGCATCCGGCCAGCACCTCGCACGGCAAATTGTCTGAAGTCCAGCGCCAAGCCGCGGGCATCGGCCAGGGACTGATCCGTTTCGCCGTCGGACTCGAGCATGTGGGCGACATGCAGAACGACGTGCTGCGCGGCCTGGACACACTCTGACTTGATTGCCGAATGACTAAAACCCGTACCCGCTTTGCCCCGTCTCCGACAGGCTTTATCCACCTGGGCAATATCCGCTCGGCCTTGTACCCTTGGGCCTTTGCCCGGTCTACTGGCGGTGACTTTATTTTGCGAATTGAAGACACCGATCTGGAGCGATCTAACCAAGCCTCGGTGGACGTGATCATTGAGGGCATGGCCTGGTTGGGTCTGAACCACAACGAAGGCCCTTTCTATCAAATGCAGCGCATGGACCGCTACAAGGCCGTGCTGCTAGAGTTGATTGCGGCAGGTCAGGTCTACCCCTGTTACATGAGTATGACCGCGCTGGACGCCTTGCGCGAGCGGCAAATGGTCAACAAAGAAAAGCCTCGCTATGACGGCACATGGCGCCCGGAGCTTGGCAAGGTATTGCCCCCCATCCCTGACGGCGTGGTCCCCGTGTTGCGCTTTAAAAATCCGCAAGGCGGTGTGGTGGCGTGGGAGGACAAAGTCAAAGGCCGGATTGAAATCAGCAACGACGAGTTGGACGATCTGGTGATAGCACGGCCCGCACAGAACGGCGAAGCTGTGGGCACGCCCACCTACAACTTCTGCGTGGTGGTGGACGACATCGACATGGCCATCACGCATGTGATTCGGGGCGATGACCATGTGAACAACACGCCGCGTCAAATCAACGTTTTCAAAGCCCTGGGCAAAGAGCCGCCGGTTTACGCCCATTTGCCCACCGTGCTGAATGAGCAGGGTGAAAAAATGAGCAAGCGCAGCGGCGCCAAAGCCGTCACGCAATACCGCGAAGAAGGCTACTTGCCCGAAGCCATGGTGAACTACCTCGCCCGCTTGGGTTGGAGCCATGGCGACGACGAAATTTTCAGTCGTGCCCAATTTGTGTCATGGTTCAACTTGGATCACCTGGGACGCAGTGCAGCGCAATTTGACGAAGCCAAATTGCGCTGGGTGAATGCACAGCACATGAAAACCATGGACGATGCGGCTTTGGCCGAACTGGTCAGTGCGCAGTTGCAAAAGCGCGGTATCACAATCGATGACCGCTTAACGGCCCTGTGTGGTTTGCTTAAAGACCGCTGTGACACCACGGTGATGCTGGCCGACTGGGTTGCCAAGTTTTATACCGATGTCAAGCCCAACGCTGATGAGTTGGCGCAGCACGTGACCGATGCGGTGCGACCGGCGTTGATCATGTTGGCTGAGAAATTGTCAGCCTGTGCCTGGGATAAAACGTCTATTGCGGCCGTGCTGAAAGAGGTGCTCTCAGCGCAAGGCTTGAAGATGCCGCAGTTGGCCATGCCGGTGCGTGTGCTGGTCATGGGCACGGCGCAAACGCCCTCACTTGATGCCGTATTGGCCTTGAGTGGCAGAGAAAAAATTTTGGCGCTATTGCGAAACGCTTAAATTCCTGTCTATAATCTAAGACTCGACACCTACGAGGAACAACGCATTTACTGACAAGTTTATGCGCTAAAACCAAAGGGGGTATAGCTCAGCTGGGAGAGCGCTTGCATGGCATGCAAGAGGTCAGCGGTTCGATCCCGCTTACCTCCACCAAAGTGTTGAGACAACTTGTAAGAGTTAAATTCGAATGAGTTAAATTCGAAAAAATCAGATTCGAAAGAATCAGTCCAGGTTTTGACCCTATCGTCTAGAGGCCTAGGACATCACCCTTTCACGGTGAGTACCGGGGTTCGAATCCCCGTAGGGTCGCCAAGTTTGTAGCACTTGGCTTCAACACAAGTTGAAGCAAAGCTATCTACCAGGAGTGGTAGTTCAGTTGGTTAGAATACCGGCCTGTCACGCCGGGGGTCGCGGGTTCGAGTCCCGTCCACTCCGCCAAAGCTTAAAAACCCTTGTAAGTCACTGATTTGCAAGGGTTTTTTTACTTATGGTCTCGTGGCCTTCACCCCACTTTTTGACCACATGCCCTCTTTTCGGAATTTAAAGTAGTTTTGATCAGCAGTTGACTCGTTCAAGGCGACAAAGCGCGATACGCAGTCGCTCTTAATTGTCTTCAAAATAACACATGTAGATTTTAAAATGATGTTTCGTAGCGGCAGATTTCACCTTGAAGGAAAAACATGAGCGGCCAGACTTCAACAGCAGAAGAGTTTTTTTTAAAAATTTTCAAATTCATAATTTTGACAATCATGTCTCTGACTTTGCTTTGTGCAGTTGGCGCCATAGGGTTTGCTGCATACCCATACATCCAATCGCCTAAGGCGCCAGCGCCAGCGCAAAAAGCGCCATCTCAAAATGTCGGTGTGGATGAGTTTTTAAAGCAATTGAAGCCTGATGCACCCAAACAAGCAACGCCAATTGAAAACGAAGAAAAGAAAGTTGAGCCTGAACCAAAACCCGCAGTTGTTAAGTACAAAGAAGAAGCAAAAAAGATATTTGGATGCGACCTTGATTCCATCAAGCAAGCACAAATGACCATCACTGATTCAGGCGAAGACACCGTTGAGGCTTTTAGAAAAGAAATTCAGCGTATTGCTGACCACCAGACCGCTGACCGTGGCCAGCCATTCGCGACAGACTTAGTCAAAGTCTCTTGCGCGATCTTTCTTCATACGCAAGTGATTGACTATCGAAAGTCTCATCAAGATGCGGACATTTTTGCTGACGCCATCAATTTTCATATCAAAGCCTGGGATACATTGAAAGATGAGGCAGCAAAGTTTGAGCAAGACGAGCTGCATCGTGTCAAACAAGAAGAACAAGAAGAAAATATGCGAATTGATCAGTCCAAACAATCTGCTCAGTTTTCTTTGCTTGTGGCTGCAGGCGCCTTCGCAATTTTCATGGCATCAGCCCTCTATCTCATCATCTCTGCAATTGAATCTAATTTGCGCAGAATTAACTCAAGCATCGTCAAGTTCAGCGAGGTGAGAGCTGCCGAGGCTTCTGTTAATTCGGTTAATTCGGTTGAGTCTTCTGCGTAAAAACCCCTAAGAAACCCACTTTATGTGGGTTTCTTTTTTCGAAGTCATAGACTGATGATCAGATTTTCAATAAGCGCTTCATCCTAAGCGTCTGAAAACCTGCCGGTGGGTCGTAATGGCTTAGTCACAAACGCCTGCGTCGATTCGCCCACACACCAAATTGTGATGTGAGGTCAAGATATTTGAACCATCAAAGATGCCCACCGAGGCACACTCCTGGAAGGAGGCCCCGGTTAAAAACCCCGTATCTTTCAACTGCAGCTTGTCGAAGATTCCGTCCTCGGCCTTGCGCCAGTCCCGCCTTGCTCAACTTGTCAAGCATGTAACCCTTTTGAATAATGCAATGCGGTGTTTTTCCCGCCTTTGTGCCATGTGCGAGTGCGAGTGCGAGTGCGACGCTACTTGGGAAGACCTCATCTAAAGCCTGGAAGGGTGATGATGTTGCGCTGGAGTGAGGGGGGGTCAGCAGAGGACGTTGTCGTGACAGGCAAAGCCCCGATGGGGAAACCCAAAAATATGCTGGATTAAGGGTAATCCTTAGCTTTCGATATCGAACATGGCATTGCGAAAACGAAAGGCGCTACCTAGAATAGGTTTCCACCACTCTTGCGCAACATGCGGGAAGTCCTATGAGTTCAATCAGCTTTTCGGTAGAGGGCCTGCAGGTTCTTATCAGCGGCGGAAGCGGAGGCATAGGCGGCGCTTTTGCCAAGGCGTTTCTGGCGCATGGTGCGCAAGTCATCGTGACCGATCTGCAACCGGCTTCAGAGGAACTGCTCAAGGCGGGAGCCCGTTACGAGAGCTTGGATGTGACGAGCGACGAGGCGGTCGAGGCGCTGGCCAAAAAGGTCGACAAGCTTGATGTGCTGATCCACTGCGCCGGCAAGTTGTCACGTTGGGAGGAGCACAAGCCCGAAGTGTTTCGCAACATTGTCGATATTCATTTGTTTGGCAACGTGCGCCTGGCGGCGGCTTTTCGGCCTCACCTCAAGCAGACGCGGGGCTGCATGATCAACATCGCTTCGATGTACAGCTATTTCGGTGCTCCTCAGGTACCCGCCTACGCTTCGGCCAAAACGGCCATCATAGGATTGACCAAATCATTGGCTCTGGCCTATGCAGAAGACGGCATTCGGGTCAATGCCATCGCCCCTGGCTGGATTGCCACCGACATCAGTCGAGGTGGGCGTGAGAACCCCGAGTTCAATGAAAAGCTCATGGCCCGTTTGCCTAACAAACGATGGGCCGAGCCCGAAGAACTGGCAGGCACGGCGTTGTTCCTCGCGTCACCGGCGTCATCGCTCATCAATGGTGTGACGATCCCGGTTGATGGCGGTTATACGTCGTCTTGATTGGAGTGTGAGCGTAGACTATTTTTCAACAAATGGAGATTGATATGAGACATACCCTTGGTGTTTTGGCTACCGCGGCATTGTTGTCGCTCAGCAGTGCATCGGCTTTGGCGCAAGCCTTCAACTGGAAGAAACACGATGGGCAAACGCTCAACCTGTTGCTTAACAACCATCCTTGGTCGCAGGCGATCAAGGACATGTCGGGCGACTTTTCCACAAAGACTGGCATCAAGTTGCGCATTGAGGTCTTCAACGAAGAACAGTTCCGGGCACGTCTGAGCACCATGCTTCAAGCCAAGTCGACTGACCTGGATGTTTTTATGTCCCTGAAGTTCCGTGAGGGGGCGATGTACGACAAGGCGGGCTGGTATGCGAACCTGACACCGCTGCTCAACTCACCCGCATCGACATCGCCGGATTTCAACTTCAACGACTTCGGTGAGGGTCTCAGAAAGGCGGAAACCATTGGCGGCAAATTGGTCGGCTTGCCCATCAACCTTGAAGGGCCGTTGTTCTACTGGAACAAGGACATTTTTGCAAAATGCAATGTCGCCGAACCCATGTTTTTAGAGGACCTGCCGGAGGCTGCTGCAAAGCTGAAAGCATGCCCCGCCAAGGGTGATGCCACGGTCTGGGCCGCCCGCGGTATCCGCGGCGCCATTTCCTATGCTGTCTCGGGTTTCATCTACAACAGCGGCGGTGATTTTTCCGGTCCCAACGGCAAACCCAGCCTGTGCGACCCGAACAGCATCAAGGGCGCGGAAATGTATGCCAATCTGCTCAAGGACTACGGCCCACCAGGCGCTGCCAACCACACCTTCACCCAGGTGATCGAGATGCTGGGACAGGGCAAATTGGCCATGACGCATGAGTCGTCCAATGAGTTCGCCAACGTCATGAAGTTTCCGGGTCGCGACAAAGACATTGGCATGAAGGTCTTGCCCAAGGGCAAGGCGACAGGTATTTCCAAGCCGATCGTTTTCGGCTGGGGCGTTTCGGTCTCCAACTTCTCCACCAAGAAGGACGCGGCCTGGTATTTCCTGCAGTGGGCCACCAGCGCCGAAATGGAGGCACGTCTGGTCAAAAATGGAGTAGCCCCGCCGCGCTCTTCGGTCTTTAATGGCCCGGATTTCAAAGCCTGGACCACTGAACTGCCGACCCGCCAGGCCTGGGCCAATTCTTTGATCGAAATCAGCAAAACGGGTACAGCCATTTCATATCCACCAACCGATCGCGTGGTCGAGGCGCGGGAATTGGTGGGCGGCGCAGTTCAGAAGATCTTCTTGGGCCAAGGTAACGCCAAAGAAACCATGTGCCAGCTCGATAACGACCTGGTTAAGCTGCAGTAAACGATGAAAGCACAGCAGGCTGCATCCATGCATGGGCTCATGTGGCCTGCCGTGCTCTTTGTCGTGTTGATGGTGATTTTTCCTTTTGGCTATGCCTTTTGGCTCAGCCTGCAGGATTACAAAATCGGACAGACCTTTGCCTTCATTGGTTTGGGCAATTACAAGGCCTTGCTTGTAGACGAACAATTCTGGAATGGCGTCAAGCTCAGTGCCACCTTGTACGTTGTCGCCCTCTCAGTGCAACTGGTGCTCGGCGTGGCCCTGGGCATGCTGCTGAACCGGGTGCAGGTCATGCGGGGGCTTGTGAGAACCTTGATGATTTCACCCTTCATGCTGCCGCCCGTGGTCATCGGCATGATGTCCATGGTCATCCTGGACCCTGGCATGGGCGTGGCGAACTACTTGCTCAAAGCGGCACACCTGCCCACCAGCCTGTTTCTGGCATCAACCGATTACGTGATTTACACCGTGGTCTTGATTGACACCTGGCAGTGGACGCCATTTGTCGCATTGATTGTGCTGGGTGGACTGCAATCCTTACCCCGAAACATTTACGAAGCGGCTTCCATCGACGGTGCCACAGGCTGGCGGGAGTTTGTCTTCATCACCTTGCCCCTGCTGGGCCCCACGATCCTGACGGCCGCAGTATTGCGCAGTGTTGACCTGCTGCGTTTCTTTGATGTGATCTACATCACCACCCAGGGTGGGCCTGGTTATGCCTCTTCGACCCTGAATATCTACGCCTACAGAAAGGCGTTCGAGTTTTCCGACATCGGTTATGCCGCTGCACTGATGATCACGCTCAGCACGATTGTGCTGGGGGCCGTACTGGTGTTTTCACAACTGCGCAAAAAGGTGATGTGGTGATGAAAACCAGGCTCCTCAGTTACCTGATGTCGATTCAGATCGTCGTGTTGTGTGTCGTGCTGTTTGCGCCGATTGCCTGGATGATTCTGGCCAGCTTCAAGTCCCGCACAGAAATCACCAAATACCCGCCCGAGCTTTTCTTCACGCCGACTCTCGAAAACTACCAGCAGTTGTTCACTCGCACGGATTTTCTAGAAAACACGATGAACAGTATTTATGTGGCGGGGGGGTCAACCTTGCTGGGTCTGCTGCTTGCGGTGCCTGCCGCATATGCCATTTCCTGGCATCGACTGGTCTGGCCGGCGACCCTGACGCTGTTTGCACGCATGGCGCCAGGAACACTGTTCCTGCTGCCGTGGTTCATCATGTTCTCCAACGTGGGTTTGTCGGGCACCCACTTCGCGCTGATCATCACCCATGCCGTCATTACTTTGCCGATTGCGCTGTGGACGATGCTGCCCCATTTCGACGGTCTGCCACGCGAGTTGACCGAAAGCGCGCAAATCGATGGCTGCAGCGGGATCAAGATCCTCCTGCTGATCGCCATGCCCGTCGTCATGCCGGGGCTGATCGTCGCGGTGATTTTGTCATTCATTTTTTCGTGGAATTACTTTTTGTTTGCACTCGCCTTGTCAGGCATCAGTTCAAAGACGGCCATCGTGGCCTCCTTCAACTTCATTGGCGAGGGCGTCACGAACTGGGGGGCCCTGATGGCCGCAGCAACGGTGATTGCGTTGCCCCCTATCCTGCTGACTTTTGCCATTCAAAGAAAACTGGTGGCGGGTCTGGCTTTTGGTGCAGTAAAGGGGTGATGACATGAATGCAGCCCGCTTTGATGGCGAGGGCAAGATCACGCTGATCAGCATGGAAAAGCCACAGCCTCAAGCGGGTGAGGTGCTGATGCGTGTGGCGGCCTGCTCGCTGTGCGGCAGTGACTTGCGACCTTGGCGAAACGGCTGGCCTTTGACACCTGGACATGAAATTGTAGGGGTTGTTGAGGCGCCGGGCCACCCGATGCACCTCCATCGCTGCCTCGCTTACATTCCGGTCTGGTGCGGCAATTGCCCCGAATGCCAAGCAGGGCACACCAACTTGTGTCGCCAAGCACCGGAGCTGATTGGCTGGCAACGGGCGGGCGGTTACGCACAGTACCTCACCGTGCCGGAGCAGTGTTTGCTGCCGGTGCCTGACGACATTCCTACGCACCTGGCCCCTTTGCTGTTGGACACCATTGGCACCGCGGCGCATGGCATCCGCTTGTGTCGCAAGATACTGGACAGTGGCCGGGTGCTGATACTTGGGGCAGGCCCGATTGGCCTCGGAGGATTGCTGGTGCTGCAGCATTTCGGATTCAAGCAGGTCGAGGTGTTTGACCCCAACGCATACCGACGCAGCTTTGCACAATCGTTGGGGGCGGTTCCACTCGATCAGGTCCCCTCCAGTTCGCCTTATGACTTGGTGCTTGAGTGCAGCGGCAAGGACGTTGCGCGGCAAACTGCGCTGGAGGTTGTCCGGGCACACGGCGCCGTGGTGCAACTGGGCGAGTCGGATGCCTGGCATGTGCAAGAGACCAAGCCCATCCGGCGCAAGGATTTTTACTACATCCGGTCTTTTTACTTTCCGATTTCTGAATATGCGGAAAACGTTGAGATCCTGAGACGCTTGAAACCGCAATTCGAACGCCTAGTTGATGAACAGGTGCCCCTGGAGGGACTGGACGCGTTGTTCACTCGCTTTGCAGCGGGTGAACGCATCAAGCCCCAACTTCAACTCCACTATTGAGCTTGCCATGACCGGTGTCTCCCTACGCAACGTCAAGAAAAATTACGGTGATGTCAAGGTCATTCATGACCTGAGCGTTGATATTCTGGAGGGTGAATTCCTGGTCTTTGTCGGACCTTCTGGCTGCGGGAAATCCACCCTGCTGCGCATGATTGCCGGGCTGGAAAGCTTCGAGTCCGGCGAGATTCACATCAACGGCAAACTGGTGAACAATCTGCACCCCAGTCAGCGTGATATCGCCATGGTGTTCCAGGAATACGCGCTGTATCCCCACATGTCGGTTCGCAAGAATATGGGCTTTGGTCTGAAGATGCGGGGCTATTCGACTGAGGAGATCGACAAACGCATACAGGGGGCCGCATCCATCCTGCAGATCAACCCTTTGCTCGAGCGCAAGCCGCGCGAGTTGTCTGGCGGTCAGCGCCAGCGGGTTGCGATGGGCCGCGCGATCGTGCGTAACCCGCAGGTCTTTCTGTTCGACGAGCCGCTGTCCAACCTCGACGCGAAGTTGCGGGTGGACATGCGCTCGGAGATCAAGGCCCTGCATCAGCGCCTGAAGACCACCTCGGTTTACGTCACCCACGATCAGGTTGAGGCCATGACCATGGCGGACAGGATTGTCGTGCTGAACAAGGGCCACATTGAGCAGGTGGGAACGCCGCGTGCGCTCTACCACATGCCCGTCTCACGCTTCGTCGCTGGTTTCCTGGGGTCGCCACCGATGAACTTCCTGCCGGTGAAGCTTGAACACGGTCGCATCGACCTGCTCAACGGCAAGATGACGGGCAGCTTTGGCGACTGGAGTGGCCCGGCCGAACTGGGCATTCGCCCAGAGAAAATCAGGGTGACGAGTGAACCGTCCGGCGGCTTGATCGAAGGGGCCGTCAGCCTGATCGAACCGCTTGGCGCGGACACCCTGCTGACAGTAGAACGGCCTGACATGAAAGTGATTGTCCGGGTTGTTGGAGACTCTCCGTTAGCACTGGGGGCCCAGGTGGGTTTGCGCTGGCATGAAGACGATCACCACTTGTTCGACAGCTCAACAGGGCAAAGAATGTCATGAGTCGACTTGTTTGCCTGGGTCTGGTCGTCAAAGACATGGTGTTCCATGTTCACCACATTCCCCCAACTCCGCAAAAGCTGACGGCCCAATCGATGCGTGTCGGCTTTGGTGGAATGGCCGCTGCAGCGGCTGCGGCTGCGGCTGCGCTGGGCGGTGAGGTCGAGTTCTGGGGGCGCATCGGTGACGACGACATTGGCCAGGAAGCCCTGCAGGCCTTTGTGGCACGAGGCGTGGATCCTTGGGTCAAAGTCATGACGAACAGCCAATCTCCGGTGTCTGCTGTGATCGTTGACGATGCGGGAGAGCGCATGCTCGCCGCCTACCCTGGCCAGATGGACCCCGACGCCGATTGGTTACCACTTGAGCGACTCGAAGGCGTGAATGCGGTTCATGCTGATTTCCGGTGGGTCGCGGGTGCTCGAGCGCTGTATCTGGCGGCCCAGAAGATCGGATGTCCGCGCGTTCTCGACGCCGATGCGGGCAACGTTCAGGCGCTTGAAGAACTGATTCCGCTGGCCGATCACGTCATTTTTTCGGAATCTGGCTTGGCCGGCTTGGCCAAGGGCAAGCATATTGAACAGGCCTTGCTGGAGGTGGCCGCAGACCGCGATGTGGTGGTCGGGGTGACGCTAGGGGAACGGGGCAGCCTGTTTGCGAACCGGGGGAGCTTGCATTCATTTGCCGCGCCGCAGGTTGTGGCGCTTGACACCAATGGCGCAGGTGATGTTTTTCATGGTGCCTACGCGCTGGCCATGGCACGTCAAATGCCATGGCCTGATGCCGTGCGTTACGCCACTGCAACCGCCAGCCTCAAATGCACAAAACCCCATGGCTGGGCGCAGTTGCCCACAGATCGCGATGTGATGGCTTTCATGAAGGCGCAACCGTGTTAAGTGCAAACTGTCGCAGGGGGCTGGTGCATGGCTGAGACCCTTTCTGTGCGGGCCCGGCGACGAAAGATTCTGGAACTGATCCAGAGCACAGGCTACATGCCTATCGAAAACCTAGTGACCAGTTTTCAGGTGACCCCTCAGACCATTCGGGTGGACCTCAATGCGCTGGCTGACGAAGGACTCCTGGTGCGACACCACGGTGGCGCATCGATCCCGTCGAGTGTCATCAACACCGACTACAACGCCAGGCGATCCGAGTTTGCAGCGGTCAAGGCCAAGTTGGCGAAGGCGGTGGCCGAGTCGATTCCTGACCGCAGCGCTGTCTTCATCGCCCTCGGGACCACCATGCTGGCGGTAGCGGCTGCACTCACAGTGCGCTCGGGATTGAAAATAATCACCAACAATCTGGAAGCTGCTCAGGTGCTTGCCAAGCAGCCCGGATTCGAGGTGATTGTGCTCGGCGGACGTCTTGATCCGCGTAACCTGGGCACGTCAGGCCCATTGGCGATGGAGACGGTTTCGAACTATCGCCCCGATGTCTGTATTTTCAGTGCGGGCGGCATTGACCATGAAGGCCACTTCCTGGATTACTACGAAAACGAAGCAGCCCTGGTTCGCCAGATGATCAAGGGCTCGCGCCGCAGCATCCTGGTGGTTAATCACAGTAAGTTTGGCCGCAGTGCCTCGGTCATGCTGGGGCATGTGTCGCAGATCGATCAACTGTTCACCGACAAGCTCCCCTCGGCGGCGCTGAAAGCCCAACTCAAGTCCGGCAAGACGCAGTTGTGCGGGACCGCGGCCGCACCGCCTCGGGCGTGACAGCTGAGTACGTTGCCCCGTAACGCCACCAACACAACACCTCAAAATGCCCATTGTTCATAGGAAACTCCATGTCACCTAACGGCAAATTCAGTGCGCTCACTCGGAGCTCGGGTGCATTCGCCATGCTGGCCATCGACCAGCGTGAGTCGATGCGCATGATGTTCGCCAACACGCAAACCGATCCGGTATCCGATGCGCAGCTCACCGCCTTCAAACTGGCGGCTCTGCGTGCGCTCACTCCACTGGCCTCAGCGGTGCTGATCGACCGGCAGTTTGCATGGCGACAGGCCATCGACCAACAAGCCGTGGCTCAGGGATGTGGCCTGATTGCAGCGGCAGACCACTTTATTCCCAGCAGCGACGAGATTGTCTCGAACGTGGTCATCGATGAAGAGGTGAACCCGCAGCAGGTCAAGCAAGATGGGGCGGCTGCGCTGAAACTGCTCGTGACCTGGCGGCCGGATGAATCGGCTGAAGTGCGCCGTACCATGGTCCTTGATTTCATCGCCCGTTGCCGCAGTGCGGGCTTGCTCAGCATCATCGAGCCTGTCTCGCGCAAGCCAAAAGATGGCCGAGTCTGGGATCTTCAGCTGGGCATCATGGAGGCAGCGCGCGAGCTCGGAAACCTCGGGGCAGACCTTTACAAGGCCGAAGTGCCCTTGTTTGGCGAGGGTGGCGAACGTGCAGTGCGGCAGGAATGTGCGCGTTTAAACGACATCATCCAGGGCCCCTGGGTGGTCCTGTCGTCCGGGGTCGCACCGGATGATTTCCCGCAGGCGGTCGAATGGGCCTGCCGCGAGGGTGCCTCCGGTTTTCTCGCCGGTCGCGCCGTTTGGCGCAACGTCATTGGTGCCCCAGATGTTGTCCGTGCATTGACTGACGATGCCGCAGTGCGTCTGCGCCGCCTGTGTGATGTGGTGGACCGCGTGGTGGATCGCCACTGATTTCCCCGTTGACCTGATTGGCCACCCCAGCAGAAGTCAACTCAACAGGCAAGGAACATCGACATGTCCATTCCGTCCAGTCCCTCCGACATCGAAATCCAAACCCGCCGCGACCTGGCCGCCTTCTACAGGCTGGTGGCACATTTCAGGATGACGGACCTGATTGATACACACATCAGTGCCCGCATTCCGGGCACGGCCGACCATTTCCTGATCAACCGCTATGGCGTGCTGTTTGAAGAAATGCGACCGCAAGACCTGGTCAAGATTGATATCGGGGGTCACCTGATTGCGGGTCAGGACCCGGCTAAGTCGCGGGTGAACGTGGCCGGCTTCACCATCCATTCGGCGATCCATGCTGCACGCCACGATCTGGCCTGCGTGATTCACACCCACACGGCCGATGGCATTGCGGTGTCCTGCCAGGCCGAGGGCTTGCTGCCCATCAGCCAGCATGCCCTCAAGTTTTACAACCGCATTGGTTACCACGATTACGAAGGTGTGGCCCTGGACCTCGATGAGCGCGCACGATTGGTGCGCAGTCTGGGGCCTCACGATGTGATGATTTTGCGCAACCACGGACTGGTGGCGGCAGGAAGCTCGATCGCCAAGGCATTTCACAACATCATGTTCCTGGAGCGAGCCTGCCAGGCACAGATCAAAGCGCTCAGTGGTGGCCGCCCGCTCTCCATGCCCAGTGAAGAGGTCTGCAAGCGGGCCGGCGATCAAGGTGCCGACCGGCCCGAGGTCGAGGAAATTGCGCAGTTGGGTTGGCAGGCTGCCTTGCGGCTGCTCAAGCCCTTACCAACAAGCTTGAACGAGGCCGCGTCATGAACACAAGGACATAAGAATGCACACCGGTTCCATTTTTCTGGGTAAAACCTGGGGTCTGCGCCGCATGGCCAACGAGGAGGGGCACTTCACCATGGTGGCGCTCGATCAGAGGCCGCCGATTGCCAATCTGGTGGCGGCAAAACGCGGTATTGCGCCGTCGCAAGTGAGCTTTGCCGACATGATTGCTGTCAAGCGGCTGCTGGTCGAAGTGCTGGGACATCAGGCCAGCGCCATGCTGCTCGACCCCAACTTCGCCTTTCCCGCCGCGCTTGACCGATTGCCTGCACGCACGGGCATGGTCGCCACATTAGAGGATCATCGTTTTCAAGACACACCGGGCGGACGTTTGTCCAATTCGATCCGGGACTGGAGCGTCGAGAAGATCAAGCGCGTAGGCGCCGATGGTGTGAAAGTGCTGGCCTGGTTCCGACCCGATGCCTCACCTGAGGTCCTAGCGCATCAAAAGCAGTATGTCAGGCAGATCGGCGATGAATGCCGGCGTCACGACATTGCCTACGTTCTGGAACTGCTGATGTACCCCTTTCAGCAGCAATCCGGCCATTCCTCACCCTCTGCGCAAGCAACGCAAGCAACGCAAGCAACAGACAAACTGCCGCAACGCGTTCTCGACAGCGTGCGCGAGTTCGCCAGGCCCGAATACGGGGTGGACCTGTTCAAGCTCGAGAGTCCACTTCCGGGCGCCACCTTGCCCGACACCAATGACAGTGCGGACCATTCCAAGGCACAGAGCTGGTTCAACGAGATGGGCGTGATCTGCCGCGACGCAGGCATACCGTGGGTGATGCTTTCTGCGGGCGTCACCGCCGCGCAGTTCTTGCGCGTGATGACTTACGCCTATGCCGGCGGGGCGAATGGCTTTCTGGCGGGTCGGGCCATTTGGTGGGAGGCGCTGCAACACTTTCCGGACCTGCAGGCTTGCCGCGAGGCTTTGCAGTCCACGGGCATTGCCAACTTGCAGGCCTTGGCGCGCCTGACCCGAGACAAGGCACAGCCCTGGGCGCCTGATTACGCTGCCCTTGGCCAACTGAACGCTGAGGGTGAGTTGTGCGCCGCCTACGCTTAAGTCAGACCGCCCTCGCCATGGGCAACGGTCGAGCCCGGCAACGTTGAAATTGGAGCACCCTCGCTCAATCATGTTGGCGTCGATCTTCTGTTGGCCTGGGGGTGTCGGGTTGTCAAGTGGTGCCGGCTAAGGCTTGTCCAAAAAATGTCAGTCCAGCAGTTGATCATTGAACCACTTCATCCCAGCCCCTTGGCAACCTGCCTTCGTTGAGTCCCCCATTGCATCCACAGTACTTGTTTGTGTCGCTTCAATCCAAATTTTCCATTAGCCTGCGCCGGGTGGATGAT
>Ga0164294_10000477_pt1 | contig 38309 bp, 41 predicted proteins | sample GEODES005metaG_FD_111479 | JGI IMG/M metagenome (GOLD analysis project Ga0164294, IMG submission 111479) | Oligotrophic lake water microbial communities from Sparkling Lake, Wisconsin, USA - GEODES005 metaG | ecosystem: Environmental > Aquatic > Freshwater > Lake | place: USA: Sparkling Lake... | reverse complement strand
CTGTGATGAGATTGAAGGGTCATGAGAAATTTTAAGTTGTATGTTGTCTGATAACAAGATATTCTGTGGGCTTGCCATCTTGCTGTCAAGCAAATCGATCGAAAATGATTCAAAAAAACAAGATTTCCAGCAGTATCCCGCCTGAGCGTAACCGCAGAGGGGGCTTGGTGCAAGAGGTCGTCCAGCACTTGGCCAGCCAAATCCAAGCGGGACGCTTGAACCCTGGCGACCAACTGCCTACCGAATCGGCCATCATGGTGGAACTGGCGGTCAGCCGAACTGTGGTGCGTGAAGCCATCTCCCGACTGCAAGCCTCTGCTTTGGTGGAAACACGGCACGGCATCGGCACCTTTGTGTTGCAAGCCCCCTCGACCGACAATTTCAGCATTGACGATCAAGACATGTCCACCGTCGAAGATGTCATCAACGTTTTGGAACTGCGCATCAGCCTGGAAACAGAGGCTGCAGGCTTGGCCGCTCAACGCGCAAAGCCACAACACCTGGAAGCCATGGCCAAAGCACTGCAAAGTTTTGCCGCAGCCATTGACGGCAAATCCGACGCAGTCCCCAGTGATTTTGAATTCCATTTGGTGGTGGCCAAAGCCACAGGCAATCAACACTTTGCCGACTTGATGACTTATTTGGGTAAACGCATCATTCCGCGAACCCGTGTCAACACAGCGGACCAAGCGCCCGAAGGTCGGGAAGCCTATTTACGCCGCGTGCACAGTGAGCATGAGAGCATTTACAACGCCATCCGCAACCAAGATGCCGAGTCGGCTCGGGCTGCCATGCGAACCCACCTTTCAAACAGCCGGGACCGGCTGAGAAAACCTCGCGAAGAGAAAATTTGAGCCAGCAAGTTGTACGATGACTAGTGAGATAAATCCCTTCTCACAGGGTTTGCATTGCGCTGCGATTTCTCATCAAAAGCCACAGGCCAAGCAGAATCATCGGCACACACAGCCATTGCCCCATGCTCATGCCCAAGGACAAAAGCCCCAAATGGGCGTCAGGCTCCCTGAAAAATTCTGCGATAAAACGAAATACGCCATAACCCAAGGAAAAGGCCCCCGAGACTTGGCCTATCGGTCTGTCCTTGCGCGCAAAAAACCACAACAGGACAAACAGCAGCAAGCCCTCGAGCAAAAACTGGTAAACCTGTGACGGGTGTCGCGGCAGATCGCTTGCCCCCCTGAACACCATGCCCCAAGGCAAGGACGGGTCGGCCACGCGACCCCACAACTCGCCATTGATGAAGTTGCCCACCCGCCCTGCCGCCAGACCGGTCGGCACGCAGGGCGCCACAAAATCCATCACCTGCAAGAAGGGTCGTTTGCGTGTACGGGCAAACCACACCATGGCCACCATCACACCCAACAAACCCCCATGGAAACTCATACCCCCTTGCCACACGGCCAGAATCTCTAAGGGATTTGAGAGGTAATACAAGGGCTTGTAGAAGAGGCAATAACCGATGCGGCCACCCAAAACAACGCCCATGACCCCCATGAACAAAATGTCCTCAACATCTTGTTTATGCCAAGCCTGCACACCTTCCAGTTTGGCAAATGCAGGGTGGCGCAATCGGCGTAGTCCCAAAAACATGAACAACCCGAATGCGGCGAGATAGGTCAGGCCGTACCAATGCACAGACAAGGGGCCTAATTGCAGGGCTACAGGATCGATTTGAGGATGTATCAGCATAGACATGATTGTGCCTGACAGACCGTTAGAATAGATGTTCACCGTGAGCAAAGCCAAGGTCCAAAGCCCACTTCAACCGATTTTTTACCCTGAACACCATGAGCGACAAAATCATCCCCATCACGCCCATCAACCGCCGCAGCGCCAACATCACGCAAGGCAAGTCGCGGGCGCCCAATCGGTCCATGTACTACGCCATGGGTTACGAAGAAAGTGATTTCGCCAAGCCCATGGTGGGCGTCGCCAATGGCCACAGCACCATCACTCCTTGCAACAGCGGTCTGCAAAAACTGGCCGACGCGGCCGTGGCTGGCATTGAAGAAGCCGGTGGCAACGCGCAAATTTTTGGCACGCCCACCATTTCCGACGGCATGGCCATGGGCACCGAGGGCATGAAGTACTCGCTGGTCAGCCGCGAGGTGATTTCGGACTGCATCGAAACCTGCGTTCAAGGCCAGTGGATGGACGGCGTGCTGGTGGTCGGCGGTTGCGACAAAAACATGCCCGGCGGCATGATGGGCATCTTGCGCGCCAACGTGCCTGCAATCTACGTCTACGGCGGCACCATCCTGCCCGGCCGCTACCAAGGCCGTGACCTGAACATTGTGAGCGTGTTTGAAGCCGTGGGCGAAAACGCGGCCGGCAAGATGAGCGATGCCGATTTGCGCGAAATCGAAATGCGAGCGATTCCCGGCACCGGCTCTTGTGGCGGCATGTACACGGCCAACACCATGTCGTCGGCCTTTGAAGCATTGGGCATGTCCCTGCCCTACTCGTCGACCATGGCCAACCCCCACGATGAAACAGCAAATTCGGCCAAAGCATCTGCCAAGGTGCTGCTTGAAGCCATCAAAAAGGACCTGAAACCACGTGACATCGTGACTAAAAAGGCCTTGGAAAACGCTGTGGCTGTGATCATGGCCACGGGCGGCTCAACCAACGCCGTTCTGCACTTTTTGGCCATTGCCCACACCGCCGGCGTGGAGTGGACCATTGACGACTTTGAACGCATGCGCAAGAAGGTTCCCGTGATTTGCGACCTCAAACCCAGTGGCAAGTACCTGGCCGTGGACCTGCACCAAGCCGGCGGCATCCCGCAAGTGATGAAGACCTTGCTGGCCGCTGGTTTGTTGCACGGCGACTGCATGACCATCACTGGCAAAACCATTGCTGAGAATTTGCAAGACATCCCGGATGCGCCACGTGCCGACCAAGATGTCATTCGTCCCATCGATAAACCCATGTATGCAGAGGGCCACCTGGCCATTCTGAAAGGCAACCTCTCGCCCGAAGGCGCTGTGGCCAAAATCACCGGCTTGAAGAACCCGGTCATCACCGGTCCGGCACGCGTGTTTGACGACGAACAATCGGCATTGGCTGCCATTTTGGCCGGCAAAATCAAAGCAGGCGATGTCATGGTGTTGCGTTACCTCGGCCCCAAGGGCGGCCCGGGCATGCCTGAAATGCTGGCCCCTACAGGCGCGCTGATTGGCGCTGGTTTGGGCGAAACTGTGGGCCTGATCACCGACGGCCGATTCTCCGGCGGCACCTGGGGCATGGTGGTCGGTCACGTCGCTCCTGAAGCCGCTGCGGGTGGCAACATTGCCTTTGTCAATGAGGGCGACAGCATCACCATCGACGCACACAAACTGGTTCTGGAGCTCAACGTGCCCGAGGCCGAATTGGCCAAACGGCGCGAAGGCTGGGTCGCCCCAGCCCCACGGTACACGCGTGGCGTACAAGCCAAGTTTGCCTTCAATGCCTCCAGCGCCAGCAAAGGTGCGGTTCTGGACTTGTATTGATCCATGACCCATACCCTTCCCAAAACTCTCTAGGATATTGATGAAAAAAATCGTGTTCGCATTGACCTTGAGCGCCGCAGCCGCTTTTCCTTCCTTGGCTGACCAAGCCTTGGCGCAAGCTAAAAACTGCATGGCTTGCCACGCTGTTGAGAATAAACTTGTGGGTCCCTCTTACAAAGATGTGGCAAACAAATACAAAGGCGACAAATCGGCTGTCGACAAAATGGCCACCAAAATCATCAAAGGCGGTGCTGGCGTTTGGGGCCCTGTACCGATGCCTGCCAACGCCCAGGTCAATGAAGCAGAAGCCAAAAAATTGGCCGCTTGGGTGCTGGGACTGAAGTAACTTCTGCTGCGTTCAATCTAAAAGCCCGCGACTGCAGAGCACGCGGGCTTTTAAACGCCTTGGTCCCTTACAAACCGATGGCTGCGATACCGGCTTTGGCGATCTGGGCATCCTCATTCGACTTGACACCGCTGACACCTACGGCGCCCAAGCAAAAACCATCTTTCATGATCGGTACGCCCCCTTCAAGCATGCCCTGCACTGCCGGTGCAGTCAAAAACGAATAACGACCACCATTGATCACGTCTTCGTAGATTTTGCTCTCACGGCAACCCAAGGCGGCCGTATGGGCTTTGGCGGGTGCAATGTGCGCCGAAATAGGAGGCGCGCCATCCAAGCGAGAAAAACTCAGCAAATGGCCGCCCGCATCCACAATGGCAATGCTCACGGACCAATGGTTTTTGAGCGCTTCCGCTTCGGCGGCGGCGGCGATGGCTTTGACGTCAGACAACTCGAGGCTTGATTGTGTTTTCATGTTGTAACCAGTGGCGTAAAAAACGACAAGCATACCGCTTCTAATTCCCCATTTTTGGCACGGTGATTGCACTTGCTGACCACTCCCACCCTACAATATGCGTAGCCTTCAAATTCAAGGCATCTAAGGAGATACCACATGAATGAAACTCAAACCATTGACACCGCATGGGGCCTGGAAATTCAGGCGCAACGCAACCGCGTCATGCGCAACACCTACGCACTACTGGCCTTGAGCCTGCTGCCAACCGTTTTAGGCGCCTGGCTGGGCGTGGCCACGGGCATCACCCAATCCATGGGTGGAGTCTTGGGCCTGATTGTTTTCTTGGTGGGTGCATTTGGTTTTATCTACGCGATTGAAAAGACCAAGAATTCTGTGGCCGGCGTGCCTGTTTTGTTGGGCTTTACCTTCTTCATGGGCCTGATGCTTTCGCGCATGATCGCCATGGTGCTGGGGTTCAAAAACGGTCCCGACCTGATAATGACTGCCTTTGCGGGAACGGCCGGTGTGTTTGCCCTCATGGCCTCATTGGCCAGCGTGATCAAGCGTGATTTGTCGGGTATGTCCAAATGGCTCTTTGTCGGCGTCCTTGTGCTGATGGTCGGCGGCATTGTCAACGTGTTTGTTGGCTCCACGGCAGGCATGATGGCCTTGTCAGTCGCAGCCATTGGCATTTTCAGTGCTTACATGTTGTATGACCTCAAGCAGATCATTGACGGCGGTGAAACCAACTACATCAGCGCCACCTTGGCCCTGTACCTGGACTTGTTCAACATCTTCCAAAGCTTGTTGGCCTTGCTCGGCATCTGGGGCGGCGAACGCGACTGATTGCGCAAGCAAGCTGTCTGCCGACAAGGGCCTTGATTTCAAGGCCCTTTTTTCATGCTTTGGACCCGACTTGCAAGTCAGGTCAAGCCAAATCAAACACCGCCATACTTTCGACGTGGGCAGTGTGGGCAAACATATTGACCACGCCGGCGCTGACGCAGCGGTAACCGGCCATATGCACCAGTAAGCCCGCATCGCGTGCCAACGTGGCGGGGTTGCAACTCACATAGACAATCCGTTTCGGGGGCAGCCAGCCCTGACGCAGTTCAGGGTTTTCGTGCAATTGCGCCATGGCCTTGACCAAGGCGAAAGCGCCCTCTCTGGGCGGATCAATCAGCCATTTGTCGGCGTACCCGTCTGCAGTCAACATCTCCGCGGTCATGTCGAACAAATTGCGGGCTATAAACTGCGTGGGGGCCAAGGCTTGATCCTGGGGACGTGAAGCTTGATTAAGGCGCAGGTTCTCTTCAGAGCGCTCGACCAAAGTCGCAGCGCCCTCGATGCCCAGCACCTCACGCGCTTGGGTGGCCAAAGGCAAGGTGAAATTGCCCAAGCCACAAAACCAGTCAATCACACGTTCGGTTTTGTTAACCGCCAAGAGACGCAAAGCGCGTGCAACCAAGACCCGGTTGATGTACGGGTTGACTTGGGTGAAGTCGGTGGGTCGGTACGGCATGTGAATGCCAAAGTCGGGCAAGTCATACGCCAACGCGGCGCCGCCTTCGACAAGCAACTTGACCGTGTCAGGGCCTTTGATTTGAACCCACCACTGCACCTTGTGCACCGCCGCAAAGTCGCGCAACTTGCCCACATCACCGGCGCTCAAAGGCTCCAAATGACGCAACACCAAGGCGGTCACATCGTCACCACAGGCCAGCTCAATTTGCGGCACCGTTTCACGGGCTTCCATGCTGAAAATCAGAGCCCGCAAGGGGATGAGCATCTCGCTCACATGCTTGGGCAAAACGCGGCAGCTTTGAATGTCCGCAACATAGCGGCTTTTGCGCTCGTGAAATCCAATCAAGACCTCGCCTTTTTTGTGCACATAACGGACTGAAAGGCGGGCGCGAAAACGGTAGGCCCAGGCAGGGCCCTCCACAGGCCTTAGCATGGACTCGGGTTTGACTTTGCCCAAATGCCACAGATTGTCTTCGAGCACGCGTTGCTTCATGGCCACTTGCGCGCTGGCGTCCAGATGCTGCATCTTGCACCCGCCGCACGCGCCGGTGTGCAAACCGAAATGGACGCAACCCGGGCGTACACGCTGCGAAGACTCGTGGTGAATGTCGGTCACCACGCCTTTTTCAAAGCTGTTCTTGGAGCGGTGAATTTGCGCAGACACCACCTCAAAGGGCAATGCACCCTCGATGAAAACCACCTTGCCATCGGGCTTGCGGGCAATGCCTTGGGCTTCAATGTCCATGGCGTCAATGCGGTAGTGGCCGGGTTGCAACAGGCCATCGGGCAATTCCATAGCGGTCAAAGCGGTGGCGGAGGGGTCTTGTGCTTTTTGAAGATCTTTTGTTTTTTGGGAAGTCATAGGTTCCGTTGTGTTCAGGGCCAGGCCGCCAGGTACTCTTGCCAATGCGGCGCATGGGGCGTCAATGCACCCAGCGTGGACTGAACAAACTCAATTTCAGCGTCGTATTCTTTCTCTGTGAAGCCACCGCGCATTTTTTGATACCGGCAGTACATCAAATAGGTGTTCATCACATCCGTCTCGCAATAGTTCTGGATGTCATCGGTTTGGCCGGCGAGGTACTGGGCATACACTTGCGAGCCGTCCATGCCCAGCTTGCCCGGAAAGCCGCACAGCTTGGCCAATGCATCCAGTGGGGCATTGTTCTTGGGGGTGTACATGGCCAGCAAGTCCATCAAATCCAAATGACGCTGGTGGTAGCGGGCAATGTAGTTGTTCCATTTGAACTCCCGATCGTCGTCACCCATGTCCCAGTATTTGTCAGCCACCACACCATGCCGCAATCCACGGTAATGCAACACAGGCAAGTCGAATCCACTGCCGTTCCAGCTGACCAATTGGGGCGTGTGCTTTTCAATGGCATTGAAAAAAGTCTGAACGATCTTGCCTTCACTCACACCATCACGGTCCGTGAATGAATGGATCCGCAAGCCTTCAGAATTTCTGAATACACAACTGATGACCAGCACACGCTGCAGGTACAAAGGCAGAAAATCACTCTGTCCTTTGGCCTGACGCTCTTGCAACCAAGCTGCGTGCACTTGTTCATCGGTCAGGGATTGGCCCTCAGAATTCAATAAACGCAGGCCATCGATGTCCGGAATGGTTTCGATGTCAAACACCAACACAGGCCAAACCATAAGCGGCTTTGCGCTCAGCGGGTAGGCAACAATTTGGCCGGATCGACAGGCTTGCCCTGGCGGCGGATCTCAAAGTGCAACTTGACCCCGTTGGGGCTGTCAGAACTGCCCATTTCGGCAATTTTTTGCCCCTTCTTGACCTTCTGGTCTTCTTTGACCAACAAGGCTTGGTTGTGGGCATAAGCCGTCAAATAAGTATTGTTGTGTTTCAAGATCAGCAAATTGCCATACCCCCGCAAACCAGCACCGGCGTAGACCACTTGACCGTCAGCCGAAGCCACCACGGGATCACCTGATTTGCCGCCAATGTCCAAGCCTTTGTTTTTAGCTTCGTCAAAACCGGCTAACAGGGGTCCGCTGGCAGGCCACATGAAGCCCAAGCCCTCGTCGACTGGCGGCACGGGTGCTGCAGGTGATACCGACGCTGGTGCGGCAGGCGCAGCAGCAGAGGCGCCAGGCAAGGCCGCACTCTTGCTGACGCCATCCAATGGTGCATTGGCCGCAGTCGCCTTGACCTCAGGTACGCCTGTATTCACAACAGGCCGCACCACCACACCTGCGGACTCCACTGCAGCGTTAGGGGGTGCAATACGAATCACCTGACCCACTTCTATCAAATTGGGATTCTCCAGGTTATTCCATTTGGCCAAGTCGCGCCAAGCTTGACCGTTTTCCAGACCAATGCGGGTCAAGGTATCTCCTTGCCGAACGGTGTAGTAGCCAGGCTTGCCCGCGTTTTCAGCCCCGGGCAAGTTTTTTTCAGGCACAGCATTCGGCGCATTGGGCGCTTTCGTTGCAGCAGAAGGACCAGCAACCGGTACAGCAGGCGCAGCGGTCTGAACAGGGCTGCCCGTCGAGCGATCTTCAACGGGCGCCAAGGCACGCGGACTGGAAGAACACCCCACGACCAACAACAGCAAGGTGGTCAAAGCGAGGACGGTAAAGCGTCGTTGAAGAGAATTCAAAACCATTCCTATTCCCTCAGGAGATGCCCGATTTTAGAGGGACAAAGTGGACCGCCTCCAACACCTGGTGTTTAAACCCTTGCGCCGTTTTGTCTACAACCACCAAGGCTTGGTGTCCGGTCGGTGTGAGCATGGGAGCGACCAAGCGTCCGCCAACCGCCAATTGGTCAAGCCAAGCCTGTGGAATGCTGTCCCCTCCAGCCGCAGCAATGATCGCAGCATAAGGCGCGCCTTTGGCAAAACCCAACATGCCATCGCCAAACAACAAATGCAGGTTACGCAAACGCAAGCTGCGCAAATTGGTACGCGATTTATCGTGCAGTCCTTTCAAACGCTCGATGCTGTAAACCTCGGTGGCAATATGGCTCAGAACGGCAGCTTGGTAGCCACAGCCCGTGCCTACTTCGAGCACACGCCCTAAGGGACCCACCGACCCATTGCGCAACAATTCAATCATCCGCGCCACCACGTTGGGCTTGGAGATGGTTTGCCCCAAGCCAATCGGCAAGCTGGTGTCCTCATAAGCCTGATTCACCAAGCCGGTTTCTACAAACTGGTGACGCTCGACCGCGCCCATGGCTTTCAAAACATGCGCGTCTTGTATACCGCTGACAGCCAGTTTTTGAACCATCCGGTTGCGCAGGGCCAACGAATCAAGCCCCACTCCCACTGGCCGTGGCGCCGCAGTCACAGGCAAAGATCTCGGTGCAGAAACCGCGGCCTTGGCTTTGACTTTGGGCAGATTGCCGGACAAAGTCTCCAATTGGATGGGAAACGCCTTTCTATGTGTCATGGCTTTTCCATGGCGTGCGGTGACTGGACCATCTTTGCAAACGAATTGCCCCAAGCACCCAAATTGTCATGGTCAGTCAAGTCCACTTTCAAGGGCGTGACCGACATGTGGCCCAGGCGGGTGGCATGAAAGTCGGTGCCCTCGCCGTCGTCCAGAGCTTGACCCGCGCTGCCAATCCAATACATGGTCTCGCCGCGCGGGCTGACTTGGGTAATCACTTTTTCTGCGGCATGGCGGCGCCCGAGTCGACACAATTTGGCCTGCAAAATATGGTCAAACTTTGCGTTGGGAATGTTGACATTGAGCAACCACGGTTGCTGCGCAATCATGGCTTGCGATTGCAAATGAAGCACCATCTCGCGCACCTTCAGGGCCGCTGCATCCAGGTGATTCCAACCCTTTTCAATTTGCGAGAAGGCTATGGCCGGAATGCCAAACAAATAACCCTCCATGGCTGCACCCACCGTACCCGAATACAAGGTGTCATCGCCCATGTTGGCGCCGTTGTTGATGCCCGAAACGACCAAGTCAGGCCGGTAGCCAAGCAAACCTGTTAAAGCAATGTGCACACAGTCAGCAGGCGTGCCATTGACGAAACGAAAACCGTTGTCTGCACGGTGCACATACAAGGGTGCGTTGAGCGTCAAGGCGTTGGACTTGGCACTGTTGTTGTGCTCTGGCGCAACGACCTCGACATCGGCTACGGTTTTAAGCGCCTCATACAGAGCCACAAGGCCTTCGGCACGGTAGCCATCGTCGTTGGATATCAAGATTTTCATGGCGAATTTCAGGGTTAATCTTTGATTGTAGGGGGCGAGCCTACCGCCATAGCACTTGGTCGCTGATGGGACAAGGCAAAGCGCCATCGAACGTTAGATTTGATCTTTATTTGAGGAGAATTCTGTGCACGCTTGGCTTTGTGAAAACCCCGTGGGCGTTGACGCCCTGACCTGGAAAGAAATCCCCACCCCGGCGCCCCAAAAAGGCGAGGTCTTGATTGAGATCCAGGCCGCAAGTCTGAACTTTCCGGACCTGCTGATTGTTCAAAACAAGTACCAAATGAAACCCGAGCTGCCCTTTGTGCCCGGCTCTGAATATGCCGGCATCGTTCGCGCCCTAGGTGAGGGCGTGTCGCATTTGGAAGTGGGCCAGGCCGTGGCCTGCCTGTCTGGCACGGGCGGCTTTGGCACTCACACCATCGCTCCCGCCAAACTCTGCATGCCTCTGCCTGCAGGTTTTCCAGCCGTGGATGCTGCAGCTTTCATCATGATCTATGCCACGTCGCACCATGCATTGATCGACCGGGCCCAGCTCAAAGCCGGTGAAACCGTGTTGGTGCTGGGCGCTGCCGGCGGCGTCGGGACTTCGGCCATCCAGGTCGCCAAGGCCGTTGGTGCGCGCGTCATCGCCGCTGCTTCAACCGATGAAAAGTGCGCCTTGTGCACATCCATTGGAGCCGATGCCACCATCAACTACAGTCGAGAGAATTTGCGCGAAGCCATCAAAACACTGACCGATGGCAAAGGCCCGGATGTGATTTACGACCCGGTAGGTGGTGATTTTGCAGAGCCGGCTTTCCGCTCTATCGCCTGGCGGGGCCGATACCTGGTGGTTGGATTTGCCTCTGGCCCGATCCCCGCCCTGCCCTTTAACCTGGCTCTGCTCAAAGGCGCCTCGATTGTGGGCGTTTTTTGGGGCGACTATTCACGACGTGAACCCCAAGCCAACGCCGCCATGATGGCCGAGTTGGCCCAGTGGTATGCCCAAGGCAAAATCAAACCCGTGATCGACTCCACCATGCCCATGAAAGACCTCAAGGCGGCCTACGCCCACATGGGCTCGCGCAACGTCAAGGGCAAATTGGTGATGGTCAATTGAATTTAGGAGCAACCACATGAAATCATGGTGGATTCGAACGGCCGACAACGCGATGGCTTTGGAACTGCGCGACGTACCCGTTCCGCAACCAGGGCCCGGGCAGGTGGGCATTCGCATACGCGCCGCGGCGCTCAATCGTGGCGAGTTCATCGCGGGCCACGGCCTGCACACAGCGGCGGCGGCACGACCTGCGGGTTTCGAGGCTGCGGGCGAAGTGACTGCGCTGGGCGCAGGCGTCACACGCTGGAAGCTGGGAGACCGCGTCATGGGCCGCTGCGACGGCGCTTTCGCCGAACACGGCTGCATGGTGGCCGATGAAGTGTTCGCGGCCCCCGGGCGCCTTACGTGGGAACAGGCGGCCGCGACGACAGTGGTGTTCCTCACCGTGTACGAAGCCGTGATGGCGCAGGGCCGGCTGGCTGCAGGCGAATGGATGCTGGTGGCAGGCATTTCGTCGGGCGTTGGGGTGACGGCGCTGCAGGTAGGAAAGGCCCTGGGTGCACGGGTGATCGGCACCTCAGGCTCATTGGAAAAACTAGAGCGCCTGAAGGCACTGGGCCTTGATGTTGCGTTGCACACACGCGAACCCGACTTCGTGCCAGCTGTCATGGAGGCCACCCATAACCGGGGGGTGGACCTGGTGGTAAACAACGTCGGCGGAAGTGTCTTTGCTGCGTGCGTCGAAGCGATGGGTTTCGAGGCACGACTGGCCACGGTGGGCTATGTCGACGGCCAGGTCGAAGCGCGCATGGACCTTGGCGCACTGCACAGTAAGCGGCTGCAGTTGTTCGGTGTGTCCAACAAGATGCGCGACATGTCGCACCGCATCGCCGCGGCGCAGGCGCTGCAGCGCGACCTGCTGCCCATGGTGGCGGATGGCCGCGTGACGCCGCTGGTCGACCAGGTGTTCGCGCTCGACGACCTGCCGACCGCGCAACAGTGCATGCAAAGCAACCAGCACCTTGGCAAACTGGTGGTCAGAGTTGAGTGATCGCTGCTCAGGGCTTTGGTTGGTCCAAAATCGGTGGCTGAATTCATTCATGCACTTTAATTTCTTGTCCTTTAATCCGTTCGGAGACACACGATGATCAAGCGAACAGCCGCCATTGCGCTCGCCCTCGCCACGGCGTGGGCCCCACTGGTCCAAGCCCAGGGCTACCCCAATAAACCCATCCGCGTGGTGCTAGGCTACACCGCCGGCGGCGCGGCGGATGCAGCAGCGCGCCCGCTCATGCGTGTGCTTGAGCCGTTGCTGGGGCAAGCCATCATCGTCGAACCCAAGCCGGGCACCGCCGGCGGCGTGGCGGCTGATTTCATCAGCAAGGTGCCGCCGGACGGTTACACGCTTTACTTTGCCGATGGCGGGCCCTTCACCACCGCGCCACACTTGACCAAAGTGGGGTACCACCACCTCAACTCGTTCACCCATATAGGTCATGTTTGCAGCACCGGTAGCGTCCTGGTGGTGCATCCTTCCTCGCCATTCAAGAGCGTGGGCGACGTGGTTGCAGCAGCTAAAAAGGAACCTGAAAAATGGAGCTATGGCACCTCGGGCGTTGCCGGTCCACACCACTTTTCCGGCGAGCTGTTAAAGAGTGTCGCTGGGGTGAACCTGCTGCACATTCCTTACAAGGGCGGCGCACCGGCGATGACCGACCTGATGGGTAATCAGGTGCCGATGCTATTTTCTTCACTGACGGCGGCGGTGGGTCCATACAAGTCCGGCAAGGTACGTGCCCTCGCGGTGACTTCGCCAAAACGTTCTGGCGCCTATCCCGATGTGCCGACCATGGAAGAGCTCGGCTACAAGGGTTTTGATTCCACCGGCTGGTTCGAGCTGATGGGGCCGGCTGGAATGGCGCCTGAGGTCGTAGCGCGCTTGTCGCAGGCGCTGCTCAAGGCGGGCGAGGACAAAAACCTTCAGGAGCAATACAAGCAACTGGGTTGCGACGCGGAATTTCTCACGCCCGCTCAGACAGTGGAGAAGGTCAAGAGTGACCATGCCAAGTGGGGCAAGGTCATCAAGGACGCCAACATCAAGGCGGAATGACAGCCAATTTGTTTCGCTGCTCTGATCAACCGCAGGGTCCAAGCTCGGCGGGTCGGCTGTTTAACAACGCACGCAGTTGAGCATGATTTCAAGCGGGTGCTGCGAGACGGGTAGACGTGACGACCGCAGCGGACAAAGTGGCGATGACGTCCAAGTCCTCTTGAATTAACGCAATGCCATTAATGCATCGTCAAAAATAGCAACGGCGCGAGTCCAGCCAGCCGAGGCACCGCGAATTTTGTGTGGAAAACAACTGATGTAAAAACCACTCGGCGGCAACACCTCGAGGTTGTGCAATTTTTCGATATGGCAGTAACCGATATCGCGCCCTGCCTTGTGCCCTTCCCAAATGAGAGAAGCATCTTTGGATTCGCCATATTTTTTTGCAGTGTGCACAAAAGGGGCATCCCAACTCCAGCCGTCGGTTCCTGTGAGCCTCACACCACGCTCCAACAAATACATGGTGGCCTCATAGCCCATGCCACAACCCGATGACACATAATCTGAATGACCATAGCGGGATCCTGCGCGTGTGTTGATCACAACAATTTCTAACGGGGTGAGTGTGTGTCCAATGCGTTTGAGTTCTGATTCCACGTCGTTTGCTGTGACCACATAACCGTCTGCCATATGCCGAAAATCAAATTTCACGGCAGGCTGAAAACACCACTCCAGAGGCACATCGTGAATTGCAATGGCTGGTTTTTTTTCACCCAATGCATTGTCCATTGTTGAATGAAAATGGTACGGTGCGTCTAAATGTGTGCCATTGTGAGTGGACAGATGAACCATCTCAACTGCCCACCCCTCCCCGTCGGGCAAATCTTCTTTTTTGAGTCCTGGAAAAAATGGCTCAATTTGTTCATATGTATTTTCGTGCGTGAAGTATTCAATCTTGGGCGCAAAGGCGGGCGGGTCGCTCAATACATCGTTTTCTAAAAAAATAGACAAATCAACGAATTTTCTAGCCATGTTTATCTCCTTCAAGTTAATTTTTTTGCCAACGCAGCAAACGAAGCTCAGCCGACGCAAGCAAAGCGTTGCTTACAAAGCCAATCAATCCCAGTAAAACAATGCCAGCAAAAAGTTCACTGGCTCGAAATGAACGCGCTGCCAAAAGAATCGCTTGCCCCAGGCCTGCTTGAGAAGCAATCATCTCTCCTACAACCGCAAGAATCAAAGAAATCGTCATGGACAAGCGCATACCCGAAATAATATCGGGCAGGGTTGAAGGCAGGCCAATTTTTTTAACATATGACCAGCGTGTCATTTGTAAATTGGCAGCAACTTCGCGCAAACGAGGCTCGACATTGGCCAAGCCCTGAACCGTTGCAAGCAATACGGGCCACATCGCTCCAAATGCAACAACAAACAAAACCATCCCGGCGCTCAATCCAAAAATTGAAATGGCCAAGGGCAACACAGCCGATGCAGGCAAAGGCCTGAGAAACTCTAGAGTGGGCGCAATCCAAGCGCGAGCGATCTCTGACATGCCAATCATTACGCCTAAGGCAATGCCGATCAATGACGCAAGGCCCCATCCCAAAATCATTCGCACGCAAGTCAATTGGGTGGCCAGTCCTAACTCTGCAGCATCATTGCGTTGCCCGCCTTGAAATCCAATAACCAAAGCTTGCCATGTGGCTTCGGGAGTGGGTAAAAAAACACGATTGACCCATTCACCATGACTGGCCAACCACCACATCAATAGCAATGCAAAGAGCATGAATAGCGGTTCAAAGATTGACAAATACGGTGGAAATGATTTCATGCCGTTGACCCTGCCTGAATTTCATTCACGCCCATGCGTTGGTTTATTTTTTTTTGAAGCCGTAAAGCACCTGCGTTGATAGCGAACCCTACAACACCAATCCATAACAACCATGCGATCATTCGAGCAGGGTCTAAACTTTGTTGCGCAATCATCATGGCATAGCCCATACCTTCTGGATTGGCGGCGATTTCAACAGTCACAGCTACCACCAAGGCCACAGAAACTGCTAAACGCAAGGCCACAAATAAACGCGACACCATGGCTGGCAAAATAATCCATTTCATGCGTTGCCATGCATTCAATCCCAAGGCTTTTGAAACTTCCAATAAGCGAGGTTCTACCTGATGAACAGCGGCTTGCGTCAAAATCAAGACTGGCCAAAACGTGGCAAAGGCCACCACACTCATCTCCATGCGCATACCAAACCCAAAAATCATCATCGATAGAGGAATGAGTGCAACCGAAGGAATGGGTCGCAATACTTCAATACTTAAAAAACTCATTCGCGCGATGCGTGGGGACAGTCCGAGTACCAAACCACACAACAAACCCAAACTTACACCGATAGACAAGCCCATGGCAGCGGTTAACAATGTGAACAGCGTCACACGCATTAATCCTTCATCGCTGGTGAGCCACAACAAATCCCACCATGCAAGCACCGCTTGAGCAGGCGTTGCCAATGCGTCGCTGTAAATGGCCACATACCTCACATAGGTATCGAACGCAACAAAAAGTACAAGTGGAAATACCCACGGGCGCAAGTATTTCAACATATCAAACATGCCCCAAATAAAAATAAAGCTCACGCCTTAATCTTAAAAATTCGGGATGTTCTTTGACTTTTAAATGATTTCTGGGCTTTTCAATGGACACATCAATCGTTCCGGCCAAACTCGGTTGTTGTGCGGTTGGATTAGAGCGCAATGCAATGATCCTATCGCCAAGATAAATGGCTTCTTCGAGATCGTGGGTAACAAATAAAACGGTGAGGCCTTGTTCTCTCACCAACCGTGCAAGCTCGTCTTGCAAACCTTCTCTTGTCATTGCATCCAAAGCGCCAAAGGGCTCATCCATCATCAAAATCTGAGGTGACTGAGCCAAGCATCGGGCAATTTGCAAACGCTGTTGCATACCACCCGACAATTGCAATGGAAATTTTTGGGCGTGCTCCGCTAAATGAACCACCGATAAAACTTCTTGAACGCGTTGAGCGCGTTGGCCAATGGGCATGTTAGCGGCTTCTAAAGCGAGCATCACATTGCCTTCGACTGTCCGCCATGGTAGCAATGCACGCGTGTAATCTTGAAACACAAAGGCCACTTCGCGGTTCGGTTGCGTCACCACTTGACCTTGCCTCAACACTTGTCCACCACTGGGTTTGACAAAACCCGCAGCAGCTCGCAACAAGGTGGTTTTTCCACAACCGGACGGACCGATGACGCAAACAAATTCACCTTGCTGCACTTCAAATGAAGTGGGCGACAAAATTTCTTTGCCGCCCAGATGAATGCCTACGTGATCAAACGTGAGGAGTGCCATTCGGCTTTATTTAAAAAGTAATTTGGCAACCGTCGGTGAGGCCTTGAGCATTTTTTGATCGTTCATCATATCGACCCAATAGGTGAGTTGTTTTTCAACAATCACGGGTCCAGGTGGGCTGATTTGCATGGTGCTTAAAATTTCTGGTGGCAATTTGATGTACTTACCAATGTGTTCTCTGACCTTCGCATTGTTGGCAGGTTTTTTGATAAAGTTAGCCGCTTCAATCACACCCTCCTGGAATGCTTTCACTGCTGCTGCATTTTTGGTGGCCCAATCACGCCGTGCGGTGTACAAAATAGTTGGCATGCCGTCGGGCAGAAAGGTGGTGTAGTAAGAAGCCACATAACCAGCGCCACTGCTTAAAATTCGACCCATAAATGGATCTCCTGTCACGACCGCGTCAATGGACCCTCCCCGGATCAAATCGGCGTGTTGCGGAAAAGAGGTTTCTACAAAATTAACTTTGGCTGGATCGACCTTATTGATCTTGAGCCATGCGCGAAAAGTAACGTGTAAATAAGCACCGAATCCAGGCACGCCAATTTTTTTGCCGATGCAATCTTGGGCTGTGCGTATGCCGCTGCCTGCGCGCGCAACCAATCCAACGCCCGTGTTGCTTTTGTCTGTCATTCCACCGCCAGCCACCACCACATGATCTAAACCACCATCAATAGCTTGTAAATACACCGACGCTGTAGGCCCACCGATGTGCAAGGACTCGGATTGAATAGCCGCAGGAATGGATGGATTGAGTGGAATAAATTTAGGCTCCACATCGAGCCCTCGTTTTTTAAAAAAACCTTCTTCGCATCCAACAAAAATACTGGCAAAGTCAGTCACCGCAGTGAATCCAAAAATGATTTTGGTGGGACTTTGTGCTTGTGCATTGAACCCAGTTGTAGCAATTGCTGCAGCGCCATAACTCAATACTTGACGACGGGAATAATGTGATTTCATTGAAAACTCCTTTTTAAATCGCAGTGAACGCTTGAAAGCCTGTGTTGTAAAGACGGAAATACCCACGAAGGTCGTGTGCGCGACTTGTTAAGTTCTGACCAATTCTCGATCGACCAAAACAGCCAGAAAAAATGCTGGGCCGCCATGCGCTTGCCATGCGTGGTTGGTGCCACGTTGAATCACGACATTGCCAGGTTTGAGACGACGCTCCTCACCTTCCAAAATCAATGAAGCCTCACCTTGCAACAAACAAATCACATCCATGGAATGCGTTTCATGCATTGCGGGATGACGCGTTTGATCGATGATGTGATGCTCGCCTTGAAACTGTGCAAAGGTAGCGCGCACCGTTGCATTCATGGTCTCTAAAGGCACACCTTCGGGCGAAGGATGGATTACAAACCAACGCACCTGAACATTGCCTTTTCTGGGACCTAAAACGGGTTGTGCAGCTCCCAAATCCCTGTTGTCTTTGGGGTTGAGTGGGCCGCTGGCCGCTTCTTCCCAAATTTCAAAAAGGCCTCCAATATTGAGGTCTCCAATAATGGACGAAGGCCCTCCATCTAAAATAACTACCGACTGTCCTTTCGCGTCATCCCCAGTAATGATGCGTCGCATCGCTGCTTCAAAGTCCGACATTTTTTGTCTCCTTGTGGATTTTTCTTTCAAATTCATTATGACTCTGTTCACACGCAGTCGGTTTATTTTTTGTTTTCCCGTTATTGTTGGCAATCTTAGAGTTTAAAAAATTCAAACAAAAGAATTCTAAAATACAGATTTAGTCGGAATGAGTTAAGCAAATACCCTGTCGACAAATTCCAAGCCTTTTTATGGAACACAGACACGCCATCGCCAGGGCTTCGCGCGAGCCCAACTGGCCCGAGAACATTTGTGGTTGCGTCGCGACTGAACAGCTCAACTGTCCGGATAAGCACAGGCCCAATCACCTATTGGCCAACTGAACAAGCATGCCTCAAGGTGACTTGATTGACCGCCGCCGTGACAAATTTGGGGTCAAACCGAACTGCAGTGTCTTGCAAATTGCCACGTCTTGTTTCAGGTGGCATGTGGCTCGCCAGCGCAACCCACAAGTGCAATGTGTTCGCGCTCAACGTGAACGGGTACTCATCCAAGTTGTCCAGAGCGTTTGGCACGCCCATTGGCAGGTCTACGGTGCAGGTAAGCTTTGGAAGCAAATCAAGCGAGAAGGCATTCGAATTGCCCCTTGTACGGTTGAGCGTCTGATGGGCAAGCTCGGATTGAAAGGGCTCAGTCCGGTGAATACCGGTTGAGAAATTCCGTCTGATTGGCGGAATCGCAAGCGTCCAACTTCTGGGGGGCAGTTCAAACCTGAGGCGATTCATGGCAATACAAAATACTTTTATGCAATTGATCACTGTTTGATTCATTTTTTATGGCTTGCAGAACACACAAACATAGAGTTGCCAGATACCATTGTCAGAGCTCAGATGAGCATGGATGATTTTGATCCACTAGATCAAGCCTTCGACCAATGGCGTAGGCGGTTCAAGGACCGCCCGCCATTTGCAGATGTCCCAAAAAAAATATAACTTTAAGTATGTATTTACCGCGCCCAAGAGAACTTGTTATTTACCAGCTCGCGATCGTGGTGCATTGGGGCAACGTAAAAAAAGCGCTTTTGAATTCCAGGGTCGAGGCTCATTTTGCGAGTGGAAAGGCCCTGCGCTTTATTGGGATCTGATGGATGGCGAGCGTGCCTTACCTCAGGTCGCTTGGCGGTATCCGCATTGCTTGGCTGGAGAGGAACTCCAGGCTGATTGGATTGCTTTTTATGCACACAATCGCAATTGCACCGTCGACGTTACCCAGGTTGTTGATCATTCAGGCAGGCTCTACGGCGGATGCACCACACCGGATCTGTCTGGTCCATTGAAAGGAACACAACTGACACCAGCGGCTGGTGGTGGGCATTTCAAACCATGGTCTTGCGCAATGCGGGCTTAAGAATGCCTGAACAAAGCACGAGAGGCAAGGTCATTCGTCTGAGTTCACCCCGGGTTTCGCGCTTTGGTTAAAAATAGTATTCTGTTATTCACCGTCTTTATTTTCTTTATAAAAAACACAATGCTGAAACAACTGTTTTATGCCGATGAACGCTAGCGCCTCTGTTCAGCAAATACGAAAGTCGGATGGCAAAGCCCCTTTAGCTTTGGTGATTGGCAGCGGTTTTGGTGGGTTGGCGGCCGCCGTGCGCATGTGCGCCAAAGGTTGGCGTGTCCAGGTGCTCGAGAAGTTAGATGAGCCAGGAGGTCGGGCACGCGTGATCCATGTCGACGGTCACACCTTTGATACGGGTCCGACGATTGTCACCGCACCACTCTTGCTTGAAGAGCTATGGGGCCTTGCTGGACGCCAATTTTCCGATGACGTCACGCTGCGTTTACTCGACCCTTTTTACCGAATCCGATTTGACGACGGTGATCACTTCGATTACAGCGGAGACCCCGAGCGAATGCGCGCTGAGGTCCTGCGCATAGATCCAACGGCCGGTCCGGGATACACCACTTTCTTGGCTGAGGCGGACCTTTGTTTGGATCTGTGCTTTGACACCTTAAGCTGCCAATCATTTGACAGCATGGGCGATCTATTCAAAGCTGTGCCGGCTATTGTCCGCATGAAAGGTTGGCGAAGTCTGCATGCGATGGTCGCCGCACACCTCAAGCACCCCAAATTGCGCCAAGCCTTGAGCCTGCAGTCGCTTTTGATTGGGGGTAATCCGTTCTCTGTGACCTGCGTGTACTCACTCATCAATGCGCTGGAGAGACGATTTGGCGTGCACTGGGCGATGGGCGGCACAGGGGTTTTGGTGAACGGTTTGGTGAATGTGATCGAAGGCATGGGAGGCAGTCTGCGCATGGGCGCTGAAGTTCAACGCATCGATGTCACCAACGGGCGGGCTTGTGGCGTCACGCTTGCCACCGGAGAAGTAATTCCTGCTGACATCGTTGTCTGCAATGCCGACGCGGCTTGGACCTACAAGAACCTGATCGAGGCGAAACACCGTAAGGTGTGGACCAACACCAAGGTGGATAAAGGCAAGTATTCGATGAGCCTTTTTGTTTGGTACTTTGGCACCAACAAACGTTTTGACGACGTGCCGCATCACATGATGCTGCTTGGTCCGCGCTATGAAGCCCTGTTGAAAGACATATTCCAAAATCACCATCTGTCTGACGATTTCAGCCTTTATTTGCATCGTCCAACAGCCACCGATCCGGCCATGGCGCCGCAGGGGTGCGATACCTTTTACGTTCTGGCACCCGTCCCCAACCTGCAAAGCGGCACCGACTGGGCTAGCCATGCAACGCCATACTGCGCAGCGGTTGCTAAAGCGCTGGAAGAAACTGTTCTCCCCAATTTAAGCGAACACCTTACGGTCTCTTTCATGACCACCCCGCAAGACTTTCAAGACAAACTGCTGTCTCATCAAGGCGCCGCCTTTGCGCTGGAGCCGCTGATGATGCAAAGTGCTTGGTTCCGACCGCACAACCGGAGCGAAGACATCCAAAATCTGTTCATGGTGGGTGCCAGTACCCACCCTGGTGCCGGCATACCCGGTGTACTGATGTCCGCGAAAGCCCTGGAAACAGTGCTGCCGGATGCGGCTACTTTTAAGCGATCGTTGTGATGCACACCTGCCATCTTTTGTGGGTACAAACACTTGCCGTTGCACAACGGCTTTTGCTGGAGCAATGGCGGCAAAAGCGGGGGCTGATTTTTTGGGCCGTATTTCCATCGACGATGATGCTGCTCTTCGGTTTGGTCTACGCGAACAACGACAGCATGCGAGCCGGCCTTGATGCGGCAGCGGCTGGCATTTTGGTCGGTGCAGCGCTTTTTTTCAGTTGCCTGGGCGGCACCGTCGCGGTGATCGCTGCCGAACGCGAACGCGGCACTCTGCCCCGTTTGCTGACCACACCCCTGCACCCTGCAGCGTACTTCTTGGGCGTTGTCATTGCACAGTTGTTGCTGGCGTTGTTGCAAGTGGTCATGCTCTACAGCATTGCCCTGTTCATTGGCGTTCGATACCATGGCAGCCTATTTTTAGGTGGATTGATTCTGCTTCTGTCTGTATTTTCCTATGTGGGTATGGGATTTTTTCTGGGTGCACGGTTTGCTCGGCGAAGTGAAGAAGTGGTGGTGGCTTTGTCGGCAATTGGTGTGCCGCTGTTGGTATTGGGTGGCACGTTTTTCCCACTCGAAATCATGCCCCAAGGTATGCAAGCCTTGGCGCAAATCAACCCCATGTTGCACATGAACCAGGCCTTCAAAGGTGTAGCCGCCTATGGCATGGGCTTCAATGAACTGCGCTTTGAATTGATTTTTCTGTTTGTTTTTTGTGGCCTCTCTCTGGCGCTAGGCATCCAGTCTTATCAGCATCTGCTGGGTGTGGACAAAACCAAATGACAGCAGTCCTGCAAATCGACAATGTTCACAAACGGTTTGGCAACCACCATGTCTTGGATGGTTTTAGTCTGCGGGTAGAGCCAGGTGAGGTTGTGGGTCTGCTAGGCCCCAACGGGTGTGGCAAGTCTACGGTTCTGAACATCGTTTGCAAGTTACTGTCTTGCGACGTTGGGCAGGTGCAACTGATGGGAGTGCCATTGAACGAACTCGGTTACCGCGCTCTCGGACTGATCGGTCTGTGCACGCAGCACTCCGCCTTGTACCCCGATTTGCTTCCCGCTGAAAACCTGCACTTTTTTGCCCGCCTGTACGGCCTTTCTGATAAGGAACGCAAACAACGGGTTGCAGAACTGATAGGCAGTTTTCAACTAGAAAGTTTTGCCAGTACCCGAGTGGGTCAACTTTCGGGCGGTTGGCAACAGCGGCTTCATCTGGCAGTCTCCTTGATACACCGGCCCAAGTTACTCGTGCTTGACGAGCCTACCGCTGCTGTCGATATAGAAGCGCGAATGGACCTTTGGCGTCTTATCGAGGGCTTGCGTAACAGTGGTACGACCATCTTGTTAACCAGTCACCACCTCGCCGAGGCAGAGCGGCTGTGCAGCCGAGTCGCGCTGATGCGCAGCGGGAGAGTCGTGGCTGAGGGCAGCGTGCCAGAATTGTTGGCCCGCATACCCGGCCAAGCTGTGGCTAAGGTGCAATCTGAAGACAAAGAGGCCATCATTCAACGGGCACTTGATCTGGGCTGGCCAGTTCGCCAACACGCCAATCAGATGCATCTTTTGCTCCCGCACCACTTGAGCTTGCGAGAGATCATTGAAGCTCTGGACGGTACAAAAGTCAGCGCATTGAGTGTTCAACCGGTGTCGCTAGAAGATGCTTATCTTGAACTCATGAGTGGCAGCTCTACTTAATGTGAGAACTCAATGCAAGCCCAAAGGGATGGCTATTCACCCCTATGCCCTTGCACCATTCGAACAGCGCGTACGCGCCCCTTTGGTGAAAAACGATTTGATTTCTTGTTCGTAGCTCCATCTTCTCAAAGTTTGGAGCCTCCTCAAAATCCGGGGCAATTCACTTTTATCTTAAGACTGTCAGTACCGCAATGAACTCCGGCCATGGACGTGATCAGTCCCGCTTGCGGAACACCACCACATGCTGCCAGGGCAGCGTGCTCACAGTGCGCTCCCAGTCCAGAGGGAAAACTGCAGCCTCTTTTTTTATCTGAGCCTCGCTCATCTTGTGCAGCTGCTTTATAGGTACGCGCGGGTCCTCGGCCTTGTACTCGACGAAGACGAGACGGCCGCCGGGCTTCAGGGCCTTCAGCACACTGGCCAACACCTCGAAGGGGTAGGCCAGTTCGTGATAAACATCAACCATCACCGCAAGGTCCACGGAAGAAGCGGGCAGCTTGACGTCGTCAACTGCGCTCAGCCGCGCTTCGATCTGCGTCAGCCCGCTGCGCTTAGCCCCGGCCTGCAGCAGGCTGACCATTTCGGGCTGCACATCAAGCGCCCAGACCTTGCCGCCTGGCATCACCGCAGGCGCCATGCGCCGAGAAAGATAACCGGTTCCGGCCCCGATATCGGCCACCACGATGCCAGGTTGCAACACCAATGCGGCCAGCAGCAGATCGGTACGTTCTTCTCGTTGACGTTCTTGGCGCTCGAGCCATGCGGCACCCTGCCAGCCCATCACCGCTGAGATCTCACGCCCCATATAGCTTTTACCAATGCCGTCGGCGCTGGCCGGCAATTGGCTGTAGCGGTCCCCATAGGCGACAGACTGGGCCAGCGCGGCGCTGGTCATAATCAAGAAGGCTCCGCTTATACAGAGCAGGGCATTTAAAGGGTTCATTTCTGTACCAATCAGATTGCTTTATGACGCTTAAAAAAAGTGCCGCGGGTTCGTTGCAGTGCGCCAAAATGGGCAGTCCCTGTTGAAGGTAAAGCCTCACGCAGGCTGGGAGAAATCAAAAGCAATTCACGCACCAGTCCAGCAGTTCAGGGGCGGATTCAATCGTCACGCCCGCGAGCAGCATGAACTGAAGCCACATGCCGCCCGACACCGCAGCCTGCGTCACCGATTAGGTCATCGAAAACGTCCTTTCACCCTTGTTCAAGGTGCTGACTGAGCCGTGATCGAATCAACTAAATTTGATCAATGGATGAATTATTTTTCGGTTCCTCGCCCTCTTGATCTGAAATGGCAAACCGGTCATTGGTTCGGGTGTAAAAACTTGCGCCAAACCTTGCTACAGGTCGATAGTCTTTCAAATTAACTCGCCATGCTTGCGTATCAATGAGCCCATCTCTGGCTGCCAACCATGTGATGCGGCCAATGAAGACGTACCGACTTGGGGTTTCGAGTGTCTCATGAAGCACGCACTCAAAAGCGATAGGTGCTTCTGAAATTCTGGGAGGTTTTACTGTTTGAGAAGGCGTTGAGCTAAGACCTACAGCAGACAACTCACTGACATCGGATGGAAATGCTTTACCGCAGGCGTGCATTTTTTGCGCCATAGGTTCATCAGACATATGGACCACAAATTCGCCGTTCAGCAAAATATTGGCAGTTGTATCTTTGAGTTGCCCGTCAAGTAGTCGATTGATGCTAATCATCAAAATGGGCGGGTCTTCACCAATCATGTTGAACATGGAGAATGGTGCCGCGTTCACCACACCATTTGCACCGAGGCTTGTAACCAAAGCGATAGGCCTTGGAACAATGAGACTTGCCATTAATTTATAACGTTCATAGCTGCTTATTTTTGCGAAGTCGACTTCAGTCATAAATCATATGTTGTAGGTTGAATGAATATCTTAACTAAATAAAAACAGCAGACCCCATCTAAGTGATTGGAGATCTGCTGCCCTGGGATAGAAAAAAGTTTGATCCGTTGCGATTACACAATCACTTCGACTTTTGCGCGTTTTGCAACGGCAGTCCAAGTGTTGATTTGAGATTGAATCAGTTTGGTGAAATCATCACCTACAACGGGTGTTTTCCGAGGCAAGGTTTGAACTTCTTCTAAACGAGCCATGACATCTGGTTTGGCCAACAGTTCAGGAATAAGTGCAGTAATTCGCTGTGCAATAGGGCCAGGTAAATTCTTAGGGGCAGACAGGCCCAGCCACTGTGATCCTGTGAGCGAGTTGTACCCAAGTTCTGCAAAAGTTGGGATATTGGGCAATGCCGGCAAACGATTGGGTGTTGAAACGGCCAATGCACGCAAAGAACCCGCTTTGAGTTGGTTCACATTGGTCGTGACTGGATCAAAAACACTGTCGATTTGGCCACCCAGCAAATCTTGCATGGCAGGTGCGCTACCTTGATACGGCACGTGATCGTGCTCATTGGCTTGGCCTTCTATTTTTAACAACTCGCCGTAAAGGTGATTGGCAGAACCAATACCAGAAGTGCCGTAACGGACTGGCTTGGTTTTCGCTGCGCTGATGTATTGAGCCAATGTTTGGTAGGGCGATTGAGCTCTTACCAATAACAGCATAGGAGCTTCCACCAACATACCCATGTGCGTGAAATCATTCACCGGATCGAATGGCATGGATTTGCGAGTTGCAGTTGCATAAATGTGAACAGAAGCGTGACTGACCAAGAGTGTGTATCCATCCGCCGCTTGCCTGGACGCAAATTCGGTCCCAATCAAACCGCCTGCACCTGCTCTGTTATCGACAACAACTGTTTGCGAAAGCGCTTGAGATAAGTGGGGTGCCAAAAGCCTGGCCACTGTATCGACCAGCCCACCAGGGGGGTATTGGCAGATGAGACGAATAGGGCCCTTGGTGGGCCAAGCAGCAGACTGGGCATGAACCCACGGTGCAGCAACCGCAGACGCAGCAACAGCCAGTAAATCGCGACGCTTCATGAAGACTCCTTGTATTGAATCAATGGAAAAGTTAAGATGAAATCAGGTTTGTCAAACCAGTTCTTTTTCAGCACAAAACATGCCTGTCATTTTCAATTTCTAACGCCTCAAAATGAGGAATGGAAAAATAAATGCACCAAATAATCACCCAAATGCACCAAAATGAAATGCCAAAGCCAAGTCCCAGTCGTTTCCTGGTCATCAACCCCAACACCAATGCAATGACAACTCGTCGATTGCAAGAAGTCTTAACGACTTGCCTACCGAAAAATGTGCATTTAGAATTCTCAACGGCTCTTTTTGGTGCAAGCTACATAGCCTGCGAGGCAAGCCATGTCGTTGCATCACATGCCTGCTTAGGTGCATGGGCAGATCACACCAAAATGGCAACCAAACCAATTGATGGCGTGCTTATTGGCTGCTTTGGAGATCCAGGATTGTTTGCGCTTCGTGAAATAGCAGCTTATCCAGTCACTGGGCTGGCCGAGGCATCTTTTATTCAAGCAGCAACGTCAGGACCTTTTTCGATTGTGACAGGCGGAGAACGTTGGAAGCCTATGCTTCAACGGTTGGCTATCAGCTTGGGCTTCAGTGATCAATTGAGACACATAGAAACCGTCACAGCTACGGGAGCCGAACTTCAAGCCAACCCACAAATGGCCATTGAGTGCTTGAAAAAAGCATGCGAAAAGGCGGCCAAGTCTGATGTGAGGTCCATCATCCTGGGTGGCGCCGGTCTGGCGGGATATGCACAACAAATTCAAAATCTGATCTCTCTGCCAGTCATTGACAGCGCGACCGCGGGTCTTTCAGTATTGATGAACAAACAAGTGCCATTACCCTTAAGAAAGGAACATGGCACCTATGCGCAATGGACGGGCATGTCGGACTCCATTGAACGTTTAAGCAGGTGCGAGTCTTAGATTTTGTTTAAGTGGTCTCATGGCAGAAGGCAGTCATTTTTTCAAAGAAAAAATGACCACAAGAAAGAATTTGAACTTCTACTTCAGTCATGACCAGGCCCCTGAACACCATGAACATAATTACCCTGAGTTGCACATTTGTTGATAGTATTCAATCTTGATGTCAGGTAATACATACCTAGAGGAGTCATCATGAAATTTCCTCGACGATCATTCTTGAACATGGCTATGGGGGCATCGGCTTTGTCGGCGGTGGGCCGCATAGGCTGGGCGCAAACCTATCCAACACGGCCAGCTAAAATTCTTGTGGGCTTTGCTGCTGGTGGCGCCACTGACATACAAGCGCGCTTGATGGGCCAATGGCTTTCGGATCGTCTTGGCCAACCCTACGTCGTTGAAAACCGAGCTGGCGCAAGCGGCAACATAGCAACTGACGCAGTCGCCAAAGCTCCACCTGACGGCTACACGCTCTTGCAAATCGTTACCCCGCATGCCATCAATGCCGCCCTGTTTACCAACCTTAACTTTGACTTTAGCAAAGACATCGCACCTGTCATATGCGCTGCGCGATTGGCCTATGTCGTCGTGGTTAACCCCTCATTTCCGGCCAAGACGATGCAAGAGTTGATTGCATATGCCAGGGCCAATCCTGGCAAAATCAACTACGGTTCTGCCGGGCAGGGGACTCCGCAGAACTTTGCGTGTGAACTTTTTAAGATGATGACTGGGTTGAATCTGGTTCATGTCCCCTATAAAGGCGGAGCGCCTGCTGTTGCAGACCTCATCGCCGGCCATGTGCAGGTGGTTTTTGCGCCTGTGTCTGAATCCATTCAACACATTAAATCAGGCAAACTGCGCGCCCTTGCTGCCACGACAACGTCTCGTTTGAATGTGTTGCCTGATGTGCCAACGGTGGCAGAGTTCGTTCCCGGCTATGAGGCCAGTGGTTTTGCTGGAATCGGAGTGCCCAAAAATACCCCCGTTGAAATTATCAATATGCTCAACAAAGAACTTAACCTCGGGCTTGCCGACAGTAAGGTTCAAACGCGGATTACTGATCTAGGTGGAACAGTCCTTGGCGGAACACCTGCAGAATTCGGGACCATCCTCTCTGAAGCCACGGAAAAGTGGGCAAGGGTGATTAAGTTTGCTGGGATCAAGGTGGAATAGGTCAATCGACTTTGGCACCTGAACGCTTAACAACCTCGGACAACCTTGGAATGTCCTTCGCCACCAATGCGGCCAATTCTTCAGGTTTACCTCCGCCCGGCTCAAGCCCCATTTCAGCAAGCCGTTTGAGGTTATCGGGTTGCTTCAAGATATCCGCTACGTCACGCTGCAAGCGGTTGACGATGGCTGAAGGCGTGCCTGCGGGTGCAAACATGGCCTGCCAAGAACTCAATTCAAAACCGTCAAGACCCGCTTCTTGAAGTGTGGGTAATTCAGGCGCTGCCTTGGAGCGCTTTGCGGACGTGACAGCCAGTCCAATCAGTTTTTTACCAGCGATTTGTGGAATCGCAGTGTTGCTGTTTTCAAAGCTAATCTGAATCGTGCTGGCTAACAAATCCGCCATCATGGGTCCGCTGCCTCGGTAGGGAACATGCTGCATTTGTGTGCCAGTTGCCAGCTTGAACATCTCACCAGAAATATGCTGCGATGTGCCATTGCCCGCCGAACCAAATGCGTATTTATCAGGGTTTGCTTTGAGTAAGGCGATCAGTTCGGGCACACTTTTGACATTCAATGAGGGATGGACCACCAGCACATTGGGCAATGCGGCCAGCAAGGTAATCGGTGCAAAGTCCTTGATCGGGTCATAGGCCAGTTTGGGATAGAGCGACACATTCAAAGCATGTGAGCTGATCGTGCCACCACCCAGGGTATAGCCATCGGGCTTTGATTTGGCCAATTCAGCAGACCCCACCGACCCGCCCTGCCCGGCTTTATTGTCCACCACCACAGATTGATTCAGTGACTTAGACAAGCCTTGAGCCACCATGCGTCCCAACATGTCGGTCGCCCCACCAGGGGCAAAGGGTACGATGTAGCGTATGGGTTTGTTTGGCCAATCTTTGAGGGCATCCTTGGATGCATCCTGCGCCATTGCGAAAGGCATGTGGGTTAGCGTGAGGGACAACAGTGTACCGAGTAACAATTGAGTGCGGCGCATGAACATTTCCTCAAAGGGGTGATCAACACATTCGACTATGCACTGTGCTATTAGAGAATCGAAGAGTGAAAACCCTGTAAAAGTCGCCCCGTTTGAAACTGTAATTTAAACTTGAATTCGCAGTCTTCATTGCGATGGTCGCTATACTTTATCCCCATCTAAAATCAACTCTTTATTTCACCGTTAAAGATGAAATTATTTTTTTAAGATATTCCAAATGATTCAAACACGCCACCTTTTCAGCATCAAATTAACAGTACCCAACATCATTGATTTAGGGCAAACCCCCTTAGGCGGACGCAAAATTGCGCAAGTCAGTGGAGGTGAGTTTTCTGGCGATCGCATTCGTGGCAGCGTTGTAGACGCACCTGGAGGTGATTGGTTGTTAATGCGCTCCGATCAAGTTCTAACGCTTGAAGTGCGCTTAACTTTGAAAACAGATGACGGAGATTACATCTACATGTCCTACCGAGGTTTAAGACACGGCCCCAAAGAAGTCATGGACAAAGTCAACAGAGGAGAGCAAGTAGACCCTTCTTTGTATTACTTCAGAATGTCACCCGTTTTTGAAACTTCAAGTGAAAAATACGCATGGCTCAATCGCATCATCGGCGTTGGCACTGGGCGACGAGAAAGTACTGGACCTGTCTATGAAGTTTATGAGGTACTCTAACCAAGCAACTCCAATTTTGAATTAAATTGCCTGGCGATAAGTCGAACCCTAAATCACGTTCTCAACGCATAATTCTGCTGATGTCGCATGGCGCCTTTTGCTACAGCGACAGCAACAGCGCCATCTGGCGTTGACTGAGTATTTAGATATTGCAATTTCAAATGCACAACATGCCCGTAAAGGGCGAGGAGATTACCGTGCGTGATTATTTGGATGCCATTCAAGATTTTTCAATAGAAAAACTGGAAAAGAAGGTCCTGAAGGGATCACTGTCCTTAGGCATCAATGCCTGCTTCGAATGCTGTGACCGGTGGACCGCGGACAGCACCATCGCTCTGGAGTGGTACGGTGCAACTGGCGATCGAAAAACCGTGACTTTTCAAGACATGCGCGATGACAGCGCACGTTTTGCAAACTATCTCAAAAGCACAGGAATCGGCCCAGGTGATGTGATTGCTGGCCTGCTGCCGCGAATTCCCGATCTGTTCACGGTCATCCTTGGCGCATGGCGCATTGGCGCTGTCTATCAGCCTTTATTTACGGCATTCGGACCGGCTGCTGTTGAGAGTCGCGTGACAGCGCAAAGCGGCAGTCAAGCAAAACTGATCGTGACTGATGCCATCAACTTGCCAAAACTTGATGGCGTTCCAAATTGCCCTGAAAAGCTCGTTGTAGGTACCAGTTTCCGCACGATGCTGTTAAGACAGTCTTCCGAGTTTGATCCTGTCATGTTGAAGGGTGATGACCCCTTCCTCATGCTGTTCACTTCGGGGACAACCGGCAAGCCCAAGGGCGTTCGCTATCCACTTTCGCTTCTGCTGCCAGTGTCCAGTTACATGACCGATGCTGTTGATCTGAAACCGCAGGACGCCTACTGGAACGTTGCTGATCCAGGCTGGGCTTATGGCCTTCTTTACGCCGTTGTTGGCCCGCTGCTTCTAGGCCAAACAACGACTTTTTATGAAGGTGCTTTCACCGTCGAATCAACTGTACGTATTTTGTTGGACCGAAAAATCACCAACCTGGCTGCAGCCCCGACAGCCTATCGCATGCTGATGGCCGCTGGAGAAGATGCCTTGGCACCCATCGCAGATCAATTGCGCGTGGCATCCAGCGCCGGAGAACCGCTTAATCCAGAAGTGATTCGCTGGGCGGGCCGTGTTCTGAATTGTCCGCTCGCTGATCATTATGGTCAGACTGAAGTGGGCATGATGATCAACAACCACCATGCGCTAAGGCACAAAGTCAAACCAGGTGCCGCAGGCTTGACGATGCCAGGCTTTAAATTTGAAATTCTGGATGAAAACCTTGTCGTTCAGCCGCCCAACACCCCTGGCGTTCTGGCAGTCGATATACCGCACTCTCCGCTTTACACATTTGCAGGCTATTGGAAAGCTGAGACCCCAAATGTGAACGGCAGTTGGTACATCACCGGGGACACGATGATGAAGGATGAAGAGGGTCATTTCTTCTTTGTCGGTCGCAACGACGACATCATCACTTCAGCCGGTTATCGCATTGGTCCCTTCGATGTTGAAAGCGTCGTGATGGAGCACAAGGCCGTTGCCGAAGTCGCTGTCATCGGCAAACCCGACCCCGTACGAACGGAAATCGTCAAAGCAGTCATCGTGCTGAAAGCAGGTTTTTCAGGCACAGAAGAATTAAAAGCCGAAATTCAGCAAATGGTGCGCCAGCGCTTGTCAACGCATGCTTATCCTCGGGAAATCGATTTCGTCAACTCCTTACCCAAAACGCCCAGCGGCAAGATTCAACGCTTTATTCTGCGAGGTGATGCGAGGTGATGCGAGGTGATGCGAGATAGTGCATCGTCTATGCCAAATTAAAACAAGGAAATATTTATGACTTTAGCATCGCGTGCATTCACCTTGGTGGTGGGCTTGCTTGTCACGTCCATGGCCCTGAGTCAAACTTACCCTCTTGCGCCCATCACACTCGTCGTACCTTTTGCGGCCGGAAGTGGGACAGATGCAGTGGCACGGATTGTCGCAAGGAAGCTCAGTGAGCGACTTAAGCAAACGGTGCTGGTCGAGAACAAGGCCGGGGCAAATGCTCAAATTGGCGCTCAGTTTGTCGCCAAATCCAAGCCTGATGGTTACACCTTATTGATGTCTACCAACACATCGCATTCTGCCAATCCCAGCTTGGTTCTCAACCTCAAGTACGACCCCATCAAAGATTTCACCCCAATTACGCGCGTTGGTGAGCTTCCGTTTGCATTGGTGGTCAACAAAAATGACCCCGCTAAAACTCTCAAAGAATGGATTGATCTGGCCAAGCTCAATCCTGGTAAATTTTCCTATGCCACGCCCAACAGCACGTCCTTAGTCGCATCCGAAACCATCAAACGAATTGCAGGTCTCGACATTGTTGGGGTGCCCTACAAATCCAGCCCGCAAGCCCTCACTGATCTTATTGGGGGCTCAGTTCAGATGTACGTCGTGGATCTGGGTTCCGGTATTGGCATGATCAAATCTGGTGGTGTTCGTGTTCTGGGGGTCACAACAAAAGAACCTCTCAATTCAATACCAAGCGCTCCTCCTATCGCCAAAGTGGTCCCTGGATTTGACTTGACCTCCTGGAACGGAATTTTTGGACCTGCCGGCATGCCCAAACAAGTCACTGACAAGTTGAATCTCGAAATGCAAGAGGTTCTGGCAGACAAGGACGTTCAGAAATTACTGGACCAGCTCGGCTTTGAAACTTGGCCCACCAAGACCCCAGAAGAGTTTGCCAAATACGTGGCGGATCAACTCACACATTGGAGTGCCCTCATCAAACAAGCCGGCATGGTTGCTGAATAAAGATGACAGCACCATCAGCGCCAAATGCCGTCGGCCCGCTTGCGGGGGTCAAAATTCTCGACCTCACCTCTGTCGTTATGGGGCCTTTTGCAACACAAATTCTTGCCCAATTAGGCGCAGAGGTCATCAAGGTGGAATCCCCTGAAGGCGACAACATGCGTCATGTTGGACCCATGAACAATCCTGGCATGGGGCATATTTTCTTAAATGCCAATGCAGGCAAAAGAAGCATCGTCCTGAACCTCAAGCATCCACAAGCTTGTGAGGCGGCCTTGAAATTAGCTGAGGGTTGCGACGTCTTCATCAGCAACGTGAGGCCACAGGCTCTCGTTCGACTGGGATTGGATTTTGAATCGGTCAGAAAACGCAACCCGCGTATTATTCATGTCAGTTGCTGTGGCTTCGATCAAGACGGACCCGATGCAGCCCGGCCAGCCTACGATGATCTGATCCAAGGTGCAACCGGGGTGCCATGGCTCATGAAGCAATATGGCATGCCTGAACCCGCATACGCCCCCACCACATTGGCTGATCGCGTGACAGGATTGCACACAGTCTATGCCGTGACGGCAGCACTCTTCGCTCGCAGTCAATCGGGTGTGGGTCAGTCTATAGTGGTGCCCATGTTTGAGGCCATGGCCCAGTTCATCCTGGGGGATCACATGGCGGGTCTGAGCTTTGAGCCTCCGATTGGTCAGCCCGGCTACGCAAGACTGCTGACCCCAAACCGCAAGCCTTATTTGACAAGTGATGGCATGCTGTGCGTTTTGATTTATAACGATAAGCACTGGAAAAGCTTCTTTGATGCCATTGGCGAGTCAGAGGGTCTCGCCCGTGATCCGCGGTTCATAACGCACACTGCGCGCGCAGTCCATATTGACGAGGTCTATGCCCAAGTCGCTCACATCCTGCGTACCCGCTCCACCGCGCAGTGGCAGTTGTTGCTGGATGCGGCCGATGTGCCCAATATGCCGATGAACACGCCTGAAGACCTGTTGTCTAATTCGCAACTTCGAGCCACGGGCTTTGTCAGTCAGACCGTTCACCCAAGTGAAGGGCCTATTCACACCCTGGCGCACCCGACCAAGTGGTCTGAAACACCTCCGGCGCGGCGCTTTTCACCCGCGCCCAGACTGGGTGAACACACCCGGGATATTTTGCGCGAAGCGGGCTACGCACCGGAAGCTATTGACGATTTGATCACACAAGGTGCCTGCCGAACTTTCGAAAAAAAGGACTGAAATTATGCATGTCATGAACTTTGTACCAGGTCCCGTACAAGCGCAAATACGCGATGCCATTGAGCGAATTTGCGCACCATTCGATGCTGACTACTGGATGCGCAAGGATCAAGAAGGCGGCTTTCCTGATGACTTTCACCAGGCACTGGCTGAGTCTGGCTGGTTGGGTATCGCGATGCCCGAGGCCTATGGAGGGGCTGGCTTGGGTATCAGCGAAGCGGCACTCATGATGCACACTATTTCAGCCACAGGTGCGGGCCTGTCTGGGGCCTCTGCAGTGCACATGAACATCTTTGGTCTGCATCCGGTCGTTGTTTTCGGCACCGATTCGCAAAAAAAAAGGTGGCTCCCTCCTCTGATTTCGGGCACTGATCGGGCATGCTTTGCGGTGACTGAGCCGAACACGGGCCTGAATACCTTGAAGCTCAAAACACTGGCGGTACACAAAGGTGATCACTATCTCGTGCATGGCCAGAAGGTATGGATCAGTACAGCCCAAGTGGCCACAAAGATGCTGCTACTGGCTCGCACGACCCCTGTCGAAGAATGCCAGGGAACAGAAGGCTTGAGTTTGTTTTACACAGACCTTGATCGCAGCAAAATTGAAGTCAGAGAAATTGAAAAAATGGGGCGCAGGTGCGTGGACTCCAATCAGGTATTCATAGATGGCTTGCGCATCCCAGTGGAAGATCTTGTCGGAGAAGAGGGAAAAGGCTTCAGCTACATATTGCATGGGCTTAACCCCGAGCGAATCTTGATAGCAAGTGAAGCCGTTGGACTGGGTCGTGCGGCCTTAAAAAGAGCCGCTGGCTACGCCAATGAAAGAGAAGTTTTTGGCCGGCCAATAGGACGAAATCAGGCCATCCAGCATCCTTTGGCTAAATCGTGGATGGAACTGGAAGCCGCTGACTTGATGGTGCAAAAAGCCGCTTGGCTTTACGACCAGCAGTTAGCTTGTGCCGCTGAAGCAAACAGCGCGAAGTACCTGGCCGCAGAAGCCTGTTACCACGCTTGCGAAAATGCCATCTTCACCCATGGCGGCATGGGCTACGCCAAAGAGTACCACGTGGAGCGGTATCTGAGAGAGTCCTGGATTCCGCGCTTAGCCCCTGTAAGTCCGCAACTCATCTTGTGTTTCATTGCTGAAAAAGTACTGAACCTGCCCAAATCCTACTGAAGGCCAATTCAATCACGCACTTGCAAAGACCGTATTCATGTATATTGGCTGCTGAAATAAACATGGGCCTTAAGTCTGAATCAGATCGCAAATGAATGCCAGAAATGAATTAGCCCCCAGCGGTAATCTTCGTGCTGGGATGAATCTTGGTAATACACTGTTCACACGGAAAAATAGTCACGGCCAATTGGAGGGTGTGAGTGTTGACTTGATGCAAGAGTTGGCTAAACGGCTAGGGGTTCCGCTTGAAATGTCAAGTTTTGCGCAACCAGGGCAAGTGGCGGATGCATCGACAAAAGACATGTGGGATGTTGCCATCTTAGCCATTGAAAAAACCAGAGCGCAAACCATTTCCTTTTCTCCTGCCATGACTGAAATTGAAGCGGGGTATGTCGTGCATCAAAATTCTGCTCTGCTGCGCACGGAACTGGTGGATGCAAAAGGGGTGAAAATTGCAGCGCCAGAAAAAGCAGGTTATGAGCTGTTTCTCACGGGTTCACTGAAAAATGCGACGCTTGTTCGCACACCTGACTTTGCAAAGTCTATCGAAATTTTCAACCACAAAGAAGTTGACGCACTTGCGGGCCTGAAGCCCAACCTCATTGAATCCATGCACATGCTTGCTGACGCCAAATTATTGGATGGCAAGTTCATGACGGTCAACCATGGTTTCGCAGTGCCTCTCGGACGCGAAGCTGCAAATGCGTATTTGCGTAATTTCGTGAAAGAATTGATCACGTCCGGTTTTATTTCTCACTCCATTGAAAATCACCAAATCAAGGGGCTCAAGGCCATTCAAGAATGAGCCCTCCATTTCAACCCATCCATCAACTTAGGTTTTTACCATGATCAAGTTTTACTTTAATGCCGCCCCCAACCCAGCCAAAGTAGCCCTGCTGCTCGAAGAGCTTGGCCTGCCTTATGAAACCATTCCGGTGGATACCCGCAAAGGCGAACAGCATGAGCCCAATTTCACCAAGCTTAATCCCAACGCCAAGGTACCAGCCATCATTGATGGCGATGCCCTTGTATTTGACAGCAATGCCATCCTTCTTTACCTTGCTGACAAAGAAAATAAGTTTGTACCTGATAAATCGCGCAACTCTGAGCGTGGTGAGATGCTCTCTTGGCTGATGTTCATTGCCAGCGGTATTGGCCCCTACTCAGGGCAGGCTGTTCACTTTCGAGTTGCAGCGCCAGAGCCTAAAGAATATGCCATGAATCGCTATGACTTCGAAGCCAACAGGCATTGGAAAATCACAGACGATCGACTGGCTTCACATCACTACATGCTGGGCGAAAACTACAGCATTGTCGATATGGCACTGTGGGGCTGGGCTCGTCTGGCGCCCTTTGTACTGGGTGGCGAAGATACTTGGGCAAAACTGCCAAACGTCAAGCGCCTGCTCGACGAACTCAATGAGCGGCCAGCGGCAAAGCGTGTTGAAATTTTGCGGACGTCATTTCAATGGAAAACAGAAATGGACGACGAAGCAAAACGCGCGATGTTCCCTCAAAATGAACGGCTCAAAAAGCCTGCCTAACCTCAATGCATTGCTTGCGATACTGCCGGTCATCTTCAGCAAACACTGTGTGTATCGGCTTCGTGAGAAATGTATTGGCAACCGTTCATTTTCCCTCCTGCTGATCAATCGCATTTAGCTGTCATTCCACCATCCACAATAAGCTCGGTACCGGTAATGAATCTGGCCTCATCAGAAGCCAAAAAAAGCGCTGCATGAGCGGTATCTCGACCATCACCCATAAATGGCATCGGAATACGCGCTTGTCTGCGCTTCAAAAGCGCCTGTAAATCTCCTGCGCTTTGGGTTTTGGCCAGAACGGCATCCACCAATGGGGTGTGTAACTGACCCGGCAAAATAGAATTTATTCGAATGCCTTTCTGAGCATATTCAACGGCAACCACGCGACCAAACTGTATGACTCCTGCTTTAGCCACGGCATAGCCTACTTGGGGTGCGCCGCTGAAGCGTATGCCGGAAATGGAGGCAATATTCACAATCGCGCCTGAACCTTTTTGCGCCATAACGGGGATCACATATTTGCAGGTCAAAAATACGGACTTCAGGTTCAAGTCGATCTGCGCATCAAATAACGCCTCTGACAGGGTGACCGGCCCCCCCGGGGCAGGTCCGCCAACATTATTGACAAGAATATCAATGCCTCCGTACTGAGCTAAACAAGCCTGAACCAAGGCTTGCACAGCTTCTGCCTGGGTGACATCGGCAACATAAGGTGTGAAGTCGCCGCCAAACTCACGGATCAAATGCTGGGTCTCGGTCATCGCCTCCGAATTGATGTCAACCGCGAAGACCTTTGCACCCTCTTGGGCAAATCGCACCGCTATGGCACGACCATTCCCCCAACCAGGACCGACGCAACCCGCGCCGGTAATGATTGCCACTTTGTTCTCTAATCTGCGTTCAGGTGTATGCATGAAATGTGGATCTCTCTGTGTTCAGGGCGTAGCGGAGGTCAAACCACCATCCACCACAATACTCTGGGCCGTGATGTAACGGCTTTCGTCACTGGCCAAGAAAATCACCGCGTTGGCAATATCCCAGGCATCGCCCATGTAACCCGCTGGCACTTGTTTGTGGCGATGTGCCACAAAAGCCTCGAACTGCCCGCCTGCATATTTATCTGCCAAACGTTTAACCAATGGGGTAAAAACCAAACCGGGCACGACACAATTCAAGCGGATACCCTTGTTTGCATAAAGCACCGCTGTGGTTTTTGTCAATTGCATCAAAGCTGCTTTGCCTGCAGCGTAGGCAACTTGTGGCTTGCCCACGTAGCGCAGCCCTGCAACTGAAGAAATGCTGACCACCGAACCGCTGCCTTGCTTCTCCATAATGGGAAGCACCGACTTCATCGTCAGGAAAGCGGTCTTCACGTTCAAATCCATTTGTCCGTCCCACGTCTCCTCGCTCATCTCAACAGGGCCGCCTGGCTCGGATTGCCCTACGTTATTGACCAAAATGTCAATGCGACCCCATTTTTCCATGCAGTCATCCACCAGGGCTTGAACTTCTTGGGCTTGGGTCACGTCCGCCGTGGTGACATAGGCCGTTCCGCCTTCGTCTTGGATAATTTTTTGAGTGACTTTTGCTGCATCAAGATCACGATCAACACCAAAAATGGTCGCGCCCTGGCGCGCGAGTAAAACCGAAATCGCCTTGCCGTTACCCCAACCCTCGCCTCGTGTACCGCAGCCGGTGACCAAAGCAACTTTTCCGTCGAGTCTGAACACGGTATCTCCTTCAAGTAATGTGCAGTGGATATTGTCAACTTGGGTGGTTTTGAGTGCAAGTCGTAACCGTGAAGCAAAAATACTGCGTCCACCTCATAATAGTGATCCTTTCCTTTGGAGTTGTTCTACATGATTGAAGAAAACATTGATATCCAAACCGCCAATGGTTCAATGAACACATTTGTCGTATTCCCAGAAGAAGACGGCCCTCATCCTGTCGTCTTTTTTTACATG
>Ga0164294_10000476_pt1 | contig 38325 bp, 33 predicted proteins | sample GEODES005metaG_FD_111479 | JGI IMG/M metagenome (GOLD analysis project Ga0164294, IMG submission 111479) | Oligotrophic lake water microbial communities from Sparkling Lake, Wisconsin, USA - GEODES005 metaG | ecosystem: Environmental > Aquatic > Freshwater > Lake | place: USA: Sparkling Lake... | reverse complement strand
TACTTCGCCGAATCGGGCGGGATGACGCCGACTGGCCTCACCCTGGTGTCCTGGCTGCCGTTTTATCACGACATGGGTTTGGTGCTCGGAGTGATCGCCCCTATCCTGGGCGGCTTCCGCGCAGAGATCACGAGTCCGATGGCCTTTCTACAGCGACCTGCGCGGTGGGTGCGCGCGCTCGCGAGCGGACGCCCGACCTGGTCGGCCTCGCCCAACTTCGCCTTCGAGCTAGCCGCCGCGAAGACCTCGGACGAGGAGATGGCCGGGCTCGACCTGGGGAATGTTCAGGGCATCATCGGTGGCGCTGAGCGAATCCACCCTGCCACCCTGAAACGGTTCGCGGACCGCTTCGCCAAGTTCAATTTCAGTGAGTCGTCGTTCAAGCCGTCCTATGGGATGGCCGAGGCCACAGTGTTTACCGCCTGCCGATCGGTAGGCGGGCCGCCCGAGGTCGTGTATTTCGATAACGAGAAGTTGGGCGACGGCACCGCCCTGCGGACCACGGCGGCAGCCGGTATTCCCTTGCTGAGCTACGGCATGCCTGAGTCACCCATGGTGCGGATCGTGGATCCTGACCAATGCATCGAAGCTCCCGAAGGCACGGTCGGCGAAATCTGGGTCCGCGGCGACAATGTGTCTGAGGGTTACTGGCACAAGCCCGAGGAGACCGAACGTACGTTTGGCGGTATGTTGGCCTCGCCGTCGCCGGGAACTCCGGAGGGGCCCTGGCTCCGAACCGGCGATCTGGGCTTCGTGTCCGAGGCAGAACTGTTCATCGTCGGTCGCATGAAGGACATGCTGATCGTTTACGGACGTAATCATTATCCCGAGGATATTGAGGCGACAGTCCAGGAGATCAGCAATGGCCGAGTGGCGGCGATCTCTGTAACCGTCGGTCACACCGAAAAACTAGTGGTCATCATCGAATACAAAAAGCGGCGGGGTACCGAGGATGTCACGCCGTCTGATGCGTTCGCCGAGCTGAAGAACGCCGTCACCTCCGCTATCTCCAACGAACATGGCCTAAATGCCGCCGACCTTGTGCTGGTTGCGCCAGGCTCGATCCCGACAACGACGAGTGGCAAGATCCGCCGCTCCTCATGCGGAGATCTTTACCGGCAGCAGGAGTTCGTCCGCTTAGACGCTTAGGCCCCTGCCGGCCCGCTGAAAGAGAAAGACGCCATTAACGACGAGACCGGCCGGTGTGATCACCGGCCGGTCTCGTCGTTAGTGGGATGTCAGGCAGCTTTACGCCATTGACCGCGCTCAGCAACACTCTCGAACACCGACATCAGCACAGACATAAACCGCTCAACCGATGAGCGGGCCTCCGGGTTATCCGGGAACATCACCGTCACGGCGGTTTCCTCGGCCACCCGAGCGACCCAGATGGACAGCTGATAGGAGTACCGGCCATCGCTGTACACTCCGACGTTCATGCTATCCAAGTCCGCGGTGAGTAGCGCAGACAGCGGAGCAGTGCCGGCATCGAGGAAGTTGATCACGGGAAAGTTTGGCCGAGGACCCGTCAGCGTGGGCTCGAGTTGCAGCACGCGCTCATAGGGCACCGCCGACAAAGCCTTACCTGAGTCGAAGGACTGCTGGGCAGCCCTAGCGGCATCGGCAAAGCTGCCTCCGTTGACTGGGACAGTGACCGGGGCGAGACCCGTGAACCAACCCTGCGTCATGGCGTCGGATGCTTTCCCCCGAGTATCCCTCGGGGTGAGCCCGTGGTAAGTGTCTGATCCGGTCAGCTCGTGCTCGGCTAGTGCAATACAGGCGAACACGCCGCCGATGAAGCGGGAACCGGCGTCGACACACGCGGACTCGAACCGAGCCATCTGCTCGTTGTCCATGACCGACATCGTGACCATGTCGGAGCTCCACCCCACCGAGGTGTCGCCGAGCGGCAGTGGGAAGTCCGGGTAGCTGTTGTTGTTGCTCTCCGCGAACTCCTTCCACGCCTTGATTTCGGGCGACTCTGAAGTCAGCGACATGGCGTACTCGTACCGCTCCTCGCAGAACGCGCTGTAGCTACCCGCGTCTGGGAGGTTCAGGGGCGCTCCGCCGGCCACCAGCGCCGTGTAGGTCATGTAGAACTCGAGCAACGTCACAGTGACGATAGTCGCGTCCAAGTGCACGTGATCGATACTTGCCCACAGGGTGAAGTTATCCGGACCCTGAATGACACCGAACCGGAAGCAGTCCCAGTTCAGTGGGTCGGGTGTGCTGACCACCAGGTCACGCACCTCATCGAGGCCCAGTTCTCCATGGCGAACCGCAGTGAACTCGATATCGTTCGGGTTCTCGATGGTCCGCCGGACGATATCGCCACCCTCGTGGTACTCGAACCAGCTGCGGTAGGTGTCCTGCCGACGCAGATGCGCGTTGATCACATAGGTCATGGCGCGGAGGTCGCATTGACCCTGGAACTCGCAGCTGACGATCATCTGACGCGAGTAGTCGAGGCCCCTGGCGCGCTGCTCGACGATGCCACGGATGTGCTGCGCCTGCATGAAGCCGACGGGCACCGAGCTGACCGGGGCCTTAGCCGCCATCTGCAACGCCTTTGGCGTGGGCTGCCAAGACACCACCTTGCCGTCCACGGGCTTCCACTGGTCAATGGAACCGATCTCTAACGGTCCTACGCGCATCGCCTGTCACCTCTATCTTCGTTGAAATGCGCTGCAAGTTCTTCTGACTGCCGGCTGGCTTCGAGCCTCTAGATCGTCGTACGCGTCGTTGCGTCAACATCAACTCGAAGTTCGCCAGTACTTCCGTAACTGTAACGGGTCTTCTTTCAAAAAGCGAGCAACTACTTTCGGTATCGATAACAGCCACAGAGAATGTTACAGGGCTACCTGAGCACTCAAACAGCATCGAGCTGGTTGTTAGCTGGAACCCCGCCCTTCAAAGCGGCATTAACGTGCTCCCGGGCGCAATCCAATCGACTGATTGACCGCAACACTGCAGCTCAAAGGTGATTTTTAGGCAGCAGGCCCGTTCCCGATCCGGGTCCGTGACGACCTCTCGCGCCTGCTCATGATGAGGTTGCGGTACGACAAGGCGCCAATTTTCGCCATATCGCGCTTCTTACCTAAGCCAGCAAACTGTAATGACCTGCCCAATCGGGTATGTAACACCTCCCCCAGCAAATACGTGAATTGGGCCCCGAGTAGGCATTGAAAGTCGTATTCACAACCCCGCACAGTGGCCCTAACCCGACCTCTAACCTGAGAGATTGGGCTACCTCATCTTCAGCTACGTTAAGGCTTCAACCTGCTTTTTTGAGTAAGCGACTCAGTGAGCGGCAACTAAACTGAGAGTAGGCTGAGAGGGTCAAAGGGGGGGTTTGATTTTTCTGCTATAGGCGGGAATTCCTATCTGGAATACCGACCTCAGAGAACATAATCTGGAACCCGCAAGCGAATGCAGCAAAACGGACTGAGACGGCTCCTGAGTTATCCGTTTTCAAGCCGTAATATCAGCCTGAGAAAAGGGCAAGGCATCCCTTTGATAGTGATCCGACCTCGATTTATCGGGGTTTTTTTGACGCGGCGAGCAGGGGACCAGATGTTAGCTAGATCACCCCTGGAACCAGCGTGGCGACGACCTGTGCGGCCTGCCGGACGGCGTTACGCGCTACAAACTAAGGGAAAATTTTATTTCTCAGCCCCCCAAAATGGCCCCGACACGGGTCCAAAAGCCATCCGGTGGCCTGGTTTCGGTGTCTCGCTAGTCGACCGCTGCGCGAGTTGACACCGAACGATAGGCAGAACCGAACTCGGTGATCGGGGTGAAACCGTGCCTGCGAGCCTGACCGGCGCCGCGGCGCACGAGCGCGGCCATGGCCACAAAACCGGCCTGGTCGGACACCAGGAACGGCGTCAACAGCCGGTTGTGGACGAGTGCGAAGGCCAGGCCCGACTCAGGAATGGCCCAGCCCACCGATCCCCCGAGGCCGACGTGACCGAACCCGGGCAACAGACCGGGCACGCCCAGCCCGTGATACCCCAGGTGGAACGTCATCGGCACCATCAGGTTGCGGTCCGGGCGCATGCTACGACGGCCGGTCAGAGCGTCCACCCGCTCGGCTGACAGGTACCGGCGACCGTCGATCTCGCCGCCATTAGCGATGGTGCCGTACATCCTCGCCAGCGCGCGCGCCGTAGCGATGCCGTTGGCCGAGGGAATCTCACTGTCAAGCAACGGCGTGTCGCCCTGAACGACGGACCGCATGCCCGGGAAGTACATCGAGCCGAACGCTGCGGACACCTCGAGGGCAGCAACCCGGGGCGCAATCGCGTTGAACAGCGGATTGCGGACATTCGCCTGGGGTCCGATGATCCGCGCAACTCGAGTGGGCGAGCCTTCCGGCGGCCGTCCCAGGTGGATGCCATCGGTGTCGAGCGGTTCGGCGACCTCGAGGCGGATCAGTTCCCGCATCCCCCTGTCGGTCACCGCTCTGGCCAGGCCCGACATCAACCAGCCGTAGGTCAGGGCGTGATAGGCGGGCTTCCCGAAGTGTCTGTCGACGGGCGCCGCCGCGATCCGGTCCTCCATCTGGCGGTAGTCGAGAAGTTCGCGCCGGCGCACCCCGCGCAGGTTGGAGAGGCCCGCCCGGTGTTGCATTGCATCTCTGACGGTGATCTTTGCCTTTCCGCTCGCTCCGAATTCAGGCCAGTACTCGGCTATCGGGGCGTCGTAATCGATCAAACCTCGGTCAGCCAGCCGGTGAATGACCGTGGATGTCACGCCCTTGGTCGCGGAGAACACCATTGGGGCGGTGTCGGCCGACCACGGCACCCTGCCACGGCGATCAGACCATCCCGTCCACACGTCCACCACGGGCTGCCCGTCGAGATAGACCGCCAGCGCGCCACCTCCGAACCGCGGATTTGGGAAAAGATTCGCGAAACTCCTTATTGCACAGGCGAAAACGGGGTCAGCAGCGCCCTGAACCCCATGAGGTAGGACGGTACTGTCACAGCCAGATGTCGCCTGGGTCACAACAAGTGAATTTACAAGCCAAACATGCTGTTTCGGAAAATCGTTGTCGATCCGTTAACTTTGCCGTTCGGCAGCGTCGAGAATCTGTTGGGCCGCAAGGGCGGGAGTCAATTCGCCATCGCGGACCTTTCTCTCGATCTCAGCACGCATCGCCGTCACTGCTGGATGGGTGAGCACCCGGTCAAGAACGGTGTCGCGCACCATCGACCAGGTCCAGTCCACTTGCTGGGCGCGCCGCCGGGCCTCGAACTCCCCTGCCGCGGTGAGCACATCGCGATGTTTGAGCACGGTGTCCCACAACTGGAGCAAACCGTCACCGGTCAGTGCGCTCATCGTCAGGACCGGCGGGCGCCAGATTGTTTCGCCGGGATAGATCAGCCGGATCGCGGCGCCAAGTTCTCGTGCTGCGGCCTGGGCTTCAATCGTGTGTTGGCCGTCGGCCTTGTTGACCACGACGACGTCGGCAAGTTCGAGCACCCCTTTCTTAATGCCCTGGAGTTGGTCTCCGGTTCGGGCCAGGGTGAAGAATACGAAGGTATCGACCATATTGGCGACGGTGACCTCTGACTGCCCCACCCCGACGGTCTCCACCAGGATGACGTCGAAACCAGCGGCCTCAAGGAGCACGATGGTCTCCCGGGTCGCTCTTGCCACCCCGCCAAGAGTGCCCGAGGTTGGCGACGGCCTAATGTAAGCCGCCGGGTGCACGGCCAGCTGTGCCATTCGGGTCTTGTCCCCCAGAATCGAACCTCCGGTGCGTGTCGAGGACGGATCAACCGCCAGTACCGCTACCCGATGACCCTGTCCGATGAGGTACATACCGAGCGCCTCGATGGTGGTGGACTTCCCCACCCCGGGCACCCCGGTGATACCCACATGCATCGCGCTGCCCGCATGCGGTGTCAACTGCAGAAGTAATTCCTGGGCTTGGCTGCGATGATCGATACGGGTCGACTCGATGAGCGTGATCGCCCGAGCCAATGCGGCACGGTCGCCACCGCGAATCGCTTCGGCGAGCGCTATCGCATCGCTGTCGGCCTCCATCAGCTCAGTTCATAGCTGAGACGCTCAGCGAGCTTGTGCAACAAGCTCACTGCGGCGTCGGCAATCACCGTGCCCGGCGGATAGATAGCGGTGGCGCCAGCGGCGTAGAGCTCATCAAAGTCGCCTGGCGGGATGACGCCGCCCACCACGATCATGATATCCGGCCGGCCAACCTCGGCCAGTGCGTCCCTGAGCGCAGGCACCAGGGTGAGGTGACCGGCGGCCAGTGAAGACACCCCGACGACATGGACGTCGTTATCCGCGGCCTGCCTCGCGACCTCGTCAGGCGTGGAGAACAAAGAGCCGACATCGACGTCGAACCCGATATCGGCGAACGCCGTCGCGATCACCTTCTGACCCCGATCGTGACCGTCCTGGCCCATTTTCGCGACCAGTATGCGAGGCCGGCGTCCGTCGGCTTCGGCGAACTTCGCCACCAGTCGGGTGGCCTCGGTTAATCCGGTGATGCTGCCTCCTGTGCTCACTCCTTTGTGCCCTGCCCCGCGGCCCACTTCGTCGCGGTAAACCCCTGAGATGGTTCGGATTTCAGCCTGGTGGCGACCGTACACTTTTTCCAGAGCATCGGAGATCTCTCCGACCGTCGCTTTCGCGCGGCCGGCATCGATGGCAAGCGCGAGCAGGTTGTTACCCACACGCTCCTGCGTACCTGCCGCTCGCGTGAGTGCGGTTAGCGCCGCCTGCACAGTGGCGTCGTCGCGGTCAGAGCGAAGCTGCTGAAGTTTGGCCAGCTGCTCAGTCCGGACTCGATTGTTCTCCACTCTGAGAACCTCAAGATTCGCGTCCTCGTCGACCTGATACTTGTTCACTCCGATCACCGGCTGCTGTCCCGAGTCGATCCGTGCCTGGGTTCGTGCAGCAGCTTCTTCAATACGAAGTTTGGGGATGCCCTCGCTGATTGCCTGTGCCATTCCCCCGCGTTCGGCCACCTCCGCGATATGGGCGCGAGCCCGCTGTGCCAACTGGTGCGTGAGCCACTCAACGTAGTAGGAGCCGGCCCACGGATCGATCGGCCGTGTGGTGCCGGACTCCTGCTGCAGGAGCAGTTGCGTGTTGCGGGCGATACGCGCGGAAAAGTCGGTGGGCAGGGCCAACGCTTCGTCGAGAGCGTTGGTGTGCAATGACTGCGTATGCCCCTGAGTGGCGGCCATCGCTTCGATGCACGTGCGTGCGACGTTATTGAACGGATCCTGCGCGGTAAGTGACCATCCCGAGGTCTGTGAATGCGTACGCAGCGAGAGGGATTTAGGATTGGTCGTGCCGAAGCCGGCGACCAGCTCACTCCAGAGCAACCGACCGGCACGCAGCTTGGCCACCTCCATGAAGAAGTTCATCCCGATACCCCAGAAGAACGACAGCCGGGGCGCGAACGTGTCAATGTCCAAACCTGCGTCAATGCCGGCGGCGAGATAGTCAACCCCATCGGCAAGCGTGTAGGCCAACTCGAGATCTGCTGTCGCACCTGCCTCTTGGATGTGATAGCCGGAGATGGAGATCGAGTTGAATTTCGGCATGTTCGCACTGGTGTAGGCGAAGATATCGGAGATGATCCGCATTGACGGCTTCGGCGGGTAGATGTAGGTATTGCGGACCATGAACTCTTTGAGAATGTCGTTCTGAATGGTCCCGGCCAGCTTCTCCGGCGGTACGCCCTGTTCCTCGGCAGCCACCACATACAGCGCAAGGATCGGGAGCACCGCGCCATTCATGGTCATCGAAACTGAAACGGCCGACAAATCAATACCAGCGAAAAGCTCTCGCATGTCTAGGATCGAATCGATCGCCACTCCGGCCATGCCGACGTCACCCTGCACGCGCGGATGGTCGGAGTCGTAACCGCGGTGGGTAGCCAGGTCGAAGGCGACCGACAGTCCTTTCTGTCCGGCGGCGAGGTTCCGGCGGTAAAAGGCATTGGAATCGGCGGCGGTAGAGAATCCGGCGTACTGGCGGATGGTCCACGGTTGGTTCACGTACATGGTGGGATACGGCCCGCGGATGAAGGGCGGTTCACCGGGGAAGCTGTCTAACGGGTAGCCCGCCTTCACTGCCGCGTCCCGGTCGGCACCGGTGTAGAGCGGCTTGACCAGGATGTTCTCCGGGGTATGCCAGTCCAGTTGCTCCGCGGTGTAGCCGTGGGCAGCAGCGGCTGCCGCAATGTGCTCGGCGGCCGCAGAAATCACCGGCGGATCCGCCTTGCGCCGGCTGCGCAGCGGTACATCAGCGAAGCTCGGAATCGCTCCGGTGGCGATATCGGGAGAAATCATCTCAGTCATGCTCCCAGCCCATTCAGTAGCAACGAGAGCGCCTCAACCGCATCGATCTGGGAAGTCAGGAAGTCATCGGGTCTGCTGTCAGGGGGCAGATCGGCTACCGCTCTCTCCGACCCCGCAAGATAGAACCGTTCGATTCCGGCTGCACGGGCGGCGGTCACAATCGCAGCCGCCTCGGTCTTGTACCGGGCGTCGGTTCCACAGATCACAGCGACGGATGTGCGCCCATCCCGAACGACATCACCGATGCCGGCAGGCTCGACGGTCCCCGGGTTGATGGCTTCGATCCCGCCGGAGGCCAGCAGGTTCGCGGCGAATGATGTTCTGATGTTGTGTTCAGCCACTGGCCCCAATGGCAGCAGCAATACCCGGGGGCGAACGCCGGTGCGTTTCAGATATGCATCCGCGCGGTCGCGCAACGTCTCGAAAGCCGCGGCATATCGGATCGCTGAGGTTGGTGAACCAGCGTGTGACAGGGGCGGTTCGGCAAGATCGGGAAATTCGCTCACGCCGGTGATGGCGGTGCGACGATGGGCGATATCGTCGGCACGGCGAGCCCATACCCCGTCGATCTGCTCGGCTATGTGACCGCCTGCTTGCCGGAAGCCACCACGGGCCTCGATCTCCTGGAAGTGTGACCATGCTTGCGCGGCAAGGGTTTCCGTGAGTTGTTCGACGTACCAGGATCCTCCGGCGGGATCAAGCACGCGGCCTATACTGGACTCCTCAAGTAACAGCAACTGGGTGTTCCGGGCAATCCGTCGGGCGAAGTCAACGGTCACTCCGGGGAAGCCACCCGGAATCGCCGCGTCGAACGGCAGCACCTGCACCGTGTCGGCTCCGCCAACGCCGGCGCCGAACGCGGCGATCGTGGTGCGCACCATGTTCACCCAGGGATCCCGCTGCGTCATCATCGCCCGTGATGTAACAGCGTTGAATGGCGCCGCTCCGTCATTCGGGTGGCCCAGCTCGTCGGCTACTCGCCCCCAGAGTTGCCGAGCGGCACGGAACTTCGCGATGGTCATGAACTGGTCGTCGTCTGCAGCGAGGCGAAAGCTGATCTGGCGCAGCGCTGCGGTCAGTTCGATCCCGGCACCGGTCTGCAACCGCAGATAGTCGGTCGCGGCGCCGATCACACCGGCCAATTCCCACGAGGCGTTAGCCCCGCGGTCGTTGAACGCCGGCCCATCCACCATGATCGACCGCACGCCGGGCTTGCCCGCCACGGTTGCGGCCACCGCAAGTACCTCCGCAACAGTCGGGGCGTTGCGACCACTCAACGCTGCAGTGAGCGGATCGGCTCCGAGGTCGATCGACAACGTGCTGCTGTTGTCGGCGCCGGCCACCAGCGCAAGCATCACCTCGGCGGCGGCGGCGAAGTCGGCGCCGCCATCAAGGAGCACCGGCGCCAACTCCAGGTAGACGCCCTCCAGCCAGCGGGCGAGGTCACCGGGTGCCACCCCACCGTCGCCGACCCGCAGAACCAGGGCACTAACCCCGTCGACGAGCGCGGCGAGTATGGCGGCATTGCCCTCGGCCGGTGAGCCGACGAATCCCGCGGCCGGGAACTGCTCTGCGACCTTCCACCCGGTCAGTACGTCACGGTGTCGGTCGCCGCCGCGCACGTACGGCCAGGTGCCCGGCAGAGGAGTTTCCGGCAATCCGTCCAGTGCGGTGTACAGCGCGTGGACGTCGAAACCCTCGTAGGTCGGCGAGTCCAGCTGCCGCTCGGGATCGGTGGCAAGGTCCGCAGAATCCCGCCGACTGCTCTTGGCCAGCACGGCCGCGACGGCGCTGCGCCACCGGGCGCGGGCCTCCTGCAGTTCCACGGACACCGGCGGCTCCCAATTGTCTTGTGGCAGCGCGCGCCGCCTGGTCTCAGGCTAAATGATCGCCGCCCCCACGGCGTCGCCGTGTGACGACCGTCGCGGTTTAGGACCGTATCTGTAACCCGTAACCTTGGCAGACGTGAGCTCGACCCGCCTGAGCACCCTGCGCACGGTGGGTTCAGCACTGGTGGTCACCGCCCGGCAGATGAGCCGCACCCGGGTCCTTGTCACCGCGATCGCGGTTGCTGCCGTGATCGCGGTGGTACTACTGGTTCCGCTACCCACCGCGGTTCAGATGCGTGACTGGGCCACCTCGCTGGGCCCATGGTTCCCGCTGGCGTTCCTGGGTACGCACGTCGTCGCCACGGTGCTGCCCTTTCCCCGGACGGCGTTCACCCTGGCGGCCGGATTGTTGTTCGGGCCGGCGCTGGGCATTGTCATTGCGGTAACGGCCAGTACGCTCAGCGCTCTGATAGCACTGCTGCTGGTAAGAGCCTTCGGCTGGCAGATTGGCAAGCTGGTGAGCCAGCCCCGAGTCGATTCGCTGGACATCCGGTTATCCGAACGGGGTTGGCCCGCGGTGCTTTCACTGCGGTTGATCCCCGTGGTGCCCTTTTCGGTACTGAATTACGCCGCCGGTGCTTCGGCTGTGCATGTCAGGCCGTATCTATTGGCAACCCTGGCCGGACTTCTGCCGGGAACCTCCGCGGTTGTGATTCTCGGTGACGCCATTACCGGCGATGTCAACCCAGTGCTGGTACTGGTATCGCTGTGCACCGGGGCGATCGGCGTCGCCGGACTGGTCTATGAGACCGGCAGCTACCGGCGCCGGACGTCGCGGTGATGGGTCAGAGCACTCCGAGATGGATGCTGGCATCAGAGATATTGCAGCGGTCGCGAAGATCGGACGCCGGCCCTCGAATGGCGTCGAGCTCAGCCTGGGTCTGCGGGTTGGCGTCCAGATAGCTCTGAATCTTGCTGATCGCCGCGGCCTGGGGTTGACCCTGCACGCTGCTGAAGTAGAGGTTGACGTCGGGGTGGGTGAAGAGGTAGCCGGCTACCCCTGCGGCGACTTGGCTCTCCACCGCCGTGATATCAGCCGCCGAACAACCAGGCACAATATCGGCCGCCGCTGGTGCGGCCAGTCCGAGAAGGACGCCACCGGCGCCGAGAATTGAGGCCGCCGTGCGACGCGCCAACGGTGTGAGTGTCATGAGGCTCCTTGGGTCGTTCCTTCGAACACTATCGTAAGTTAGCAGGCAGGCAGCTTTCACTCGCGGTAGCGGGTCCGACTCGGTAGGCTGACTCTTAATCGACGTGAGGACACGGTCACATGACACGTACACGACAGTTCCTGGTTATTCTCGCCAGCGGGTTCGGCATCGCGGCCGCGCTCATCGGCGCCCCTATCGCCGGGGCCGATGAGGATGGCGGCGGCGGACCCAGTAACCCCCTGATGCCGAGTTGCGAGACCATGGGCGGCAGTTCTGCCACCGGCGGTCAGTCCACCGACTGCGCCAGCCCCGGAAACTCCCAGCTGACCGCCACGCCGAACGACATGGGCGCCGTGGGCGCGCAAATCGACGAAGGCGGCGGGTTGTTCGGAATCGGCGGCTGGTAACCGTCCGCTAACCCCCTGGCGGACTCTCCAGCGGCTTCGGCGTCACCGGATCAAGTGCCAGCGCGCTCGGCACATCGTGTGACACGTCTGCGGTGACCGACCTGCGTGCCTCAGCCTCGGCTTTTGCCACGGCCTCGGCAATATCTGGATCGGTCCGCGTGTTGAACCAGTCTGCTACCTCTTCGGAGTCGTCCTCGGGCTTGGCGGCACTGGCGTCCATCGGGGACGGCTGGTAGCGGATTACCCCGTCTGCCCCCGGAGCGCCGAGCAGCTTGGTGAACCCCTCCAGCGCGGAGCCGAAATCGCTGGGAATGAGCCATACCTTGTTGGCCTCACCCTGAGCCATCAGCGGCAGTGTCTGCAGGTACTGATAGGCCAACATTTCAGGCGTGGGTCGGCCGGCCCTGATCGCCGCGAACGTCTTCTCAATGGCCTTGGCCTCACCCTGGGCCTGTAGGTACTGGGCGGCCCGTTCGCCCTGCGCCCGCAGGATCCGGGACTGGCGTTCGGCCTCGGCCGCCAGAATAGCGGCCTGTTTAGCGCCCTCGGCGGCCAGAATCTGCGCCTGCTTCTGCCCCTCGGCCTGTTTGATCGATGCCTCCCGGGTGCCCTCCGCGGTCAGGATCACCGCTCTCTTCTCACGATCGGCCCGCATCTGCTTCTCCATCGAATCCTGGATCGACGGCGGCGGATCGATACTGCGCAACTCCACCCGGGCCACCCGCAGACCCCAACGTCCAGTGGCCTCGTCAAGCACGCCCCGCAATTGCGCGTTGATCTTGTCCCGACTGGTCAGGGTTTGTTCCAGGGTCATGCCGCCGACGACATTGCGCAGCGTGGTCGTGGTCAACTGCTCGACGCCGACGATGTAGTTGCTGATCTGGTAGACCGCCGCCTGGGGACTGGTGACCTGGAAGTAGACCACCGTGTCGATATTGACCGTGAGGTTGTCCTCGGTGATCACCGGCTGGGGTGGGAAGGAGACCACCCGCTCGCGCAGGTCCACCCGGGCCCGGATTCGGTCGATGAAGGGGATCAGCAGGGTGAGTTGTCCGGACACCGTCTTGCTGTAGCGGCCCAGCCGCTCGATGACCGCGGCCTCGGCCTGCGGGATCAGCGCCACTGATTTGGCGACCACGATGACGGCGAAAATCACCAGCACCGCCAACACCACCAGACCGGTGATAGCACCGTCCATTTCGACTCCTTCTTATGCGCGGATCATGGGTTCTGCCAGACGACCGCGGTGGCGCCGTCGATATGCATGACGGTCACCTGTTCGCCGGGCTGATACACATCGTCGTCGCTGAACGGGCGGGCCGTCCAAACTTCACCGTCGAGCTTGATCCGACCTTGGTGACGGTTGACCGGTTCGAGCACCACCGCGTGCTTTCCCTCGAGTGCCTTCACCGGTTCAGGCAAGCCCGTGCCTGGCGTCAGCCTGCGTCGCATCACCGGGCGCACCAGGACGAGCAACAGCACCGCGACCACGAGAAAGACCGCGCCATCGACCCAGACAGGCAGATTCAGCAGCCAACTTGAACCGGCCGCCGCCAGTGCTGCGCCGGAGAGCATGAGCAGGGAGAGGTCGCCGGTCAGGGCCTCCGCACCGGCAAGCGCGAGACCGACAATCAGCCAGATCAGTGCCCCGGGCATAACGCCACGATACGCCCGTATCGGCAGCGCGTCCGGTGCTGACCGACGGAGCGCGAAGCAACTACACTCACGACCATCATGTGGTGCCCCAGTGTGTCGCTATCGGTGTGGTCTAACGCCTGGCTGGCCGGCCATGCGGCACCCGACGACGTTCTTGATGCGCTAAGTGCATGGGCACCAATACATTCGGTTACCGCATACGACGCAGTCGCGGCCGGACGAACGGGATTGCCGTGGCCGGATGTGGATAGCGCCGGTGCCATGTCACTGCTGCAGACCGTGCGCACCGCCGCCGGGCCCCGGATGGAGATGAGCAGGTCGGCGCGGCCGGCGATTGATCTGGTACTTCCCGTTCCGGGCGATGTCCGAGGCCTGCCGGCCGGCACTCAGTTTCAGCGGGACTCCCTGGACGTGGGCGAAGCGATCGTGGTGCGGGCACCCGAGGGAGAAGCGATCGGCCTGGTGCCCGCGTTCGAGTGCACCGACGAAGATGATTCGGCCGTCCCGGAAATCACCGTGCTGTCCTGGTCGGTGTACTCATTACCGGGCGGTCCGGCACCGGATCACCTTGACCTCGGCGATGCCGAATACGCATTGCGGTCGGCCGTTCGATCCGCCGCCGAAGCATTAGGCAGCCTGCAACCGATCCCCGGTTGCGAGGATCCGCGCACCTTGGTCGAGGAGTTGTTGCAGGCCGGCAGCCTCCATCGCATTCCCGACCATGCCCCGGACCGGGCACTGAGGGTGCTGTCGACTGCCGCCCATGTCGACGCCATCATCGCCGTTAGCGCCGGGCCGACGCCGATCGCCACCCAAAGCGCAGCAGAGGAACAGATCGCCGATGCCGCGATGCGTCCACTGGCGACGGTCGTCCGCGCTGCGCGAACAGCAGCAGTCAGCGCGATTCTGCAGTCGGCCTGGAACTAGCCGCTGCCGCTCGCGCGCTCGCCTCGCAGTCGGCGGTGCAGAAGCGTCCGTTCACACTCGATCCGTAGCCCGGAACCTGCTGCGGTCCAATCACTCTCGCCGGTTCCAGCCCGTCACGTTTCTCGTCGAGCAGATCCAGCGCGAGTCGAGCGAATCGAGATTGAGCGTTGGGTGTCGTGGCCCTGGCCAAGGCAATGCCAAGTCCACCGGCCTGTTCCGCGAGTTCGCTGTCAAGGTCCCAGATCACCTCGATATGATCGGCGACGAATCCGATCGGACAGACGATGACCGCCTTGGTACCGGTTTCGGCAAGGACACAAAGATGATCGGCCACATCAGGTTCCAGCCACGGCACCGACGGTGGCCCTGATCGGGACTGCCACACCTGGTCGTAATCGGCGTAGCCGGCCGCAGCCGCAACCAGACTCGACGAGTAGGCGACCTGACGCGGATAGAGATCCGGCCCGCAGCGATTGGCCGCACGCAACGGGATGGAATGAGCGGTGAACACCAGCCGCGCATCCGCACGTAACGGTGCCGGCAGAGTTGCGGCCGCCGCGGCGATCCCGTCTGCGAACATCTCCACCAGAAGAGGATGGTCGAAGTATTGACGCAGTTTGACCAGTTCAGGTGAACCATCGCCGACTTCGGCGCGGGCCCGGGTGATGTCCTCCTGGTATTGGGCGCATCCGGAGTAGCCGCCCCAGGCTGACGTGCTGAAAACCGCAGCGCGGGTGATGCCGTCGGCTCTCATGGACTCGACTGTGTCGGCGAGATACGGGTCCCAGTTGCGGTTGCCGAAGTACACCGGCAGCTTCTCGCCGCGCTCGGCCAGTTCGATTTGGATCTGTGCGATCAGCGCACGGTTGATCCCGTTGATCGGCGAAACCCCACCGAAGTGCAGGTAGTGCTCCGCGACCGACACCAACCGCTCAGGCGGTATTCCTCGGCCACGAGTAACGTTCTCCAGAAACGGCATCACCTGTTCGGGGCCTTCCGGTCCGCCGAAGGACAGCAGCAGCAGCGCGTCGAATGTCACAGCAGTTGGGTACTCGCGCCGCCGTCGGCGTAGATGATCGTTCCGGTGGTGGCCGGCAACCAGTCGGACAGCAGAGCGCAGACAGTTTTGGCGACCGGAGTGGGGTCTTTCATGTTCCAGCCCAGCGGTGACCGCTGATCCCAACCCTCCTCGAGGAGCTTAATCTGATCACCGGCTTCATCACCCAGCGCACCGCCGACTATCGCACTCATAGCCAGCGTCCGGATCGGTCCTGCCGCAACCAGATTGGAGCGCACACCGAATGCGCCGGCTTCCCGGGCAACGAACCGATTGACCGATTCCAGCGCGCTCTTAGCCACCGTCATCCAGTTGTAGGCCGGCATCGCCCGGGCCGGATCGAAATCCATGCCGACGATGCTGCCGCCGGCATTCATGATCGGCAGAGTGGCCTTCGCCAGCGATGCATAGGAATAGGCCGAGATGTGGATGCCCTTGGCGACGTCCTCGTAGGGGGCGTCGAAGAACGGGTTGATGCCCATCCCGGTCTGCGGCATGAAGCCGATGGAGTGCACCACCCCGTCGAGTTTGTTTCCGGCACCGATCACCTCGGTGACCCGGTCGGCGAGGCTGGCCAGGTGCTCGTCGTTCTGCACGTCGAGTTCGAGCAGCGGTGCTGGTTGCGGGAGCCGGTCCATGATCCGTTTGATCAGATTCATTCGCTGGAACCCGGTACACACGATCTCAGCGCCCGCTTCTTGAGCGACCCGGGCGATGTGAAACGCAATCGACGAATCGGTGATGATCCCCGAGACGAGGATGCGCTTTCCTTCGAGAAGCCCTGCCATATCAGTCCTTTTCTCCCTATCGGCCGTCAGTGGCCCATACCCATGCCACCGTCGACCGGGATCACGGCGCCGGAGATGTAACTCGCATCCTCCGACGCCAGAAAGCTCACCACTCCGGCGACCTCTTCGGCGGTGCCGACACGCTTGGCCGGGATGAACTCCAGCGCTCCCAGCTGAATCCGCTCGTCGAGCGCGCGGGTCATCTCGGTGTCGATATAGCCCGGTGCGACGACATTGGCCGTGACGCCGGCCTTGGACAGTTCACGGGCGATCGAGCGGGCCATGCCGATCAGTCCCGCCTTGGATGCCGCATAGTTGGCCTGGTTGCCGATGCCCCAGGTGCCGGAGACCGAACCGATGAAGATCATCCGGCCGAACCGCTTGCGCTGCATGCTGCGCGATGCTCGCTGCGCCATCCGGAACGCCCCGGTGAGGTTGGCGTCGATGACCGTCTCGAACTTCTCCACTGTCATCCGCATGAGAAACGCGTCAGCGGCGATGCCGGCGTTTGACACCAGAACCTCGACCGGACCCTGGTGCTCCTCGACCGCCGTGAAGGCGCGATCGACGGCGTCGGTATCGGTGACATCGCACACAACACCGAACAGAGGTTCCGGAGCGCCCGATCCGCGGTGGGTCACCGCCACCCTGTGCCCATCGGCCGCCAGTCGTTGCGCGATCGCCAGCCCGATCCCGCGGTTACCACCGGTGACAAGCACCGAGCGGGAGACGAACGCGGGTTTACCGGTGTCTGTCATGCCCGTCAACCTAGTGCCTCACCGGTCCCGGCCCGCAAGCAGGCTCGCGGGGAGAACGCACGAAATCAGCCGGGTAGGCGCCGGTTGAGCAGCACTGCAGCCAGGGCCGAAAGAGCGAGTAACAGTGAGCCCAGCCGTAGCCAGCCCACACTGGCATCACCCTTGACCGTCTCATAGCCAATCTGATCCTGCAGCTTGGCGAACACCTCTTTGAGCTGCTCCAGACTCGCGGCGTTGTAGGCATTGCCGTCGGACAACTCAGCGATCTTTTTCAGTGTCTCATCGTCGACCGGAACCGGCTGGCGCTGGTCATTGATCTCGACGTAGCCGTACGGGGTCCCGAAGGTCACCGTGGAGATCGGCACGCCCTGGTCCTTGGCCGTGCGCGCGGCGGTGAAGGCACCCTTGGGATTGTCGGGGTTGGACGGCACCGTCTCCTTGCCGTCGGACATCAGCACGATCCGCGCCGGAGGCGGACCGTCGCCGCCGCCAATGACCGCGCCGACGGTGGCGATGGCCTGCAGGGCGGTGAAGATCGCCTCTCCGGTGGCCGTGCGGTCAGCTAACTGCAGTTTGTCGATGGCGATCTTGGTCGACTCACGGTTGGTGGTCGGCGACACCAGCACCGTCGCGGTTCCCGCGTAGGCGATCAGGCCCAGGTTGATACCCGTGGTGAGCTGATCGGCGAACTGCTTGGCGGCCTCTTGCGCGGCTGCCAGCCGGCTCGGCTCCACGTCGGTGGCACGCATCGACTGCGATACGTCGATGACAAGCATCACCACTGCGCGATTGCGAGGGATGCGAACATCGTTCTGCGGCCCGGCCATCGCAATCGTCAGCATCACCAGGGAACAGATCAGCAGAATTGCCGACAGATGGCGCCAGCGGTTGGGCCGCTTGGGCGCAACGCTCTCCAGCAGTTCCATATTGGCGAACCGAAGAATGCGCTGCTGTCGCGCGAACTGCGTGATGACGTAGAGCCCGATCAGACCCGCGACAAATAGAAGAAAAAGGAAGAACCAGGGGTGCGCAAAGCCGGTCAGTGCCATCGGCCCAAGCAAGGGCAATGTCATACGTGTTCCTCGTTCGGGCTCACTGACTGCCCGCCAGTGCGCCACGGCGCCGTGAGGCGACGAAGCGAACAATATCGGCGATCCAGTCGCGGTCGGTGCGCAGCGTCATCAGCGGCGCTCCGCAGCGCCGGAGGGTTCGGGCTACCTCAGCACGGTGGGCGGTGGCAGCCCTCGCGAAATCATCGCGCAACTGCGCGTCGATGGTGAACTCGCGGGTGACACCGGATTCGGTGTCCTGCAGGATCACGTCGCCGACATCGGGCAGTTCCACATCGCGAGGATCAAGCACTTCGATACCGAGCACCTCGTGCCGGGCCGAGATGGCCCGCAGGGGCCGCATCCAGGTGATCGGGCCGAGGAAGTCACTGACGATGATCGCCATGCCGCGCCGTCGTTCCGGCCGCCGAAGCGCATCGATCGCGGCCGACAGATCACCCCGTACCCCCAACGGCGCCCGCGGTGAGGTGGCGATGGCCCGCAACAGCGTCTGTTCGTGCTGACGGCCGGACCGTGCTGGAACCCGAATGACTTTCTCGCCGTTGGCGATCACCGCCCCGATCCGGTTGCCGCCACCACTGTTGAGATAGGTGATCGCGGCCGCTGCCGCGACGGCGAGGTCGCGTTTCTCACAACCCGTGGTGCCGAAGTCGAGGCTGGCTGACATATCCACCACAATCCACGTTTCCAACTCCCGGTCGGCGATCATCTGCCGGACGTGGGGGTGGGTGGTGCGGGCGGTTACCGACCAGTCCATCCGGCGGACGTCGTCACCGGGTTGGTAGAGCCGCGACTCGCCCGGCTCCGAACCTGGGCCCGGGATCAGGCCCAGATGATTGCCCTGCAGCACACCATCCAGCTTGCGCTTGACCGTGAGTTCCAGCGTACGAAGCGCCGCCGACAGCTTGGCGTCACTGATGTCACCACGCTCAAAAGACGGCGGATGAACCGCCTGCGGCTGACCAGGCGCGTCAAAGGCGGGAGTGGACTCGCTCACCGACCGCTGGCGCCTGCCGCGGCGGGTGCCGCAGGAGGCACTTGTTGCGGAGCAGCGTTATGCGATTGCTGTGGAATGGCATTCACCTGAGGCAGCCCAACGGTCTGCAGAATCCGATTGATCACGGTTTCGGCTTTGACATCATCGGCCAGTGCGTCGTAAGTGAGCACCAACCGGTGTCGCAGCACATCGGGAATGACCTCGATGACGTCCTGCGGAACGACGTAATCGCGTCCCCGCACGAGCGCCAGCGCACGGGAGGCCGCGATGATGCCCAGCGATGCGCGTGGCGAGGCACCGAATGCGATCCAGGACTTCACATCCGGCATACCGAACTGTTCGGGTCGACGAGTAGCGGTCACCACCCGGACCACATAATCCACCAGGGCGTGGTGTACGAAGTTATTGGCGGCGACGTCCTGCAGCCGGGCTAGATCGCCGGTGTCGAGGATCTGCTTGGGTTCGGGCGGGTTGACGCCCATCCGGTAGATGATCTCGCGCTCTTCCTCCGGGGAGGGGTAGTCCACGTTGATCTTGAACAGGAATCGGTCACGCTGAGCCTCGGGCAGCGGGTAGACGCCCTCGTTCTCGATCGGGTTCTGGGTGGCCATCACCAGGAACGGCTTGGGCAGCGGGAAGTCTCGACCGCCGATCGAGATCTTGCGCTCGGCCATCACCTCGAGCAGGGCGGACTGCACCTTCGCCGGCGCCCGGTTGATCTCGTCGGCGAGCAGGAAGTTACACATCACCGGACCGAACTCGATATCGAATTCCTCGCGGCCCTGACGGTAGATGCGGGTACCGATGATATCGGTGGGCACCAGATCGGGCGTGAACTGGATGCGGGCGAAGGTTCCGCCGACCACCTTGGCGAAGGTCTCCACAGCCAGGGTCTTGGCGACGCCCGGGACACCCTCGAGCAGAACGTGGCCTTTGGCCAGCAGGCCCACCAGGATGCGCTCGACGAGCTGGTCCTGGCCGACGATGATCCGCTTGACCTCGAAGATCGCCCGTTCCAGCGTCTGGACCTCGCTGGTCAGCGCGCTACCGCCGGACTGCGATGACCCAGCGGAACCGCTCGGGGCGCTGGAGCCTGCGGGACCCGCGGGCGAGCCACCTGGTGACGTCATGCACTTCCTCCACAGCTGTTGGTGGACACGACAGCACCGGTTGAGGAGACCGTGAGCCCACATTTGTCTGGGCCGCAACGTGCCCCGCAGACAACTATCCCAGGCGTTTCGAAATCCGTCGATGCGGGCCGTCGACTGGCGAGTCGGACGCCCGGGTTGCTCAGGTCTCGATGATGCGCGTCAGGTACGGCGTCATGCCCGCCGTGCGGACGGGACTGATGGTCACCTGACCCGCCGCCGACGAGGCCTCCATCATCTGACCATTGCCCAGGTAGAGAGTCACATGCTGGGAGCCCTCGGGGCCGTAGAAGATCAGGTCCCCGCGCTTGGCCTGGGACGGCGGGATGTGGCGGCCGACGTCGTACTGGTCGCCGGAGTACTTGGGAATCTGGACCCCCACGCCGGCGAAGGCGTATCGGGTGAATCCGGAGCAGTCGTAGCCGACCTTTCCGGCGTCCTGTTCGACTCCGGTACTCGGGCCGTTGATGGCGCCGCCGCCCCACGAATAGGGCACCCCCCGCTGGGAGGCGCCACGCCGAATGACGTACTCGATGGCCTGTGGGCCATTGACCCGACCGCCTGGAAGTGCCGTCGCACCACCACCACCACCACCGATACCGAGTCCGGCGAGGAATCTGCGGCCGAGGTCCATCGTCGCCTGGGTGGCCTGCTGGGTGAACGCCAGCGAAGCCTGGGCGACCGCGACAGGATCGCCCGGCGCCCCAGCGCTCAGCATCTTGGGCAGGGTCGGGTCCCACCCCTGCTCCGCGTTGGCAGGGGTGGCGAGGCCGATGGTCAACGCGAGCGTAGCCAGGAAAGCGGACATCGCGCGAAGCGATCGAGAACTATTGGCAGACAAAGGATCTACTCCATCACCATTCGATGTAGCGGACGACGAACGGTGTCATACCGCTGGTTCGAACCGGCGAAATCTTCACCGTCGAACCGGTGTACGGCGCCTCTATCATCTGGCCGTTACCGAGGAAGAGCGTGACGTGCTGGCTGCCACCGGGGCCGTAGAAGATCACGTCTCCGCGGCGCATTTGCGCCGACGGGATCTGTCGACCCGCGGTGTACTGCGAACCCGAGTAGTGCGGCAGTTTGATGCCCGCCCCGGCGAAGGCGTACAGGATCAGGCCGGAGCAGTCGAAGCCCACTGTGCCCGCACCTTCGTCGATTCCACGACTGGCGCCGGCCGCGGTGCCACCGCCCCAGGAGTAGGGCACCCCGATCTGCGACTGTGCCCGCTTGATGACGTACTCGATGGCCTGGTTTCCGTACACCATCGGGATACCGCCACCGTTGGTGATACCGGTGTCGGTGGGCTTGAGGATGCCCAACTGCTGCAGGAATTGTTGACCCAGTTGCTTAGTGGTCTGATAGGCGCTCTGCGCGATCTGCAGGAGCGCATTGATGATCTGAATAGGGTCGCCGGACAGGAATGCCGACGGCACCATCGGCAGAGTCAGGTCCCACTCGGAGGCCTTGCCGTAGGGCGGAATTGTGCCGCCCGGTGCCGCACCGGACGCGGCCGCTGACGGATCCCAGCGGTCTGCGGACGACGTTCCACCCGGGACGGCCGCCAGTGGAGCTATTGCGCCCACCGCGGCCTGTTCCAGGGCAGCGGCCGGCACGGTGGCGGGCGCTGACCATTCGCGAGCCGCGTCGAGCTTCTGCTGAGCGGTCTTGCGTTCAGCAGCCAGCCTGTCGATCTCAGCCTGCTGCTCGCGGAAGGTCTTCTGCGCCTTGGTCAGCGCCGCAACCGCGGCGTCCTGACTGTTCTTGGCATCTTTGACAGACAGTTCGGCCTTCTGCTTGGCCAATCGCGCAGCCGCATCCTGGTTGACCACCTCGGTGCGGGCACGCTGGAGGCCGTTCATAACCTGCTCAGAACTCAGTGCCAGCGTCTGTCCTGCGGTCGCGGTGGCGATGATCTCGTCGGGTGTACGGGCCATCACCAACGATGCTGACGGGCCGTTGACATAGCTGGCTGCAGCAAACGTGTCGAACCGCTTCTGGGCATCAACGATCGCTGCGTTGGCGTCGGAGACCGACTGCTGGCTGGCCTCGAACTGCAGTTGCGCAGCGGCTGCGGCATCCCGCGCGTCCTGTACCGCCACGATCGCCTTGTTGACGCCCTCCTGTTCGATCTGGACCGCAGCACCGATGTCCTGCAGGCGTTGGTTGGCCTGGGCGACATCGGCGATCAGGGCCGACAGGCTGTTGGGCGCCGTCCCGGGTTCGGCCTGCGCCAGTCCTGGGATCGTCAGAGTCATCGCAATACTGAGGGTCAGGGGGCAGACGGCGCGGGTGGCACGAACACGAGAACCGCGAGGGGTTGTTCTCATTCGACTCTGACTCCTAATTGCTCCGGTACGTCACGTCAGTCACTCATGCCACATGAGCCACTTCTATAACAATGGTGACAGTTGCACCGTACGTCACAATTGTCGCAGGAGAAACGGGAGGCAAGAATTACAAATTTGTAATTCGCAAGATGTGACCTGACAGTGATCTTAGGGATCTGCCATAAAAGGCCGTTTACGCAGGGAGGTCTAGGTTTTTAGCAGTGCAGTGCGTTTTGCTGATCGTTGTAAAAGTCGGGTCAGAACGGCCGCCGCAGAGACCGCGAATACAAGAACCATCGTGAATGCGATCCAGGGAAAATCCGGGGTGTTCAACTGGTCCACGAAATTCTGCGCGCCCTGCACCGGATTCGGCGTCAACTTGGCGACATCCTGACCCGCTTCGAGCAGCACGCGGTCGTAGCCGGTGCTGTACGAACCGGCCCAACCGGGGCTGAGCACCAGCACTGTGGAACCGGGGTGCTCGTAGCCCACCTGGGTCGCGATATCGCGCAGTGGAGTGTCGATAGGAGGGCTCTTCTCCATGACGACAACCTTGAGATCCAGGCCGCGGTCCTTGGCGCCGGCAACCACCTTCTGCAGCCCGACGACGTCCGCTGCCGGTGCGGCAATTCCGTCCTTGGCGACATCGGCCTGCACCTGCGCCATACACGTGTCCAGTGGCGTGCCGACGTCGAGTCCGACGGCGCTACAGACCTCCACCGGGATGTAGGTGGGTGCGTGCAGGGTGGTCACGGCCAGAAGATACCGCGAACGAGTTTTCACCGATGGCAGCACGCGCCGACACAGGTCCGACCCGATCTCTAATCGTTATCGGGGCACCGCCGGGGTCCTTGGTCTAGCAGCACATTCGCGGGCGTTAGGATTCTCAATTGCCCGCCAATGACAGCCCGTTGACGGGACCATTTCCGACGCGGGAGTTTATGTGAGCAGCGTTTCGTCGAATCTGTCGGTGAACTCGTTTCAGGCCCGGGACACCCTGACGGTCGGGGACACCAGCTACGAGATCTACCGCCTCGATGCAGTACCGGGCACCGAGAAACTGCCTTACAGCCTCAAGGTGCTCGCGGAGAACCTGCTGCGCACTGAGGACGGCGCGAATATCACCGCCGACCATATCCGTGCCATCGCCGAGTGGGATCCCGCTGCCCAGCCGAGCATCGAGATCCAGTTCACCCCGGCGCGGGTGATCATGCAGGACTTCACCGGCGTGCCCTGCGTCGTTGACCTGGCCACCATGCGTGAGGCGGTCACCGCACTCGGGGGCGACCCGGAGAAGGTCAACCCGTTGGCGCCGGCCGAACTGGTGATCGACCACTCGGTGATCCTCGACTTCTTCGGCCATGCCGATTCGTTCGGACGCAACGTCGAGTTGGAATACGAGCGCAACGGCGAGCGGTACCAGTTCCTGCGCTGGGGCCAGGGTGCCTTCGACGACTTCAAAGTCGTCCCGCCCGGCACCGGCATCGTGCACCAGGTCAACATCGAGTACCTGGCGCGGGTGACGATGGTGCGTGAGAGCAGCGGCAAGAAAGTCGCCTACCCCGATACCTGCGTGGGCACCGACAGCCACACCACCATGGTCAACGGCCTGGGTGTCCTGGGCTGGGGCGTGGGCGGTATCGAGGCCGAAGCCGCCATGCTGGGCCAGCCGGTATCGATGCTGATCCCCCGCGTCGTCGGGTTCAAACTGACCGGCGAGATCAAGCCGGGCGTGACGGCCACCGATGTCGTGCTGACCGTCACAGACATGTTGCGCAGGCACGGTGTCGTGGGCAAGTTCGTCGAGTTCTACGGCGTGGGCGTGGCCGAGGTGCCGCTGGCCAACCGGGCGACGCTGGGCAACATGAGCCCGGAATTCGGTTCCACCGCAGCGATGTTCCCCATCGATTCAGAGACCATCAAGTATCTGCGGCTGACCGGACGAAGCGACGAACAACTGGCACTGGTCGAGGCCTACGCCAAGACCCAGGGCATGTGGCATGACCCTGACCATGAGCCTAAGTTCTCCGAGTACCTCGAACTCGATCTATCGACGGTCGTTCCGTCTATCGCCGGCCCGAAGCGGCCGCAGGACCGGATCGAGTTGACCGACGCGAAGAACGCCTTCCGCAAGGACATCCACAACTACGTCGAGGAGAACCACCCGGCGCCCGAGACCAAACTCGATGAGGCCGAGGAGGAATCCTTCCCGGCCAGCGATCCGGCGGCGCTGTCGTTCGCCGATGATGGTGCGGTCGACGCGCGACCGTCAGCGGCCGGCGGTGCGCACGGAAGGCCGAGCAAGCCGGTACACGTGCGCTCAGCGGAGGGCACTGACTTCGTGCTCGATCACGGCGCAGTCGTCGTCACCGGCATCACGTCGTGCACCAACACCTCCAACCCTTCGGTGATGCTCGGCGCGGCCCTGCTGGCCAAAAAAGCCGTCGAGAAGGGGCTGACCACCAAGCCGTGGGTCAAGACCAATATGGCGCCCGGCTCCCAGGTCGTCACCGACTACTACAACAAGGCCGGACTGTGGCCTTACCTGGAAAAGCTCGGCTACTACCTCGGCGGCTACGGGTGCACCACCTGTATCGGCAACACCGGGCCGCTGGCCCCGGAGATCTCAAAGGCGATCAACGACAACGACCTGTCGGTGACGGCGGTGCTGTCCGGTAACCGCAACTTCGAGGGCCGCATCTCCCCCGACGTCAAGATGAACTATCTCGCCTCCCCGCCACTGGTGATCGCCTACGGCATCGCCGGCACCATGGACTTTGATTTCGAGTCTGATCCGCTGGGCACCGACACCCGAGGCAATGACGTGTTCTTGAGGGACATCTGGCCGTCACAGAAGGAGATCGACGACACCATCGCCTCGTCGATCAATCGCGAGATGTTCACCAGCAGCTACGCCGACGTGTTCACCGGCGATGAGCGCTGGCGGAACCTGCCGACGCCGTCGGGCAACACCTTCGCCTGGGATCCCAAGTCGACCTATGTGCGCAAGCCACCGTATTTCGACGGAATGCCGGCTGAGCCGCAGCCGGTCAAAGACATCAAGGCCGCCAGAGTTCTTGCGCTGCTGGGTGATTCGGTGACCACCGACCACATCTCGCCGGCTGGGGCTATCAAGAAGGGCACCCCCGCGGCACAGTATCTGGAAGCCAACGGGGTCAAGCCTGCCGACTTCAACTCGCTGGGTTCACGGCGCGGTAACCATGAAGTGATGATCCGCGGAACCTTCGCCAACATCCGGCTCAGCAACCAGGTGCTCGCGGGTTTGGGAGAGGTTCCCTCGGGTGGCTACACCCGCGACTTCACTCAGGATGGCGGACCGCAGGCGTTCATCTACGACGCCGCGCAGAACTACGCCGCGCAGAACATCCCGCTGGTTGTCCTTGGCGGTAAGGAGTACGGCTCCGGTTCATCGCGCGACTGGGCAGCCAAGGGCACCAGCCTCCTGGGTGTGCGGGCGGTGATCACCGAATCGTTCGAGCGCATCCACCGGTCGAACCTCATCGGCATGGGCGTCATTCCGCTGCAGTTCCCCGCCGGCGACTCGGCGAAGTCGCTGAAACTCGACGGCACCGAGATGTTCGATATCACCGGCATCGAGGAACTCAATAAGGGCAAGACCCCGAAGACGGTGCACGTCAAGGCGACCAGGACCGATGGCAGCGCCGTGGAGTTCAACGCCGTCGTACGCATCGACACCCCCGGCGAGGCTGATTACTACCGCAACGGCGGCATTCTGCAGTACGTGCTGCGCAATATGTTGCAGGCAGCGACGAGCTAAGCGAGCTAGGCCAGCTCGATCAGACTTGAGTAGTCCTCAGACCAGTAGTCCTCGGTGCCGTCGGGCAGCAGGACCACCCGCTGGGGCTCAAGTGCCTCGGCGGCGCCGGGGTCGTGGGTGACCAGGACCACGGCACCCTGGTAACTGCGCAGCGCGTCGAGCACCTGCTCGCGGGATGCCGGGTCGAGGTTGTTGGTGGGTTCGTCGAGCAGCAGCACATTGGCCGTGGAGGCGACCAGTCCGGCGAGGGCAAGGCGGGTCTTCTCACCGCCGGACAGTGTCCCAGCCGACTGGTCGAGTTGGGGCCCGGTGAACATGAAGGCGCCGAGCAGGCTGCGCAATTCCTGCTCGCCGGTGTCGGGTGCGGCATGACGGATGTTCTCCCACACCGTCGCGGCAGGATCGAGGGTGTCGTGTTCCTGTGCGAAGTAGCCGATCTTGAGACCGTGACCGGGTTCGATATTGCCGGAGTCCATGGGTTCGACTCCGGCGATCAGTCGCAGCAGGGTGGTCTTGCCCGCGCCGTTAAGGCCCAGCACCACCACCCGGGAACCGCGGTCGATCGCCAGGTCGACTCCGGTGAAGACCTCCAGTGAGCCGTAGTTCTTCGTCAGGCCTTTGATTACCAACGGAGTCCGGCCGCACGGTGCGGGGCTCGGGAACCGGATCTTGGCCACCTTGTCTGCCACCCGCTCGGCGTCAAGGGCGGACATCATGCGTTCGGCGCGGCGCAACATATTCTGCGCCGCAACGGCTTTGGTCGCCTTGGCTCCCATCTTGGCGGCCTGAGTGCGTAGCGCCGACGCTTTCTTCTCCGCGTTGGCGCGTTCGCGGCGGCGGCGCTGCTCGTCGGTCGATCGGGCGTCGAGATACTTCTGCCAACTCATGTTGTAGATGTCGACTTCGCCGCGGACGGCATCAAGGAACCACACCCGGTTGACGACATCGGCGAGCAGTTCGACATTGTGGCTGATGATCACCAGTCCCCCGGTGTGCGCCTTGAGGAAATCGCGCAACCATCCGACGGAGTCGGCATCGAGGTGGTTGGTCGGCTCGTCGAGCAGCAGTGTCATTGCTGAACCTGCGCCGGAGTCGCTGGCGGCGAACAGAATTCGCGCTAACTCGACTCTCCGTCGTTGGCCGCCAGACAGCGTGCGCAACGACTGGGTCAGCACCCGTTCGGCCAGACCCAGGCTGGCGCAGATCCGTCCCGCCTCACTTTCGGCCGCGTAGCCACCGAGGGCGGCGAATCGCTCCTCGAGGTTGCCGTAGCGGCGGATGGCCTGATCACGCGCGGCATCGTCGACCACCTCGGCCATCAGAACCTGTTGCTTCTCCAGATCTGCCAGCAGGGTGTCCAGCCCGCGCGCGGACAGCACCCGGTCACGGGCCAGCACATCCAGGTCGCCCTCGCGGGGATCCTGCGGCAGGTAGCCGATCTCGCCGGTGCCCACCACGGAACCCGCGTAGGGCTGGCCCTCCCCCGCCAGGATCCGCATGGTGGTGGTCTTGCCGGCCCCGTTGCGGCCGACCAGTCCGATGCGGTCGCCGGGCTGGATTCGTAGTGCCGGTCCTTCTGCGAGCAGCAGGGTGCGTGCGCCTGCGCGGACCTCCAGGTCCGTTGCGGTGATCATTGGCGCCGCTCCTGTGCCTAGGACTTGTCGTCGGTGAAGACCGGGGCGCGCTGCTGTGCGCGCGCGGCAACCGCCTCTTCGAAGTTGGCGGTAAGCAGGCGCACATAGAGCTGCCCGAGGCCCTCGGCCTGCATGTGTCCCTCCAGGGTACCGGCGTCCAGTCCGGTCCACAGCGTGCGCTTGGTCAGTTCGGTGCCAGGCCTGGAGAAACCGGCAATCCGCTCGGCGATCTCGTAGCAGGCCGGTAACAGCTCTTCAGCCGGTACCTGACGGGACACCAGCCCAATCCGTTCGGCCTCGGCGGCATCGACATCGCGGCCGGTGAGCATGATCTCGAAGGCCCGCGACGAGCCGATGGCCCGGGGTAGCAGGTAGCTCAGGCCGAGCTCACTAGCGGTCAGACCGTTGTTGATCCCGGCGGCCCGGAAGTAGGCGTCAGCCGCCGCCACCCGGATGTCGGCAGCCAGCGCCAGGCACAGCCCGCCCCCGATCGCCGCACCGTTGACCGCGGCGATGATCGGCTGGTGCAGCCGGCGCATGGCGAGGATAACCTCGTCGAGGATCTCCATCGATCGCAGCGCGTAGGTCGGACGGGTGAGCCCGTCGACATGCGGTACCGATCCAGCCGACTTGTGATCAGCGCCCGAGGAGAACCCCCGGCCGGACCCGGTCAGCACGACAACCCGCACGTCGTTGTCGTAATTCACCTCGGCCAGTGCCTCCCTGAGCGGCACCATGACGTCGAACGCCATAGAGTTCATCCGCTCCGGCCGGTTCAGCGTGATCAGGGCGATATGGGGCCGGGGTCGGTCGACGAGAACGAAGCCTGAGTCACGATTCACCAGTGCACGCTATCGCGTGCGCCACTTCGGGGTCAGAGGTCGGTGACCGGTGGAGCTTCGGCTGCCGCCGCGTCGAGGTCGAATTCGCGGATCTGCGTGATGAGGTCTTCCAGCGCGGCTGGCGGGAGCGCGCCGGCCTGGTTGAACACCAGGCGGCCCTTCTTGAATGCCATCAGCGTCGGAATGGAACGAATCTCAGCGGCGGCCGCGAGCCCTTCCTGGGCCTCGGTATCGACCTTGCCGAACACGATGTCGGCGTGCTTCTCGGAGGAAGCTGTATAGGTCGGGGCGAAGGCGCGGCACGGGCCGCACCAGGAAGCCCAGAAGTCGACCAGCACGATGTCATTGCCGGAGACGGTGTCGTTGAAATCTTGTTCGGTGAGGTCTCGGGTAGCCATGACATTCGCAACGCCGGGACAGTCGTTTGTGTTCCCCCGCGCGACTAAACCGTGAAACCCAGCGCCCGCAGCTGTTCGCGACCATCATCGGTGATCTTGTCCGGCCCCCACGGCGGATTCCACACCCAGTTGATCTTGATCTCGTTGACCAGACCCGCACCCACCAGCGCGGTGAGGACCTGATCTTCGATCACATCGGTGAGCGGGCAGGCGGCTGAGGTCAGCGTCATATCCACCAGCGCGACCGTGCCGGTCTCGCTCTTCTCGACATTGAGCCCGTATAGCAGGCCCAGATCCACCACATTGATGCCGAGTTCGGGGTCGACCACATCACGCATGGCCTCCTCCATATCGGCCAATAACTCCTCAGGGGCTGTATCGGTCATGGTTCCTCCAGTAGGTCGGGGTGGGGCGCACCCGCTGATGCCGCCGCCTCCGCGGCAGCGCTGTTCGATGCCACCGCCTCCGCGGCAGCGGCCTTGAATGCCAGCCAGCCCAGCAACGCGCACTTCACTCGGGCCGGATATTTCGACACCCCTGCGAAGGCAACGCCATCACCGAGTACGTCTTCGTCTCCTTCGACGGTGCCGCGCGAGGACACCATTTCATTGAACGCGGCCACGGTCGCCATGGCCTCGGTAACGGTCTGGCCAATCACCAGGTCGGTCAGTACCGAGGTGGCGGCCTGACTGATTGAACAGCCCTGCCCGTCGTAGGAGATATCGGTCACCCGCTGCCCGTCGTCGGACAACGTCACCCGTAACGTCACCTCGTCCCCACAGGTCGGGTTGACATGAAAAACCTCGGCGCCGAACGGCTCCCGCAGCCCGCGGTGGTGGGGATGCTTGTAATGATCCAGGATTACGTCCTGGTACATCTGCTCGAGTCGCATCAGGCGAAGAACCTGATCGCTCGGCGCACACCGGCGATCAGCCGATCCACTTCCTCGGAGGTGTTGTAGACAGCGAAAGATGCCCGCACGGTGGCAGCCAGGCCGAAGCGGCGGTGCAGTGGCGCGGCGCAGTGATGGCCGACGCGCACGGCCACCCCGTCGTCGTCGAGTACCTGGCCGACATCATGGGCGTGCACACCATCGACTACGAACGCTACGGGCGAGGCGCGCAGTTCCGGGTCGGTCGGGCCGATGATGCGCACCTCGGGAATCGCGGCAAGACCCTCCAGGGTTGCGGCGACCAGTCGGTGCTCATGCGCGGCCACCGCAGACATTCCGATCTGGCCGAGATAACGGGCGGCGGCCGCCAGTCCGACGACCTGGGAGGTCATCTGGGTGCCGGCTTCGAAACGCTGCGGTGGCGCCGCGTAGGTGACCGAGTCCATGGTCACGGTTTCGATCATCGATCCGCCGGTGAGGAACGGTGGTAGATCGGCCAGCAGGTCGGCGCGGCCGTACAGCACGCCGATCCCGGTCGGTCCCAGCATCTTGTGACCGGAGAACGCGGCGAAATCCACATCAAGCATCCGGAAATCCACCGGCTGATGTGGCACTGACTGGCAGGAATCCAGCACTGTCAGCGCACCCACCGCTTGAGCCCGCCGTACCAGTTCGGCCACCGGCGCCCCAGTGCCGGTGACATTCGAATGATGGCTAAAGGCAACGACTTTCACCCGCTCATCGAGCACCAGTGAATCCAGATCAAGGTGACCGTCATCAGTGAGGCCGTACCAGCGCAGCGTCGCGCCCGTGCGCCGAGCCAGTTCCTGCCAGGGGATCAGGTTGGCGTGGTGTTCGAGCTCGGTCGTGACGATCACGTCGCCAGGACCGACGGCGTGCGCAGACCGATCATCACCGAGAACGTAGGACACGAGATTGAGTGCCTCGGTGGCGTTCTTGGTGAATATCACTTCGTCCGGTGCGGCCCCGACGAACGCCGCAATATCGGCTCGGCCCGCCTCGAATGCGTCGGTGGCCTCCTCCATCAACTGGTGGGCACCGCGATGCACCGCACCATTGGACGTGGTCAGGAACTGCCGCTCGGCGTCGAGCACCTGCAGCGGCTTCTGCGACGTCGCCCCAGAGTCCAGGTAGGCAAGCAGTTTTCCGCCGCGCATCACCCGGCTCAGGATCGGGAAATCCGCGCGAACCCGATCCAGATCGATGGCGTCGAGTTCGACTGAGACAGTCATCGGCCTAGGTCGCGGCGGTCGTGCGATCGGTGAAGCGCACGTAGCCGTTCTCTTCGAGTTCGTCAGCCAGTTCCGGACCGCCGGAGGCGACGATGCGGCCGTCGACGAACACGTGCACGAACTGCGGGTGGATGTAACGCAGGATGCGGGTGTAGTGGGTGATCAGCAGAACGCCCGCATGCTCGGTTTCGGCGTAGCGGTTGACACCCTCGCTCACCACCCGTAGCGCGTCGACGTCAAGACCGGAATCGGTCTCGTCGAGGATGGCGATCTTCGGCTTGAGCAGGCCCAGCTGAAGTATCTCGTGGCGCTTCTTCTCGCCACCGGAGAAGCCCTCGTTGACGCTGCGCTCGCCGAACTGCGGATCGATGTCAAGATCGGTCATCGCGGCCTTGACCTCCTTAACCCAGAGCCGAAGCTTCGGCGCCTCGCCGCGAACCGCAGTCACCGCGGTTCGCAGGAAGTTCGACATCGAGACGCCGGGTACCTCAACCGGATATTGCATGGCCAGAAACAGCCCGGCCCGTGCTCGTTCATCGATGCTCATCTCAAGCACGTCCTGGCCGTCGAGCGTGATCGACCCGGACGTGACCCGATATTTGGGGTGGCCGGCAATGGCGTAGGACAGCGTCGACTTGCCGGATCCGTTGGGGCCCATGACCGCATGAATCTCCCCTGACCTCACCGTCAGGTCGACACCCTTGAGGATTTCCTTCTCCAAGCCCTCCGGGGTTTCGATGGCGACGTGCAGGTCTTTGATTTGCAGTGTTGATTTTTTCTGGGTGCTCATAAGGCGGCTTTCGATTCGGTGATGGCCAGTTCGTGTTCGACTGCCTCGGTGAGGCGGTCGCGGATTTCAGGGATCGCAATCTTGGAGATGATCTCGCCGAAGAAGCCGCGGACCACCAGTCGACGAGCCTGATCTTCTGGGATGCCCCGGGCCCTGAGATAGAACAGTTGCTCATCGTCGAAACGGCCGGTCGCGCTGGCGTGCCCGGCACCGGCGATCTCACCGGTCTCGATCTCCAGGTTGGGCACCGAGTCGGCACGGGCGCCGTCAGTGAGCACCAGGTTCCGATTCACCTCGAAGGTGTCGGTGCCGGTGGCTTCGGCACGGATCAACACATCGCCCACCCAGACGGTGTGCGCATCAGGCTTACCGGAGTCCGGATCGCCTTGCAGTGCGCCCTTATAGACCACCGCAGAGCGGCAGTTCGGCTGAGCATGGTCGATGAGCAACCGCGATTCCAGATGCTGACCCGCATCGGCGAAGTAGAGCCCGAGCAGTTCGGCATCACCGCCGGGAGCGTCATAACGCACCGTGGCAGCCATTCGTACCAACTCCCCACCGAGAGTGACCGCGACATGGCGGAGCACCGCATCCTTACCCAGGCGGGCATGCTGAGCGCACACGTGCACCATGCCGTCGGCCCAGTCGGCGATCCACACGACGGTAAGCCGGGCCGCATCGCCGATCACGAACTCGATGTTGTCGGCATAGGTCCCGTCGCCGCGGTGGTCGATCACCACTACAGATTCGGAGAGTTCCTCGGCGCGGATCTGAAGATGGCCGTAGGCCGTCTTTCCGGAACCAGGACCGGTGACCACGATCTCTACGGGAGACTCTGCGCGCACACCGCGGCCGATAGTGACAACTGTCGCCTGCTCGAACGACGAGAACGCCTGGGCAGCAACGCGATCCGAGGGAATCCCAGCTTCGCCGAGGCGCTCGTCGCCCCGGACCACCGTCTCAATGGTGATGCCGGCCTGATCAAAAATGCCGATCTTCGCTTGGCCATTCGACTCAGCTGAACCGTCGTGGAGTCCACGCAGCCGGCGCAACGGTGTGAAGCGCCAGAGCTCGTCACGGCCGCCGGGAACCTCAAACGCGTCGACGTCGAAAGACGCGAACTGCTCACCCTTGTTCAATGCTAATGCGGCACCACTCACTAGCCGACCGCGCCTTCCATCTGAAGCTCGATGAGCCGGTTGAGTTCGAGTGCGTACTCCATCGGCAGTTCCTTGGCGATCGGCTCCACGAAGCCGCGCACCACCATCGCCATCGCCTCGTCCTCGCTCAGCCCGCGGCTCATCAGGTAGAACAGTTGATCTTCGCTGACCTTCGAGACAGTGGCCTCATGACCCATGGTCACGTCGTCTTCGCGGATATCGACATAGGGGTAGGTGTCGCTTCGGCTGATGGTGTCGACCAGCAACGCATCACATTTCACGCTTGAGCGCGACCCGTGCGCACCCTTATTGATCTGAACCAGACCGCGGTAGGAGGTCCGGCCACCGCCGCGCGCCACTGACTTGGAGACGATATTGCTCGAGGTGTTCGGTGCCAGATGCAGCATCTTGGCACCGGTGTCCTGGTGCTGGCCCTCGCCGGCGAACGCCACTGAGAGCACCTCGCCCTTGGCGTGCTCACCGGTCATCCACACCGCCGGGTATTTCATCGTGACCTTGGAGCCGATATTGCCATCGATCCACTCCATAGTGGCTCCGGCCTCGGCGCGGGCCCGCTTGGTGACCAGGTTGTAGACATTGTTCGACCAGTTCTGGATGGTCGTATACCGAACCCGGGCATGGGGTTTGACGATGATCTCCACCACCGCCGAGTGCAGCGAGTCACTCTTGTAAATCGGAGCAGTGCAGCCCTCCACGTAGTGCACGTAGGAACCTTCGTCGGCAATGATGAGCGTTCGCTCGAACTGGCCCATGTTCTCGGTGTTTATCCGGAAGTAGGCCTGCAGTGGAATGTCGACGTGCACACCCGGCGGCACATAGATGAACGAACCACCCGACCACACCGCAGTGTTGAGGGCGGAGAACTTGTTGTCCCCTGCCGGGATGACCGTGGCGAAGTACTGCCGGAAAAGCTCCGGCTGCTCCTTGAGTGCGGTGTCGGTGTCGAGGAAAAGCACACCCTGTGCCTCGAGGTCTTCGCGGATCGAGTGGTAAACGACTTCCGATTCGTACTGAGCCGCAACACCCGACACCAGTCGTTGCTTCTCGGCCTCCGGGATGCCGAGACGGTCATAGGTGTTCTTGATGTCCTCGGGCAGCTCGTCCCACGTCGCGGCCTGCTTCTCGCTGGAACGCACGAAGTACTTGATGTTGTCGAAGTCGATACCGTCGAGGTCCGAGCCCCAGTTCGGCATCGGCTTCTTGTAGAACGTCCGCAGCGCCTTAAGCCGGACGTCCAGCATCCACTCCGGTTCGCTCTTCTTCGCCGAGATATCGCGCACGACGGCTTCGGAGATGCCGCGCTGGGCGCTGGCACCGGCAGCATCGGAGTCCGACCAGCCGTAGCCGTAATGGCCCAGTGACGCGATCGTCTCCTCTTGGCTGAGTTGCTCGACCTCAGGGGTAGTCGTCATACCGATGCTCCTTGCTGATTGCGTGATGAAGATTTGCTTGCCGAAGATTTACTTGCCGACGGTGCGGTCAGCGTCAGCGGCACATGCGTGGTGCATGCGCAGTCACCGTTGGCAATGGAGGCCAGCCGCTGCACGTGGGTGCCGAGCACCTCAGAGATAGCCTGCCGTTCGGCCTCGCACAGCTCCGGAAACTCTTCGGCCACATGGGAAACCGGGCAGTGATGCTGGCAGATCTGGATACCCTGGACCGGCCCACCGACCCGGGCGGTCGTGGTGGCGTAGCCGGCTCGGGTCAGCGCGTCGGCGACGCCTTCGGCCGCGACCTCGACCGCCTCGTCGTCCTCGGACGCAGGCGCAGGCACGCCGGCCAGGATGGTGTCGATGCGACGCCTGGCGAAGGCCCGGACTGCCTCGTCGCCGCCGATCTCGCGGAGTTGGCGCATGGCGGCCGATGCCAGATCGTCGTAGGTGTGCTCAAGCTTGGCCCGCCCGGCCGGGGTGAGGCGATAGCGTTTGGCGGGTCGGCCGCGGCCGGCCTGCTGCCATGCCGCAGCCGGGTTGGCCTCCGCGTCGCCGCACTCGACCAGCGCATCGAGATGCCTGCGTACCCCGGCTGCGGAAATGCCGAGTCGACGGCCGATCTCAGCAGCGGTGATCGATCCTGATTCCAGCAGCAGTCGCACGACGACGCGCCGGGTCTGGCCGTCCTGACCCGATATGCCGCCTGAAACGGGCGAATCATCGGGACGGATTTTCACAACACCAGTGTGATGCAATTAGCCGAACGGGTCTAGCAAGGTCACCCTAACCTGATCAACCTGCTGTTCGGCGGCAGTTACGGTGCTCCCAAGCCGCTTTCGGCGGCGGTTAGAGTGCATTAGTGGCAGCCCGGCAGCTCTCCCTGAGTTCGTCGATCGCCAGGTTGCACGGAGACGAGCGTACCGAGGCTCCCCCGCTCAACGACATCGAACTGACGGCCATGCGGCGCACCCGGCTGTTCGGCGCAACCGGGACCGTCCTGATGGGCATCGGGGCGCTCGGCGCAGGCGCCCGGCCGGTCGTTCAGGACCCCACCTTCGGGGTCCGGCTGCTCAACCTGCCGTCACGCATTCAGACCGTCTCGTTGACGATGACCACCACCGGTGCGGTCATGATGGCACTGGCCTGGCTGATGCTAGCCCGGTTCACTCTGGGCCCGCGTCGGATGTCGCGCAGCCAACTGGACCGCACCCTGCTGCTGTGGATACTGCCGCTGTTGATCGCCCCACCCATGTACAGCAAGGACGTCTACTCCTATCTGGCCCAGAGCCAGATAGCCCGTATCGGACTCAACCCCTACAAGGTCGGCCCGGCGCCCGGGCTGGGACTGGACCACGTCTTCACCCTCTCGGTGCCGAGCCTGTGGCGGGAGACGCCCGCACCCTACGGGCCGCTGTTCCTGTGGATCGGCCGCGGCATCTCCGCCCTCACCGGAGAAAACATCGTCGCCGCGGTGCTGTGCCACCGTGTCGTCGTGCTGATCGGGGTCGGACTGATCGTCTGGGCCACACCGAGATTGGCGCAGCGCTGCGGGGTGGCGGAGGTGAGTGCCCTGTGGCTGGGCGCCGCCAACCCGCTGCTGCTGATGCATCTGGTGGCGGGAATCCATAACGAAGCGCTGATGCTCGGTCTGATGCTGACCGGCACCGAGATCTCGCTGCGCGGAATTGATCAGGTGAGTCCGCTGCTTCCGCGTCCGCTCCAGTGGCCACGGTCCCCTGCTGATTGGCGCCGGTGGGCCCCACTGGCTCTGTTGATGGCCGGCACGGTGTTGATCACCATGTCGTCTCAGGTGAAGTTGCCCGGCCTGCTGGCACTGGGATTCACGGCGATGGCACTGGCCTACCGCTGGGGCGGGACACTGAAGGCTTTCCTGTTGGCAAGCTGCTCGCTGGGATCCCTGGCGCTGGCGGTGATGGCTCTGATCGGCTGGGCAAGTGGACTGGGCTTCGGCTGGATTTTCACCCTCGGTACCGCCAACGTCGTGCGCAGTTGGATGTCACCGCCGACTCTGCTGGCCCTCGGCACCGGGCAGGTGGGCATCCTGCTCGGCTTGGGTGACCACACCACCGCAGTGCTGTCGTTGACCCGTGGGATTGGCGTGCTGATCATCGCCGTCGCGGTGAGTGGGCTGCTGCTGTCGGTGCTACGCGGCCGGCTGCATCCGGTCGGCGGGCTGGGCGTCGCTCTGGGCGCCACGGTGCTGCTGTTCCCAGTCGTGCAGCCGTGGTATCTGCTGTGGGCGATCATCCCACTGGCAGCATGGGCCACCCGGCCGCGGTTCCGGATAGCGGTCATCGCCGTCACATTGATCGTCGGAATCTTCGGACCGACTGCCAACGGCGACCGCTTCGCCCTTTTCCAGATCATCGACGCGACCGTAGCCAGCGCCCTGATCGTGCTGCTGTTGATCGGTGTGACGCTCAACCGATTACCGTGGCGCGACGTGCCGGGTACCGGTGAGCGCTACAGCGGCGAGGATCCTGATCCGGGAGCGCTCGGCGGACCCGCGCCGCAACCACCGGCGGTAAGCACTTCTCCCGACGCCTACGCTGAGTCCCCGTGAGTTCCGTCGCCAACACCCCGGTGCGGCTTCGCGGGGTATCGAAACGTTATGGGTCCACCCTCGCGGTGAGTGACCTGGATCTTGAGGTGCAGCGCGCCGAAGTGCTGGCTCTGCTCGGCCCCAACGGTGCGGGCAAAACGACGACGGTCGAAATGTGCGAGGGGTTCATCAGCCCGGACGCCGGCACCATCGAGGTGTTGGGATTCGATCCGGTGACCGACAACGCACGGGTCCGCGAACGGATCGGCGTAATGCTGCAGGGCGGGGGCGGCTACCCGGCGGCGCGGGCCGGGGAGATGCTGAACCTGGTCGCGGCCTACGCGGCCCGGCCCCTGGACCCCGCCTGGCTGCTGGACACGCTCGGTCTCACCGACGTCGCCCGAACCACCTATCGGAGGCTCTCGGGCGGTCAACAGCAGCGCCTGTCGCTGGCCTGCGCGATCGTGGGGCGACCGGAGTTGGTATTCCTCGACGAACCGACCGCCGGCATGGACGCCCACGCACGTCTGGTCGTGTGGGAGCTCATCGATGCGTTGCGGCGCGACGGGGTGACGGTGGTGTTGACCACACATCAACTCAAGGAAGCCGAGGAGTTGGCCGACCGGATCATGATCATCGACCGCGGATCCGCCGTCGTGTCGGGAACACCGGCTGAGTTGATGAGTAGCGGGGCCGAGAACCAGTTGCGGTTCACCGCCCCGCGACGGCTTGATCTGTCGCTGTTGACGGCAGCGTTGCCAGAGGGCTACCGGGTATGCGAACACACTGCCGGTGAGTACCTCGTTGAGGGGAAAATCGACCCACAGGTTCTTGCCACGGTGACCGCATGGTGCGCCCGGCTGAACATCCTGACCACCGATCTGCGAGTTGAACAGCGCAGCCTCGAGGACGTGTTCCTCGATGTGACGGGCAAGGAGTTGCGACAGTGACGACGTTGTTCCCTGCCGGAACGTTCACCCCGGACCCCCGACCGAACACCGTGCCGCAGATGATCGC